>JAABUM010001258.1_pt1 | contig 38736 bp, 67 predicted proteins | sample 5559161 | NCBI WGS metagenome assembly JAABUM01 (sample SAMN10711868, study PRJNA513369) | rock metagenome | isolation source: Antarctica rocks | place: Antarctica: Victoria Land, Siegfried Peak nord
CCCCCCCCCAATTCAGCACATGGTTGCGTCTGCAGCGCCAACACACCCATGACACGCAATAAACAATGTGTGAACAGTGATACCCGATCCTGTGTGCATCCGCCACAGGGTGGGTTTTTCACCTGGGAGCGGCCGACGGCGGTGCCGCCGCTGCCTACCACGAACTGCGACTGCGAGGCGTCCTGCGACGCATTTTGCGACGCCGCCCAAGATGCAGAGAACATCGGCGCCATCTGCAGCGTGCTCTGTATTCCAGGAAGATCCCGTATCACTCTCGGAAATGTTGAAGATGCAGACCACGAGGCACAGCAAGAGGCGCCTCGCAAGGCCGCCCAGGATGCCGAGAACATCAGCGCCATCTGCAGCGTGCTCGGCACACTTCAGAGTTGGATCATTTCAGCATGACAAGCGTGCATGCGCTGCGCTGCGCTGCGCAAGAGCATAGGAATTCGCGTCGCGTTTTGCTGCTGTGCGCCTCCCTGCTGCTCCAACACGTCAAGTCTGCACAGACATTGGGTGGTGCTCGTCAAGCCTGGGCTCGTGGTGCGACGTGACAAAGAAAGCAAGTAGCCCGTGGCCAGAGAGAGTCATATAACTGCGCAGTCTCTAACGGACTGTCGAGAGTGATGTGTTGAAGTGGAGCAGAAGTTGTGGCTTTGCAGGCTCTTGCCTGCTGCCAGGTGTCGATGGGGTATTCGTGAAATGTGCACACTGCCAGGCCGGCCGTGAAAAGTGGCGCCTCCGCATCTCGGTCGCCCCGCGGCAGCCGCAGCAGCAGCGCCGCGGCCGCGGCGGGCCACTGCCCCTCCAGCTGCTTCCGCTGCGTGGCCAACACATCAGGCGGGATCAATTGATTTGTGAGGCTTTGGGGCGGAGTCTGCATGAGTAGAAAGGTCGGGCTGCCCAGGTGACTCATCATCAGGGGACATTGGCAGGGGAGTGTGCCTCATGCCCAGAAGCCCAAGCAATATGACACCTGGCAAGTCATGGGTGGCGCCATACTGCCTTGGCCGTGTGACTGCAGGCATCTGTGCCGCCAGCCATGCCAGATTCAATCTACACATTGTTTTGCACCTTTTGGCCACACCGCCGGTGCTGCGTGCGCCTACCAGCATGCGTGAGCATCTTCGATTACACACATGAACATTTGGGAATACTCGAAGTTCTGGGCCCGTCACCTTCGCCGCGCTGCCGGGTGCCGCGTGCATCAGCAGCGTCTGCAGCCGCGCTGGCAGCTGCACAGGCAGCTCGGCATGCCACCAGCGCTGCGCCTCCGCCCTGATTGCGCCTGCGGGGAGCATCAAGCGCTCGTGTTTTGCACCGGAATCAAGTCGTGAGTTTGAGGCATGTTTGCAGCTTGAGCAGCCCTTGCGGGTAGGTCCGCAGGCAGCTCGGCGTGCCACCACCGCTGCGCCTCCGCCCTGCTGGTCCCTGCAATGTGCATTGGGCACCTCAGGGTCTCAACATCGGCAGGTAGGTCATCAGGCAGGTCGCCTAGCGACTCTCGTAGCTACTTCAGATGCACAGCCTCACCAGCAGATGAAGATGACATGAAAGCGTCGCCGGTTTTGAAGGTTTGGCTCACCGTCTGGGTCGCCCAGCAGCGCCAGCAGCGGCGCCCGCAGCAGCGAATCCCGAAGTTCTTCTCGCCCGCCCCACGCGTCCCGCAGCAGCTCCGCCAGCGACCGCCGAACCGTGGTGGAGCCGCTGTCTGCCAGGTTGGCCGCCAGCACATTCTTTAAGATGGGCTCTGCAGGCGCAAAAATATTGGAATTTCATCCTCGTGCTTCACTTTCATAGGCAGCTCCGCCAGCAGGCGCCGCACCGCGGTGGACCCGCTGTCTCCCAGCCCCGCCTCTAGCACACTCTGCAGAATTGGTCCTGCATCCATGGGCATAAAATCGGGCTTTATATATGCGTCGCAAACCAACGCGTCGAATGTCCTGCAGCTTTGACAGCGAACGCCGGACTGCGGTGGACCCGCTGTCGGCCAGGCCCTCCTCCGGCACGCTTTTTAGGATGGGCCCTGCGGTCAAAAAGGGTGCTTGTTTTAACCCAGCAACTCCGCAGCAGCAACATGGATTTGGGCAGCAGCTTCGGCAGCGAGCGCCGCACCATGGTGGATCTGCTGCCAAGATCTGCTGCCAACAGCACGCATTTCATGGTGAGCTCTGCAGCTGATACACTTCCACCTTCTGGTAGTGAAAGCGCCAACAAGAGCGAAATTTAGGCTGCAGCTCCGCAAGGAACCGCAGCGCCACGAAGGAGCTGCTGTCTGCCTGGCCAGCTTACAACATATGCCGCAGGAGCGGCTATGCGGTTGCACATATTTCTGACTTCGCGATGTTCCACCTCCTTTAAGGGCATGTTCATGATGACAGAAGCACCGCAGGATCGTACAGTACATGCAGATTCTTAGATAACGATTCTGGTGCATGTCAGCATCTGGCAGCAGCACTGTCGACGGGTTCCCAATGCTCATGCCATGTGTACTCACAGCGTGCATGGACAGATTAACCCAATCATCACAGTGCTGCCATGCCAGTGAGCCCGTCACCCTTGGCAAAGCATATCGACTCACCAGTACGATCGACCCACGAACTGGCACGGTTGCAGCGGCACCGCAGCGAGTAAGGCCCGCATGCGTCGTGTTTCATGAGTTTAGGCTCATACAATGCACTTGAACGCACCGGCAATAGCGTCTGCCTCGGGCGGCAGCACCGTGACCAGCAGCTGCAGCAGGCTGGCGTGCGCTAGGAATCATGGTTTAGAGTGTATGTGCATGTGATGCACCAGCGACATCATGCTCCTCCGGCGGCAGCATGGCCACCAGCAGCTGCAGCAGGCTGGCGTGCCCTGCCGGGTTGAATTGCACCAGCAGGCCTGTCATGCACCAAATTTGACATTGAGAAGCGGGTTTGGTCGCACCAGCGACATTGTCTTCCTCAGGCGGCAGCACGGCCACCAACAGCTGCAGCAGGCTGGCATGCACCGCCGGGTTGGACTGCGCCAGCAATGCCGGCAGCGACCCCCGCAGCGCCGGCAGCAGGCCCTCGATGCCCGCCCGCCGCGCCAGCGTCTGCAAGCACCAAGATGCCGAGTCTGTTGCAAGAGTACTGGTATTGTAAAAACTCTATTATGATGAACTTCTGAACTTCTGGAGTGTGCCAGCAGGCCCGGCCGCGCTCCGTGCCCCAAGCAGGTTAGCTACGCTCGTATGCCGCGCCAGCATCTGCGGCCAGGTGGCGAGGTCAAACATTATGTTAGATACAGCAGCTGGCATAGCAGCGCACCGCGCAGCGCCGGCGAAGCTTTCCGTGTCGTAAATATCCGCCGGCAAGGCAGCTTAACGAGACATGGGCTTCTCCGGCAAGCGATCCAGGCCGGGGATCCATCCAGTCAATCCTTTCCCCAAGCCTAGTACAGCAATGTGACCGGATGACATTATGCGAGTCTGACCGGCTTGTAAAACACAATTGTTGTAAAGATGCGCAGGCGCTGAGTGTCCCCCACCGTGAGCAGCAAGTGGGCGAGCTGCCCCGGCACCCGCGGCACCATGTTCAGCAGCGGCTCTGCTACGACGTCCACGATCGGCGCGTAGGTCGCTGACACGCGCTCCACGGCGTGCAGGAACCTGCAATCAGTGATGGTCAAAGTTACTGAGAGATGAGATGGAAACGTCGCAGGAAACCGATCGACCGACATGACTGGCGCACGTGGCACGCATTCGACCATGGCATGCAGGAACTTGCGGTTTTGCCGCAGCAGTTGAGTTCGTCCTTTCAATATGCAGCAGGAATGTGATTTGATAGAAAGTTGTTTATTGAGTGTCGCTTCTGTCGCAGCCAAGATCAAGGCAGCATGGCTGTGCATCCAGCAACAGGCGCCGGTGCTGCAACGACTGGGATCCTTGTCCTTCTGCGCAATATCGGTCAAAGCACCGCCGCAGGCGAGTGCAAAGCGGAAGCGGTGCCAACTGGGGGGCACTGCAGACAGCAGAACGGCCGAGAGAGGCCGTGCTGGGTGCCGTTCTGTCTACGAGCAGCTCTTGCTCTGACGAAACACCTACCAATCACTCCTACCTGCTGGGGTCGTTGTCCTTCTGCGCGATGTCGGTGAGGCAGCGCCGCACAGAGTCCAGCAGCTTGCTGAGCAGGTCCGCTGCGTCTGGCACCGGCCCTGCACACAGAGCAGTCGCCCACTCGAAGTGTGTTCTGCCAAAAGCTTGCTCAGAGTGTGTTCTATCGGACATGTCGGTCGGTGTGCTATACATAATCATGGGATCTGTGTCCGATACATCAGGGCTGGCACTCGCCCGGCGGCCGCCGCCAGCCGGTGGTGATCAATCGTGCAAAGTGAAACGCCAGGTGAACCAGGGTCTAACAGTAACCATAGAAACCTCAGCTATATTGCATTACCTGGCGGCGGCGCCTTTGCCAGCCGGCCGAGGAGCGACTCCAGCAGGTAGCCCAGGCACTTGCCGGCGCCCGCCGTTACAGCAAGTAATGTTGTTTTTTTCTGACAGCAAATTTCGTTTTTCCCTTTGTTTAGCTGTTTGGTGTTTCCATTTCACCTGGTGGCGGCGCCTTGGCCAGGCGGCCAAGCGATTCTAGGAGGTAGCCCAGGCACTCGCCGGCGCCCGCCGCCAGCCGGTGGCCGCCGCTGAACTTGAGGCTGGAGATGACTGCGACCAGCATCGCGTCCCGTTCCGGCGCCGTAAACAGATTTGGCGCCTGCCCATACCGCATGCCTGCAGGATCACCAGGGTCATTCAATCATTCACCAGCAACGCGTCTAGTTACGGAGCCGTCAGCAGCTTTGGCGCTTGCCCGTATCGTACTTGGGAGTCCACAAGAGTCGTGCATTGGGCTTGAGCGAGTCGTGCAGGCTTATTCAAAGGCTCGCAGCCACACCCCTCGCCACTTTCCTGAGGTGTTGCAGTGAGGCTGCAGCCAGTCAGGTGTTTGACACCGGCACAACAGGGCGAAGCAGGACTCCTGCGCACAGCAGCCTCCTGCCGGAACACCGCCAGTTGTGTGATGTGTTTCTGTTTCACTCATTCGCATGAAGTTGTGCCCCAACTGCCGCCAGCAGCTTGAAGTCGACCAGCTGCCGCTTGTAGATGCAACAGCTCTGCCACAACAGTGTGAGGTTTGATCAGTATGTAGATGTATTCACAAAGACTCGCCTGCCGCCAGCAGCTTCAAGCCGCCCAGCCGCCGTCAGGAGCAGCGACCACATCAGCTTCATATTCGATTATGTTGATTACTTCACTTGATAGGGTGCCTGTTTCCTCAGAACTCAGCACACTTGACTACTCGAGACCCACCTGCTGCCAGCAGCTTCAAGCCGACGAGCCGCCGGTTGCGTGCGGCGGCCCGATGCTTCAGCAAAGCACGCTTGTCCTGCTCGCTGGGCGGCGTGAAGGGTACCTGCATGATGAAGTGGGGCGTTGCAATCTGAGCAGCCGGTCGAGCTGTTGAGCATTCAAAAAGACCAACTATCATGACAGTCACCGCAGCGCAGTCCGCGTGTCCTGCTCGCCCGGGCGCTCCCGCCACCGTGAAGGGCAACTGCACAAAGGCAAAATGCCACCGTTTGACAGCCGGCAAACGTTGTGGAAATAGCGTTGTTGATTTCAGCGACACAGCTTGTCGAGAGGAACAGTCCGCACAGCATGGAAGCGCTTCTTTGTCACAGGCCCCGAGCAGGCTGCATGTGCAGGCGGACAGCAGCCTCACCAAACAGACTTATCCCTTGTTGAAGACTCTCTTACGTAGTCTCACCTGCAGGTGCTCCAGCAGGGCGTCTGCCGGAAGGGGCACCGCATAGCGCCACTGCTGCAGCAGCAGCTTGACGATGGTGAAGGTGTTGTTGACGACGTTACTGGACGGCGAGTAGGCCGCCTTGGTCTGCGGCAGGACCAAAACAACATTTGGCGCTATTCCTGAATGTCAGCCTGCCGCCATATACAGGGCGCCAGCCTAGTCGCACAAGTGACGCAAGTTGGTGACACTGCGAACGTTGAAAGCCCAGATATTGTCACAAGCCGGAAATCCAGCAGCTGGCCTGCAGGGCCGTCCACTTCTGGTGACGGCTGCTCGCCGTATTTGATACACTATAGCATTCGGTCTGACACTCGTTCGATAGGTACTCACGATGTAGTCGAGCAGGTGAACGGCGGGCGCCTCCAGTTCTGACGGCAGCCGCTTGTCCGGTGTCTTGGAGGACAGCACCGGGAAGACTGCGTCCCGCCAGCCGGCCGCTGCGCAAATCGCATCCACCAGCACGTAATGCATCTGCGCACCAAGGCACGGCATTCATGCTTTGCTGCGAACTGCTCAAGAGCAGCCTGCATGCCGACAGAGGCATTAGCAGGGCAACCAATGATGATGGATTAAAGAAACATTTGTCGAGCGCGACCTGAGTGTCTAGCACGCTGTGCCGTCTCCTACATGATAGCAATTGTATGTCACAATCTCACGAACAGACTTCTACTATTCACGAGACTGTTCAGACGACTATCATGCAGTGATAAAGGCGTGAAATGCACCATGTCTGCCTTCGGGGCGGTGCTGCCGCCGATGATTGCGTGGATGAGCGGCACAAGTTCAACATGAGCATAACGATATATGTTTCTGATTCGCTTCACATTCAGTGGCAAAAGTGCACCCCGTCTGCCTTCGGATCGGTGCTGCCGCCGATGATGGCGTCTATAAGAGGCCCGAAGAACTTGCCGCCAAAGCGCCCAAAGATGGACGGCGGCAGGTCCTGCAGAATGTGCGAGGATGACAACTTGAGATGCTGGATGCAGGTGTCAAAGCATCAGGACCATTGATGCAGGGCAGAGCATCGGGCCATGTTGTTGAGGATGCTGAAAGAGCGTCGCTGCGCAAGGACGGCGACACATCCGTTATGCTCTTTCCCGGACAGAGCTGTGCAACTTGTTGCTGATTGATCATCATTTGTGCATGCCATCGCCCTTTGTGCATCGGATGACAGAGTGGCATGAGCGCTGCGTGGCAACGCACTGATTCATCTAATATGCTTTCTCGGCGGCGGGGCTGCCGGTCTCCACCGCGGACGCCGTGGCCTCCTCCTTAGCATCATTAACTGATGCATTGATCAATGATAACATAATGATAGTATAGGATCTAGGATTACCTGGCCTCGAAACTTCTCACCTTCTCATCGGCGGGGCCGCCGGTGGCCGCCGCGGCCGCAGCCTTGACACGCGTCACGTGGCGCTGGTCCACGTGCAGGACGACCTGTCAATGGATGTTTAGGGAATCAAGGGTTCCTCAATTCAAGGCCCATTGTGTTTTTGGCGGCAAAGCAGAACAGTTCTTTGGGCTGGGCACTGTCTGGCTGCCGGTCAAGCATTCGCAGGTGGCGGCGGGAGGACACTGCGCAGCAGCTGCCAGTGCTCTGGATGCGGACAGAGATGGCATGGAGAGGAGCTGGCCAGAGGTTTTCATCTGATCTGCAGCCGCAGCAGTCATCGCATGATGGCGCACCTTCGCCAGGAACAAGCGCGATGCGTGCGGCGTGGTCGACGTGGCGAGCGCTGCATGGAGCACCGCCAGCCACTCCGGCATGCCGCCGTCTGCACAGCAACAGTGCGCACACTGAGTGCACAGCACAGAGTTTTGAATTTCGCCCAGTCAATTGCTTCTATTATGCCTGCAGCAGAACCGTACTGAAACATCTTCTCATGAAAGACCACTACTCCGGCATGCTGCTTCCTGTGGGACCAAGAGAGGTAGCACTCTCGGTCTCCAAACAACGGAACCCAACATGAAGGGTGGAATGCATTATTTTCTCCTCGTAGCAGCGGTAGTGTGGTCGAAATGGCAGCGCCAGGCATGCACAGACCTGCTGTGCAACAGCTTGGGCACATGCTTTCTATCGATGAAATGGCAGCTGTGTGCCCCAGTCGACTGGGCAATGCGCCTCGTCTACAACGATTGTGCTGACGCAGATCCTTGTTCGAGGGTGCACGCCCAGTCGGTATGGTGGAATACTGAGATGTCCAATGTTTGTCTACGTCGGGTGCTGCCCGCATCGTGCCCGGTCCACGAACTGCGCAGCCGGCAGCAGCGGCATCATAGCGGCTCAACAAAGTCTCGACAGAGGCTTGTGACAATGTCTTCGGCTGAAACCTCAGACACCTTGCCGCCCGCTCGCCTGCCAGTACGGCCGCCTGCTGCAAAGCTGCACCGCCGGCAGTAGCGCAATGGCCATAAGTAACTCCTGACGGTCAATGTTGCAATACCTTGGCCGCCACCGGCCTCCCACAGCGCTGCCGCCCGCTCCACTAGCTGCACCGCCGGCAGCAGCGCCGGGTGGCGATCCAGCGCGTCGTCTTCCGTTAGCAGCGCGTCGTCCGCCGCGCCCGCCGGCGCCTCCACCTCGTCCAGCTCGTCCTTTGGAACACACTCTCGGTTCCAAATCCATATTTTCTCTTATGAATTGTTGTTCAACGAACAGCGCTGCATCATCTGCGGCGCCCGCCGGCGCCTCCACCTCGTCCAGCTCGTCCTGTGTTGGGGCCGCAACTGTGATTTGAGAGCTGAAGTGCAGGGCTGATCACTTGCCGGCGCGTCATCCTCCGTCAGCAGCGCGTCGCCCGCCACGCCCGCCCGCGCCTCTACTCGTCCAGCCTCGTCCTGCTAGAACTGCAACTGTCTGACCAATTTCTCGAAACGGAGGTTGTCATAATAGCAGCGCAAGTGCCGGGACAAGGGACTCCTCTGTGGCCGGCCCCTCCACCTCGTTCTGTCGAACACGCCCTCTCCTTCGTACTACGGTCTCTGCCAGCTGCATTCATGCTTTTTGTCAGCTGCGCAATGCTCTACGACGGTAAATGGCAGTGCAAGATCCTTGCCTGCGCATCCTGCGACTCTGCCGCCAAGCCCGCCAGCTGTAACGTCGTCTGGTAGCCCGCCGCCGCGGGGCCGCCGCCCTGCTCCATGCCCAGGGTCTCCCCCTCCATCGACGCACCTGTAGCCAAACATACCGAGATCTTCCTGTTTGTGTTAGAAGACACTGAGATTTCTTCACAATATAGTGGTTTCTCCAAGCGCCGCAATTGCCGGCGTTCACTGACATTCGACGCCGGGAATTGCTGTGTCAACAGCAGTGTCGTGCACAGCTAACAATGTTCTTGACGCATCTCGACAATTTAGGTCGCAGAGGCAGTGCTCCAATGCGGAGAGCTTGTCACTGAGGCTGCCACCACAGCTGGTTTGGCACTCAGGGCTTGAAATGCAGGAGGGCATGAAAGATCTCACCGAGGGAGTACTGCGACGCTGACAGCTTGTCGCTGAAGCTGACATTAAAGGCAGGTCTTTCATCTAGGCTAGAACTGCAAAATGGGCTGAGCTTCACCGAGGGAGTACTGCGAAGCGGAGAGCTTGTCGCTGAGGCTGACGCTCATGGAGAAGCTGCCGGAGAAGCCCATGGTTGCCGTGGCGCCGGCGGCCCTGCGCCGCGCCCGCACCGCCTCCTGCGCATTCACAAGATGCATGACGTCATAGACGCTAAGCCTCTGCACGTCATAGCTTTAGGGATGATGGCTTTTGAGCTACTGTGGCAGCGTCGCCTGCCGCTCTGCGCCGCTCCCTCACCGCTGCCCTGCACGTGCGCGCATCACAGTGGATATGTTTCATGTGTTTCACATGTTTCATTGCATGTCTATGCATCAGCTCGCAAATGAGAAGCCGTAATGTTGGCGCCTTCCCCGGCCGCCCCGCGCTGCGCACTGCCTCCTGCACACTTTCAGGACAGCAGCACTGAACCATGTTTACAGAGCATCTGGATGTCCGGTGCAGCATCAGCATTGCAAATGTCGAAACTCTGTTTTGGAAAGGGCACAGACACAGGGCGGCACACCTGCACACCTTGGCAGCCTCTGTCTTGGCCGCAGCGCCGCCACCTGCATGATGGTCGCAGTGTTTGTGGCAGATCATACTACGATATTCAGTTTCAGGCCAAAAACGCACCAGCGTGGTGCTCATGTTAGCAGCGGCGCGCTTGGCCCCACCGTCTTCCAACTCCTCCCCGAACTTGAGGCGCATGTCTGGGTCCAGCAGCTGGCTCAGGTCGCCTGCCGTGTGAATGCAAAATTGGATCAGCTTGCAATGAATCAATGAATCCCTCGCAAGGAAGCGCATTTATCGTCGAGCTCTTGCCTGGCGCACAGCCAGCTGGCTTGTGGGCGCCTGCCTGCAGTGCATGCTTTCATGGAGTGAGTTAGGGATGAACGCTTGAAGGCATGCTGCATCATGCATTGTGAAAATTGCAGGCATCCAGTGCAGTGCCGGCATCCAGTGCAGTGCTCCATGCAGTGCTCCAGTGCAGTGCTCCCGTCCAGTGCAGTCTCCATAGTGCTCCAATGCAGTGCTCCAGTCCAGTGCAGTGCAGGCATCCAGTCCAGTGCGTAAAGATTGCGGGTACCCAGTGCAGTGCTTTGAATTCCTCCAACCAGCCCAACCAGCCCCAACTCCGGCTGCGAAGGAGAGTCTGGTCGGATGCAGCCTGGCCTGAACCTCCACTCTAGCGGACGTGAGCGCGACAGCTGCCGAGAGTTCAGCAGCTGTATCGCTGCATCAAAATCGAGCCAGGGTGCAGCATGCATGCGACTCAGGTTTGTCATGAACAAGTCAGTTCCAACCTGCCGCGCCCTGCGATTGGCACAACAGCCAGACAAGCAAGCAGATCATGAAGGGGGTTGAAGTATACCCCAGCCCGAGGACGCGCAACAGAGATGACTGAGACTAGGCAACATCAATCGCCGCAGAGGCGTCCCTCAACAATCACCTGCGCGCTCGAGCGGCACTTTGTAGAACTTTTCGTTGGACTGCGTCGCCACCACCAGCGCCGAGACGGCCGCAAATGCCGCGCACCGCACCTCCTGCGCCTGAGTTTCAGCGAATTGCATGCGCATCAGCCATAGCTCTGGTCTGGGTTGTGTGAGTGCTTTGCGGCTGAGCAAGTCATCATGGGAAACAGCGTCACTTGTGTCAGTGCCAACATGTGAGCAGGTTGCGCCAAGACTTGAAACGCCAAGACTTGAAAGACATAATACGTACCAACGGCTGCAGGCTGTCAGCTTGCGGCCCCGATACATCGAAGCACTTGATGTCGTGGCTGCCGGGCTTCATCACCGCCTACACATAACCGATTGGCAAGGACCAGGTCTCTGCATTTGATCTCGAAGCAAGTCAAGCTGTTGGCTGTAAGCGGCTTGCTTATTGAGCATGTGGCACAGCGCATTTGTTAACATTCGTCAGGTTTCAACAATGATAGCACTGCGCACAATACTCGAGCTGCTCAATCTTAGAACGTATGCAGTCCGTGCAAAAGACTTGCTTTGCACTCGAATCAGAGCTGATGGAGCAGAGGTGAACGCGGCACAACTGGTGCCCCACAGGTGAGACCTAGCATGCTTGCGCACCGGGTTCTTGATGACCGCCATGCCGTTCAAATACCGAAAATTTCGTATTCGAAATGCAGACGCACTGGGTTCTTGATGACAACCATGACGTCCTTTACATCGGCGGCCGGAAGAGTCTGGTACATGGTCTGGAACAGCTTGTAGGCGGCGATGCGGCCGACGAGGGCCGACGCCTCGCCATGGTTGCGCAGCAGCTGCAGGATGGCATTGAGATGACCATGCATGTATTGCCTCTCAGGAACACGGGCACAGCTGCACCCTCAGTGAGAGCATGGAATGAGACATGCTCCATGAGCAATGCGAGTCATGATCTGCAGTTAATTTGCTGGCAGACGAGCTGAGCAGGCTCAGCAGCAGCCATATAGCTTACGATAGTCGTTTGGTGCTGGCCATGCGTATATCACCTTGGGTAGCGATGCCGCGGTTTCCAGCACGTCCCTCAGGAACGGCGCCCGGTCCTGTCAAAACAAAGATCGCAGCGAGCATCAGATGAATCAAGGAATGTCCACCATCCCTCGAGTGGGTTTCAGCGCTCAGGTCAATGACACACAGCGCGTCGAGCATCAACCAGGGTCAAGGTATCAAGAGCACCTTGAAGACACGGACTTGGAAGCGCAGCGGCGCCAGCCGCAGAACAGGCAGCAGCACGTAGAGCAGCATGGCGCGCCTGCAGCACACAACGATAATTAATTAAGGATCTAGGATTCTCTCCTTGACACACCTGCTGCCAACATGCTTCGGCACTGCAGCGTCCGTTGCCCAGAAAATCTCAAAATCTCGGACAAAGAGTCGTGCCAAGGATGTGCGACCACACAATCACATGATCCGGGAAAGCATTCACGACACATATTTGCTACGGTGCATGTGATGTTGTCGATGCTCTTGGTCACTTTTATTGAGTGTTTGATCACCGAAGGGCCTCGGGCACCGAGCTGCGCTCGAAGATATACGCCCACGCAAACTCTAGCAGCGCGTCTGCCCGCCGCGAACGGGCAGCAAAGCCGTCGCCGGCGCCGGATGAGGCCACCTCCATCGCATTGCCCTGCTCAAAAGGCAGATGTACAATTGACCGCGATGGTTTTCAGCTCTATGACTCGGGCGCGCGCCGCAAAGTCGTCATTGCCGCGGGGTGCGTCCATCTCTATTGCGCAAACGCCACATTGGATTTGGTTTTCGCAACTTGCTGAAGGCAGCCCGTTTCTGCTGAGCCACCTGCCGACAGCGGGCTGCAAAGCCGGGGAGGCCTGGCCCCTGTCACTCGTGTGACACTCAGATTGCGCTTTCTAAACCGCAACAAACCTCTGTTGCTATAGAAATGTCTTCCGCCATCCTCGAAGCAAACCTCAGCGGCATGGGCGCCAGTCACGGCGCAGCAGCGACGCACGCCAACAGCGCCTCGAGCATACGGTCCTGTTCGTAATTTCTACATTGGACTCTATTATCTCAACTAGGAATACACCTCTGCGGCACGGAAGCCGAGCCATGGCGCAGCGGCGACGCGCGCCAGCAGCGCCTCAAGCGACGCCTGGCGGGCGTGGCCCCTTGGCTCGCCCATCTCCGACAGCACGTTGGACAGCTCCTGCAGGGTAGAAGTTCAGGGTTTAGGTGTAGGAAACGCACGCCTCTCAGCAATCACAAACTCACGTCACAGGCTGCACAGATGCAGCCGGCCCCACCTGCCGCCGTCATTCAGCGACATTCAGCATCGATAGCACGTTGGGACGCAAGCACGGTGGCAAGCCGGATTCTCTCGAATGTGGCCTGCCCCAAAAAGTTTGCATCATGTAAAGGACGACAACACTGAGCAGGATGATGGCGGCACACCTCCAGTAGCGCCGTCGAGGTAGCGCCGCGCTCCGCCGCCTGCGCCAGCGCGGCAAACACCGCCGCGAGCTGCGCCGCATAATCTGCCGCCTGCAAATGTCACGGGCATCACTCCTCTGTCCATGAGTATGATCCTCGATGTGAGAGTCGCACGGTGTCAACGGGGAGGCAGCTGAAAGCAGGTGACTATGCCCTCCACGTTGGCAAGCATGCGGCAACTCGTGCTGGCATGCATTCACAATTGCGCTATACTTTTGCATGTGTGTGTTTTCATATGCACTCACCTGAGTGCTGCCTCTGGGCACTCGTGTAATGTCAGCGGGAAGCAGCCGGTAACTAGGCCCTCGACTCCGGCGAGCACGCTGCAACCAATGCTGGCATGCATTCACATTTCCCTTCTTAGGGTGATGGTGTGTTTTTTTCACTCGCCTGTGTGCTGCCCTTCGGGTACTCGCGCGATGTCAGCGGGAAGCAGCCGGTGACTACACCCTCCACGGCGGAGAGCACCCGGTACTGGTGGTCCGTCGGCAGGTGCTCCAGGAATGGCGGCAGCAGGCCCATGGCTGCGCACCGCAGCTGCGCGTTTGGCGTCGTGTGGCCCCTGCAAGACACAGTGTTTCATTGCAAGAGCTGATTCTTGATCATTGTGTGGTGGCGTGTCCTCTGGGAAGTGCGGCAGACTGGCCATCGCCGCGAGCAGCTGCACGTCCAGTATCGTGTGGCCCCTGAAAGTGAAATATTGTATGTTCAGACAAAAATCACATTGACTTGAGGTAGTGATTCGATCAGTGGCATCCGGTACTGGTGGCCAAACGGCGCTCCAGGAAATACGGCAGTAGGCCCATCGCTGCGCACCGCAGCTGTGCGTCCTGTGTTGTATGGCCCCTGAAATGTTGAACAATCACCAATTCGTACAATCAAAGGCGTACAAAGGCAGAAAACCACACACAACAACAACGACACAACAGCAACAACAAGAAAGGCACAAACACAACAAAGGCGTATGTAGTCGGTGCCCTTGTGTGGGTAAACAAAACCACCAAAGAACATGACGGTTCGTTGGCTGGTGCTCCGGGGTTGGCAGCAGCAGGACAGCAGGCCCATCGCTGCACACTGCAACAAACATGATGCGCTTTTGCTGCAGCATCGCCAAGCCCGCTCAGTCAACCCGTGCACCGTTGTTGGTGCAGGTTTGATGAGCATTCAGGCGGCGCTACAGCGGTGCTGGGTGTCTGACACCAACATCTGGCAACGTCTGCAGGAGCAGTGGCTGCAAGCCCAGCACCTGCACCGAGCTGCACATCGCATTGACCTTGGCGTTTACCTCTATTGGAAAATATTATTTGGCGGCAGCAGGCCCAGCGCCTTGGCACCGAGGAGGCTGGGCTTCCGGCGCTTTACCACTGGGCCACAGAGTATATGATCTGGCAGAAGTCCACGATAGATACCATGCCCTTGCATGCTGTTATCTTGATGTCCGAAAGTTTGTGGTGGGTGTGCATACCTAGTGCCCAGCAGCGCAGTGTAGCTGTCCATCACGAAGCTGAAGGCCGGCCGCGACGGCAAAAGCACCCAGCTCCGATCTCAAAAGAAACTTGTGTTGTATAAATCAATGAGAATTCGTACACACCTAGTACCCAGCAGCGCGATGTAGCTGTCCAGCAGGAAGCCGAAGGCCGGCTGCGATGGTGACAGCACCAGCCGCGCGTTCAGCGCCAGCAACCGCCCCAGTAGCCGCAGGAACAGCTCCTTTCCAGGCCGGCCGCCGCCGACCAATGGCTGGAGGTGCAGCAGCTGTGGCAGCAGCGCCTGCAGAAACGACCTGTGGCGCAGGACGACAACAGATGTCAAAGGAAGTTGCCGCAGGAAAACCTCACTTGCGGTGGCCGCCGACCAGCGGTACGATGTTTGCATAAACAAGTGCTTACCCAGCGCACTAGGTCGAAGTAGCCAAAGTTCAAACGTTGGTACCAGCTGCTGCAGATTCAATCGTAGATTGCACCACAGGCGGACATTGGAGCGCCCATTGGTGGAAAGCGCCCAATGCAGCGCTCGTTTCATGCCCCCGGAAACATCTCTTCAAGACCAAGACGCCTCCCAGTCCTCACCCGAGGCGGATGTCTGCACGGCCTGTGGCGGATTGCGCCCGCTGCAGCGCCTCCAGTGTGCCGCTCAGCAGCAGGTCAGACACGCTGTGCGCCGGATCGTCGACATCGCCTGCACACATAGAGTGTGATGTGTTTCTGGTTGTTCGAAGGAGATGTGACACAGAAATATAAAGTTGCAGCGCCTCTCGGCGTTCCGCTCAGCAGCAGCTCTGACACCCGGTGCGCCGGGTTGCGAAAAATGTCTGCATGTGTCAGGAGACATTGTTTCAACGAGGCTGCAGGAAGTTTGAAGCCGTAACAAGGTCGAAGCTGCAGATGAGATTGACCTGAGGCAGCAGACCGGTCGGGACATAGGCTGATGGAACGGCCAAATTACTGGCCATTGCCAGCATCGCAAAGCACATGCTGCCACAGGAGATCTTCTGTGCCTTGCAAAACGCCGACCCAAATGCAGGGGTGTGACACTGTGCGAGCCTCCGGTACGGTCGAGAATATCAACGATATCTTGCAACGTCGAATTCTTTGCAGAAACACTGCTCCCAGCACGCGCCGGGGGCGCGGATCAGCTAGCGGCGTTGACCAGCACCCAGGCGTGCAGCGCAGTCATTGTGCATGCCGCCACGTGCACACTTGAACACAACATTTGCCCAGGAGTGACTCACCCAGAGCGCGGCAGAGCGGCGCGCAGCAGCTGGACGCGTTGAACAGCACCCAGGCGTGCAGCGCCGCCCGGAAGTTGGCATACAGCGCCTCGCCGTGCTGCGAATCCTGCGGCCGGAATACATACGTTATTTTTTTGGTAATGGTTCAAATAGTGTGCGTTTGTAAGGCGTCAATATGTTTGCAGCACCGCCTGAAAGTTGGCGCACAGCGCCTCGCCGTGCTGCGCGTCCTGTGGCCGGAAGCAGACGTGATTCAGTCGAAGCGGTTAGGCAACAAAAAACTGCTTCCAAAAAAATCGACCACAAGGAAGGGCATATCATTCTGCGGGCGCAGCGGCGGGAGGGCCCGGCAGCTCAAGACAGCTTGTCAGATCTGGCAGGGAGCAAAAAGAGTCCGAGTGACGGTCAAATCCTCCATGAATCGTTCCTGCGTTGCAAACAAACCTGCAGCGCCGTCAGCAGCGACGTCGCGGGCAGGCCCAGGCGCAGCGCCAGGTTGAGGCCCCCAGCAAAAAACCCTCTCACGCTCGGCACGACAGTGGTCGCACAGTCTCGGTGCTTGCCTGAAGTGCAGCCAGCAGCGATGTCGCGGGCAGGCCCAGACGCAGCGCGAGGTTGAGGCCGGCCTCCGCCGCCGCGCGCTGCTGCGGCCCTGCGCGTACGCCCGCCGCCAGCGCCAGCAGCCTGTGCACAAAGGACGAGTAAGAGAAGCTGGCGATTATGAGATGTTTGTCTACTGCTCAGCAAATGTGAGTGGGCTCCTGCGCTGTGCTGGCTCGACTGGCAGACATAGGAGTAACATCAGGAAAAGCGATTGAACGCCTGTGAGTGACAGCCAGCCAGCAGTACCCGTGCAGCGAATATCGCAGGGACGCGAGCAGCAGAGGGCTGGAGCATTGAACGTTTGCACCACAGCGCTGCAGCACCTGTCCGGCAGCGTGGATCGCAGGGAGTCGGGCAGCAGGTCGCCCGGCTCACCGTCCGGCCCGCGCAACTCCGCCAGCATCGTGAGGCCCTGAAGTCGGCACCGCACAACGCATGTTCAGGGCGTAACAACAAGGTTTTGAATCAAGTTCGGCGGAACCCTGTCCGACCTGCGCAGCTCTGCCGGCATCGTGAGGCCCTGGCATGGCACCACAAGTAATGTTTTAATTGATGTTGTGTCGTCAGCGTATAATGTCCAATGGCCTGCATGGAAGGAACACTACGCAGAAGACAGCTTCTGCACAGTGCTGCACAAGGTGCCGTGCCGTCAGGTTCAGCTGCAATGAGTTTCTATGACGCCCAGTGACATCAAGGTACAAGAAAAGCCCGTGCGGTTCAGGCCCTGACCTGCAAGAGCGCCGCCGTGGCTGGAGAGCCAGCCACGGCCGAGCCCGTCTCTGCAGCGCGCAGCGCCTGCGCGATGCCGCCCCCCTCGTCGTCGACGGCATCTGCCAGCGCCGCCTTGAGGTGCCGCAGTAGCTCCGGCTGCTGACTGGCGGCCCGGGACAGCAGCGCCTGCAGAGAAGCAAGGAAAGGCATTGCAAAGAAGATAACAGAGCAGTGTTACAGGTGCAGCAGAAACATCACTGACATTCTCAGCCGCCTGCTTACGGGCGGCCTGTGACAGCAGGCGCCTCCGAAAAAAGGAAGAAAGACACCGACGCTGGGATGGCACAGCGCAGAGCATCTCTGTAGATGCTCACGCAGCATGCGGATAGTCGAGACTGCCACACTTGTGCGAAGCTATGCCTCTAAGCAGGTAGCGGCCACCTCGAACGCTTTATTTATAATGATAATGGCAGGTGAGCGTCCTGTGTGTATTTGGCTGACAGAGAGATATCCCCGAAACGTACCTGTAGGTGAATGCTTCGCTGGGGTCGAGGCTTTGTGAACGCCGCTGGACCATCTTCGCGTGTGCATCTGAACAAGAAATGGTAACTGAAACCCATACCTTGAGCGCGGCTGGCAGCGCTCTGTAGGTGGACGCCTCGCTCGGATCGAAGCCCAGGCGCTGCGGCGCCAGCGCCGCCAGCATCAGCAAGTGCTGCACCGCCGGCGACTCTGGCGGCATAATCGCCTCTCCAAGCACCTGCGCAAGCCACAGATTCAGGCATTGTCTGTGTTGGGAGAGTGAAGCAACAACTCCGGCCGGCACACTCGTCTGGGTCTGCACCTGCGCATAAAAAGGCTCAGGCATGATGAGAGTGCTGCAAACCTGATGGCGCTGGCAGCACAGCTGTCGCGTCCAGCACATGCGCATGCCGCGAGCCCAGACACTGTGATATGACGTGCTGCTGCCAAGATCTCGCAGGCCGGCAGGCTTGCCAAGAAGCGTCTGGAAGCACATGCAGATATAACATCGATGCTGACACAGCAGGACTATTTCTCGCCAGCGAGCACTTGGATTTACATCTGCCGAGGACTGTGAGTTGCCGAGATTTAGCAGCACATGAACATACTCAGTTTGCCTCAGTTTGAGAGCATACAGAACCCACCCGCCGATGGAACTCGATGGCCGCCAGCGTCAGGTGGCGAGTTGATCGCTCAGCGCCCGGCGCGACGCAGCCGCGGTCAAAACCCTTGCCTTCACGCGCCGCCGCCGCCGCCTCCAGGAATGCCAGCAGCGCCGGCGCGGCGTGCGCGCCGGCGGCAGAATTAGTTGAAGTAGCGGAAGTAGAAGCGGCGTCCCGCGGCGGCACCAGCTGCTCGGCAGTCACGACGCCGTGGTCGACCGCCCAGGCTGCCCAGGCGAGCGGAGCTTCCAGGTGCTGCCAAAGAAGCAGAGAGGACATGTGAGCACGTGCGCCATTTCTGCGTCCTGTGGTCGATGCAGCTGCTCCAGAGCGGCAAAGGCTTGAGCACAACTTGAGGACCGCATATTGTGATGCAGTGAACCGCAGAGGGGAACGTGATCTGTTGAAACAACATGGAAGTGTCTCGTGTAACCATGTTCGCGATTCCAATTCAATCCAATTCGTGGTGCCGCAGAGCACCTTGATCCACTGGGCGGCGCTTGGCCCCGTCAGGCCGCCGCGCGGCTGCTGCAGTCCCGGCGGCAGCGAAAGGAAGGTGGCGAAGTCGTCGCCGCTCTTCTGGTGCTCCGACACCCAAGCCGCCACTGCAGAAAACGTATGGAGGTCAACCGAGGCTAAACTTCTAAGCGCCTGATAGTAGAAACAAGTGAATTGAAAGTGCAATGGATGCGAAGTGCAATGGAAGCTTCGCATCCAAGAAACGTCTGATCGGAAGCAATAGCTGCACAGAGATGGCGCCAGCGACGGCAACCCTGAATGCATTGCACGCGCAATGCGCCCTGCTAGGACAGATGGTATGTCCTAAACCCAGCACCTGAGGCTTCAGGAGTGTCCTGCTGCAGCTGCAGGTGCGCCAGCTGCTCGAACAGCCAGGCGGCGATGCGGCGGCAGTAGTTGAGCGGCAGCACTGTCTGCAGCGTGTGCCAACAGAGCGTCAGTTGTGGCCAGTCATGCAAGATCTACGTTGCTCGAGATCATGCTCAATCCAATTCTTCCGCACACTCAAGCAGCCCTCCAATTCGAGGTGGTCGGGTGGACTAAAACCCACTATAGACCAAAGCAGCGTAGGCATGCTCATACTGAGGCCACCGCTTGGTCAGGAAGCCGGACAGGTCAGTGAACAGCCGCCGCGAACCCTTCATACATATGTGCCCGAGCTCGACCTTTTCTCGGAGACGCAATTACCTGCGGCCACAGCGTAGCCAGGAAGCCGGACAGGTCGGTGAACAGCCGCCGTGTCGTCTTCGGGCGCCTGAGCCTGTCCAGGATGGCCGGCTTGCGCTTCAGGATCTTGGTCAGCTCCTGCGCGAGCACTTTCGGTTCGTCAGTTGCCGCTCACATGCGACGCACGGTTCGACGTGCATGTGCTGGCATTATAGCAGGTGGGGCACCAAATGACGAAAATTGGCATACGTGAACCGAAAATTGGCATACGTAAACCGTCAGGGCGGCAGCGTTGTGCTGTCAACTGCTAGAGTATCAGGAATATCTCAGCATTGACTGGCTGCATAATTAGGATGGAGGGAGGCCCAGCATTCACCATCAGGGCGGCAACGATGTACTGCCGGCTGTGGGCGCAGTAACAACCAATTGGTTGTTACTGCGCCGCGGATCTACCACACTGGTTGTGTGGTAGACCCGAAAGATTTCCTAGTTGATCTCATGGTAGCACTCAGTATGTGAGAGACTCCAACGTCACCGTCAGGGCGGCGACGATGTGCTGCCGGCTGTGGGCGCCGTCGGCATCCTCCTCCGCCAGTTGCAGCGCGTGCATGCAGGCCGCCAGCGCCTGCAGGAACGGCAGCACTACTTATCATTATGACTCTTACCAATCATATTGTGTAGCTGAACAATCTCGCTGCACTGGCAATGCCAGCTGCAGCGCGTGCACGCAGGCTGCCAGCGCCTGCATTGGAGTGTGGCGCACGTCCACCATGGAAGTGGCGACTACTCACTCTGTTTGAACAGCGCCGATGCAGCAGGTGCGGGTTGATCGAGGCTCGCTGGGGACACGAAGCCGCACAATACAGTTTGTTTCCGACCATGCACGTCTCAGGCGCGCACCTTCAGCAGGTGGGGATCCGCTAGGTCCCGGTGCCCTTTCTTTGTTCCTGAAAAGATATGTACGACTCGGCGAGAAATGCACAAGAGTGTGATATGTCAATTCGCACCTCCAGCAGGTGGGAGTCGGCCAGGTCTGCCTGCCGCCCCAGAGGCTCCGCCATCTGCCCCAGCGCCGTTGCCGCGCCCAGCCTGTTCGACACGGCACATCTCGGTCGTGTGTTTGGAATGCCGAGGTGTGAGCACATGGATACTTTGTGGCTTGGCTTGGCTTGGTCAGAGGCTCCGCCACCTGCGCCAGCGCCGTCGCTGCACCCAGCCTGCACATTGATATGGTTTCCCCTCAGAAGAGAACGCAGATGGTTGTGGCCAAGTCCGATGGCTCTGCCACCGGCGCCAAATCCACCTGTACACCCACGCTTAGTCGTGTGCCCACAAAAATTGCATTAGACTGTCTCGCTATGGCCTGCAGAGTCTTGCCCAGAGCTGCGGTGTATCTGCACATGCGCCGTGATCTTTGTGGGTTATAAGTGCATGGATCACACAAAATAATAAAAACCTACTTGAGTATTCTAAAATAGCCTTAAATAGTGATTAAAATTCACCCTGTAGAAAAGCAACCTGAAAGGTTAATTTTATTTACTATTTAAGCAAATTGAAAAATGAAAGGGTTGCTTGTGCGCAAATTCGGCCAGATCAGCCAGGCAGTGACGCTCGCGCCATCGGTTGCTGCGCAACTTGAACTGAACGATGCTTCACGCATGGTCCAGTAGCAGCACAGCGACCGAATGCTCTGCAGCGCTCCTGGTTGCAAGCGCCTTTGCTCCTTGTTTGGAGCAAGAACTCGTGCTGCTCCCTGACATGTTGTCGAGGAAAAGTACATCTGGGTATGGGTGCTGGAACTATGCACCCACATCTGTTGTCGCCAGTAATGAGCTAGGCGACGAGCGAGCACGTGCCGCTGGTGGGCATTGGGGTGATTGAGGCGGTCGAACAGGCGCCGCAGCAGGTTGGCTGCGTTTAGTGCCGCGCCCCACGCTACAAGACACCTGACCCGGCATTATCTTCAGCGTTCTACCGATCTATCTCAGCTCGGGTCTTTTTCTCCAGGGCGTGTCAATGGACTTGCCGCTGGTAGGCGTTGGGGTGATTGAGGCGGTCGAACAGGCGCCGCAGCAGGCTGGCTGCGTTGAGCGCCACGCCCTTCTCCGCGATGATGTGCCGGTCGCTCCACACCAGCCACTCGCGGCACAGCTCGGCGCAAAACTCCCGCAACGCGCCGTTGCCCTCGTCCACCTGTCGGAACACACCGAATTCACGGTTCAAACCCTGCAGAAAACTCAATGTTCCGATGATGTGCCGGTCGCTCCACACCAGCCACTCGCGGCAGCCGCAGCGCGCCGTTGCCCTCGTCCGCCTGTAGGTCGTAGGGGGGTCATCAGGTTTCAAGCAGTTGCGATAACAGTGCCTTGCGCTCTGCACATGGCCTCGACTGCAAGCAAGACATGACGATGCTTGGAGGCTGCACCTCACTTGAATGCTTCACGAAATGTTCAATATCGAACATTGTTCAGTTCTGCGGAAATGAAAACGATTGACAGCAGAGAAAAAAATGTCGCACCAGGCCCTCGACGATGGCATCCAGTAGCGCCATTGCCTCTGCGGCCTCCCTGCAGGTGCAGGGGCACATTTGCGACTGCCCCTGCTGCAGAAGCGCTGCCACCCACCCTCCAAGCAACCCAGCTCTTGGAAACCCGAACAGCACATCTTCTCAGCGCTGCCCCTTGCTCTCTGAATTGAAATGGAATGCTCTCGTGCAGACAGGGAAGTGACTGCGCGTATGCAAGCGTCAAGCCGTGTCTGGCAAAGGCAGAAACTAGCACTGCCACGAAAATCCTTCAGAATCCCCTTCGAAAATCCGGAACGCGCACTTCCTGGCGGAGTAGGTCATCCAGTGCACGAGCGACGTCGCCAGCTGGCGGAACAGCTGCCGCGCCACCCTCTCCTGCGAGGCAAAAGGGTTTACGGCGCAGGAAATGACACAACCAAGTGCCCAGAACGACGATCGGAAGCGAACAAGAGTCGCTTCGGCCGAGGTGCACGTTTGATAGCGACAATTATCAGCTCTCTGTGGGAGTGCCATAGCAAAGCCGGTTGAGATGACGGTGAGGCACAGACATATGAACAAGATGTCATGAGGCGCATGCGCTGGTGGAGGGGGCGGATGCCCAATGTTCTCAGCTTTTTGTGGCTCAGAAGCGTACCTGGCTGGTGGCCAGGCGCAGGATGATGGGGAACATGCGACGCATGATCTTGTAGAAGCGCTTCGGCTCGGCGTCGAAATCCTGCTGCCTCATACTCTCGGCTCCCTTCGTGTTCGTCCCTGCAGCAGATGTGCGACTATTCACAGTGGGAGTCGTGTGAACGGCAGGGTAGACGCTTGAGGTCGACTGGGGTGAGCACAATATTCGCACTGGCCGACGCGAGGGGTGGTGTTGCTCGGTACTACGTAGTCCGCATCCAGACATGCTTTCAATCTGCGTCGCATTGTAGACGCTGGCATCTCCTGTGGATAGTGATCGACCTGTGGTGCATTTGAGGGCGCTCACCGACCATCCACAGCGTTGCGGCATGCAGAAACTCGCAGGCCGCGACGCGCGCGGCGCGGTCCACACTCCGCTCTGCAATGTCTGCCACCTTTACGACACAAAGAAATGAAGATCAGGAGGTGTCCATGTTTGACACGTCACCTCACAGGCGTATGATATCGGAAACATTCCACAACTTCCATGCCACGGTCCACTCCCCGCTCCGCAACATCCGCCACCCGGGAACGCAAGAATCTAGCAGCATGCTTACAGATCACGGACATGCTGCCTATCAGCACTAGGCGAATTTGACTTCTAGTGTCACGATCAGCGAGAGTCTTGCAACATCAGTGTGTCCACTGCGAGGACCTCACAGGATGGCAACAGCAAGCACCTGCGGTCCAGCCATGGGAAGAGGCGCCCAATCGCAAACGGGATAGGTTTCACATTTGTCTGGTACATCACGTCGGCTAGATGGCACGCGCCTGTGGCAGCAGCGGGTCGAGCCAGAAGACGAGGCGCCCGATGTCGAACGGCAGCGCCACGCCCGCACGGCGCTGCGCGTCCCACTGCAGCAGGCCGGAAGCCGCACAAGCCGCGGAAGCATATGCCGCAGCTGCGCCGCCGGCGGTGGATGCAGAGTGCATGGTGAGCGCCGTGTGTTGCACCAGCGCCTCTGACGCGGCGCCGCTGCGGCCCAGAAAGGCCAGGATGCGCGGGCGTAGCACCCGCAGGCCCTGCAGAATAAAGCGGGTTATTACATCATCCCTAGAGCGCATCGCCATTGCGGTGCACTGGATCGGTGTCTCTGTGGCGGGCAGCTGCGGCCCACGAAGGCCAGGATGCGCAGCCGCAGCACCTGCAGGCCCTGCAATAGAAGGGTCGCTTGAACTGCGCCCGAAGCCTGTGTCTGACGGACTTGAGTCATCAACCTGGACCGGGAGGCTCGCCGTCAATATACTCACCTGCCGCTGCTGCTGCGCACGGTGAGCCGCCGGCGCAGCGCTGCGCTGAATGCTGTGTGGCGCTTGTCCTCGTTATCGTCAACAGCTTTGACACGCCACACGGATACGCTGCATTCGAAGACGCTGTGACGACTGAATTACCTCCTGCCGCCGCTGCTGTGCCCGCCAGGCCGCCGCCGCCGCGCCGCGCTGGATGCTGCACACCGCTTGACTGATTCATTGTCGACGTATGAGGTGTTTCGAGTAGCATTCGAAGACCATGCTCACCTCCTGCCGCCGCTACTGTGCCCGGCGGGCCGCCGCCGCTGCCCCGCGCTGGATGCTATGTTTGCTCTTCTCAAACCCCTCCATCAAGTTTGATAAAACTCTCACCTCTTGCCGCCGCTGCTGCGCGCGACGGGATGCGGCCGCCGCGCCGCGCTGGATGCTGCGCGCCTCCTTGCCTGCATCCTGTTCCGGTTCCACTATTTCCTCTTCCTGGGCCACGCCTGGCTCCTCATCTGCAGAGGAGGTTACGACATTCGCGACACTGGCTGCACTGGAGGGGATTTGATCTGCACGCCGGCGGCTCCAGGCACAAATCGATTCTGAGAGCCCATCCTTCGGCTGAATGGCAGTCTGCTCTGCACAAAAGTCTAGTGCAATGCTGCAGTTCTGTGTTTGGCAAATGCCAGGCTTTCTGTAGGGTATTCTACACAAGACTCACCCTGTGCCTCCGGCTGGACGGCGGCCTGCTCTAGGTCTGGCGCCTCCCGCAGGAATGGCTCCAGCAGCGGTACGATGCTCGGCGCCAGCTGCCGCAGAACCTGCGTTTGCCAGATTGTAGTATTCTCTACTCTTTGATGGGTGTCGAAGAGGCGGACACAGGCTGGCGCCTTAGCGAAGAGAGCCTAGCGCCTCTCGCGCGGGTACGGCTCCAGCAGCAGCACGCTGTCCGGCGCCAGCTGCTGCAGCACCTGTAATGAAAGTGTTTTCTGCTTGGGAGCATTGAATCGTCCGGGCCTCGAGCAGCCCAAGACTGCAGGCGATTTGCGCAGCAGTGGCTCCAACAGCTGCTGCAGCACCTGCGATGCATCATTGATTGGGCTGTCGCAACAATTTCCGGTGTCAGCAGCCTGAATGAGCGCTGCGCCTCCTGTACATGCTCCAAATTCAAGGCCAATCGTTACCTGGTATTTTTCTGCTTATCCTCTGCTGATCTGTCAAGGCGTGAACTTTTGACGTGATCTCAGGATTCACGTCAAGTTGTGCGCGTGCTGCCGCTCTAGGTTCCAGGGTGACCACTGCGATCGCAGCATTTGCCGATCTACTCACAACTGGAGGAGTCATGTAGGGATTGAAGGGCATACAACATATCTGCACCTGGGGACGCTGCCGCTCCCAGCGCTCCAGGGTGGCCAACGCGATCGCCGCCAGCGGCTCATACTGCAGCCCGAAGCCAAGCGCCGTCTGCAGTGCTGCCAGCAGGTCCTGCAATATTCCAAAGTCTTTGTGTCAGCAACTATGTTTGGAAACGCAAACGCTGTAGCCCGAAGCCTAGCGTCGTCTGCAGCGCCGCCAGCAGATCCTGCGATATCCAAATCTTCACACTTAATACCATTCAGACACTACCTAGAGTATGAACCCGAGGGACGCCTCCGCCGTCTGCAGGACCATCGGCAGGTCTTGGAATGGCATACAGGTTTTAGCTCGCTTCATACTTGATGTCATCGTGGTTTTGATTCCTGGTCTCCAGTCGTTGGTTTGTATTTTCTGGCACGGTTCTGCCGGGGGACAGTACAGAGACCCAGTCGGCAAGCTGCAATGCCCTGGCCTGTCGAGGCAAGACGAGGGCGACGCACTTGCTCGAGAACTTGTCGCAAAAAAGCTGCTTTGCTCACTGTACATGTTGCAGCTCGAGGAATCGCGACCAGGTGCCTCATGCTGTCTGCCACCAGCATCAAAAAGCAATGTGTGCCGGTAGAACTGGCAGCGCAGCCAGCGTTACTGTTTTGCAAGCGAAACAGTACTGAGATGCTATTCGGGTTTCCTCCTCTGAGGCGGCAGGAGTGAAACTGACGTAGGCAGCAGCAGCTCCAAAGCAGCAGCCAGCAGCTCGTCCGGGCAATGACTCGGCGTGGCAATGGCATTCATGCAGCACAGAATGTCGGTCGATATGTCAGTCAATATTACGGTTTCACTCGATGCATCTTCCATCAGAGGCTCGCCTGAGGTGGAAGGAGGGAAACAGGCGCGGACAGCAGCAGCTCCAGCGCCGCGGCCAGCAGCTCGTCCGAGAACTGGCGCGACGCAGGCAGCAGCTCCTGCAGGAAGCCCTGCAGCGTGGCCGCCACCAGTGCGCCATCCTGAGCATCATCCTGCGGCATCAGTTTCAGTGTTTTGTGATTGCAAGCGCCAGAAGACTCCGCCAACAAGCGAGCTGTTACTTGTGTGAAGCGTGCCTTGCACTGGCAGCTGCTGCAGGAACCCCTGCAGCGTGGCTGCAGGCCAGCAATTTTGCTGCAACATACTTGGCGGGTGGCAGTGATGAATCTCATCAAAACCATCCTCGATAGACCTCACCTGTGCTCCGCCCAGCAGCCCACCGGCCTCCGCCAGCTGCATCGCCGTGCAGATCAGATGATAGAAGCCGCTGAGCTGCGGCAGCCGTCCGGAAGCCGCCACCATCGCCAGCGTGAAGTTGTACGCCCAGCGGCGGAAGGCGAAGGCACCGCACGCTGGCAGCAGCGCATCCAGGAAGGCTTGCAAGTTCAGGAACGCCTGCAGGTGAGTAGTATACAGTATGATAGAACAGCGTGATTTTACCAGGATATCGTTATGTTAACACTGTCATTCGAGTGTGGCCCATGCGGCGTTGGGCGGAAGCGCCACACGCCGGCAGCAGCGCAGCCAGGCAGGCTTACAGGTGAGGAATGTTCCGGAAACAACATTGACGTGAGGAGTCGGCCAGATCATGGAATGATGCGTCCTGTGATGCGAGGTTTACCCGACGAGGTCAGACCTGCTGGCGGCAGGTGACAGCAATGCGCCAGTTAAGGTCGTTAAATCTCACATGCTCTGGATGTGGAACATTGGCAAAGTGTGTGGCACATAACACCTTTAAAGTCTCAGGCGCTCTTGAGACAGTGACTCAGCAAAGGTGACAGTCATGCGCCAGGGCAGTTCAAGAGTGACACCTGCCGAGCTGTTGCATCGCTGCTTCCTGTGTGATCAAAGGGCGTTCTCCTCGAGCGATGCGGAAGCTTTCCTCAGCTTGTTTTTGCCACTGTGACGTGGTTTCCTCACCTTCCTCATCCCTGACCTGGTACCTACCTCACCCTCAAGTCAAGCTGCTACAAGACCTCTGACCATCACTGTCCACTCAACATGCGATTGCGCAGCTTCGTTACCCTATCTCGTCTCACATTTGTGATCCACAGTGAATTTGAAGCGCACCCGCATGTCGTCGATGTTGTCGGCCTCCAGCCCAGCGCCCACTGCCAGCGCCTCTGGCTCGTCCGCCTGCTGCAATCGAACAGAAATGACTATGAAGTAAACCCTGGATGTATGCAAGATTCGAGCCCAGCGTCTACTGCCAGCGCCCCCTGGCTCGTCCGCCTGCTGCATCGGGTTCAAAATAGAGCTTTCGAGGCAAGAAAGATGAGGGCTGCGTTCTTTGTATATTCCCGCTGACCACCCAGCTGGTCTTGTGAAGAGTGCAGCGAGAACAACGACAAGTAGCCTGGTCGCAACGTGTCATGTATTTTCTAAGTATCATGTTGTCGGCAGACTGGGCCACCTGCTGCTGCCCTGCGGCCGCAGCGGATGGCGCGGCATATCACGCCGTGCAACCACCTGGTCTTGTGAAGCTCGAAACCGATGACACCCGACAGGAAGACATGTCCGAGGTCCATACGAAGTGGGTCCCCTGCAGCCGCGAGACGGGTGGTATGATAGCTTGAGGCTGCCGGCGACGCCAGTGACAGCACTGACGATATGCAAATCATGTAAGAGTGGGTCACCTGCTGCCCCTGTGGGCGCGGAGGGTGGTACGACAGGTTGAGGCTGCCGGCGGCGCCGATGACCGCCTGCAATAACGCGTCATACAGCTCGTGCCGCCACTGCCGCTCCGCCTGCGCATGCGGACACACTTCTTAGGTAAGTGCACGAGTACACGTTTTCAGACATTGCCAAGTTATGCAAAGATTTCAGGGACCGGGCCGCCCTGATGACCGCATGCAGCAGCGCATCTTACAGCTCGAGCCGCCACTGCCGGTCCGCCTGCGCAGGCGGAAACACACTTCGCAGAAGATTCACGTGCTCAACTGGCTTGTCACACAGTGACCAGGCTGCGCTTATGACCCGCCTGCTGCAGGGAGGAACAGAGCCTGCGCCGCCGCTGCCGGCCCGCCTGCGAGTGCAGAGTGATACAACATGAGTGCAAGCTGATCTTCCTCGCAGTGTTACTGTGCCGCTGCCTACCCGCGCTCCCGCCTGCGCTCCCGGGCCTACCTACTCCTGCGAGGTTAGCGCATTGACTGGTGGCGCACTAACTGTGAGTTCCGGGAGCGGATTACGGACTCTGACAAATCTCAGAGCGCGCTTCAAGCAAAGGCGACCTCTGGACTTAGGGTGTAAGAAAGCAGGCCGCCGCACACCTCCGGGGCTGAGCCCTGCAGCAGTGCCGTCCACAGGTGGATGTAGACGCGCCAGGGCGCGGGCGCCTCGCCACCAGTGACCGCCGCCGGGCCTGCAGGTGCGCGACGGGCTACTGAAAGCTCGAAATGCAGATCTGTGGTGAGCTTGACAATTCATCGGCGGATCTCACAAGGTCTCGCACCAGCTCCCGCAAGGCTGCAATGCAGTGGCGACGCGCCACGGCGCAACTGCACGGCAAGACCCAGTGGCGGACAGGCCCGAGCCCAGACAAAGCCATTTCCCACGCAGCCGTTTCCCACGGCAGGCAAGGAAATCAGGAGACGCCACTGTTGGCCATTCTGGATTCAATCCTCAGCAGGTACACGATGTATGTTTGTCTGACTAGCACGCAATGAATGTGGCGCGCACCCAGCGCAGAGTCCGTGTCAGCTTCCGCGAGCGTCGCAGTCAGCAGCGATGTCACCAGGCGCTGCAGCATGTCGGCGAGCACCGACGCCTGTCCACCATGTCAATGAAAACGTGCTCTCATCCATGCTTTCAGCTGCTTGCACAGCATGTCATGCGCTGGGAACCGACAGACTCAAACGACGGTCGAGTGCCTGTTTTCAGGGCGATGATGTGCATACCTTGGCCTCAAGCGCCGACAGCAGCGCGGACAGCGCAGCATGCACGCCTGGACGCTGCTTGGCCCACAGATTGACGTATGCCCCAACGATGCCCTCCATCACCTGAGGATCGAGATTGCATGAGGTTGAGAAAGCAACACTAGTGAGCGCCTGACAAGTTGGCCGGCATCTGCTTCCCTCACATGGTTATGCCGCGGCAATGCCCTCCATCACCTTTCAAATTGACAATGGAAAAGCATATCTGCCTTTCAGATGTAGTTTATGGACCACTGCTTGCCATGCGCCTCGGCGACGCCGTCCTCAATCCCTCCGGAGCACATGCCGACATGCTGTACTTTGTCTCTGGTCCGTCGCCAGCGTCTGCTGAATACCATTGGCAACAACGCGGTGTGGCTGTCTGCTGAGCAGGAGTCAGGCACGCTGCCCCAGTTGGACCTCGCACCTATAGATATCGATCCGTGTTGTGTCACGTCTCTCACCTGGCCGCACAGCTGCAGGCAGGCGGCGTCCACTTCGTCCAGCAGCGCCACCACACTCGCCAGCGCCTGCAGCAGCGCCACCTGCCGACAAACCAAATCCAATTGTTCCTGACGTCATGGTAAATCTTCAGACCTAGACATTGCATATGTTCACGAATTCGAGCCGTCCCAACAGATTCGAGCGCAGACAATCCTGGCACCCACATGCCCCGTCTGCATGCCAGCGAGTTTGGTTCTGGCACCGCGTTCAGAGTCCACAACACCCCTGGATGCTGCAGATTCATTACCTCGTTGCCGATATTGTCGGCCTGCAGGTCAGCCACCTGCTGCAGCAGCGCCCGCTGCGACGCCAGTGGCGCCAGCCGCGATAGCATGTTGCGCAGCCCCTGCAGAGCGGCGACGTGCACAGCCAGTGCCACAGGCACATACCTGATGACCAAAAATTTGAGTATGGTCGCCACCAGCTCACCGATGCCGCGCACCGTAAGCTGCAAGGACGTAGATGTGGTTCATTACATGTGAGCTGCAAACGTATTGAACGAAGGTGGGCGCCACCACCAGCTCCCCAATACCGCGCACGGTGAAGGATAACGGATTTCAACATGTGAAAACCTACACCTGCTGGCCGAAACATGAGGGCGGGTGCCGCCAGCTCCCCGGTGACAACGAATCCATAGCCTTTTCCAGAATCTGGTGTGATCATTCGCATGATCACGCCTACTGGCCCAAAAAAACTTTGAGGGTGGGGCGCCGCCAGCTCCCCGATGCCACGCACAGTAATGGATAAAGAATTTCACAATGTACAAAACCACACCTGTTGCCCAAAGAACTTGAGGGTGGGCGCCGCCAGCTCCCCGATGCCGCGCACCGCGGTGGCGACCTCCCGGACGCTGGAGTTGGCAGCGGACAAGACGGCAGTGAAGTCACCCAGCAGCTTCCTGCACAGCATAAGGATACGGTCCACCGTGCATTGATCACTCATTAGCTGCTCACACCGCGGTGGCGACCTCCCGCCTGCTGAAGTTGGCATCGGACAGCACGGCGGTGAAGTCACCCAGCAGCTTCCTGCACAACACATTGTCAAACAGGTGCACTGCAACACTCCTTAGCGCTCGTGCCATTGTGGCGACCTCCCACGGGCAGCAGTTGAGGGCGGGCAGACAGGCGGCAGAGCCATCCAGCAGCTTCCTGCACAGCAGATGAAACACTGTCAAACCGTACATTGATCGCTGGCTAGCAGCTCGCATCACAGTGGCGAGTCCTGCGCGCTCGAGTTGGCAGTGTACAGAACGGCGACAAAGTCACCAGCAGCTTCCTCCACATCACACGATCACTTTCCGAGAGGTCCTGACTCCAGACGGATGTCACGGAGGGCGAAGCGGCGAAGAACTGATCCAGCAGCTCCTTGCATTGAGCACGTTGCTGAGGAAGTGAATCGGCAAGGCTGCGCTAACCAAAGCGGGAGCGCGTACTTGTGCAGCGCCGCTCGGGTGGCGTCGGCCTGCTCGGATCCGTCCTTGCACAGCTCGATCGCCAGCTGCACGCACAACAGCATCGCTGTTGCTTGCTTGTTCACGTCTTCATGTCCAATTTTTGCAAGGAAACAGAGAGTGGTCTGACCAAGCTGCAGCGCACATGATTCACTTGTGCCACGAGCGACGCACAGTCTCGACAGTTGTGTCTGAGCCAGCACGACAGTCAGCCTGTCTTGTAACAACTCTGGGCACCAAAGAACTCCCAGATGTGGCTAGATCGAAGCACCAACGCATTGGACAGCAAATGGCACCTGCTGCAGGAAGCTGACGATGGCGCCGTCAGCAGCCTCCCTGGATTGGGCACCCCACATTTCGGCACCCCACATTTCGTGTCAGTACCGCAACAGAGTCTGCACTGTTCAGTCTGGGTAAAGCGCGCGGACAGCCTACACCAAGTTCAAGAGCAAAGACTGCCTGCCAGCTGCACAAACATCGTTGAATGCAGAGCGCGCACCTGACCGTCTTGTTGCCATGCTGCTTGAGCAGGTACAGGTCTGCGCAGCATGATCAGCGTCAGCAATCGCGCACATCATTGCACGAGCCTGCTACATCTGCTGCGAGCAGCACAGAATCCCTAGCGGTCGAAGCTCTACTAGTCGCCGCATTGTCAGCGATATCAGTAACAGCATGTGCAGCACTGGTGCGAAGTTCGCACTAGAGACTTAGAAAAATAGCCAAAGTGCTGCGCTCACTGTCGTACAGAGTCGCCGCATTGTCGGAAATGTCAGCCCCAAAGCGCGACGCGTTCAGCGACAGCATGTGCAGCGCAGCCTTGAGCTTCCCGTAGCGCTTCATTGGCGCCACGGCTGCCGGCGCCGTCACCTCCAGCAGGTGCTCGAACAGCTTGTGACAGAGTGCCGGCTCCGGGTTCTGCAATATTGGAAATGAAGAACCGATCAATCAAAACGAACAGGGAGACAATTGCTAACACTTGAGCGTGCCGTAGCGCTCCATCGGCGCCACGGCTATCGGCGCCGTCGCCTCCAGCGGGTGCTCGAACAGCTTTGCGGCACAGCGCCCGCTCCGGGTCCTGCAATGGTGAACATAAAGCCGGTGCGACAGCCTCCTTGGACATTCTTTCGTACTGAACATCACGAACATACCCTTGCAAGGAATGATTTCCACACCTGTGTCAGGGACAGAGCTGAGGCCATGCTGGCGATGGCGCCGGTGCGGGCGGCCTCCCTGGAGTCTTGAATTTCTACGAGTACTGCAGAATCGCCTCGGCAATTCGGGGTTCTTCGCACCTGTGTCAGGGAGAGCGCGGACGACATGCCGGCGATGGCGCCGGTGCGGGCGGCCTCCTTGGACTTGGGCCCCCGCAGCACGCCCTGCCCCTCCCGCAGCAGCCAGTTCGCGTCAAAGTGGGGCGTGTCAAATGCCTGCACACAATCGAAGATTGAACGCCGTTAGCCGATGGACCTAGGTTTCCATCGGGGAGATCTTTCTTGCATTAATCTGGTTTTGCATAGTGGTCTTGGGGCCCCGCAGCACGCCCTGCCCCTCCCACAGCAGCCAATTCGCGCAAAGTGGGGCGTGTCAAATAGCCGAGAGATGGTGCGCAAGGGAGAGAGCAATTTGCATAAAATTGGTTTTGCACTCTGAGCTCGGGCTCCCGTAGTACGCCCTGCCCCTCCCGCACTCGCGTCAAAGTGCGGCGTGTCTGCAGGACAGTTGGCATTTAAGTGCCATCGCCAACGATGGAAACTCTGTTTCGTCAGCTCTCCTCATGGCAAGGATCTCCACATCATGGGGGAGCTTGAAGCACATTACTGCCCGACATGGACGCGGAGCCGCGGCAGCAGCAGCATTCAGCTTCTGTAGCAGCTGCCCATGCGCCTCGTCCGTGAAGTGCCCTTGATTCAATTCCAGGTTCACAGGTGCAAATGAACGTTTTTCACCTCGCCGCATGCAGCAGCTTGCCCGCTGTGCGAGCCCACTGTCTCTCGCAAAGCGAGAGCTTGTTTCGGAGATACTTATTTACTCATTCTCACCTCGCCGCGGATCTCGCCAAACAGCAGGCCCAGCGTCACCAGCAGCTCACAGTCTGCCTCAGAGCGCAACCCTTTGTGGGATCAACATCAGTTTCTGATTTTGCTCGTGGCAATTCCTCACCTCGCTGCCAAGCAGCAGCCACACTGCCTGCCGCAGCTTGCTTGGGGGTGCGAGTGCTGCCTCCTGAAAAGTGAGTGACTGTTTGAACCTGCGGAGGATACATTCCCCACCTCAACGCCAAGCTCGAGCAGCAGGCCCCAGCGTTGCCAGCGGCTCCCCCTGCATCTTGAGTGTCAGCAACCCTTTTACTTGGTCATCGACTCGGTTGTCAGATGACTGAAGCCTCACCTCGCCGCCGAGCTCGAGCAGAAGGCCAAGCGTCACCAGTCCCTCCCCCTGCACCGTCGGCGTCAGCTGCCGTTCATTCCAGGTCCGATTCCTGAACGTCTAGATGGCCAATTCCCTGCCTTACTGCCGAGCTCGAGCAGCAGCCCCAGCGTTGCCAGCAGCTCCTCCTGCACCGTCGGCGTCAGATGCGGTTTATCTGAAATCATTTGTTTCAAGAGGCCTCAAGTCTCACCTCGCCACCAAGCTTGAGCAGCAGCCCAAGCGTCGCCAGCAGCTCCCCCTGCGCCGTCAGCGTCAGCTGCGGTCTCTGTGAGATAATTTTGGTTCTAAGAACGAACATATAAAGTGTCACCTCGCCGCCAAGCTCAAGCAGCAGCCCAAGCGTCGCCAGCAGCTCCCCCTGCACCGTTGGCGTCAGCTGCTTGTTGCGCGCGTACTGTTCCTGCAGCGCCCGCGCCAGTGCCACCACGTCAACGGATTCCGGAGGGTTTAGGGCCGATCCCCTGCCGCCGCCGCCGCTGCTGCAGCCGCCGCCGCCGGCCGCGCCAGCGCTGCCGCAGCCATGCAGAGCGGCGGCGGCCGTGGCAGCGGCGGATCCAGATCTGGTCCCGTCGGCCCCGGTGGCGGCGAGGCCCGAGCGCCGTGCCTCTAGCAGCGTCTGCAGGCAGTTTAGCACAGCTTTCAGATTGGAAGAGGCGCTTCTTCATGACTACAAAACAGATATGTGCAACGTGCAGCAGTTCCTCGATCTTTGGTAGCATGGAAAACACAACAGAGACAACACCCGAACCTGTAGGCAGGTGAGCACGGCCTGTCGCGCCGCGCCGCCCGGCTCCAGCCTGAAGCACTTCAGCGCCTCGGCGGCGAGCGCTGCGTGGCACACGATGCGTGGGTGTTAGACACTTTCGACATCCGGATCGCGTTACCCCCTCTGGATACCCAGGTGAATGAACTGGGCCTCAGAAGGCAGAAAATAGGTACGAATCGGGCGGGCAGGGTACCGGCGAGACGGCAACACGCTCATATGGTGGGGGGCTGATCTGATAAGCGATGCTAAGATGCTGCAATGAGGCCCTATCATATGACACAGAAGCGCAGATTCCATTGCGATGCGCGGCTGTGAATGCTGCAGCTTCGAGATTGCGCACCAACGGCATGCGCGGCGACCGCCTCGGGCGGCAGCATGTCCAGAAACTCTGACAGCCAGTTCCATACATCTCTGCGCAGACCCACTCCTTCCTTGTCTGCGCCCGCACATTCGATGCGTGTCAGAGCAAAGGATTCCTCTTGTGCATGCTGCTTGCAGCGTGGCGGTGGCGCCGTGTACCAGGGCGGGCCGCGCATGGGATTACAAAATTAGGATGCACGGCGAGCGAGGAGGCGCCTTGGGCGGCGATGCATAAGCGGGTGAAGCGGAAGAGGCCGGTATGCTGGTCGAAGAGCAGGTTGGCGGCCAGTGCTCTGTCCTCATCGGTGTCGCATGTGGACTGGACCAGCTCCGTCAGCCTGTGCCACGCCTCAGCTGCGTCCCGGGATGCGCCTGCACTGCTGCAGTATTGCAGCAGGGAGCCGAGCAGCGTGCGGCACTGCACAAGGTCCATCCGGCAGCTGGTCAACAGCTCCGAAAGATCGTGTGCATCCGCATCAGCCACAAGCACTGCATCAATTTGTGTCAAGCGTTCACATCCACCATGACATCTTCTGGATCCACAATGGTCTTGTGCACTTGCTTCTAGTGCTGAAGTTGTGATCGTGCCGGACGCAGTTTTCGAAGGTTGTCTCGAGCTCAGCAGGCACAGCATGCAGGCAAAGCACTGATCCAGCTGATCATTCAACTTGACGCAGTTCAGCATTCCCGTGCTTCACGCGTCTTTCAGCTTGACTGGTGTCCTGTCCTGCCTGATCTCTGGAACCCTGGCCTCGTGTTGCACTGCGCCGGCCCTCATGGCATCACCCATTGCGGCACCTCCTTGGCAGTCCTGCATCCCATCTATGCGAGTCGAGGGCTATACTATGGTTAATGGATACCAGTGCATAACATGCCGTGAGAGCCTCGAAAAGTGGAATGACTACAGTGATCACTTGAAGTATGTGCACAACATCAGCGTCCCAACAAGAGACGCGGCCAGACATTACCTCAGCTACGACGGCCAGTAGCGCGCTTCATTCTCTTCCAGCAGGACGGCAGCAAACGCTCCTGTCAGCCGGCGATCGGCGCACTGGTCATGCCGGTGACTACACGCGACGAAGCTCTCCGCGAATGGCAGGAAACATCCTCAGCGCAAATGGCATTCCGGCGTGTGCACATGCACGAAAGCACTATTAGTCACCTGAAACGCCATGTGTGAGCGCTGCGGTGATTCGCTACCCTCACATGGTAGTGCAGAGGCCCTCCAGCGCGCACGGCAGAAACGCGAAGCTGCAAACGCAGCTGCCGCGGACATGCGGTGCCGAAAGGAAGCCGCGGCGGCGGCCGCGCTGTTGGCAGAGGTAGCACGCCGCCCGAGCGGCTCGCCAATTCTCGCTTGGCGGCGCTGGCGGCCGCTGGCGGCAGCGCGCAGCTTGAGCTTGGGCGGTAGCGCCAGCAGCCAACACACTGCCCGCAGCCAATAACAGCACCAGGCGGCACGACAGCTCCAATGTGGCATCGCCACGCCTCGCACGAGAGGCGGCGCTTGTTGCAAGCGACGGCAATGAGCGCGCAGGCGGCGGCAGCGCTGGTGTTTGCAGACTTGCAATGCCGGAGGGAACGCCAGTCGCGCCTCAGGGCGGCAGCGGTGCGCGGGCTACGCCGGCAGCCCGCATGCCGGCGGTTCCACAGGCGGCGACCAGGGCATATGCGGCAGGCAGGCGAATGCTCCAGGCAACAGCGCCACAAGTGTGCAAGGCGGCTGAGGTTGAACTTGATGACCGCAGCCAGTCAACTCCGCAAACGGGCGGCACTGCACCAGGGGTGTAGTGAACTGGATGCGTGAGACGTCGCCAGTTACTGTAGTCCAGCAACCATCCTCATTTGTTTGGGTCTTGATTTGCTGTACATCTGTTCTTCACGCAGCGGTGAGCGACGCCTGCGTGTCGGAGCCTGAGCCCGCCGCAGTGAACACCACGGCGCCGGTGGAGCCCAACGGTGACGCAGCCGCCTGTCGGCAATGGTGCCATGCTGCCGCCAATGCCGGCCACCGCACCTGTCTCAGGCAGCCGCACGCGCCCACTGAGCGCGCCGCCGTCGGTGGCTGCACCAACGGCCGGCGACGCGACAGATGCGGCTAGCGGGGCAGAAACCACAGCAAAGTCCACGCCGCCGCGGGCGCCGCCGATGATGGGGAATACCGTCTCCTCATCACGGGGGCGCCGCGCAGCGCCAAGCAGCCGTAAGTCGTCGAGGTGGGCATCGTCAAAGGTAAGAGTTGCACTCACTCTCAACCCAGCGTTAGCAATTGTGCCTGATCGGAGGGGGGCTGGAGCATGGTGTCACCACGAATGTTCTCAATGTGAGCACGTGACCCAGACATCAGAGGACTGTCCGGCTGATGTACGTGCGGCAGGCCAGCTGCTGCAGCGGGGGGCTGTATGTTCAGGGTTTTGGCGGCGGGTGCTGCTGCCGCTGTTCCTGCACCGCCTGCTGCGGTGCCAAGCAGCAGGCGAGACGCAGGCGACTTCTGCTGCTGTCCGGATCCTCCGGATCGTGAACATGACAACTTCATCAAGAGACATCCTGAAACTCGATTGAGCCCTGGCAAGGTGTTCAGACATGTGAAAACGTTGTGCAGCAGGCACACGACCTCCCCCAGGAACATGTCTGGTCAGTGGAATGTCGGAAGGGGTGCGAGGATGCTGCCCATGGTTGAGCATGAACGGTGTACTGTCAATAGAAGGATGCCAGGCATTGTTTACTGCGAATTCTGCAGCAGCTAGGATGCTACCCCAATCATCCTGCGGCAGGTGCAACATAGTGCCGAAGAATTTCCTCCAGCATTCGATGTGCTCCAGTTTGTCCATCTGACTGAGGGTGGAAGGCAGACGACACTTGCTGTTTTGTGCCCGTCAGAGCACGCAGTTCTTTGATCAGGTCGCCGAGAGAGGTTTCTGTGTCTGGCCTGTGCACAGCGTCCAGCACACACAGAGACAGCAATGTGGGTACCCGAGATAGAGGATCAGCAACATTTATGCGGCCTGGTTCGTAGTGCCACTCCAGGTTCTTGAACTTTAGACACTCCAACGGTTCGGAACCGTTGGAGTGTCTCAGACCACTGTGCCTTTCTGCACGACATCGACTTATGAGAAGGCATGGAAGTGTTGGGAGCATGGTCGGTCATGTATTTTGACTAATTTATCTCTACCAGTGACAGGAGAAGGCTCCAGTATGCATATTTTAGTACCCTAGTATAGTATCAGTACGGGAGCGAACTTTCTATTATGCTACTCGGATACTGGGCTGCAGGCCTCGATTCTAGTATGTGGTAGGGGTACTGTAGTAGGCCAGGCAGCTTACAGACTAGTATCTGGGTACTGAATCGATGTCACGGGTACTATTTTGCATGCTGTGCCTAGCCTAGCCCAGCCTGCATGTTTCGGCCGCTGTGCCTCGCCACATGGCTGGCATTCGCTGTGCCTACAATCGGACCACTGCTCTTGCTGCCATGTCGTACATCAGACTGACACTAGCGGCAACTTCTCCTCGTCGTCACCCATCGAGATAGCGCCGCCATTGGCAGCGGAGACAATGCGCTCGTGCGCACGCGCCGCTGCCCCAGTCTTTTTGCCACCGCCGGCGTGCTGCTGCCTGGCATTAAAGCCAGCCTGAATCTGGGCGCACCGTCCACCAGCGGCCAATGCCGCAGCCTGTGCACAATCAGAATGTTATTTAGAGTCTGTTTGCATCGACGTGGGCAGCAGGCCAAAACTGTGCCATGCATGCGTTCACAAGGAA
>JAABUM010001260.1_pt1 | contig 38721 bp, 34 predicted proteins | sample 5559161 | NCBI WGS metagenome assembly JAABUM01 (sample SAMN10711868, study PRJNA513369) | rock metagenome | isolation source: Antarctica rocks | place: Antarctica: Victoria Land, Siegfried Peak nord
GGTCCGGCGCTTTCTGCCCGGTTGGCAGATCCGCGCCGAAGGGATCGAGATGTTCCGACCACGAGCGGTCGCCATCGTGCGATACCGCTACCGGGGCACCAAGATCCCCACACCATGGTCGAGCGCGCCGACACTGGGAGCACCCGCACCAACGGCATGAACACGTGGAGAGCCGAATGCGGTGAAAGTCGCACGTCCGGTTCGGAGGGCGGGCCAGGGAAACCCACCACGCCGAAAGGCTGGCAGGGCGCCCTGGTCCGACCCCTACACGTACGTCTCGAGCTGGTCGGGGTGGGTACGTCGCCTTCGTCATCGACGCTTACGCGCGGCGGATCCTGGGCTGGCGCAGCGGCACCTGCATGAGCAGCCAGCTCGCAAGCGAGGCAGGCGCGTGACCGGCTCCGACGGCGAGGGCATCGACCGGGCGCAGCGTCGGTGAGCTCCTGCTCGATGCCGACCTCACCTCCCGGGCCATACTCTGGGACCCAGACCCCGACACCGCCAAAGCCAAGGTGCGCACCTGGGGTGAAGTCGTCGAGGCCGCAGCCGAGCTGTGGGCGGCCATCCCCGACCGCGACGGCGACCCCAGCATGGCCCGCATTGACGAGGTCGCCACGCGTATCCACCGCACCCAGCAGCGCACCGGGTGGCCAGGCGCCGGGCTGACCGACCCCCACCTGGAGCCGATCACCAACCACCTGGTCCGAGCAGCCGAGCTGGTCACCGCACGCCGCCACCCCACCGCGCCTCTGTCCGAGACTGGGCACCTCGACTCCGAGGCCGCCCGGACCCGGATCATGCACATCCTCTACGTCTCGTCCCACGGCGTCAGCACCGCGCTCAACGGGTACACGCGCGCACTCCAACAGCGCCTCGACACCCGCAAGGCACTCGCCCCCGGCGACTCACTCCCGCACGCACGAGACGCCAGGGAACGGATCGGCGCTGTCGAACGCCTCGCAGGGTCCTACCTGCACGCTCATTGGCCCGCCGCCCTCTTCGATGCCCACCGAGATCCTCCGGCTCGAGCAAGCCCTCGCCCGATGGGACCTACAGGCCCACCGCAGCCTCGCGGCCCCACCGGTCGCCGCCAACTTGCGCGCCATCGTCGAAGTCCAACGAGACTCGCCCTCGCGACCAGCGTCGTCACCGCTGCCGCCGCAAGCCGTGGACTCCTCGCCCCGCACCAGCACACCGACCGGCTCCGCCCGCCCTGGCCAGCCTGGAGCAGGCCTGGGGACAGCTCGGCACGTACCTTGGGCAGATGATCGGACGTCAATACCGTCTCAGTCCCGGCTCTCGTTCCACGTCGCTAACCGCCGACGCTGAGAGGGCACCGCCGACGACCAAGAACTCCTTCTCGCCGGCGCCGACGTCCGGGCCGCCCTGCGCGACATCACCCATGACCAGCACGGGTTCGCCACCCCCGCGTCCATGGCCGACCGTGTCAACCTCACGGACGCTACGACCAGTCTGCAACGCGGCCTCCGAGCCGCCTAGGGTGAGGCGGCCCATGAGCAGATGGGACGCCCCAGCGAAAGGCAATCGCGTGGTCGTGTACTCGCGGCCGCACCGCATGGTGCGTGCGTCGTGGGCAACGCTCAAGCACAGATCCCGGGGGCGGACGCTGGCCAGCCTCGCCCTGGCTTGACCGGTGGTGAGGTCGCGTTTGCCCTGGCCGGGAAGCAGTTCGGCCAGCAATGCCTGGAGACGGCCGACGGTCTGAACCCGCCTCCGGGTCATGGCCTCACGGCGGTTGGTCAGCATCCGCAGCGCCTCGAGTTCCCCATCGCGTCGATCGGCACGAAGCCGCTGTTAATGAACGGCAGGATCATCAGGAACATCGGGGTGTCTATGGCCGTCTCGACGCTGTCCGCAGCCAGGCCCATGCCAACGGTCAGCCAGTGGTGCGCGAACGTGATCAGGACCAGCAGCCCGGTCACAGCATGCACTCGAGCGGACCGGCATCGGGGCGGAACCCGAGCAGGAACGTGAAGCCGTCACGGTTACCACGGCGAATCCGGTCATGATGACAGCGCCCAGTACGTGGCCGGTGGGCACGGACACCAAGGCGATGTCCCTGGTGCGGAACCGGGCGATGATCCCGGTGGTCGTGTCGTTGGCGGTCGAGATCGCCGTGCCGAGCGCGACGCTGGCGACCGTTATGATCAGGATGCCCGGCGATGAAGACCAGGTGCTCTCTGCGGTCGCAGAAGCCGGGCGCAGGTTCAGGGGCTTGGATCTCTGATCCTTTCCCCCTCTGATCCCCCATAGCCCTTACTCTGCCGAGTTACGCAACCTCCCATCAGCGCGACAACTAGGGCCTGAACTGCGGTTTCTTGCGTGGAGCCAAGGGGACTCGAACCCCTAACCCCCTGCTTGCAAAGCAGGTGCGCTACCAATTGCGCCATGGCCCCGATGGATCAGCGGTTCGGGGCCGACCGCACGTCGTCGGTGGCCTCGGACCACAGGCTCTGCTCCGCGCGCTGGTCACGCAGCTTCTTCCGGACGGCGGCGGCACTCGCAGCGGTGGCCGCGATGATGAGCAGTTTCCTGAGCATGTGCGGCTCCTCCAGCTGATCGGGGTGGGTGATGGTGGGCCTAACAGGACTTGAACCTGTGGCCTCTTCCTTATCAGGGAAGCGCTCTAACCGTCTGAGCTATAGGCCCGTCATCACCCCTCGACCGCCCCAGAGCTCCACCCTGACGCGACGCGACAGATTACCCCAGACGACGGCGCCCAATCAAAACACCTTCGACTCCGGCGCGGCCGTGGAGCAGCCGTCCGGGTCGGAGGAAGGCGATGGCCCGTCGTCCGCTCCGGGCCAGGTGGGCTGTCACGCCCGTGGCCGGGAGGGACGAGGCGGCGCGACGTGCGCCGAGCGAGCCTCAGGGCTGTTCGGGATTCTCGTATGCCGCTGGCCGCAGCTGCGCCTTGCGCACCCGCTCGACGTCGAGCTTGCGGCTGCGGTCGTAGCGGTAGATCCCGTTCTTCTCCTGCATCACATCGGTCAGCTGCGTGTAGCAGTAGCCGAACATCTCGGGATCGTCGAGCAGGACACCGGTCAGACCCTCGAAACGCTCGTGGAACCCTTCTTCGTCGCGCACGTTCTCCCCATACCCCCACGACTCGAACCGGTCGTTGCCGTCGCCTCCCCGCTCGGCCTTTGCGGCTGGGTCCCACCACACTCCGCCGAACTCGGAGACGAAGTAGGGCTGGCCGCCGTAGGGCTGGGAGATCGTCGCGCCGACGGGCTGCTGCGCGAGGTTGACGTAGGGATCACCGGAGGCGAGCCCACCCATCTGCACCGCGAACGCCTCCGGATCCTGTTCGTAGCTGTGCGAGTCATAGACGTCGGTCTGCAGCACCCGGTGTGAGTAGCCCGAGGCGTCGATCACCGGGCGGGTCGGGTCGGCCACCTTGGTGGCGAGGAACATCCCCAGCATCACGTCGTCGAGAACGGTGATCCGGTCGTGCAGCACCTGGTCGGTCTCGTTCATCGGACACCAGCCGATGATCGCCGGGTGGTTGACGTCCCGCTGCAGGACCTCGAGCCACTGGGTGATGAACGACGCCGTCGGCTGCTGGCTGTCCCCGGCCGCGCCCTGGCCGCGGACGCCCCAGTCGCCGAACTCGCCCCAGACGAGATAGCCCAGCCGGTCGGCGTGGTAGAGGTAGCGCTCCTCGAACGCCTTCTGGTGCAGCCGGGCCCCGTTGAAGCCCGCCTCCATGCCGAGCTCGATGTCCCGGACGAGGGCGGCGTCACTCGGCGCCGTCATCAAGGACTCCGGCCAGTACCCCTGGTCGAGAACCAGCCGTTGGAACACCGGCTCCCCGTTGAGGAGCAGCCTCCGGCCGTCGATGCTGATCGAGCGCAGCCCCGCATAGCTGTCCACAGTGTCCACCGGGCGACCCTCGGCATCGAGGAGCGAGACCTTGAGGCGGTAGAGGTGCGGGTCCGACGTGGACCACGGCCGGATCCGGTCCGACGGCAGCGTGAGGTGCACGACAGGCGCCAGGTCGAGATCGGCCCCGGTGTTGCCGCGGACGACGCTTCCCACCTCGTCACCCAGCTCGACGACGACCGTGTGGCCCGGGCGGTTCGCGGACAGCACGGCCTCGACCGTCATCGCCCCTGCGGCGAATTGCGGCGTCACCCGCAGTCGCTGGACGTAGGTCTCGGCCGCCCCCTCGAGCCACACGCTCTGCCAGATCCCGGTGGTCCGCGTGTAGAGCACGTCCGAGGCCTGGTACCACGTCGCCTGCTTTCCCCGCGCCTGGCGTCCGTGCCTCGAGTCCCGCGCGCGGACGACGACGCGCACTCTCGAGCCCGGCTGCGCGTGGCCGCTCAGGTCGGCCGTGAAGGAGGAGAACCCTCCACGGTGGCGCAGGACCTCGTGGCCGTCGACCCAGATGGTCGCGTCGTGGTCCACGGCTCCGAAGTGCAGGAGCACCCTCCCACCGGACCACTCGGCCGGCACGTCCACCCAGCGCGCATACCAGACCGCTTCGAGGAAGTCGGTGTTGTGTATGCCGGATGCCTCGCTCTCCGGGGCAAAGGGAACCGTGATCTGGTCACGGAGCTCGGCGGCGCTGACCAGCCCCCGCTCGAGCCCGGTGTCACCCTGGTCCACCTCGAACTCCCACGTCCCGTTCAGGCTCACCCAGTCAGGACGGGTCAGCTGCGGTCGGGGGTGCTCGGGTCGCGGGATGGCTGCGGCGGAGGACGAGTCGGGGTCGTTCACAAATGACCTATCCACAAGGCGCGAGAGGTGGCAGGACGGCCGCGTCAGAGGGCCCGTGTCCGGCGGACGCCATCGCCAGCTTCGTGTAGTAGGGCGAGCCCCAGGGCGCGCCAAGCCGCCATCGCATCAAGCCGCTCAGTCGTCGGTGAGGGTCAGCTGGATGCCGCCGACGAGGGAGGAGCAGATGTTGTAGAGGAACGCGCCGAGCGTCGCGATCGCCGTCATGAGGATGATGTCGATGACGCCGATGACGATGGCCAGCGAGACCACCCGACCGAAGCCGACGTAGTCCATGATGGTGAACGGGGCGGTCGTGACCGGCTGGATCTGTTGGATGACCCGGTCGATGTCGGCGAAGACGCCCATCCCCGACAGGATCAGCCACAGCACGCCGGTGAGCACGACCCCGGCGATGCCCGCGGCGACGGCGAGCAGGAACGACATCTTCATGATCGACCACGGGTCGACCCGCGCCACCGCGAGCTTGACCCGCCGGGCGGTCACCCGCCGTGGAGCGCTCCGGCCGGACCGGGTGCCACCCGGACGGCCATCGGTCCCCTTCTGGGCCGGGCGGCTCGCGCCACCGGCGGAGCTTGCGGCCCGGGAGGCACCCGCAGGAACCGGCCGGGTTGCCGTGGTCGTGGGCGCTCCGGATCCCGATGTCCCAGACCCGGATGACGGCGCCGGAGCACTTCCAGCAGGCCTGGCACCTTCTGCCGGCGAGGACGTCGGAACCGGGCGCGTCGAGGGGTCCGTGGACCCCCCGCCGGCAGCTCCAGGGTTCCCGCCCTGACCTGTCGTGCTCACTAGCTGCCTCCATCGATGTCGTCCGCTGACTCGGAAGTCTCCCCAGACGGTACGCCATCGGCCTCGGTCAACGCTGGATCCCCGACCTCGGGCGAGGCGGGCGCCTCGACGTCGGCCACCTCGGCGACGTCGAGGTGGTCGGCCTCGATCAGCGCCTCCACCTCGGCCTCGACCACCCGCTCGGCGTTGCGGGCCACGGCGACGATCGTGTCGCCCTTGTCCGGTGAGGCGAACCGCACGCCCTGGGTGTTCCGGCCGGTGCGGCGGACTTCGTCGACGCGGGAGCGGACGATCTTGCCCTTCTCCATGACGACCATGACCTCGTCGTCCTCGGCCACCGTCAGGGCGCCCACGAGGTCTCCCCCGCGATCGGATGCCTGGGCGACTCGCACCCCGAGTGTCGCCCGTCCCTTGACGGGGTAGTCCGACGCCTGGGTCCGCTTGGCCACTCCGTTCTCGAAGACGACGAAGAGGTCGGGATCCTGGCCGGCCGGCACGACGGAGATCGACAGCAGCTGGTCCCCGTCCCGGAACTTCATGCCCGTGACGCCGGAGGTCGCCCGGCCCATCGGGCGCAGCGCCGCGTCGGTCGCGTGGAAGCGCACCGACTGGCCCTTGCGCGAGACGAGGATGAGGTCGTCCTCGCGGAAGGCCAGGCCGGCACCCACCAGCTCGTCGCCCTCGCGGAGGTTCACCGCGATGAGGCCGCCCGCGCGGGGCGAGTCGTACTCCACCAGCCTGGTCTTCTTGACCAGGCCGCCGCGGGTCGCCAGCACGAGGTAGGGGAAGGACGCGTAGTCCTTGATGGCCAGGACCTGGGCGATCTCCTCGCCGGGCTGGAAGGCCAGAACGTTGGCGACGTGCTGGCCCTTGGCGTCGCGCGACGCCTCCGGCAGCTCGTAGGACTTGGCCCGGTAGACCCGGCCGAGGTTGGTGAAGAAGAGCAGCCAGTGGTGGGTCGTCGTCGTGAAGAAGTGCTCGACGACGTCCTCCCCGCGCAGCTGGGCCCCCCTGACGCCCTTGCCGCCACGGCGTCGGGAGCGGTAGAGGTCGACCTTGGTGCGCTTGGTGTAGCCGCCGCGGGTGATGGTGACGACGACGTCCTCCTCCGGGATGAGGTCCTCCATCGACATGTCGCCGTCGAAGAGCTCGATCCGGGTGCGCCGGTCGTCGCCGAACTTCGTGACGATCTCGCCCAGCTCGCTCGAGATGATGTCGCGCTGTCGCTCCGGCTTGGCGAGGATGTCGGTGTAGTCGTCGATCTTCGCCTGCAGCTCGTCATGCTCCTCGACGATCTTCTGCCGTTCGAGGGCGGCCAGCCGGCGCAGCTGCATGTCGAGGATCGCCCGGGCCTGGGTGTCGTCGATCTCCAGCAGGGCGATGAGCCCCTCGCGGGCGGCGTCGACGGTCTGCGATCGCCGGATGAGCGCGATGACTTCGTCGAGCGCGTCGAGCGCCTTGAGCAGGCCGCGGAGGATGTGGATGCGCTCCTCCGCCTGGCGCAGCCGGAAGGTGGTCCGCCGGACGATGACCTCGACCTGGTGCTCGACCCAGTGGCGGATGAACGCGTCGAGCGGCAGGGTCCGCGGCACCTCGTCGACGAGGGCGAGCATGTTCGCCCCGAACGTCGTCTGCAGCTGGGTGTGCTTGTAGAGGTTGTTCAGGACGACCTTCGCGACCGCGTCACGCTTGAGCACGATGACGAGCCGCTGGCCGGTCCGGCCCGAGGTCTCGTCCCGGATGTCGGCGATGCCGGCGACCCTGCCGTCCTTGACGAGCTCGGCGATCTTCTGGGCCAGAACGTCGGGGTTCACCTGGTAGGGCAGCTCGGTGACGACGAGGCACTGCCGGCCCTGCATCTCCTCGACCTGGACGACCGCGCGCATGATGACCGAGCCGCGCCCCGTCCGGTAGGCGTCCTCGATCCCCCGGTGTCCCATGACCAGCGCGCCGGTCGGGAAGTCCGGTCCCTTGATGATCCCCAGGAGCGCCTCGAGCAGCTCTTCCCGCCTGGCCTCCGGGTGGCGCAGGTACCACTCGGCGCCTTCGGCCACCTCACGCAGGTTGTGCGGCGGGATCTGCGTCGCCATGCCCACGGCGATCCCCGCGGAGCCGTTGACGAGCAGGTTGGGGAAGCGTGCCGGCAGGACGACCGGCTCCTTGCTGCGGCCGTCGTAGTTGTCCTTGAGATCGACCGTGTCCTGCTCGATGTCGCGGACCATCTCCAGCGCCAGCTGCGCCATCCGGCACTCGGTGTAGCGCGGCGCCGCCGCGCCGTCGTTGCCGCGCGAGCCGAAGTTGCCCTGCCCGTCGACGAGCGGGTAGCGCAGCGACCAGTCCTGCACGAGGCGCACCAGCGCGTCGTAGATCGCCGTGTCACCGTGCGGGTGGTACTGGCCCATGACGTCGCCGACGACGCGGGAGCACTTGTTGTAGCTGCGGTCCGGCCGGTAGCCCCCGTCGTACATCGCGTAGATGACCCGCCGGTGCACCGGCTTGAGACCGTCGCGCACGTCGGGCAGCGCCCGCGAGACGATGACCGCCATCGCGTAGTCGATGTAGGACCGCTGCATCTCCGTGTTGAGGTCGATGGGCTCGATCCGGTCCGTCAGCGGCCCGGTGATCACGGTCTCGTCGTCGGGGCCGTCGGTCGGCGGCTGCTCACTCAAGGGGTTTCCTTCTCTCTCGAAGCCGTTCGCGTATGCCGGTCAGCCAGGACCGCGGACGGCGCACCTTCGCGCGGGGCCAGCGGCACGGCATACCTAGATGTCGAGGAAGCGGACGTCGCGCGCGTTGCGCTGGATGAAGCCGCGACGGGACTCGACGTCCTCGCCCATGAGGATGGAGAACATCTCGTCGGCCGAGGCCGCGTCGGCGAGCGTCACCTGCAGCAGCGTGCGCGTGTCCGGGTCCATCGTCGTGTCCCACAGCTCGTGGTAGTTCATCTCCCCGAGCCCCTTGTAGCGCTGGACGCCGTTGTCCTTGGGCAACCGGCGACCGGCCGCCGCACCCGCGGCATACAGGCCGTCGCGCTCACGGTCGGAGTAGGCGAACTCGTGCGGCGCGTTGCTCCACTTGAGGCGGTAGAGCGGCGGCTGCGCGAGGTAGACGTAGCCGGCCTCGATGAGTGGGCGCATGAACCGGAAGAGCAGGGTCAGCAGGAGGGTGCGGATGTGCATCCCGTCGACGTCGGCATCGGCCATCAGGACGATCTTGTGGTACCTCGCCCTGGCCAGGTCGAAGTCCTCGCCGATGCCGGTGCCGAAGGCGGTGATGAGGGCCTGCACCTCGTTGTTGGCGAGGATCCGGTCGATCCGCGCCTTCTCGACGTTGAGGATCTTGCCCCGGATCGGGAGGATCGCCTGGGTGTGCGGGTTGCGGCCCTGGACCGCGGAGCCGCCGGCCGAGTCGCCCTCGACGATGAAGACCTCCGAGATCGACGGGTCCTTGCTCTGGCAGTCCTTGAGCTTGCCCGGTAGGCCGCCGGACTCGAGCAGCCCCTTGCGCCGGGTGGACTCGCGCGCCTTGCGGGCGGCGATCCGGGCCATGGCGGCCTGGAGTCCCTTGTTCACGATGTCCCTGCCCTCGCGGGGATGGGCCCCGAGCCAGTGGCCGAACTCGTCCGTCATGGCCCGCTGGACGAACCCCTTGATCTCCGAGTTGCCGAGCTTGGTCTTCGTCTGGCCCTCGAACTGCGGCTCACCGAGCTTGACCGAGACGACGGCGGTCAGCCCCTCGCGGATGTCGTCTCCGGTGAGGTTCTCGTCCTTGTCCTTGAGCAGGTTGTTCTTGCGCGCGAAGTCGTTGACGAGCTTGGTCATCGCCGCACGGAAGCCCTCCTCGTGGGTGCCGCCCTCGTGGGTGTTGATCGTGTTGGCGTAGGTGTGGACCGACTCGGAGTAGGCGGTCGTCCACTGCATGGCGAGCTCGAGCGAGAGCGAGCGCTCCTTGTCCTCGGACTCGATGGAGATGATCTCGGGGTGGATCGGCTCGGAGCGCTTCGCGCTGACGAGGTGGGTCACGTAGTCGACGAGCCCGTTGTCGTAGCGGTAGCTGACCTTGCGCTTGCGGGTCCTGCGGAGCTCGCCGTCGGTGGCGCCGTCGCCGTCGACCGTCCCCTCGACGGTCTCCACGTCGCCCTCGGCGTGGTCGAGGTCCGGGTCCTCACTGCTCTGCGTCGAGGCCGGGTCCGGCTCCACCCGCTCGTCCAGGAGGTTGAGCGTCAGGCCCTTGTTGAGGAAGGCCATCTGCTGCATCCGGGCCCGGATCGTCTCGAAGTCGTAGTCGACCGTCTCGAAGATCTCGGCGTTGGCCCACCACGTGATCGTCGTGCCGGTGTCCTCGGTCGTCTCGCCCTCCTCGAGGGGAGCGACGGGCACGCCGTGGTCGAAGGACATCCGGTAGACGTGGTCCCGCTGGCGGACCTCGGCGTCGAGCCGGGACGACAGGGCGTTGACGACGGAGGAGCCGACCCCGTGCAGGCCACCGGAGACCTTGTAGCCGCTCCCGCCGAACTTGCCGCCGGCGTGCAGCTGGGTGAGGACGACCTCCACGGTCGAGATGCTTCCCGAGGAGTGGATGCCGGTGGGGATGCCCCGGCCCCAGTCCTGGACCCGGACGCTGCCGTCCGCGCGCAGCGTCACGTCGATCCGGTCGTTGAACCCGGCCAGGGCCTCGTCGACCGCGTTGTCGACGATCTCGGTGACGAGGTGGTGCAGGCCACGGGCGCCGGTCGAGCCGATGTACATGCCCGGGCGCTTGCGCACCGCCTCGAGACCCTCGAGGACCTGGATCGCGTCGGCGTCGTACTCTGCCGCGTCCGCGTCCGGCACGTCACTCGCCCGGTGCGGCATGGCCGAGAGCGTCGGCGTCGGCGGAGCCGGCGGTGGGCTGGGCGGTGTGGGGGGCTGCTCCGGGGGGACGTTGCCGGACGGGCTGGGCTGGTCGGCCTCGGACACGGTGCTCCTCACTGCACCGCTTGCCGGTGCACTCCGTCGGGGTGCCATCCCCGCGGGGCGGACACCTGGTCCGCGCCTGCGCTCATGGCGGGCGGCCCGCGACGCCGGAAAGCATCCGAGTCGCTTGGCCGCCGGTTGACTCTCCATCTTACCTGTCCGGCCGCCCGAACACCCGTTCAGGAGCCCCGCCACGGCCAGTTTCCGGGAAATAGCCCCTTCTCCCGGGTCGGGGGTCAGGACCGCCCCTGTCAGGGCGGCACCGCGACGAATCCATGATCCACGACCGTCGTGCTCGACCGACGGTTGTCCACAGACCTGTGGAGTGCCGCGGGAACCTGTGGATGGCGTCCGAACCTGTACGCCTCCCTTGCGGGCAGGTGTCGATGGGCGTCTCACCCACCGGCTCCGGGACCCGTCGCCGCTGGGCGCCGGGGGTCGTTCGACCAGGCCGACCACGAACCCGGGAAGAGCGCCGCGTCGACCTCGAGCACCGCCAGCGCGAGGACGTGCTGGGCTGCCGAGACGCCGGAGCCGCAGTATGCCGCGACGGCACCACCGCCGGTCAGCTCACCCAGTCGCTCGCGGAGGACGTCGTCGGGCGGCAGCCGGCCCTCATCGGTGACCAGGTCCACGGCCGGCAGGTTGACGGCACCGGGGATGTGCCCGGCCCGCGGGTCGACCGGCTCCACCTCGCCGCGGTAGCGCTCCGGCGCGCGGGCATCGACGAGCATGCCGCCCGACGGCCACTGGGCTGCCTCGTCGATGGTGAGCGTCGTGAGGTGCCCGACGGTGAGCCTCGGCTCCGTTGCCGTCCAGCTGACGTCCGAGCCGACCTCGAGCCTCCCGCCGGACGCGCCCCAGGCCGGCAGGCCGCCGTCCAGGACTCGCGCCCGGATCCCGGCCCAGCGCAGCACCCACCAGGCCCGGGCGGCCGCCCAGGACCCCGGCTCGTCATAAACCACGACGTCCTCACCGGGATCGACGCCCGCAGCGCCGAGCCCGCGCTCGAGCGTCGCCACGTCGGGCAGCGGATGACGCCCGTCGCGAGGGTCGTCGGCGTGCCTCGTCAGGACCAGCTCGAGGTCGAGGAAGCGGGCTCCGGGAAGGTGGCCCACGGCATACCGCTGCCGGCCGGCACCCGGCGGGTCCGCGAGACGCCACCGGACGTCGAGGACGACCGGCGCCCCGGCGGCAGCGCGCAGGTCCCGGGCGGTGGCAGGAATCTCGCGGGCTCGACCCCGCTCAGCCGTAGGTGTCCCGCGGGCCGGGGCCCTGGGCCCGCCGCAGGCCCCTGCTCCAGCTCGGCGCGCTCGGCCCGTTGACCTTGAGCTCGCTCACCGTGCCGGCACCGACCTCCTCGTCGATCCGGGCGAGGAGCATCGAGGCGAGCAGCCGCAGCTGCGTCGCCCATGCCGTGGAGTCCGCCCGTAGGGTGAGCACCCCGGCCTCGAAGGACACCGGCAGCACGTGCGCCGCCACGTCCGCGCCGACGATCTGCGGCCACCGCCCCATGACCGACCCGGCCGCCACGTCGACCTGCCAGCCCCGCTCGGACAGGAGCCGGTCGAGCTGGTCGCCGAGCAGGGCCGGGTCCCGCCCGTCTCGCCCGGATCCCGACAGGGTGGGCTGGGTCAGGCCCGGTCGGCGGCGGCGCAGCGGCTTCAGCCCCGGCCGAAGACCCTTGTCCCGAGCCGTCTTTCGCGCCCGTGCCAGGGCGGCGGCGGCCGCCTCGGCCGCCGCGTCGACCACCTCCACCACGTCCACCACGTCGCTAGGGGAGTCTTCGGCCGACGAGGGCTCCGACTGCCTCGAGGCGTCATCCGTCGAGGGCTGCCGCGCGCGCGAGTGCGTCGCGCGCGCGCGTCCCCTGCGCTCAGCCAACCTTTTCCACCTCCCCGAGGCTCACGGCATACGTCACTCCCGAGTCTCGCAGCACCTCCGGGACGTCGGCCCCCACCGCGGCGGTGACGATCACCTGCTCGCAGTCGGCGATGAGGCCGGCCAGGCGCTCGCGCCGACCGGTGTCGAGCTCGGCGAAGACGTCGTCGAGGATGAGGACGGGATCCTCACCGAGGTCGGTGCGCAGCAGCTGGTATGCCGCGAGCTTGAGCCCCAGCGCGAGGGACCACGACTCGCCGTGGCTGGCGTAGCCCCTGGCCGGCAGCTCCCCGAGGGTGAGGACGACGTCGTCGCGGTGTGGGCCGACCAGCGACACCCCGCGCTCGACCTCCTGGTCGCGGACCTCATCGAAGGTGACCATGAGCTCGGCCTGCAGGTCGACGAGCTCCGGCACTTCACCGGCCGCGACCCGCGCCGCGGCCTCCTCACGCAGGCTTGAGCGGTAGTGCGCCCGGGCGCCGGAGCGTCCCGCGCTGACGGCGTCGTAGGCGGATCCGAGGTAGGGGCCGAGGTCGCGCAGCAGCCGCAGCCGCGCGTAGAGCAGCTGGGCACCGACCTGGGACAGCTGGGTGTTCCACACGTCGAGGGTGTGCAGCGCTGTGGCCCTGGCGTCGTCGGCCGGCTCGTCCGTGTGTCGCGGGCGGCGCGTTCCGCGGCGCAGGACCGGCGCGGCCGACCTGAGCAGGGCGTTGCGCTGCTTGAGGACCTTGTCATAGTCGGAGCGCACGCCGGCCCACCGTGGCTGTCGCTGCACGAGGAGGTCGTCGAGGAAGGCGCGCCGCCCTGAGGGGTCACCCTTGACGAGGGCGAGGTCCTCGGGAGCGAAGAGCACCGTCCGCAGCGCCCCGAGGACCTCGCGCGGCCGCGGCACCGGTGACCGGTTCAGCCGCGCCCGGTTGGCGCGGCCCGGCGTCAGCTCGAGCTCGAGAGTCGTCTCCCGCCCACCACGGTCGATGACGCCGCGGATCACGGCCCGGGCAGCACCGAACCGGACGAGGGGCAGGTCGGTGGCCACGCGATGGCTCGACAGGCTGGCGAGATACCCGATCGCCTCGACGAGGTTCGTCTTGCCCTGCCCATTGAGCCCGACGAGCGTGGTGACGCCCGGCCCGAGCGGGACCTCCGCCGTGGGATAGCTGCGGAAGTCCGTGACGCTCAGGTGCCTGACGTGCACGTCACTTCGTCGAGCCGGTGCCGGACGACGGACCTGCCGAGGCCGCCTTCTGCGCCTTGCGCGCGGTGGTCTTCTGCGACTTCCGGCGCTCGGACCTCTTCTCGGCCGCGCGAACGGGGCCGGCCTCGGTGACGTTGGCCTTGCGCAGCTTCTCACCCTCGGCCGTCGACATGACCTCGTGCCCACCGAACTGGCCGCGCAGTGCGGCGACCATCTGCATCGTCGGCGAGACCTGCCGGCGTGACGCGAAGCGGGCGAACAGCGAGGCGGAGATGACCGGCATCGGGACGTCGAGGGCGATCGCCTCGGCAACCGTCCACTTCCCTTCGCCGGAGTCGACGGTGTAGTCCGACACGTCGTCGAGCGTGGCGTTCTCCTCCAGGGCCGCGACCGCCAGGTCGAGCAGCCAGGAGCGGACCACCGTGCCCCGGCTCCAGGCCTTGAAGGCGCCCGGGACGTCCTTGACGATGTCCTTCTTGGTGAGCAGCTCGTAGCCCTCGGCATACGCGTGCATGAGGCCGTACTCGATGCCGTTGTGGACCATCTTGGTGTAGTGCCCCGCTCCGGCGTCTCCGGCGTGGACGAAGCCCTCATCCCGCGGCCCCTCGGGACGCAGCGCATCGAAGATCGGCATGGCCCTCTTCACCAGCCGCGCCTCGCCGCCGACCATGAGTCCATAGCCGTTCTCGAGCCCCCAGATGCCGCCGGAGACCCCGCAGTCGAGATAACCGATCCCCTTCACCTTGAGCGCCTTCGCGTTCTCGATGTCGTCGGTGAAGCGGGAGTTGCCCCCGTCGATGACGAGGTCACCCTCGGTGAGCAGGGCGCCGAGCCGTGCGATGGTCTCGCGGGTCGGAGCGCCCGAGGGCACCATGACCCACACCACACGAGGACCCTCGAGCCTCTTGACGAGCGCAGCGATCGTCGCCACGTCCGAGACCTCCGCGTTGTGGTCGTAGCCGACGACGTCGTGACCGGCCCGGCGCAGACGCTCGCGCATGTTGGCGCCCATCTTGCCGAGACCGATGAGACCGAGCTGCATGCCAAGGACCTTTCGTCGACGCGGAGGGCTGTTCCGCTCAGGTTACGCCGGGCCGGGTGAGCTCGCGAAGCGGACGGGCATGAGCACGTAGCGGTAGGACTCGTCCGTCTCGCCGTCCGCCTCGGCCTGCCCCGAGAGCACCGCCGGACGGCTCGGCTGGGTGAAGGACAGGCGGGAGTATGCCGTGCCCACGGCTCCCAGCCCGTCGAGGAGGAAGTGGGGGTTGAAGGCGATCTCGATCTCGGGCCCGGTCAGGCTCGACTCGACCGCCTCGGACGCCTGGGCGTCGTCGCCGGTGCCCGCGTCGATGGTGACCTGGCCGTCGCTGAACTTCAGCCGGATCGGCGTGTTGCGTTCAGCGACGAGGGCCACGCGCTTGACCGCCTCCACGAGCGCGGTGGTCGAGATGACGGCCTCTGTGTCGACGCTGCTCGGGAAGATCGAGGTCACCTTGGGGTACTCGCCGTCGAGCAGTCGCGTCGTCGTGCGCCGCTGCCCCGCCTCGAAGCCGATCAGGCCGTCGCCGCCGGCGGAGCTGCCGAGGGCCAGCTCGACGGAGCCACTGGCGCCGAGCGCCTTCGCCGTGTCCGACAGGGTGCGCGCGGGAATGAGGGCGATGTGGCTGGCGTCGGTGGCAGCCGGCTGCCAGGTGAGCTCCCGCATGGCCAGTCGGTAGCGGTCGGTCGCGAGGAGGGTGACCTTCTCGCCGTCGATCTCCATCCTGACGCCGGTGAGGATCGGGAGCGTGTCGCCCCGGTCGGCGGCGATGGAGACCTGGGCCACGGCCTGGGTGAAGGCGTCACCCGCGATCGTGCCGCTCGGCTGGGGGACCGCCGGCAACGTCGGGTAGTCATCGGCCGGCATTCGCAGCAGGCTGAACCGGGACGACCCGCAGGTGACCTGCACCTTGTTGCCCTCGGTGGAGACGTCGACAGGCCGGTTGGGCAGGTTCCGCGTGATGTCGGCGAGCAACCGGCCGAGCACTAGGACCGTGCCGGAAGTGACCACGTCCGCGGCGATGGTCACCTTGGCGGAGAGCTCGTAGTCGAAGGCGGAGAGCGTGAGGGTGCCTTCCTCGCTCGCCTCGATGAGCACGCCGGCCAGGACCGGCACCGGCGGGCGGGCGGCCAGCCCACGAGCCACCCAGCTCACCGCCTCGGCCAGCACGTCGCGCTCAACCCTGAACTTCACGTCTTGTCCCACCCTTCGCCCCATGCTCTGCCCCGACCGCTCGACGCTCGGATTGCGAACACTAGTGCCCGTCGGCGACGTGACACCACCACCTTGTCATGCTCTCGCCCTGGGTGAGGTCCGGGTCAGTACTCGGGGCGGAATGGGTCACTGGATGGTTCGTCGTCGTCATAGGGCCTGTGGACGCTGGGGACAACTCGCGTTCTCGCAAGTGGCACACCGCAACCGGGCTGTGCGTGCCGGTCCGCCCCGTCGGTGGACAAGTCGGCGCACCTGTGGAGGAACGGTGACCGTCCACAGGTGCATGCTTCCTGCGGCGCGCTGTCCCCAACACCGGGGGCAGTTGTCCACCGATGCCAACAGGGAGTTGGGGACGACGGTTCCACCGCTTTCGTCTGCGGTGACGGACCTCTTCCACAGAGTTGTCCACAGGCGGTGGACAAGCCGGGCGACCGCCCGCTGGTGCCGCCGGGAGCCGGAACGGCGCGCCGAGCCGGCCCGGTGGAAAAGGTGGGGACAGCCGGGTCAGCGTTGTTGCTGCTTGATCCGGTTCGTCAGCTCGGTCACCTGGTTGTAGATCGCCCGTCGCTCGGACATCAGCTCGCGGATCTTGCGGTCGGCGTGCATCACGGTCGTGTGGTCGCGGTTGCCGAAGTGCTCGCCGATCTTGGGCAGCGAGAGCTCGGTCAGCTCGCGACAGAGGTACATGGCGATCTGGCGGGCGGTGACGAGCTGCCGGGAGCGGGAGGCGCTGCACAGGTCGTCGATCGTCAGGGCGTAGTAGGCGGCGGTCTGCGCCATGATCGTCGGCGCGGTGATCTGGCTGGCGTGGTCGTTGGGAATGAGGTCCTTGAGGACGATCTCCGCCAGCTCGAGCGACACCGCCTGCTTGTTGAGGCTGGCGAAGGCGGTGACCCGGATCAGGGCACCCTCGAGCTCGCGGATGTTCGAGGAGATCTTGCTGGCGATGAACTCGAGCACGTCGTCCGGGGCCGACATCCGCTCCTGGATCGCCTTCTTGCGCAGGATGGCGATCCGGGTCTCGAGGTCGGGGGGCTGCACGTCGGTGATCAGGCCCCACTCGAAGCGCGACCGCAGGCGGGCCTCGAAGCCGGAGAGCTGCTTCGGCGGCAGGTCCGAGGTGATGACCACCTGCTTGCTCGCGTTGTGCAGGGTGTTGAAGGTGTGGAAGAACTCCTCCTGGGTCTGGACCTTGCCCTGGAGGAACTGGATGTCGTCGATGAGCAGGACGTCGACGTCCCGGTAGAGGCTCTGGAAGCGACTCGTGCGGTCGTCACGGATCGAGTTGATGAAGTCGTTGGTGAACTCCTCGGAGTTCACATAGCGCACTCGCAGATGGGGCAGCAGGTGGCGGGCGTAGTGTCCGATCGCGTGCAGCAGGTGGGTCTTGCCCAGGCCGGAGTCGCCGTAGATGAACAGCGGGTTGTACGCCTTGGCCGGGGCCTCGGCGACAGCGGCCGCGGCAGCGTGGGCGAACCGGTTGCTCGAGCCGGCGACGAAGGTGTCGAACGTGTACTTGCGGTTGAGCCGGGTCTTCTCCGCCTCACCCGGACGGATCTGCTGGCCGTTGTAGCCGGCCTCGGGACCGGGTCCCATCACGCCGTCGAAGGAGGTCAGCGGGCCGGAGCCCTCGTCCGAGGGCGCGGTGCCGGGAAGGTCCCGGTCCGTCGGCGGCGCGGGGTAGGCGTCCTTGAGCGTCTCGTCGACGGTGACCGCGAGCCGGGCCACGTCGCGACCCAGGTGGCTGCTCAGAGCGGCGGCGATCTCGTCCCGCACCCGCTGCTCGACGATCGACTTCGTCATCTCGTTGGGGACGGTCAGCACGGCGCTCTGGTCGATGACCCCGACGAGCCGGCTCAGGCCGAGGAACGCCTGCTGGTGATGGGGGAGCCCCTGCTGGTCGAGCGTCCGCAGCGTCGCTCGCCAGACTCCGGCATAGTCCAGGTGCGCGTCCGACATGTCACCGTCCTGCTTCGTTGCTCGGGGCTTCTGCGGCCGTCGCAGGGAGGCGGTCAGTGGATGTCCACACGATGTCCACACCCTGTGAACAAGCGCGTTCGGCGCGCACGTTGACAGCTCCCCTGGGCAACATCAAGCCGATGCCCGTCGACGATCCGGAGATTACACCGACGGCTCGGCGTGTCCTACCGTTGGCGCACAGCCAATGCCGCAGACTGCCTGGTTGCACCTTGTCCGGCGACGGGCGACGCCGACCCGTACCGGGGTGCGACGGTCGCGGGCCGGATGTGGGTTTGACCCCCTTGGCGCCGCTCACGTATCGTTGCCGGGGCCGCACCTGAGCAGACCCTCTGTGGATCGCGCGCCTGAGAGCAACGGAGACCCTCGTGAGCAAGCGCACGTTCCAGCCGAACAACCGCCGTCGGGCCAAGACCCACGGCTTCCGCCTGCGGATGCGCACCCGCGCGGGCCGCGCCATCCTCGCAGCCCGTCGGCACAAGGGCCGCACCGAGCTGTCCGCCTGAGGCCCGGCGTGCTGGCGGCGCGTTCCCGTCTGCGGTCCTCGGCAGACTTCACGTCGGTGGTGCGCGGGCCCGGTGGGTCACGCTCCGGTGGACGTCTGATCGTCGTGCATGCCAACCCGACCGACACGCGAGCGGGTGGACCGCCGCGAGTCGGGTTCGTCGTGTCCAAGGGCGTCGGCGGGGCGGTGGTCCGCAACCGGACCAAGCGGGTGCTGCGCCATCTCATGGCTCCTCGCCTGCCCGGCATACCGGACGGGTGTGACCTCGTCGTGCGGGCCAACCCGGCCGCTGCCAGGGCGAGCACCCCGGAGCTCGCGACCGAGCTTGACCGGTTGCTCGCCAAGGTACTTCGGCGGCGCCCGTGATTTCCCGCCTCCTGGCCCTGCCGCTCATCGCGCTGGTCCGGGCCTACCAGCTGCTCCTCTCGCCCCTGAGCGCGCCATCGTGCCGCTTCTATCCCAGCTGCTCCGCGTATGCCGTGACCGCACTGACGCGGTTCGGTCCCTTTCGGGGTTCCTGGCTGGCCATCCGGCGCCTCGCGCGGTGTCACCCGTGGAACCGGGGCGGCGTCGACGACGTTCCTGAGAGGACGGCGAAGTCTTCCACGACGGGGGTGCACCAGCACTGAGCCAGCGGCGCCCCGGGCTTGCAGCTCTCGAAGCCGGGGACGCGGACCAACAGGTGGGACTCCGGTCCCACCACGTGACTAGGGATGACCTTGTACGACTTCTTCACGAGCCTGCTGACCCCCATCATGTGGGGCGAGGCGTGGATCATGACGGCCTGGCACACCCTCTTCAGCATGATCGGCATTCCCGAGGCGAGCGGCTGGGGCTGGGCGCTGTCGATCATGGGGCTGACGGTCATCGTCCGGGTCATCCTCATCCCCCTCTTCGTCAAGCAGATCCACTCCTCCCGGCGGATGCAGCTCATCCAGCCGGAGATGCAGAAGATCCAGGCGAAGTACAAGGGCAAGTCGGACCCCGACTCCCGTCAGGCGATGACGGCCGAGACGATGGACCTCTACAAGCGCACCGGGACCAACCCCTTCTCCTCGTGCCTGCCGATCCTGCTGCAGTCGCCGTTCTTCTTCGCCCTGTTCCAGCTGCTCAACAACCTGCCGCACATCGCCAAGGGCACCCACACTGCGGTCGGGCCGATCACCAAGGACATCGCGGCGGTGATCGAGAAGTCGTCGCTCTTCGGGGCGCCGTTGTCCAGCCACTTCCTCGGCGCGACGGACCTCAACACGAAGATCCTCACGGCCGTCCTCATCGTCCTCATGTCCGTGACGACTTTCACCACGCAGCGCCAGCTGATGCGCAAGAACATGCCCGACTCCGCGCTGGACAACCCGTTCATGAAGCAGCAGAAGGTCATCCTCTACCTGATGCCGCTCTTCTTCGCCTTCTCCGGCATCAACTTCCCCATCGGAGTCCTGCTCTACTGGCTGACGACCAACCTCTGGACGATGGGGCAGCAGTTCTACGTCATCCGCAAGATGCCCGCCCCCGGTTCCGCCGCCGAGCGTGCCCTGCACGAGCGGCAGGAGCGCCAGGGCAAGACGGTCAAGAAGTTCAGTCTCCCCGGGTTGGAGGCCGCGCCGCAGGACGCCCCACTCGTTGAACCGCCGAAGGCCGGCGGCCAGCGCCCGCAGCCCAGGGCGAAGAAGCGGAACAAGAGACCCGGAGGCGCCGGGGGGCCCCGGCCGGGTCCGGCTGCGGGCGACGGCACCCGGCCGGGTCCGGCTGCGGGCGACGGCACGCCCCGAAACACGTCCCGAACCACCTGACCGCGGCGGCGACCCGTCGCCGAGCTGCACCGATGCGCCACCCCACTGTCCGAATGACGTGACCGGGAGATCTCTCCCGACGTACCGAGGAGCACCCCGATGATTGAGAGCACCACGAGCCGCCCCCAGTTCGACCAGGACCGTGCCGAGGGTCGGGTCGACGCCGACCTGCCCGCGTCCGTTGACCCGCTGCACGACGACAGCCACGACAGCCTTGGGACCGCGTCGCACGAGGCCGAGGCACTCGGGACGCCAATGGAGACCCTTGACGTCCTTGACCCGCTGGACGGTGATGACGGCCGGAACGAGGGGTCAGTGGCGACCACCGAGGAGGGCACCGGCCCGCACGACGACGAGCCTGGGGCGGCTCCTCCCGGCAGCGGTGCCGCAGCCGTGAGCTTGCCGGGCGAGGAGTCGGAGGGATCCGGCTCCGATGACGGCACCGGCTCGACGCCAAAGGAGGGCAAGGGCTCGCGGGCGAAGCAGCTCGAGCGCGAAGGCGAGGTCGCTGCCGACTTCCTCGAGACGCTCCTGGACATCGCCGATCTCGACGGCGACATCGAGGTGGACATCGACGGCGACCGCGCCGCCGTGGCCATCGTCGACTCGGAGGAGGGTTGGGTCCCGCGTCGCCTCGTCGGCGAACAGGGCAAGGTCCTCGAGGCCCTCCAGGAGCTGACCCGACTGGCGGTTCAGGCGGCCACCGGAGAGCGCAGCCGGCTGATGCTCGACGTCGCCGGCCACCGGGCCGAGCGGCGGACGACCCTGGTCGAGCTGGCCAAGCACGCCATTGCCGAGGTGAAGCAGTCTGGCGCCCGGAAGACCCTCGACAACATGACGGCGTTCGAGCGCAAGGTGGTCCATGACGAGGTGGCAGCGGCCGGACTCGGCTCCGAGTCCGAGGGCGTGGAGCCCAACCGGCACATCGTCATCCTGCCGGCTTGAGGGGTCCGACGTCGGTCAGCCGTTTCACGTGAAACATGTGGCATGGTGACGGGCGTCCCGTCCTCGCAGGACGGGTCGGCCCGGGACGACCCACCTCTCACTCCTGATGTGGTGGCAGAGGTCTTCGGCGACCGGTCAGACCTCGCAACGCGTTATGTCGCCCGTCTGGCCGACACCGGTATCTCCCACGGCCTGGTCGGTCCCCGTGAAGGCCCTCGGCTGTGGCACCGGCACGTCCTCAACTGTGCCGTCGTGCACCCGCTGTTCGGGGAGGGTGCGGCGGTTGCCGACATCGGTTCGGGGGCCGGACTGCCGGGGCTGGTCCTGGCGATCGTCCGCCCCGACCTGCACCTACACCTCATCGAGCCGCTCAACCGCAGGACGGTCTGGCTGCACCGGACGGTCGACGACCTAGGCCTCGACAACGTCACCATCCACGAGGGACGGGCCGAGAGCCTCTGGGGCGTGCGCCGGTTCCCCTACGTCACAGCACGTGCTGTCGCCCGGATCGGGGAGCTGGCCCGGTGGAGCCTGCCCCTCGTGGCGGCCGGGGGACGGCTGCACGCTCTCAAGGGAGCAGGCGCCCAGGAGGAGCTGGACGCCGATCGGGCGCTGCTGCGCACCCTCGGCGGCTCGGCGGCCGTGGTCGAGAGCTGCGGTCGTGGCGTCGTCGACCCCGAGACGGTGGTCCTGTCCATCTCCGTCGACGCGGCCGTGAGCGGCCGGCGGACGCCCTCCGGGCGGGCGCGGAACAAGGGCAGGAGACCGGGCAGACCCCGGCCGGGACGGCCAGCCGGCTGACCTGCGCCGGTGCCGCCGCCTCGGCGCAGCGGCGGTGTGGTTGGATGGACGCCATGCGGGGTGGTGCACGATGCCGACTCAGGACCGGTCGTCCAGCCCTCGGGGCGGCATTCGCGCGTTCTCTGGTCTGGGTTGGCCCGCGCCGGAGGGTGGTCCGGCCGCTGGGCTCGGCTGGCCGGTTTCACGTGAAACATGGCCGGGCGCCCGGATCGGGTCGCAGTCCGCTGAGCCGGTTCAGTCCAATGCGCAGGTTCCATCCGAGCAGGTTGTCGTTTCACGTGAAACCGGCGACGCGGGCAGGGCTGCCACCGAGGATGACGAGACCCGCCAACAGCTGTCCGACACCATCCCGCAGGCCGGTGCGGACACCCCGCTGGCCCGGTCGATCGCGAACGACGCGCGGCGACGGATCGCCCTGAGCGGGCGACAGTTCGCCAAGCCGGCCCGAACGCGGGTTCTCACCGTGGCCAACCAGAAGGGCGGCGTCGGCAAGACGACGACCACGGTGAACATCGCCGCCGCCATGGCCCAGTCCGGGCTGAAGGTGCTCGTCGTCGACCTGGACCCACAAGGCAACGCCAGCACGGCCCTCGGCATCGAGCACCATGCCGAGGTCCCGAGCGTCTACGACGTCCTCCTCGACGGGACGGCACTGGCTGACGTCATCGCGGAGAGCCCGAGCGTGCCGGGACTGTTCTGCGCACCGGCGACGATCGACCTGGCCGGCGCCGAGATCGAGCTGGTCTCCGTCGTGGCACGCGAGACCCGGCTCGCGCGGGCGATCACCGCCCACACCAAGGCCACCGACTTTGACTACGTGCTCATCGACTGCCCGCCCAGTCTCGGCCTGCTCACCATCAACGCCTTCGTCGCCGCAGCCGAGGTGTTCATTCCCATCCAGTGCGAGTACTACGCCCTCGAGGGTCTCTCCCAGCTGCTCAAGAACATCCAGCTCATCCGTGACCACCTCAATCCCGACCTGCGCGTCTCGACCATCCTGTTGACCATGTATGACGGCCGGACCCGGTTGTCCGCACAGGTCGCCGAGGAGGTGCGCACCCACTTCCCGGAACAGGTCCTGCGGACCACCGTGCCGCGCTCGGTGCGCATCTCGGAGGCGCCGAGCTTCGGGGAGACCGTCATGACGTACGACCCGACGAGCAGCGGGGCGCTGGCCTACCTCGAGGCCGCCGGGGAGATCGCCGCTCGTGGAACCGCCCCCGCCCCGGATGGGCAGGAATGCGGAAGCCAGACGTCGACTCTGGGCCGTGGGCCCGGATCCGACAGGACTCGAGCAGGAGGTTGATGGCATGAGGGAGAAGCGACGAGCGCTGGGCCGCGGTCTCGGGGCGCTGATCCCCAGTGCCCCGAGCGGCAACGACCGTCCGGTGGACGTCTTCTTCAGGGACCAGTCGGCACCGGAGTCGGCGGCCGGTGGTGAGCCGGCCCCTCCAGCTGCGGACGCTGGTGAACCGACCGGTCGAGCGACCGATGATCCCGGGCTGGTCGGCCCTGCAGCGACACGCCCGGGCGAAGGATCCGTGCTGGCCAGCGGAAACGCGGCGGTAGGCGGGGCGACCGGGACACCTCAGGGCCAGGACCTTGCCCCGGTGCCCGGTGCGACGTTCGCCGAGCTGTCGGTCACGGCCATCCGGCCCAACCCGAAGCAGCCGCGCACCGTCTTCGACGAGGACGACATGGCGGAGCTGGTCCACTCGATCAGCGAGATCGGCGTGCTCCAGCCGATCGTCGTGCGCCGGATCGCGGACCGCACCGACGTCCCGGATGGAGTGGACTACGAGCTGATCATGGGTGAGCGCCGCTGGCGCGCGTGCCAGCTGGCCGGGCTCGAGACCGTCCCCGCGATCATCAAGGACACCCAGGACGACGACCTGCTTCGGGACGCCCTGCTGGAGAACCTCCACCGAAGCCAGCTGAACCCCCTCGAGGAGGCGGCCGCCTACCAGCAGCTCCTCGATGACTTCGGGTGCTCCCACGATGAGCTGGCCACCCGCATCGGCCGGTCGCGTCCCCAGATCTCCAACACGCTCCGTCTGTTGCGGCTGCCTCCCCTCGTCGCCCGACGGCTGGCCGCCGGCGTCCTCAGTGCCGGGCATGCCCGGGCCCTGCTGTCACTCGATGACGGCGCCGCCATGGAGCGGCTCGCGCAGCGGATCGTCGCTGAGGGCCTCTCGGTCCGCACCGTCGAGGAGGTCGTCTCCCTGGGCGGGGACGACGCGCCCCGGGCTCGCCGCCCGCGAGCGGGCGGGCGCCACCCGCAGCTCGACGACCTTGCCGCGCAGCTGTCCGACCAGCTCGACACAAGGGTCACCATCGCGCTGGGCCAGCGCAAGGGCAAGTTCACAGTGGAGTTCGCCTCGGTGGAGGACCTCAACCGGATCGTCGACCTGTTCGGGCTCACTGCGGGGTCGCGGCAGGGCTGATCCGGTCCTGAGGTGATGGATCCGCATCGGGCAGAGGGTGATAGCGAATAGCCTTACGCTAGAGTGGAATTCGCTCGCTCAGCTGATCAGCGGCAGCGCCGGGTTGTGTTCGGTGGGCACGGTTTCCCCCTCGTGCACCGGCCCCGGAGGCGTCCCGTCACCGAACGGTCGGCCACCCAGTGACTCGCGGCCGTGGGGCTGCGCCCACTGCTCGAGCAGTGGACCGGCCGGCACGACCCCGGTGGGGTTGATGTCGTGGTGCACGACGTAGTAGTGCCGCTTGATGTGCTGGAAGTCGGTGGCGTCGCCGAACCCTGGTGTCTGGAAGAGGTCGCGGGCATACCCCCACAGGACCGGCATCTCGGTGAGCTTCTGCCGGTTGCACTTGAAGTGACCGTGATACACCGCGTCGAACCGGGCCAGCGTGGTGAAGAGGCGCACGTCCGCCTCCGTGATGGTCTCCCCCATGAGGAACCGTCTCGTCGCAAGTCGCTCCGACAGCCAGTCGAGCCGGGCGAACAGCTGCTCGTAGGCCTGGTCGTAGGACTGCTGCGTGCCGGCGAAGCCGGCGCGGTAGACACCGTTGTTGACGTCCCGGTAGACTAGCTGCATGACCTCGTCCATCTCCGCCCGCAGGCCCTCAGGGTAGAGGTCGGGGGCTCCGGCGCGGTGGTGCTCGCGCCACTGTGTCGAAAGGTCGAGGGTGAGCTGCGCGAAGTCGTTGGTCACGACCTTCCCGGTCGGCACGTCGACGATGCAGGGCACGGTGATCCCGCGCGGGTAGCCGGGGAACCGTGCGACGTAGGCGTCCTGGATCCGCGGGATCCCGAGGACCGGGTCGACTGAGCCGGGGTCGAGGTCGAACGTCCAGGACCGCTCATCGTGCGTCGGCCCGCACACCCCCATCGAGAGCACGTCCTCTAGCCCGAGCAACCGGCGCACGATGATGGCCCGGTTGGCCCACGGGCAGGCCCGGGCGACGACGAGGCGATAGCGGCCGGCCTCGACGGGCCACCGGTCACCGCCGGCCGTGATCCGGTCCTCGATGTAGGCGGTGTTCCTCTCGAAGCTCTCCTCGACATAGCCCGTCCCCGCGCCGGACCCGCTGCGTGCCTCCACGTCGTCAGCCATGGTCCCACCCTAGCGAGCAGACGTGAGCCGCCGCGGGGGGCCACAATGGAGGAGCACGCAGTCGACGAGGAGGTGCGCAATGGGTCGGGAGATCCTGCCACTCACCCTTGACCGGCTGTCGGACCTGCCGGGCACCTGCCGCAAGTGCGTCTTCTGGGAGCTCACCCCGGCCCTGAGCAGCCGCGGCCGCCCCTGCCCGGCGGACGACAAGGAGGGCTGGCTGACGACGACGTTGCTGGAGTGGGGAAGCCCCGGTCGGGTGGCCTACGTCGACGGAGCGCCCGCGGGCTACATCACCTACGCGCCCGCACACCTCGTGCCTCGAGCCCTCGCCTTTCCCACCTCGCCGGTCAGCGCGGACGCGCTCGTCCTCATCACCGCACGGATCGACCCCCGGTATGCCGGGCAGGGGCTCGGGCGGGTCCTCATCCAGTCGGCCGCCAAGGACGTGCTGCGCCGGGGGGTGCGGGCCATGGAGGCCTACGGCTCTGCGGGACGGCGAGACGAGTGCCTCCTTCCCACAGAGTTCCTCCTCGCGGTAGGCTTTCGCACCGCCCGCGACCACTCGGCATACCCGCGCATGCGGATGGACCTGCGCACGGCCTTGCGGTGGCGCAGCGAGGTGGAGCAGGCGGTGGAGAAGCTGTTCCAACCGGTCCGCGGGCTGGGTGCGCGACAGCCCGTGGGCACCGCCCACCGCGAAGATCCCACCCAGCCGTGACGGCGGGGCCGGAGCCGGCTCCCTGAGTCAGCCGGCGAGGTCCTTCATGATCTTGCGGAGGTCGCCCACGGCGAGGGCCCCGGTCGAGCTGGTGTCCTCCTCGCCGAGGTACATGCGCTGCATGGCGATGACGACCGCCTCGGCGATGTCGTCCCGAAAGGCGGGGTCGGCCAGCCGGGCGGCGTCCTCGGGGTGGCTGACGTATCCCGCCTCGACGCGGACGGCCGGCATCTGGGTGTGCTGGAGCAGTCCCCAGGACCGGGGGTGGGTGCGGCAGTCGGCCAGCCCGGTGCGGGCGACGCTCTCGCGCTGGATGAGGTCCGCCAGGTGCTCGCCGACGGCCGACCACGCACCGAACCGCTCCTGGCCGTAGAAGAATGTGGCGAAGCCGCTCGCCTCCGCCTGCTCGGCACTGTCGCAGTGCAGGGACAGGACGAGGTCTGCTCCGCTGTCGTTGGCGAAACGGGCGCGGTCGAGGTCGTCGCCGGGGTCGGTGTGCCGGGTGCGGGTGTGGACGACGGTGACGCCGTGGGCGCTGAGGCGGCCCTCGATCCGCCGGGCCAGGTCCAGGACGATCTCGGCCTCGACGACGTCGTGCGCCACGGCACCGCGGTCGCCACCGCCGTGGCCCGGGTCCAGCACGACGGTGCGCCCGCTAAGGCTGTGTCCGGAGCGCCGGACGAGCTCACGCTCGCGCAGAGTGTGCGGGGAGCCGCCCGAGACGTTGCGTCGCAGGCCGTCGAAGGCCCGCATGGTCTGCGGACCGACACCACCGTCAGGTGCCAGCCCGCAGCCGCGCTGGAAACCGCGCAGGGCCCGGTCGGTGTCCGGCCCGAACAGTCCGTCGACGCGTTGCGGTGCGAAGCCGAGCGTGAGGAGGCGCTCCTGGAGCTCGGCAACGTCGTCGCCGCGCATGAAATGGCCGGGGACGAACTGGAGGAGGCGGTCACCGAGGTGCCAGTGGGCGCCGTCGAGGGCGGCGGAAGTCTGTGGCCCGATGAGTCCGTCGGCGATGAGTCCGCGACGTTGCTGGAACGCCCGCACCGCGCGGTCGACCGACGTGTCGAACTCGTCGGAGGCGGCGCGCCTCGACACGTCGTCGATGCGGTCTGCGTCGTCCTTGGTGAGGTCCCCGGTGAGCCGGAGCCGCTCGCGGATCTCCCGCACGGCCGGGCCGACGTCGCCCAGCCGGGTCAGCGAAGGCCCCACATAGTCGGTCACGGGCGCTCCCTCACGATGTCTGGTGCCGATCCCGACGGTCTTCGTTGGAGGCACGATAGCCCACCGGAGGCACCGGTGGCGCCAACCGGGACCCGGTCGGTGCCACCGGGCTGCTCACGAGCTCACGTCGGGTCAGGCCCCGATGAAGTCCTCGAGCTCGCGGAGCAGCCTGGGCTTGGGCAGCGCCCCCACCAGGGTCTTGACGATCTCTCCACCGACGTAGACGTTCATCGTGGGAATGCTCGTCACGCCGTAGCGCGAGGTGATCGCTGGGTTGGAGTCGGTGTCGAGCTTGTAGACCTCGAGCTTGTCGCCGTGCGCGCCGGCGATCTCCTCGAGCACCGGGGCGATGGCCTTGCACGGGCCGCACCACTCGGCCCAGAAGTCCACGAGGACGGGCTTGTCGTTCTGCAGGACGTCCGCGTCGAAGGTGGCGTCGGTGGTGTTCTTCGTGTTGGTTCCCATGACGGGTTCCTTCCTGAGAGGTGGCTGGGGGTATGGCGGGGCGTCAGACGCTGACCGGAGCGTCGGCCCGCGCCGACAGCGAGTCCGCCAGGGAGGCCAGGTAGTGCTCGGCGTCGAGGGCGGCAGCGCAGCCGGAGCCGGCCGCGGTGACGGCCTGCCGGTAGGTGTGGTCGACGAGGTCACCGCAGGCGAACACGCCGGGGATCCGCGTCGTCGTGGAGCGGTGTCCGCCGGTGGTGTCGCGGCCGGTCAGGACGTAGCCCTCAGGGTCGAGGTCGATCTCCTCGACGCCGCGGACGAGCTCGTTGCGCGGGTCGTGGCCGATGGCGACGAAGAGGCCGGTGACGGCGAGCTCGCGCTCGGCGCCGGTGCGGGTGTCGCGCAGGGTGATGCCGCTCAGCCGGTCCTCGCCGCGGATGGCGCTGACCTCGGAGTTCCACTCGAAGCGGATGGTGTCGTTCGCAAAGGCACGCTCGGCCATGATCTTGGAGGCCCGCAACGCCTCGCGTCGGTGGATGACCGTCACGGACCGGGCGAACTTCGTCAGGAAGGTCGCCTCCTCGATCGCGGAGTCACCGCCGCCCACCACGGCGATGTCCTGACAACGGAAGAAGAAGCCGTCGCAGGTGGCACACCAGGAGACCCCGTGCCCGGAGAGGCGCTTCTCGTCCGGGACTCCCAGCTCGCGATAGGCCGATCCCATGGCGAGGATGACGGTGCGGGCGTGGTGGCTGTTGCCCTCGCCGTCGACGACGGTCTTGACGTCGCCGGCCAGGTCGACCGAGGTGACGTCGTCGGTGACCAGCTCGGCGCCGAACCGCTCGGCTTGGGCGCGCATCTGCTCCATGAGGTCGGGGCCCATGATCCCGTCCCTGAACCCGGGGAAGTTCTCCACCTCGGTCGTGTTGACCAGGGCGCCACCGGCGGTGACGCTGCCCTCGAAGAGCAGGGGAGCCAGGTTGGCACGGGCGGCGTAGAGGGCGGCGGTGTAGCCCGCCGGCCCGGAGCCGATGATGATGACGCTGCGCACGTCGGTGGTCACGAAGTCAGCCCTTCGAAGTCGGGTCCGGGTCTCGGAGGAACAGCCTCCGGCAGGCGTCCGAAGCGGTCAACCCCAGCACGCGTCAACGCAACATGCTGTGGTCCGACCGTCTCTCTACCCCAAGATGGCCGTGCTCGAGCGTCAACCTGGGACGCGGGGCGTTTGTTCCCGCCGGGTCGCGTCCGCGACGCTCTCGGGGTCGTGAAGCAGAGAAGACGCGTGGGTTCGCCGCAGCCGGTGAAGGCGGGTGGGCGTGGCTTGGGGAACCATGCGCGACCGTGCCTCAGGGAACGGGGACGGAGTCCTGGAGGATCTTGGGGTCCCCGGTGGAGCAGTCGCGCTGCACGGCATACGCCGTGGTGGCCCCGCCCTTGGTGACGACGATGATCGCCGCAGACCGGCCCTCGTAAGTGGCGAGGTCGACCGTCACGGCACTCGCGCCGGTCTCACCGAGAGAGGCCAGACAGTCGTCGAGCCCGGTCCTGGTCGCGATCGGCCCCAACGCCGGTGCCTCGGCGTCCGATGGGGCCAGCGTGGCCGACGGCGTCTCGAGCAGCTTGCGCGCCTCGTTGCCCAGCGCCCCCTGGCTGTAGCTCGACCGCGACAGCTGGATGTGCAGGCTGCTCGCAGCACCGGACGACGGGCTGGCGCCGGGGCCGACGGCGCTGCCGCCCGGGTCGTTGCCGGTGCCCCTGACCGCGAGGGTCCCGAGGACGCCCACCGCAGCGACCCCGGCCGCGGCCGTCAGCACACGGGTCCAGCGCCGCGGCCGGCGCGACGCCGCCCGGTGCTCGGGGCGCACGAGGGGCGAGACGCCGGCCAGGCCCAGGTCGTCGGTCAGACCACCGTCATCGGCCCGCGTCGCCTGCTCCTCGCGCAGTGCCCCGGTGATCCTGGCGAACACGTCCTCGGGCATCGGCCCGGGGGACGGCTGCGATTCGAGAAGGTCGCGCACTCCGGCATGGCCCAGGTCGTCCTCGTCCGGGGTCTCGGACGGCGAGTACGGGGTGTCCATGGGAGAACCTTCTGCCTGTGGTCCGCTCTCGACGGCGGGCCGGGGACCGGTGGGAGCTGCTCCGGGCATGACGCAACCGTTGGTCTGACGCCTCACCGGTTCCGTCGGTTCCATCGGTTCTGCCTGGATTCTCGGGACTCCTGCGCCGGTCTTGGCGCTCCGATCCTGCTCCCACGCCGTCCATGACGTGCCGGAGCAGCGGAGCGGCTCAGGAGCCGGTGGAGGCGTCCGGGCCTGGGCCACGCGAGGTGACCGTCAGTCCGAGCAGCTCCGCCATGGTCGCACGCCCTCGGGCGCACCGGCTCTTGATCGTGCCCTCGGCCACCTCGAGGATCTCGGCCGCCTCGACCACGCTCAACCCCTGCATGTCGATGAGGACCAGTGCCATCCGCTGACCCTCCGGGAGCGCCGCCAGCGCGTTGCGGATGTCGATGCGGACCTCGGTGCTCGCGTGCTCGTCGTGCCTGTCGGCGAGGTCGTACTCCGGGAGCTGGCTCGTGGGCTTGCGGCGGCGCAGCCGGTCGAGGCAGGCGTTGACGACGATGCGGTGCAGCCACGTGGTGACGGCCGAGTCACCGCGGAAGGAATCGGCCCGGCGGAAGGCGGCGAGAAACGCGTCCTGGAGGCAGTCCGAGGCCAGCTCCCGGTCGCCGCAGGTCCGCAGGGCGACCGCCCACATCCGGTCCTTGTGTCGGCGGAAGAGCTCACCGAAGGCGTCGGCGTCACCGGCGCAGTGCGCGCTGAGCAGCTCGCGGTCGGTGAGGTCGGCCAGATCGGTGAAGTCCCGGTCGAGGGTGGTGACCATCTCAGCTCACCCGGGCTTCGGCGACCTGCGCGCGGAACTTGCCCTCACCGTCCGGCGCGAGCTTCGTGAACCACACGATGACGAGCTGGCCCCTGGCCGTGCCGCCCGGCGCCTTGAGGGTGACGGTGCCGTCCTGGCCCGAGGACGTGCCGATCTTCGTCGCCCCGTCGAGCGAGAGGCGGCTGGCGAGGTAGACCGTCAGGTCGGCGCCGCCCACAAGGTCGACGGCGACCTCGTGGACGTCGCTCTGTTGTCCGAGGTTGAGCACGAGGCCGATACCGGACTTCTGGTAGCCCCCGAAGGGCGCGGACGTGTACGCCTGCGACCGCCACATCGTGTCGGGCCTGCCGTCGAAGGCCTGCGGCACCGAGGCGTTGCCCTCCTGGTTGTCCCCCTCGGGGTCCCAGGCCTGCCCGGCGACGATGGCGACGGGCTGAGCGGGGGGTGCGGTCGTCTCCGTGGCCGCCGGAGTCGTCGGCCCGGTCGTCGGCGACGCCGACGCCGTGGCCGTGGCCGTCGCCGTGGCCGTCACGACCGGCGTGCCGCGGGTGCTCGTCGAAGCCGGGCCGAGCTTGGGCAGGCCCCAGACCCCGAGGACGGCGGCGACGAGGACGAAGGCGCCCACGAACAGGAGGGCGAGCTTGGACTGCTGCCGGTCGAGCGGCTCGGCGCGCGCCCCGCTCAGGAGCGGCACAGGCGGCCCGATCTCCTCGTCGGACTCCTCTAGGGTCTCGGAGAGGCGCATGTCCCGCCCGTCGAAGAGGTCGTCGGTCAGGCCCTCGGTCTGCCGTCGTTCGGCGCGCGCAGCGGACTTCTCGGCGGCCCGGTCGGCCGCCGTGCGCGCGAGACCGCCGAAGGTGCTGCTCACCGACGATGCAGCTGAGCCGGCGGCGCCGATGGCGGCTCCGACACCCTTGGCCACCGCGGCGGTGCCAGCCGCAGCGCCCGATGCGACAGCACCGGCCAGGGCGGCCGGCCGGCCCGGTCCGCTCCGGCCGGTCCCGCGGTCGAAGGCCGCTTCGTCGTCCTCGGGCTGCCCCGCCTCGAGCTGCCCCGCCTCGAGCTGCCCCGCGTCACGACGGGCCTGGCGGCCGCGTGCGTCGATGCCCATCCCGAGGACCGTCTGACCACTCGAGCGTTGGGCCCCGACGGCCGGCGCGCGGGACCGGGCGCCGGACTTCGGGGCCGGACGACGCGGGCTCTGGCCCGCCCGGGCGACCCCTCCGGTCGCCGGGTCGCGCTGGAGGGGCTGGGTGCGGCTGCCGGTGCCGGCCCGGCCCGGCCGCACGGCGCCCAGCGGGGTCGGCGACCAGGGGGCGATCTGACCGGCCAGATCACCGGGGGATAGGGGGCCGGTGTCGTCGTTGAGGGTGTGCCGGGCGATGAGGTCGAGGTCGGCCGGCACCCCCGCTGCGATCTCGGAGGGAGCCGCCACACCGCCGACGACCCTCGGCGCGGCCTCGAGACCCGAGTCCGGCCCGGTGATGGGCCACCGGCCGGTCAGCGCGGCATACGCGATGGAGACCAGCGCGACCGCGTCGGTGCGGGAGGCGCTGTCCGGGCTGCTCTCCTCCGCCTCGAGCAGGGCGGCCTCGGTGGCGAGCCCCCGCACCTTGACGAACCCGTCCTCGAGTCGCATGAGGGAGCGCGGCGTGAGGACCTGGTGGTGCAGCCCGCGGACCCGCGCCGACTCGAGGGCGGATGCGGCCTCTCCGACGATCCGGCGGGCCTCCTCGGCCGGCAAGCCGCCGTCGCGCAGGACCGAGGTCAGCGACCGGGCCCCGGTGAGGGGCTCCTCGACGACAAAGGCCACCCCGTCGTTGCTGCCGACGTCGAGCACCCTGACGAGGCGGGACTCCTCGATGCCGGCCGCTCGACGGGCCGCGTCGAGCGTCGCCGGCGCCTGGGGCCCGTCGGCCTCGAAGCACAGCAGGACGACCTCACGGTCGAGGATCTGGTCGGCCGCGGTCCAGCGCTCGAAACGGGTGTGCTGGGAGACGCGCCGCTGGACGACATAACGCCCACCGAGGAGCGACCCTGGACCCACGCTCTGCACGGAACCTCCAAAGCACGTCGTCTTCTCGAGTGCGCACGGGACGGTCTGTCGCCCCCATGACCGGCACTGACCGGTCATTCTACGGGGAGAGTGAGGTGCCGGCGGATTCGGCGCGCCCGCCCCGCGCACCGTCCGTCAGTGGCCGGAGGTCGACCTCCGGCGCAGGCTGCGCACCATGCCGACGACGAGCAACAGCCCTACGACGGCCCCCGCGACGATGTAGAAGGTCCGGCCCGGTGGGTTGGCACGCACGGTGATCGTCGCACCGACCCCGATGGACGTCCCGTCGGGCGTCGTCAGCGCCGCCGTGAGGAGCACGAGCCCGGCCGCCACGGCCTGGACCCGCACCCGGACCGTGGCCTTGCTCTGTTTCTCGATCCGGATGGGCTCGGGCTGGCTGACCACGCGCAGACGCGGGTTGGTCGGCGTGAGGACCAGCCGCACTCCCTCCACGGGAGAGTCGAGGTCGTTCAGCACGGTGATCTGGAGAACGCCCTCGTCCGCGAGGAAGTTCGTCGTCTGGTCGGCGACGTGGATGCCCTGCGTCGCCTGGGGGCCGGCCGCGGCGGCCGCGGCGGCGAGGGCCGGGACGGCACCCGGACTGCTGCGCCACCGGGTGGACGGCAGCTGGTCGAGGGTGTCGTTCCAGAGGGTGCGGTAGTCCTGTCCGTCGGGGAAGAGCGCGGCCACCCGGTCGATCGTCTGGCGGCTGCCGGCGATCTGCCCGAGGGTGCGACCGTCGACCTGTGGCGGCCCGGACGGCGTCCAGCTGCCGGCGCCGACCTGGGCCACCGGGTCCCGCGTGGCGGCCGCGGCCCGGACCTGGTCGGTCGTGACGAACGCCAGCCACGGCGTGGCGGCCAAGGACCCGAGGAACCGGGTCATCGAGGCTGCGTCGGGGTCGATGGTCCGCGGCATCGCGACGAGAACAGTTCGGTTGATTCCGGGGCTCTCGGCGAGGAGGGTCGCCGTCTCGGCAAGGAAGTCCTGGGTCATCAACGTCGTCTGCGCCGCGCTCGTCGTCTGGAGGGTCAGCCGGCTCAGCTCGTCGTCCCAGGCGAGCAGTGGCAGGCCGGAGGGCGACCTGCGGGCGGCGGTGCCGGTGTAGCCCGTGTCGGTCGGCAGGGACGAGGAGGACACCAGGGCCGCGGACAGCCCCCCCTTCCCGAACGCCGTGAGCAGGCCTTGCTCGCGCGGTTTCTGCAGGCCCCCGTCGTCGGGCCAGACCACGCCGCTGCCCACCGGGACACCCAGGGCCGTGCCGAGCGCGGCGCCGCGTCGGATGAGCGCCTCGACGGTGGGGTCGCCCGGGCTGGTGGCGAGCGTGGCGGCGAGGTCCGGGTCGCCATACGGCAGGGCCCAGAGCGTATGCCGGCTGCTCGCCTCCGCGATCCGCTGGCGCAGGGGCGCGACGAGCGGCGTCACGGGGTCGGCGTTCACCTGGGCGGCGGTGCGCTGGTCACGTCCGAGGATCGCCGGGTCGATGGCCCACGTGACGGGGACCACGGCGGAGTCGGTGCCGGCGATGACCCGCTCGAGCCGGCTGTCCGGGGCGACCTCCTTGCGCCAGGCCCCGGTGCGGGTCGTGCTGTCGGCGCTGAAGAGCTCGGTGCTGGCCGACAGGGTGAGTGGCGCGACGACGGCCACGGAGAGGGGTTCGTACTCTTTGGCCCGTTGCCAGCCGACGAAGGTGCGCAGCACGTCCTGGCCCTGCGCGTCGGCCGGCCTCCCGGGACCGGCGTCGGTGACCTGCAGGGCAATGGGGACGGCGCCCCAGGCCTGGCTGAGGAAGATCCTGCCGGGCGGGACCGTCACGGTGAAGGGGGCGCTGCTCCCAGGAGGCAGTGTCGCAGACGTCGGGCTGCTCGCGAGCTGGGGACCGCGCGGCTCGCTGGTGTCGGCCACCCAGGCGCGCACGTCGCCACGGCTGCGGATCGGGCTCTGCCCCAGGACGACGGCGACCGTCGGTCGCGTCATGGTGCGCGGCCCGGCCGTGATGGTGCCCGTGATGGTCACCGGCGACCCGGGGACGGCGACTGCCGGCAGGATGGACGTCACCGAGATGGTGGACGGGCCGGGGGGTGTGGCAGCGGGAGTGACGACGGGCGCGGTGCCGGACGCGGCGGTCGCGGGAGCGCCGGGGCCGGCTGGGGCGGGCGCCGCGGAGGCGGCGGTCGGCAGGGCGAGGACGGCCGCTGCCGTGAGCAGGACGCGGGTCACCCGAACGTGGCGGCGTCGCGGCCGTGGTCTCACGCGCTGCCTGCCAGCCGCTCCCAGGCGACCTGCGCGATACGCCGCTCGTTGGGGAAGGTGAGGTGCCGGTGCACCTCAGCCAGGGGGAACCACGCGACGTCGATCGCCTCCTGGTCGGGGTCGTTGTCGATGCTCAGCTCACCACCCGTGGCTTCGAGAAGGTAGTGGTGGACGAACTTGTGGACCCGGGTGCTCGACGTGGCGAACCAGTAGTCGATGATGCCCAGCTCGGTCAGGACCCGCCCGATGATGCCGGTCTCCTCGGCCACCTCCCGTTCCGCGGTCTCGGTGAGGGTCTCTCCCGGCTCGATGTGTCCCTTGGGGAGGCACCACTCGACGCGCCCGGCCCGGTTGCGCCGGGCGATGACGGCGATCCGGGCGGCTCCCTCGTGGACGTCGATGACGACCCCTCCTGCGGACCGCTCCTCGACGGAGGGCAGACGTCGGGCGTGGTTCGCCTGCCCGGACGTCGTCGCGCTCATCCCGACACTGTAACCAGCGCGGTTGAGCGTACCGGTCACGTCTGCCACGAGATCCCCACCGGTGACGTCCGGCGGGAAGGGAGGCCGGCGCGCGGTGGCGGGCACCCGGCATACCGGGCCCTAGGCTTGGCGGTCGTGCCAGCCCCGACGCCCCCCACCCAGCCGGTCTCCGCGCGCCTGCTCCGGGACGCGGTGGCGCAGCTGGCGCCCGTCCTGCCGCTGCTGCAGGAGCTCGGGAAGCGGTTCGCGGCGGCCGGGCACGACATCGCCCTGGTGGGCGGGCCGGTCCGCGACGCGTTCCTCGGGCGGACGTCGACCGACCTCGACTTCACCACGGACGCCGACCCCGACGCCGTGCTGGCGATCACCAGGGGCTGGTCCGACGCCCACTGGGAGATCGGCCGGGCGTTCGGGACCATCGGCCTGCTCAAGGGGGCGCTCCGGCTGGAGGTCACGACCTACCGCACGGACTCCTACGACCGGACCAGCCGCAAGCCGGAGGTGGCCTTCGGCGCGTCGTTGACCGAGGACCTCGTGCGCCGGGACTTCACCGTCAACGCCATGGCGATCCGGCTGCCGTCGCTGGAGTTCGTCGACGAGCACGACGGGCTGGCGGACCTCGCCGCGCGCCGGCTGCGGACCCCCGCGGCGCCCGGGGAGTCCTTCGCGGACGACCCGCTGCGGATGATGCGGGCCGCCCGCTTCGCCTCCCAGCTGGGTCTCGACGTGGCGCCGGAGGTGCACGCCGCCATGACGGAGCGGGCCGACACCCTGGCCATGGTGTCCGCCGAGCGCGTGCGCGAGGAGCTGACCAAGCTCCTGCTGTCCGCGGCCCCTCGGGCGGGGCTGACCCTGCTCGTCGACTGCGGGCTCGCCGACGTCTTCCTGCCCGAGCTGCCCGCCCTGCGGCTGGAGATCGACGAGCATCACCGCCACAAGGACGTCTACGACCACTCGCTCGTCGTCCTCGAGCAGGCCATCGCCCTGGAGGGACCCCGCACGCTGCCGGGCCGGGAGGAGGCCGAGCCGGTCGCGGGTCCCGACCTCGTGCTGCGGCTGGCGGCGCTGCTGCACGACATCGGCAAGCCGGCGACGCGGCGCTTCGAGGAGGGGGGCGGCGTCAGCTTCCACCACCACGAGGTCGTCGGGGCCAAGCTGACCGCCCGGCGGCTCAAGGCCCTGCGCTTCGACAAGGAGACCGTCACGGCCGTCTCGCGGCTCGTCGAGCTGCACCTGCGCTTCCACGGGTACGGCACCGGGGAGTGGACCGACTCGGCGGTGCGGCGCTACATCACGGATGCGGGGCCGTTGCTCAGCCGGCTGCACCTACTGACCCGGTCGGACTCGACGACCCGCAACGCGCGCCGGGCCGAGAGGCTGTCACGCACCTATGACGGCCTCGAGGTGCGCATCGGCCGGCTACAGGAGCAGGAGGAGCTGTCCAAGGTGCGGCCCGAGCTCGACGGCAACGAGATCGGCCAGGCGCTCGGCATCCCGCCCGGCCGGCTCGTCGGCGAGGCGTACCGCTACCTCATGTCCGTCCGCCTCGACGAAGGGGTGATCGGCAGGGACCGGGCGCGCGAGCGGCTGCTGTCCTGGTGGGCGGCACGCGGGCAGGACATCGGCTAGCGTCGACCCGACAGCACCGGCGTGTCGCCACCGTGGCGGCTCCCGCTGTCGCTCGGGAGGACCGACATGAGCAGCACCCCCGCCCTCCTTGCGGCGACCGCCACCGACGTCGGCCGGGTCCGCCAGCACAACGAGGACGCGGCCCTTGCGGTGGGCACTCTCTTCGTCGTCGCCGACGGGATGGGCGGGCACCAGGCCGGTGAGGTCGCCAGCCGGATCGCGGTCGAGACCATGGGCCGGCTCGCCGGGCGCGCCGGGCTGCGGCCCCGCGACCTCGTCGAGCAGGTCGAGGCGGCCAACCGGGCAATCCTGGCGTCCGCGGCCGAGCACCCGGAGCAGGCGGGGATGGCGACGACCCTCGCCGGTCTGGCCGCCGTCACGGTCGGGGGCTCCGAGCACTGGGCCGTCGTCAACATCGGCGACTCCCGGGTCTACCGGCTCATCGACGGGCAGCTGGCCCAGGTCAGCGCCGACCACTCCGAGGTCGCCGACCTCGTCCGCGCGGGCGCGATCAGCAAGGACGAGGCCCGGCGCCACCCCGCCCGCAACATCGTCACCCGCTGCCTCGGGCGGGATCCCCTCGAGCCGGTCGACACCTGGGTCTTCCGGCCCCACCCAGGCGAGCGGTTCCTGCTCTGCAGCGACGGGCTGACCAACGAGCTCGACGTCGCAGAGATCGCCACGGTGCTCGGCCGAGAGGAGGGCCCCCAGACGCTGGCCGACACCCTCGTCGCCCGGGCCGTGGCGTCCGGCGGGCGCGACAACGTCACCGTGGTCGTCGTCCGCCAGGGCATCCCGGGCTGAGGCTCACTCTGGTGACCCGCTCCCAACGGGACATGCCGAACGAGCCGGCCATCCGGCATACGCCGCTCACCGCGCGGCCGGATGCCGGCCTTCGGCATGTTGGGCTGGGACCTGTGGACAACGCGGCGTCCCCGCCGGCCGGACCGGGCACCCTCGTCCCATGGCGGGCACCGACGCCGTCGAGGCGCTGACCCGCCTCGGTGGTTGCGCATCCTGGGGGCGAGCTCGTCCGCGAGGTCGCCGACAATGACGTGCGCCGAGCCCGCCGGGCCGGGGCCGTCGTCCGGACCCGCCGCGGCCGCTACGCGCTGCCCACCGCGGCCCAGCACCGGCGCGAGGCCCATCGGCTCACCGGCGTGCTGTCGCACCTCAGTGCGGCGATCGCACACGGCTGGCCGGTCAAGACCCAGCCGGACCAACTGTGGGTCACCGTTCGCCGCACCCGCCATCTCGCTGCCAGCGACCGGCAGCGGATCAGCGCGCGCTGGCGCGACCTCGACGAGCCGCAACGGCGTGCGGGAGTCACCTCACCCCTTCGCACCGTCCTGGACTGCGCAGCCGCCCTCCCCTTCGACGAGGCGCTGTCGACGCCGACTCGGCCCTGCGGCACGGTGACGTCAGCCGGGCCGAGCTGGTCGCTGCCGCGCGACACCGGCGTGGGCCGGGTTCGGCGCGGGTCCGTCGGGTCGCGGACCTCGCCGACCACCGCTCGGCCAACCCCTTCGAGTCGGTGCTGCGGGCGATCGCGCTCGAGTTCCCCGAGCTGGTCCTCGTGCCGCAGCTGCGGATCTGGG
>JAABUM010001262.1_pt1 | contig 38710 bp, 38 predicted proteins | sample 5559161 | NCBI WGS metagenome assembly JAABUM01 (sample SAMN10711868, study PRJNA513369) | rock metagenome | isolation source: Antarctica rocks | place: Antarctica: Victoria Land, Siegfried Peak nord
GTAGCAGTGTCATGGCGTTGTCCCTTGTCATAGCTGTGTCCCTTCGTGTCGTTCGCCCGGTGGACTTCCAGGCGCCTAGCCGTGCTCCACGCCTGGCAGCCGCCGCAGCCCCCCGTGCCGCGCGCCCCCGGGCCGCCCACCTGGGCAGCAGTGTTCGACGGGACCGGTCGTGCACGTAGCGACACACCTGCGCAGCGACGGCGCGAGCGGCAGCTGAAGCGTGCCTCGCGCTGCCGATGCGGCCGGGCACCTCGGCTGGCGCCGGCGGGGGCGGGACTGGTCTGCGGGCTCGGGTGCCACCCCGATGGTGGCGATGGTGGCCGTGCCCTTCTGCTCGGCTGACGTTAGGCCGGGGCGGCCACCGGCACCGGACCACTGACGTCCCGCTCGGGCGGACCACTTGCCCATGGCCGGTGACGTAGGCCAGCCTCGGGTCATGAGTGGCAGCCAAGTGCGCAGGCGCAGCGCCGTCGACCTCGCGCTGTCGTTGGACGAGCAGCCCGGGCGCCGGCTGCGGGAGCGGCTGCGCGGCGCCCTGGTGGACTCCGTCGTGACCGGCCGGGTGGACGCCGGACAGCTCGTGCCGTCGTCGCGGGCGCTGGCCGCCCAGCTGGGGATCGGGCGGGGCACGGTCGTCGAGGTCTACGCCCAGCTGATCGCCGAGGGCTATCTGGAGACTCGTCCCGGCGGCGGTACCTGGGTGGCGGCGTGGGCGGGAGGCCCGGCACCCGAGCCGCGGGGTCCGCTGCGCCGGCTCGCCGACAGGGTCCGTTCGGCCGAGCCGGTCGACCTGCGCCCCGGCGTCGGTGACCTCAGCGCCTTCCCCCGCGAGGCCTGGCTGTCCGCGATGCGCGCCGTCAGCCGTGAGGTGCCCCACCGCCAGCTCGGGCTGCCACCACCCGCCGGGGTGGGCGCTCTACGGGAGGAAGTTGCCTCCTACCTGCGGCGGACCCGCGGCTCGGCAGCGATCCACGCCGACGACGTCTTCATCGTCGCCGGTGTGACCCAGGGTGTCGCCCTGCTCGCCACCGTCGCCCACCGGCGCGGAGCCTCCCACGTCGCCGTCGAACTGCCCGGCGATCCCGTCCGCCGCCGTCAACTGACCCGCCTCGGCCTACAGACCGTGGACTTACCCGTCGACGCCAACGGCGCAGACGTCGACGTGCTGGCCGGCTCCGACCCCGACGCGGCGCTGCTCGCCCCGGCCCACCAGTTCCCCCTTGGGGTGCGGCTCAGCGACACCCGCCGCAGCCAGGTGCTGCGCTGGGCGAACGACAACGACGGGCTGATCGTCGAGGACGACCGCGGCGCCGAACTCACCTACGGCCAGCCAGCCAGCTTCTGCCTGCACCGCGACGACCCAAACCGGGTGGCGCTACTGGGCTCGGTCAGCGCCACCCTCGCGCCCGGGCTGCGACTGGGATGGCTGGTGCCACCCGCGGCAATGCACGCCGACCTGGTGCAGGCCAATCGCGACGCCGACGCCGGCACACCCGTGCTGGAACAGCACGCACTGGCTCGACTGCTGCGCCACGGCATGTACGAACGCCACCTGCGCATGCTGCGCCAGCGCTACCGGATGCGCCACGACGCCCTTCTGGATGCGCTCGCCATGTACCTGCCCGACTGGCGGCCCTTCACGGCCACCGCGGCGGGCCTTACCCTCAGCGTCCTGCTCCCCGAGCACATCGACGAAGCAGCCCTGGTCGCTGCTGCCCGCACCGCCGGGGTAATGCTCACCGGTCTCGGCGTGTACCGCGGCGATCGGCCAGGACCACCCGGCGTCGTCCTCGACTTCGCCGCCCAGGGAAGCCGCATGCTCACTGACGGTGTGCAGCGGCTGCAGACGATCGCCGATACCAACAACGGCGGACGCCGCTCACCGAGCAGTTGATGTCCCCGGGACGTGTCGGACCGGCCCGGCGCGGGACCCGGCTGAAGCACCATGCCCGCCCCGCGGGCCTTTCGCCAGTCGAAGCTTGCCGCGCAAGACGTCGCGGCAGCTCCTGAATGTCGGTCCGTATCCCAGCGCTAGCGCTGCACTCGGGCCGGTCTGGGCGGGATCGACGTCGGCAAGACCCACCACTGGGCCACTGCCGTGGACACTGCCGTGACCACGCTGCTGTCAGTGAAGCTCCTCAACGACCAGGCCGAGATCGACGCGGTGATCGGCGCGGTGTCGCAGCTGGCCGATCAGGTGCAGTGGGCGGTGGACATCGTCGGCGCGCCTGCTGGCACTGCTGGCACTGCTGGCCCAGGCCGGCCAGCAGGTTCGGTATGCCTCGGGCCGGGTCGTGGCGGCGCTGAGCGCCGCGTTCACCGGCGAGGGCAAGACCGATGCCAAGGACGCCCACGTCATCGCCGAGACCGCCCGGCTGCGCCTCGACCTGACCGTCGTGGACCACAGCACCGACTTGGCCCGGAATCTGACATCGCCGGTTCTCCGCTCCCCGAGTGTCCTGTCATAACGCCGAACACGGCCGCGTGGAACACCCCGCCGACACATCCGTAACGAGCGACCGAGCGCACATCTCAATAGGCAACCAGGGTGCTCCAAGGAGACCGGGTGAACATTCCCAGTGAGCGTTCGAGACGCAAGCAGACCTCAGCCTTGCCCGGCCCCCCTGGGCCGGTTTCAGTCTTACGGAAGGCGATCTGGTCATCGGCGCGAACGGCGCGAGCGCGGTCGCAACCTTGGTCGAGCGCAGCAGCCGCTACCTCATGCTCGTGCCACTGACCGGCCGACCAGCCTGATCGTCACCGACGCGATCACCGCCGTGTTCGGCGACCTGCCGCCGCAGCTGAAACGGCCGATGACTTGGGACCGGGGCGCAGAGATGGCGCGGCACGCCCGGCTCACCGCCCAGCAGCGCTGTCCCTCCGCCGCCGGGGGCTGTCACGTTAGCGACGAGAGAACGTCGAAATCTGGCCCAGTCCGTCGCCGAGCCTCTCGAGGGCATCGAGCATCGCCGCGAGGTCTTCGTCCGTCACGTCCAGATGAGGGCTCACCCGCAGCCGGGGCGCGTGCATCTCCCGCGGCGCACGCTCGGGCCCGGCGTAGATGGTGACGACGCCCAGAGCGAGCAGCCGACGGTGCACGGCCCGGACGTCCGCGCCGGTCGGTGGGGCGAGCATCGTCATCGACGTCGGCTCGTCCCTGGACTCGAGGGCTCACGAAGCTACCCCGTGCAGCTGCTGTCGGGACACCAGCCCGCTACTGAACCGGGGACGGTTCAATCCGCCGGAACTGTTGCTGGTCAGAGGGCAGATCAAATCCGTAGCCGTCCAGTCGTGAGTGGAAGCATCTGCGGGGGAGGCCGCCAAGGTGACTGCCGACCTCTGCCCGGCATGGTGTTGTTGATCGAGAGGAGGCGCCGAATCGCTCGTGTGGCTATGTCATGGCGCGGAGCGCCGCCGTGGCCGCCGTCTTCATCCGGAAGCAGCCCGCGTGAGCTGTCGTCGACCGCCATTACCGCCGAGTCCGACGCCGACCGTGTTGGCCCAGCTACCCCGACACTTGTGTGGAGCAGGGCGGCCGTCCTCCAGCCGGGGGCAGCTGTTGGTGGGCCGCTGGTAAACGTGACCCTCTCACGGCTGTCGGTCCTCGACGCCGAGCAGACTCGCTCGGCCTCGTCATCCAGACGCACGCGGTCATTGACGAGGAGGTCAGTGTCGCGTTCCTTGAGCACTCCTACGTCCTTGACGTCAGCGCCGTCAGCTAGCCCGCCAACCGCCCCGGCCCCAACGGCGCGACGGGCCGATAGGCGCACCGCGGCCACGGTCGCTGCTCCCCCCGCAGGCACGCCAGAGGCCTCAGCGCCTCACCCTGGCGGTACCGGCGGAGGCCGACGCGGAGGACGCCGCCGGCCTCGTCGCCGACGCCGCGGTCAGCACCGCGCTCGAGGTAGTGTCCGCCGCCGGGGTGGAAGGGCATTTGCCCGTCCCGGGCTCCACGGTGCTGCGCCGGGCCGACGGCTTGCCGTGGCTTGTCCACGCTGTGACTGACGGCAGTGCAACCCTGACCGACCTGGGCGGCACCTGGGTAAACGGCTCGGCTGACCCGACTGGCTCTGACCCGTTGCCGACCACGAGCGTCAGCGCGCCCTGAGCAGCCCGACCCTTCAGCTGAAGGTGTGGCACCCGTCGGCACGACTCCCGACATCAGCCGCAGCCGGAAGAACCAGCCCGCCGCCAAACCGGGGAGGTCGATCCGGCGCGGTTGAAACCCCGACCTCTCGAAGCGCGAGCAGGTGAGGTCTGCCTACCTACATCACCCGGCGAGTCCCGCCACCGCCGGGCACGGCGCGTTAGCAGCACCGCGCCCGGGGTGGGCTTTCAGGACAGGCAGGCGGTGAGGATGGGACGGCCCGAGAACACCTCGTCGATCCACCGCACTGCGGCGGGTGCGCCTTCGCTGTCGCCGGTGACGTGGTCGCCGGGGTAGAGGTCCATGCGGGTGCGGACCCCTTCGGTGCACCACTTCTGGTGCAGCGCGGTGGCCTGCGCCAGCGGGACGATCTCATCGGCGGCCGAGTGGTACTGGTAGACCGGCACCCGAGGGGCGGGCTGGGCGGCGAGCTGGTTGGCTGCGGTGACTGCCGTGACGCCGGGGGTGGCCTCGAACTGGGCGAGGGTGTGGCCGGGGGTGAGGTAGGTGTTGAGGTCCTTGAACGCGAAGGTGGTCAGCGAGTCGCTGACGCACTGCTGCTTGATCGTCGCGACTGCGGCGATCCCGGCGGGGTTGAGCAGCGGGGTGAACTGCCACTGCTTGGGGTAGGCGACTTGGTTGCCGATGAGGGCGTCGAGCAGGAACGCTGCGCCGGCGTTGGCGTTCAGGGAGTCCCCGACTGCCTTGGGGTCGGCGGGAACACCACCGGAGGCGTCGGCGAGCAGGTTCAGCTCGGGGGCGTAGGTGGGCTGCAGGACGCTGGCCCAGGCTGAGCCGCCGCCGCCCTGGGAGTAGCCCCAGGCGGCTAGCGGCGCGCCGGCAGCCTCGTCGACGCCGGGGACCTGGCGGGCGGCCCTGGCGATGTCGAGCACGGCGTGGGCCATGTCAGGCCCGGCGGTGTAGGTGGGGGTGGCGCCGGTGGTGTAGCCGTCGTAGTCGGTGACCACCACGCCCCAGCCCTTGTTCAGGGCCAGGGAGATGCTGCTGGCCTCGTACTCGGTGCCGGCGACCAGCTGCTTGGACGGGGCGCAGGACGGGCCGAGTCCCTGGGTGCCGGCAGCGAAGGTGACGTACGGGCGGGGGCCGGCGCCGCTCCAGCCGGCGGTGGGTTCAAGCACGGTGCCGGTGACGGCCTCGTCATTGCCCTGCGCGGTCCGGGAGTGGTACATGACCGTCCACGCGCTGGTCGCCGGCGCGCCGGCACCCAGGTTGGCTGTGGTGGGCCGGTAGCGGATCAGCGCTCCGGGCTTGCCGGCGGGCAGCGGCGCGGGGGCGGCGTAGAAGTCCGCTGGCGTGCTTGTGGTCGCGGTCGTGGTTGCCGGGGCGGTGCTGGCCGCGGCGTCGGTGGCTGTCGCGCCTGTGACGGCGGCGGCCAGGGAGACGGCCAGGGCGGGCCGGAGAACGCTTCGGTGCACGGTGGCTCCTAGGAGGGCGGGGTCGGCGGGTAGCGCTCGGGGAGACGAAGGCTGAAGCCTCCGGGTGAACCAGGTCATATCGTCGCTTGCACCACTGGGCGGCTCAATGTGCGCGGCGCACCGACTTTGCGCCGTGGACGGGGCGCTGCGCCCTCGGGCGTGGGCACCGGGACTACCTTGACAGTGTGAACACCGACCGGGCGGGGGTCGCCGAGCTTGCCCGGAGGGTGCTGGCTGAGCACCTTCCCGAACTCGCCACCGAGCTGGCGGACTTGATCCTCGCGACGGTGCCGCACTACGCGCAGGCGACCCGCGGGGACCTGGAGGCCTCCTGCCGGGCCAACCTGGCCCGTTCCTTGCAGTCGCTGTCCGGAGACCTCGCCGCCGATGAGGACCTGCTCGACGCACCGGCGCACACCGCCCGGATCCGTGCCCAGCAGGGAGTTCCGCTGGACTCGCTGCTTGCGTCCTACCGCCTGGGCGGCCGGGTGCTGTGGCAGCGCCTGCTGCGCGAGGCGCGCGCCCAGCACGAGGGGCTCGACGCAGAACCGCTGCTGGACGTCGCCACCGCTGTCTGGCTGGTCATCGAGGAGCACTCTGCTGCGGTCAGCCGGGCCTACCGCGCCGAGCAGGAACTCCTGCACAGCCAGGGCCTTCGCCGAGAGCAGGTGCTGCTTGACGCCCTACTCGACGACGACGCGGATCCGGTGGCGGCCCAACAGGCCGCCGTCTTACTTGGGTTGCCACCCCAGGGCGGGCTGCTCGTCGTCGTCGCGGCCTACGAGCCGGCCAACCCCGAGCCGCTGCGCAACCCGCAGGAGACACTGGCGGCCCGGGGGATCAGTTCTTGGTGGCGGGTGCGAGCCAACCAGGAGATCGGGGTGGTGGCCCTGCCAGCGGCCGGGCCCACCACGGCAGTGCAGGCGCTGCGCTCATGCGCCACCGGCCGGGCCGGCCTGTCACCGGTCGTGACCGGGCCGGCGGCGCTGGCGGCGGCGTTCCGGCTGGCAGTGGTTGCCCTTGCCAGCTTGCCCCGCGAGCATGTCGGCATCGCCGAGTTGTCGGCCCGGCTGCCAGAGGCCCTGCTGGTCAGCAGCCCCGAGCTGGCCCGCCAGCTGCGCCAGCAGGTCCTCGGACCGGTGCTGCGCCTCTCGGAGCACCAGCAGAAGGTGCTGCTGGAGACGTTGACGGCGCTGTTGGCCGCGGGCGGCTCACCCACCCAGGCGGCCCCGGCCCTGTATTGCCACCGCAACACCGTGATCAAGCGGCTGCAGCGCATCGAAGTCCTCACCGGCTTGTCCATTGCGGTGCCCCGCGACCGTCTCGTGCTCGAGCTGGCCACCCTGGCGCACGCGCTGCCGGCGACGTAGGGCTGGCACGCCGGCTCGCGGTGCTGAGCGCAACACCAGCCGCAGGACGGCCAGGGGGCCCGGCTCACCCTGTAGCTCAGCTGCCACGGGAACGTTGATTTGCGTGGACGCGGGCGTGGTCAGTGCCCCACGGTGAAGATGCTGTGGGCTTCCTTGAGGCCGTAGAAGACGATGACGAGGCCGGCGAGCCGCCGCGACAGCAGTCCGGCATGCACCGGGTGGGAGCCGGCGCCTCGTACGGTTGGCGCCATGCAGGACGCACCCGGTCCCGCCGAAGGGGCACAGACAGCGCCGACCGCCGGCCCGCGGCGGCTGCGTGTCGCCGGCCCGGCACCTGAGCTGACGCCGGCCGTTGACATCGTCGTCGGCATCAACCGCGACACGGCAAGTCAGCAGGCGCTCATGGTGGCGGCGGACCTGGCCCGCCGGCTGCATGCGCATCTGCACGTCGTGCACGTCGTAGATCTCGCTGACTACCCCATCGATCCCGACGCCTCCGACTGGGAGCAGCGAGCACAGGCCGCTCTCGCCCAGGAAAGGGAGCACGTGCGAACCGAGCTGGCCGACCAGCCGGGTAGCTGGACCTACCACGCGTGGCACGGGGACCCGGTGGGGCTGCTCGCTGCCGTCGCCGACGAGCACGACGCACTGTTCATCGTGGTCGGCACCCGCGGAGCGGGCCTCGCCGCGGGGCTCAACCGGCTGCTGTCCGGCTCGACCTCGCATGGGCTGATCCGCCGCCGGCACCATCCCGTCCTCATCGTCCCGCAGCCCCTTAACGCCTAGCCGGCGACCGGACCGAACGATCTTTTGCCGCCACTGGCTGTGGACGGGCAGCGAAGCCGACACCACTGCGCTACGCACAGCAGCCGGAGCCGGCAGGGCTCCGGCTGCCGGCCTTCCGGGTTGGTGGTCGGTCAGCCGCGGCGGGTGCGGGTGTAGGGCTGGCCGGTGGCCGGGTTGAGGTAGAGCTTGGCGTTGCGCCTGGGGTGGTTGAAGTCGAGCATGGTGGTGATCGACCCGGCGAGCCGGTCGAAGGACCCGCTGATCCGCGGCAGGTGCCAGTTGTCCTCGATGAACTTGGGGATGGAACTGAGGTCGGTGCGGGTGTGGTCGACGTAGTTGGCCTTGGCCCAGGGTGAGATGACCAGCAGCGGCAGGCGGGGGCCGTAGCCGCAGCGCCCGTTCTGCCCGGCCAGCGGGCTGGCTGTGGTGGGGCCGCAGATCCCGGTGCCGTTCAGGAAGTCCTGCGGCCCGGGCGGGGCCTGCACCCCGGCGGTGTTCGACGGGTTGCGCACACCGCTGTAGACGTGGTCATAGAAGCCGTCGGAGTCGTCGTAGGCGACGAGCACGGCGGTGCTTTTCCAGTCGGGGGTGATCTGCAGGGCGTTGACCTCGCTGGTGATGAACTTCTGCTCATCAAGGGGGTCGGAGTAGGCGGCGTGACCGTCCTGGTAGCCGGGGGCCTTGAGGAAGCTGACCGCGGGCAGCTGGTCGGGTGAGAGGTAGCCGTGGGAGATGGCACCGACCAGCGAGTTGAAGTCGCTCATGTCGTACTGGTGGTTGGCGGTGTCGAACTGCGGGGTGCCGCCGGCGACGGTCTGGGTGTCGCGGCCGATCGCAGCCAGGCTGGCGGGTGGGAGGTGGTGGGGGTTGGCGGTCGAGGCGTAGTAGTTGAACGGCTCGTGGTGGGCGATGTAGTCGTCCTTGTTGCCGTAGTTCGACCCGGTCCCGACCGGGCTGGTGCCGCCGGTCCCGCCGATTGCCGCGCCGACGGGGTGGACGGCGTTGCACAGCCCCTGGTCGGAGGCGGGTTTGGCGGCGAACTTGGCTTTGAACTGGTCGGGGGTGAAGGTTGCGGTCGGCTGGCCGGGGGCGGCGGCGGCGAAGCTGGTGGTGGGCCGCATGCCGCCTTGGAACCATCCCCAGCTCTGTCCGGCGGCGTTGAGCTTGTCGCCGATGTTCTGCCCGGTCAGGGAGGCGGCGTCGCGGGTGGAGCAGTCGTCGTAGTAGGGCTGGGCGTCCTCGATCAGCGAGGAGCCGCCCTTGCCGTCGCTGACCGTGTCGCCGTTGGTGTCCGCCCCGTTGATCCGCAGGCCGACGCCGCCGGTGTTGCCTGACGCCAGGTTGATCGCCCCGGGCGAGGACGGCCCGAAGGTGGTGCCGAAGGAGTTGTCGCTCATCGCGAAGTGCTGAGCGTAGTTCCACAGCCCGGTCACCGTGTTGCCGTCGTAGTAGTTCATGACGTCGCTTGGGGAGCACGCCTTGCCGGTGCCGCTGGTGCCTGAACCGGTGCCGACGGTGGTGACGAACTTGTCCATCTGCCCGCCGTCGAACGCCTTCTGCTCCCCGTTGTAGCTGTGGTCCTGGTCGCAGGTCAGCACATCGGACAGGGTCGCGGGGTCCAGGCGGCGCGGGTTGACCTGGGCGCCGGCGGCGTCGCGGTTGGGGTTGTTGGTCAGCAGGTTGCCCCGGCCTCCGGCGCCGCGGGTACGGGCCAGGCTGTTGACCTTCGGGGTCCGCCGGCCCGCGGTGAAGGGCTGCCCGGAGGTGTTGGCCGCCTTGGGGTAGGTCCCGAAGTAGTGATCGAAGGAGACGTTCTCACCGAAGATGACCACCAGATGCTTGATCGGCGTGGAGGTGCCACTGGCCGCCGCCGCCGGCGCCTGCGCGGCGGCCAGGCCGGCAAGTTGCGGAGCCGTGACCAGAGCGGCTGAGCTCAGCAGAGCCAGCCCCGCTGCTCGCGTGCGATATCCGGACACGTGCACACCCCCGTGGTGGTAGTCGCCGCCGGGGCGGTCACCGCCGGCGCGTCCGTCACGGTAGGCAGCGGACCCGGGCGGGTCGTGCAGAAGCGCCCATTGCGCCGCCGAGTTCACCAACTGCTCATCTGCTTGTCGCTCGCGGACTCATCAACGCCGACAGGCTTCAGTACGCGGGGCGGGGGGCGGTCCACTGCTCATGCTGGCGGCTCCGATGGCCAGCGGTTCGACCGTCCCAGCCGGCCCGCCGCCCTGGTAATACGCCAGAGTCCAGCTCACCCGGCCGGCGCCTCGCCAGGTTGGGAGGCCCCGAGAAAGGACGCTCATGCGTATCCACACGAAGACAGCCGTCACGGCCGCTCTGGCATCCGCAGCTCTCGCGCTTCCGGCAGCTGCCGCAACTGCCAGCCCAAGTGAGGCGCCCAGTCCCGCGGCGCGAGCGGGCACAGCCACAGCGACCGGTGCCGGCGGCCAGGTGAACCGGGCTCGGCAGCGGACCTCGTTCGACCTCGAGGGGCACCGCGGCACCCGCGGGCTCCGGCCGGAGGACACCCTGCCGGCGTTTCGCAAGGCGCTCGACATCGGCGTCCGCACGCTGGAGCTGGACACCGGCGTCACCAAGGACGGTGTCGTCATCGTCAGCCACGAGCGGTCGATCGCGCCGCTGGTCTGCACAGACACCGCGCCTGTGGTCCCCGGCGACCCGCAGTTCCCCTACGTCGGCAAGACCTACCACGAGCTGAGCTTCGCCCAGGTCGAGACCGTCGACTGCGGCTCGCGGCACCCGGCCAACCCGGCGACCGACCCCTACTTCGCCTCGCAGCTGCCGGTCCCCGGCACCCGGATCCCAACCTTGGACCAGGTGTTCGCCCTGGTCGAGCAGCGCCACGCTGCCGGCGTCCAGCTCAACATCGAGACCAAGATCGATCCCACCCACCCGGAGCAGACGCTGGCTCCCGAGGGGTTCACCCGCGCCGACCTCGCCGTGATCCGTCGTCACCGGGGTGGCGTCGCGCGCAGCCTGTTGCAGAGCTTCGACTGGCGCACCCTGGACGTTGCCAGGCGGCTCGAGCCGCAGCTTCGCCGGGTCGCGCTCGTCGGTACCGACACCATCCAGGCTGGCCAGCCCGGCGGGTCCCCGTGGCTCGACGGCCTGGATGTCGACACCTTCGGCGGTGACATCGCCGCCGCTGCCGCTGACCGCCGGGTGGGAGCAGACGTGCTGTCCCCGGACTACAGCCAGGTCACGCCGCAGCTGCTGGCCAGCGCTCACCGCCATGGCGAGCTGGTAGTTCCCTACACGGTGGACGACGTCCGCACGATGCTGCGGCTGATCGACCTCGGCGTCGACGGGCTGATCAGCGACTACCCGGACCGGCTCCGAGACGTCCTGGGCAGCCTCGGCTTCGCCCTGCCGCGCCGCTACCCGGCCCGCTGAGCACGCCGGGTGGGGACAGCCGCGCCGGCGGCTGCGGACGCTGCTCGACCCGGCGGCATCAGCGTCCTCCTCCCGGACCACGCATCGGCTACGGGCCGGGGACGTCCATGCCGCTGCTGGCAGCCCAGCTCCCCAAGCGAGGTAAGGAGTGTGCGCCGCCGCCTCACCGCCCGGGCTACTGGACGGACCGGCGCGATGTCCGGGTTACGGGTGAGCTGGGGCCGGGCCGTTCTTGACGGCCGCCAGCAGCCGCTCCCGGCTTCTGACGATCTCGGCCTCGGCTTCGCTGCGTCCGGTCCAGCCCGAGCCTTCCACCGACTTGCCGGGCTCGAGGTCTTTGTAGACGTTGAAGAAGTGCTGGATCTCGAGGCGGTCGAACTCGGGGAAGTGCCGGATGTCCTGAATGTGCTCCTGGCGGACGTCAGCCGCCGGGATGCACAGCACCTTCTCGTCGGGACCGGCCTCGTCGGTCATCTGGTACATGCCGATTGCGCGGCAGCGGATGAGGCAGCCGGGAAAGGTCGGCTCGTTGACAAGCACCAGGGCGTCCAGCGGTTCGCCGTCGCTGCCCAGGGTGTCCTCGATGTAGCCGTAGTCGGCGGGGTAGCGGGTGGAGGTGAACAGCATCCGGTCCAGCCGGAGGCGGCCACGCTCATGGTCCATCTCGTACTTGTTGCGCGACCCCTGCGGGACTTCAACCAGAACGTCAAACTCCACGACGACCTCCTGCGAGACGGTGACGGTGTCCCGTCTGTCTGCTCCGGAGACGATTACACCGCTGGGGCCAGCTGGACGCCAGGGGCGAACGGCTCCCTTTGTCGAGGCCATCTCACCTGGAAGGGCGGTGGGGCCGGCGTTCCCCGTGAGCTGCTGGGTCGGGCCCCGGGCCGGCAGCGCTGGTGCGGCCCCAGGTTCGCTCGGCGTCTTGACGGCCACTCCTTCGGTTGTCAGGCTGCACTCGGCGATGGATCCCGCCGAGCCGCTTGCGGCTGAACCGCCCGGACGGGGCTGATGGTTCCTCCTCATGTGTGAGGAGGACTATGGCGCTCGACGAAGACGAGCAGCGCGTGCTGGCAGCCCTCGAGGCCGAGTTCGACACCCGCGGCCCAGGTGATGCCAGAGCGGTGCCGCGACTTGTCGGGTGTCTGCCGCTGGCTGGGCTGCCGGCGATGACGGTCAGCTTCGTGTTGCTGCTGCTCGACGCTGCCGTGCTGACGGCCGGTGTCCGCCTCGCCGTCCCCGCGCTGAGCGTGGTTGCGGCGGTGCTGTTCCCGATCGTGCTGCTGCCCTGTGTCCTGACCGTGCGGGAAAGGCCCGGCAGGGGACCGGGCTCCGCCCGCGGCCGGTGAACGCTGCCGGCCGGGGTCTGCTGGTGCTGCTGCGGCACGGACAGAGCGAATGGAACCATTCTCACCGGTTCACCGGCTGGGCTGACCCCCGGCTGACCGCCAGGGGTGCCCGCGAAGCAGGGCAGGCCGGCCTGGCGCTCGCCGCGGCGGGCATGGGTCCCGACGTGATCGTCACCTCGCTGCTGGGCCGCGCGACCGAGACGGTCGAGCGTGTCGTGGCCGCAGCCGGGTGGCCGGGGGTCTCGGTCCGCGCCACGTGGCGGCTCAACGAAAGGCACTACGGGTCACTCGAAGGCCTGTCCCATGCCCAGGCTGAGCGCTGGTACGGGGTCGAGCCGGTGCACCGCTGGCGACGGACCTGGGCCGCGGTCCCACCGCAGCTGGCGCCCGAGGACGCGAGGCATCCGAGCCACGACCCGCGCTACGCTGCCGTGCCAGCAGGTGAGCTGCCGGCCGGGGAGTCCCTCGCCGGCGCACTTGCCCGCCAGCTGCCGGTGCTCGCCGTCGAGCTCGACCCGCTGGTGGGCGCGGGGGCGAGGGTGCTGCTGGTCGGGCACGGCAACAGCCTGCGCGCCCTGGTCGCCCATCTGGAGCGGATGCCGCCAGCCCGGGTGCCGGGACTGCTGGTCCCGACCGGGGTGCCGTTGGTGTATGGGAGGGACGGCGAGGGCTGGGTGGCCCGCCCGGTCGAGTTCGGCCTGACCGGCTCGCAGACCGGGCCGTGACGGTCACCGGGTCCGGACCAGCCGGCTGGCGAGCACCGCGACCGCCATCCAGGCGGCGGCGTAGCCGCACAGGCCGGTGTTGCCACGACCCCTTGAACCTAAGCAGCACCCCGGCCTGCCACACCGCGGCGGCCAGCCCGATCGCCGCGGTGAACACGGCGGTGAGCAGGTAGCCGCCGCGGGCCAGCCGAACCCGGCGCGCCGGGTCATCGGCCCTCGGGGCCGCCGAACAGCTTGGCGACCCCGAGCAGTGCGTCCGAGAGCCCTTCGATGATCCCCAGGGTGCCGGCGGTGCCGTGCAGGACGCCGGTGAGGAAGCCGGGGAACACGGCGGTGGCGATCTCGTGGCCGCTGTCGCTGAACAAGCTGGCCGCTCCGACGCTGGCCACCCCCGGTGACACCCACACCGGGTAGTGGCCGGCCGGGGCGGCTGTGCTGTCGGCGCCGCCGGCGATGTCGGCGGCTGCTGCGGGCCGGCCACCTGCGGTGCCGGCTGGGCCTGGGGGCCCAGTCTCAGCGGCGCTGGTCTTGGTACCGGGCCGGCCCGGCTGGAGGAGGCCGCTCACCTGCCTACCAGCTGCCGAAGCGGGGCGGGGGCGCTGACCGGGGCGATGACCGCGGGGCTGCCGGCTGCCAGCTCCACCTGCCGGGCTGCCCAGCCCTGCTCCAGCCAGCCCGGGCCGGTTCCGGGCTGGACGCGGCAGTGCAGGGAGAGCGACTCCGCGCCGTCGGGACGCACGAGCCGGGTCGCGACGGTGACGCAGTGTCGGGCCAGCTGTGCCGACGGCGGCGGGGCGGGTACCGGCGGCAGCCCGCATCCGCCCCGCCAACGGTCGAGGGCGCCGGTGAGCAGCCGGCGCAGCTCGTCATCGGCCGCAGCCTGATCCGCAGGGCCGGCGTTGCCGGCGACGACGGCGGCGGCGAGCCGGACGGCGTGCACGGCCTGCCGCCGCCAGCGCGCCCGGTGCAGCAGGCCGCCGGGAAGGGGCCGGACCAGCGCGCCGGCCCGGGCGGTGCCGCCGGCGTCGAGGGCTGCGCTCAGCACCCGGGCCTGCGCCGGGTCGGCGGCGGGCAGTGCGGTCCCCGCCGCGTGCAGCACCACCAAGGCGCCGGCCAGGGGCTGGTCCGGCCCGGGCGGGGCCACCAGCCACGGGGCCAGCGGCGCCAGCACCCTTCGACCGGGGCCGCTGGTCGCGTCGTTGACGGCCCGGGCGAGTGCCGCCAGCACCGGCTCGACCCAGCGGGGGCGGTCGGTCCAGGGACCTCCGGGCAGGGCGCCGGCTACCTCCACCAGGCATCCGCCGCGCCGCGGGTGGGTGTGCCGGCCGGCGGCGAGCAGCGGCACCTGGTAGGTCCGTACTGTGCTCATCTGGCCTCCTCTAGTGGTGGAGCGTGGCCGGGGGCGCGTCAGCCGCCCGGGGCCCTGGTGCCGGCAGCCAGCCCGTAGGGCAGGGCTGGTTCGGCGGCGGCGAGCTCGAGCAGCCGGTTGTACTTGGCGACCCGCTCACCTCGCGCCGGTGCGCCGGACTTCAGCTGCCCGCAGCCGGTCCCGACCGCGAGGTCGGCGATGAACGTGTCCGGGGTCTCCCCGGACCGGTGAGAGACCATCGCCGCATAGCCGGCCTTCCGGCAGGCGGCGAGGGCGGCGAGGGTCTCGGTGACGGTCCCGACCTGGTTGAGTTTGATCAGCCCGGCGTTGGCGATGCCGCGTTCGGCGGCTGCGGTGATGGTCGCGGCGTGGGTGACGAAGTTGTCGTCGCCGACGAGCTGGATCCGGTCGCCGAGCCGGTTGGTCAGCGCCTGCCAGCCGTCCTGGTCGTCCTCGGCGCAGCCGTCCTCGATCGACCAGATCGGGAACCGGTCGACGAGCTCGGCGTAGAACTCGACCAGCTGGAAGGCTGCCATCGACGCCCCGGCGACCCGGTACATCCCGGCGTCGAAGAAGCCGTTCGCGGCCGGGTCGAGCGCCAGCATCAGGCCGCCAGGTCCGGCGGTGTAGCCGGCGGCGCCGATCGCCTCGACCAGCAGCTCGCACGCCTGCGCCGGCTCGGCGATGTCGGGGGCGAACCCTCCCTCGTCACCCAGGCCGGTGGCGTACCCGGTGTCGGACAGCCGCCGGCGCAGCGCGGCGTAGACCTCGGCGCCGGCCTGCACCGCCTTGGCCAGGCTGGGTGCGCCCAGCGGCGCCAGCATGAACTCCTGGAACTCCAGCGGGTTGGCTGCGTGGGCGCCGCCGTTGAGGACGTTGAAGTGCGGCACTGGCAGCCGCGGTCCGGGCCCGCCCCCCTCGGCGGCCAGGTAGCCGAACAGCGGCTGGCCGGCTTCGGCGGCGAACCCCCGCGCGGCGGCCATCGACACCCCGACGATCGCGTTCGCGCCCAGCGAGGACTTGTTCGGGGTGCCGTCGGCGGCGCACAGCGCGGCGTCCAGCTCGCCCAGCGTGGCCCACTCCCTGTCACCCAGGGCTTGGGTGAGGGGGCCGGTGACCGAGCCGGCTGCCTGTTGCACCCCGCGGCCGGCGTAGCGGGCCGGGTCGCCGTCGCGCAGCTCGACCGCCTCCTTCGCCCCGGTGGAGGCACCTGAAGGCACACCGGCGCTGGTCACCACCCCGGTCCCGGTCTTCAGGGTGACGTGCAGGGTGGGCTGGCCCCGGGAGTCCAGCACCTCGGTGGCACTCAGCTGCTCGATGCGCATCGACAGGTCCTTTCGGTGTGCTGCGCTGGTGGGCGGCAGCGGTGGGGGGAGCGGTTACAGCAGTGCCAGGGCGAAACCGGCGGCGGCGGCAGCCAGACCGACTGCCAGGCTGCCGGCCAGGTTGACGGCTGCCTCGCCCAGGGCGCCGGCCTCGGCCAGGGACAGCGACTCCCAGATGTAGGTCGACCAGGTGGTGTAGCCGCCGGCGAACCCGACCCCGACCACCGTGGTCGGCTCGGCCGGCAGGCCGTGGTGCACAGCCAGCCCGGTGGCCAGCCCGAGCAGCAGCGAGCCGGTGACGTTGATGACGAAGGTGCCCCACGGCAGGCTCTGGTCGTGCTGGTGCTGGATCAGCTGGTCCAGCAGGTAGCGGCAGACCGCCCCGGCGGCTGCGGCGACGCCGACCGCGAGGGTGAGGATCACGCCCGCGGTCCGGGCTGTTCGGGGGGTGAGGTGCGGGCGCCGTAGCGGACGACGTCGACGTCGTCGATGACCGCCAGGCCCTCGGCGACGACCCCGTCGAGTGCGAGCGCGAACGCTTCGACCCGTTCGGCGTCGTCGACCATCACGATCACCACCGGCAGGTTCTCGGCCAGGGACAGGATGCGGCTGGTGTGCACCTGGGAGGAGGTCCCGAACCCTTCGATGCCGCGCAGCACGCTGGCGCCGGCCAGGCCGGCCTGGTGGGCGCGGTGCACGATCTCGGCGTACAGCGGCCGGTGGTGGTAACGGTCGGACTCGCCGACGAACACCGTGAGCCGCTTGGCTGGTCCCCTTGCGAGCACAACTATCCCTTGGCCTTCTCGTGGTAGGCGGCGACGGACCGGCCGGTCAGCACCCCGAACGACGCCGCCGCCACCCCCGCGGCCACGCTCGCCGCCAGGTAGCCCGCCGCCAGCCCCGGGTGGCGATGGACGGCGAGCTGGTCGACGGCGGTCACCACCGAGCTGAAGGTGGTCAGCGCACCGCAGAACCCGGTTCCCAGCACCGGCCGCAGATAGGTCGTCGGGGGCAGCACCTCGAGCACCAGCACCAGCAGCACCGCGAGGATGAAGGCACCGGCGGTGTTGACCGCGAACACGCTCCAGGGGAACGTGCCGGCCCGGGTCGGCCATGCCAGCCCGGCGCCGTAGCGGACAATCCCGCCGACGAAGCCGCCGCCGGCGACAGCACCGACGATCCTCCACTGCAGCCGTGGCCAGCGGCTCCGGCGACCGCCGGCGATCGCCCCACCCGCCCTGGCAGCGGGATCCGCTGGGCGCGTGACTGCGCCGGCCAGGTCGGGGTCGAGCGGCAGGTCGCGCAGCTCATCCACGCCGGTCGGCGCCGCAGGTGAGCCAGGGGAGTCAGGCGAGGGCCGCGTCAACGCGGGCCTCCCGTCCGGCGGCGGCGTCGAATCGGACGGCCAGGGCGAGGGCCCGCGCCAGGACAGACTCGGCGTGGCGCCGAGCTACGTTGACCTGCGGCGCCTGCTCGGCGCGGAGCTGCGCCGCCGCCCTCACCGCCTCAGCGATCCGCCCGGCGCCGTCGGCGAACCGGCGGTCCAGCTCGCCGGTGAACCCCCGGCGGGTCTCAGCCAGCTGGGCTTGGAACGCGGCCCGGGCGCGGCCGACGTGCTTGTCCAGCAGCAGCGCGCTCTGTTCGGACAGGTACCTGGCACGCTGCCGGCCGCCCCACCGGCCGGGCAGCCGGCGCCGCAGCACAGCCGCCATCGCGTCGAACTGCCCCGGGTCCGGGGTGAAGGCGTAGCTGAACTGGTGGAACGGGGCGAGCCGCGCCGCTCGCGGAAGCACCGGCAGGTCCAGGGTGAACAGCCGCGCCGCGCTGTCACGCACAGCCGCGACATGGCCGGTGAGCTCACCGGTGAGCCGCTCACCAAGAGCCGCCAGCTCGGCGTCGAGCTCGGCACCGCGGGCGGCGAGCCACCCGTCGACGATCCGCCGGATGCTGCTGGCGACGACCTCCAGCACCTCGGTCTCGACGTCGCCCGCCGGTCCGGTCGCTGCTTCGCTTTGCCGGGCGGCGGGGTGTTCCTGCAGCTGCCCGGCGCTCAGCTGGCTCAGCTGGGCTGCCTGGCGGTCGGTGTCGGCCTGCAGCCGGTCGAACGCGGCGGCGGCGATCGCGGCCGTCTCGATCCGCCGCCTGCCGACCTCAGCCAGCGTCTGGTTGAAGCTGTTCAGCCGGCTGTCCAGGTCCTGCTCGGACAGGGCAAGGGTGGCCAGCGTCGCCTGCTGGGTCTCGGCGAGCGCGCGAGCCAGCCTGGCGCCGCGGCCGGCCACCGATCGGCGCAGATCCGCCGGTCCCGCTGTCGCGAGATGGTCCGTGAACGCGACCGCGAAGGCGGTGAACCCGGCCTCGCGCCTTCCGTCGGGGGCCAGCCGGGCCGACATCGCGTAGAGCACCGCCCCCGCGTCGGTGTTGACGTCGCCGCCGGTGTCGGTGTCGGTGTCGGTGTCGGTGTCGGTGTCGGCACCGATCTCGGCGGCCAGGACGGTGCGGGTGAAGGCGGCCGCCTCGGCAAGCTCGGCGCCGGTGAGCCGGTCGGTCTTGTTCAGCACACAGAACACCCGGACCGCCTGGCTGCGCAGGCGGCGCAGCAACGCCCGTTCGCTGGCGGAGATCGGCGGGTCCGCACTCAGGACGAGTATCGCCGCGTCCATCCGGTCCAGCGTCGCCGTCGCCTCGCCGGTGTTGTGCGCGTGCACGCTGCCGACACCGGGGGTGTCGACCAGTTCCGCGCCGCCTGCCAGCAGCGCCACCGGCGTGGTGAGGGTCACCTCGGCGACCCCGCGGGCGTTTGCCGGGTTGCCCTGTTCGGTGACCAGCCCGGGCAAGCACCCGATGAGAAGGCAGCGGGTCGTGCCGTCAGCGAACCGTACGGTGAGCTGCTCGGCGGGCCCGTAGCGGACTGTCGTCGCCACCGCGGTCAGCGGCACCACCCCGGTTGGCAGCAGGTCCCGGCCGAGCAGGGCGTTGACCAGCGTCGACTTGCCCCGTTTGGCCTCGCCGGCGACCAGCACGCGCATCGCCCGCCCGTCGAGGCGGCGCACCAGCTCGCCGACCGCGGCGACGTCGCCCGCCGGGACCAGGGTGCGCAGCTGCGCCAGTAGCGGGACGAGCGGCTCGGACTGCGACGTCACGGCAGCCTCCTACCCGAGTTCGGGTAGGGACCGTTGGCCGCGGCTTGCGACGGTTATCGGCGGGCCCCACCGCCGTTGACGCAAGGCCGAGCCTAGCGCCGCTACACCACCGGTGACCACCCCCGCAGGCCGCCGGCGCCCGCGCCCCGTTCTCGCCCAGTCGCAGATCCGCCCAAGGAAGAGCGGTACCGTTGCCGCGCGTCAGAGGACGCTCACCCGTCCGCCGAGGCTCGTGACCCTCGGCCGCAAGGAGGACGCCGATGGACCGCGGGCCTGCCGTGCAACAGGCGGTCCAGCTCACGCTCTACGTCGCCGAACCCCACGTCCGAGGCCGCCAGTCCGCCGTCGACGAACTGATCCGCCGCGCCGCCGCCGCCGGAGTCGCCGGAGGGACCGTCCTCGCCGCCTACCAAGGCTTCGGGCGGCGGCACAACGACGAGCCGACGTTCTGGCACCGCCCCCAACAGACCCCGCTCACCGTCATCTTCACCGACACCGCCGAACGGGTCGAACAACTGCTGACCCTGGTCGACGAGCTGCTGCCGGTCGCCGTCGCCGTCACCAAACAGGTCCGGTCCGTTCCCTACCCGCGCCACTGACCGCCTGACGCCTGCCTCGCCGCTGCCACCTTCCGTCACGGCCGGCTGCACCGCCCACCGTCCAAGATCGGCCCCGGGTCGCCCGGCCGGCGGCTGCCATGCTCGTTGAGGTGTGGGCAGTGCTGGGGGTCGCCGGCGTCCTGGTAGTGCTCACCGGCTGGCTACCGGCAGCGGACGCCCGGGAGGTGGCCCTGACCCGCGGCGCCCCGGTGCTGGGGTTCCTGGTCGCGATCACCGTCCTGGCCGAGCTGGCGGACCGGGCCGGGGTGTTCGACGCCGCAGCCAGCGCCTGCGCCCGGCTGGCACGCGGGTCCACCTTCAAGCTGTTCCTGCTGGTCGCCGTATTGGGCACGGCGACGACGATCGGGATGAGCCTTGACACCACAGCGGTCCTGCTGACCCCGGTGGTGCTGACCGTCACCGACCGGCTGGGGCTGCGGCCGTTGCCGTTCGCGCTGCTCGCGGTGTGGTTGGCCAACACCACCAGCCTGCTGCTGCCGGTGTCGAACCTGACCAACCTGCTGGCCCTGCAGCGTGAGCACCTGTCGACGCTGGGCTTCGCTAGCCGGATGGCGCTGCCCGAACTGGCCGCCGTGGTCGTCACCGTCGGCTACCTGGCGGTGCTGTTCCGCCGGGACCTGGCCGGCGGCTACCAGCCCCCCGCACCTCAGCCGCCTGCTGACCTGTGGACGTTTCGGGTCTGCGCTGCCGCGTGCCTGGCGCTGGCACCCGGGGTCATCGCCGGTGCACCCCCGTGGGCCGCCGCCACCCCGTGTGCTGCCGCCGCCGCTGCGGTGTTCGTCGTCCCCCGCCGGCCCGGGCTGGGCTGGTCGCTGGTTCCGTGGCGGATCCTGATCCTGACCGAAGGACTGTTCCTGGTCGTCACCGCGGTCGCCGAGCACGGCCTGACCCGGCTGCTGGGCCGGTTGTCCGGCGGCTCGGTGCTGGCCACTACAGCAGTCGCCGGTGTCGCCAGCAACGCCGTCAACAACCTGCCGGCCTACCTCGCGGTCGAGCCGGCGGTCCCGGCCGGGCACACCAGCCAGCTGCTCGGCGCCCTTTTGGGCACCAACGGCGGTCCGCTGATCCTGCTCTGGGGATCGCTAGCCACCCTGCTGTGGCGGGAACGCTGCAAGAGCCGCGGCGTCACCATCAGCCCGCTGACCTTCGCCGCTGTCGGCGCCGGCGGTGTGCCGCTCGTGCTGCTCGCGACCTGGGCAGCCCTGACCATCACCGGCTGACCCGCCGGGAGCGCACCTGCGGTTACTCCACCCGACCGCCCCGTCCACGGCGCGTGTCCACACCCACCGCGCCGACCGTGACCTGCCCGGCTACCCAGCCTCAACCCGCGTCACAGCTGCCGAGGGTGCTCGCGTGGGCCAGCACCACCCACCGACGGGGTGGGTGGGCCGTACCCAAGGCGCGCCCGCTGGTCGGGGCCGGACGCGGGCGTGGGTAGGGGCGTGGGTAGGGTGCCGCGGGTGGACGTCTCGGCGGGGCCGCCTGCCGCTGACGCTGTCGGGACCGGGACTGTTGTCGTTGAGCAGGTGCCGGCTCCGGCTCGGCTGCGCCGGATCGTCTGGTGGCGGGAGCTGGTGCTGGCTGTGGTTGCCTACGCCGTCTACGCCGCCGGCCGGTCGCTGCACGGCGAGACGCTCAACGCGGGCAATGTTCGGGTGGCTGACGCGCACGGCCATGAGCTGCTGCACGTCGAGCAGCGCTGGGGGCTGGCGTGGGAGCACCAGGTCCAGAACGTGTTCTTGGCTCACCACACGTTCCTGCGGGTCGTCGGCGGTTTCTACGGCGGTGCCCATTTCGTGATCACTGTGGGTGTGCTGGTGTGGCTGCTGTTCGCCCGGCCGGCGCATTACCGCTTCTGGCGCACGGTGCTGTTCACGGTGACGTTGAGCTCGACTGTCGTCTTTCTGCTGTGGCCGGCTCTACCGCCTCGGTTGCTGCCGGTGGGAGAGCGCACCGTGGACACGCTGGACGTGGTCGGCGGGTTGTGGTCCTACAACCACGGGGTGCTCGAGCACATCAGCGACCCGTACGCGCCGATGCCGAGCCTGCACCTGGCGTGGGCGACGTGGGTGCTGCTGGCGGTGTGGTTCGCGCTGCCGGCCCGGTCCCGCCGGGCCCGGTGGTTGCTGCTTGCCTACCCGGCCGTTGTCTACTTCACGGTGGTCGTGACCGGGACGCACTATGTGCTCGACGGGGTGGCCGGGGCGGCGATGGTGGGACTGTCGGTCGGCGCCGTCGCGCTGGCCCTGCGGCTGCACGCCCCGTGGTCACCGGGCGCTCAGGTGGTCCCAGCGCCTCGACCCGCCGACTGAACCCGGCCAACCGGTCCGGTCCCGGATGCTGGTCGACGTCCAGCCTTTCGGGCCGCGCAAGGGCGGTGTCGGATGCATGGCGGCGCTCGGCGGGCGTGCGGCGTGCGGACCGTGGGCTGGTCGGCAGCGTCGGCAGGGTCGGTGGGGGTGGTGGCTGGTGGACGGTGAGCCCGAGGATCATGACGTTCTGGTCCTGGCGGTTGACCTGCTCGCCGCGGGTCTTTTCCTGATCCTGGCGGTGTCGGCCGGCGGCTGGTGGTGGCTGCTGGTCGCGGGGTGGGGCGGGCTTGCTGCGGCGCAGGGCCGGCTGGTGCTGCGCAGCACGCGTCAGGCGGGGGCGTCGGGTCCGCCGGCCGGCTGCCCGGCTGCCCGGCTGCCCGGCTGCCCGGCTGCCCGGCTGATGGTTGCGGCCGATGCTGTGGGTGTGTGCTTTGCGGTTAACTGCTCGCGCCGGCTGGGTGGCCGGTGGGAGCCGGGGTCAGAGCCGGACCCGGGCGCTGGAGAGCGATTCGCAGCGAAGGGCCCGGGCGGTGAGGGTGGCGCCGAGCGCGGCGATCAGCATCGGCACGAGCAGCGCGCTGGTCTTGGGGGCGAGCTCGACCATCAGCACGGTGGCGGCGAGCGGGCCTTGCATGGCGGCGGCGAGCAGCGCCCCGGCGCCTAGGGCGGCGTAGCTGGTTCCGGCGGGGGAGGGCCACAGCTGGTTCCAGAGCCGGCCGCCGGCGGCTCCGGCTAGGGCTCCGAGGGCCATGGTGGGGGTGAACAGGCCGCCGGAGGCGCCGCTGCGCAGGCAGGCGACGGTGACCAGCGGCTTGAGCAGGAGCAGTGCGGCGAGCAGCCCGAGGCTTTGGGGGCGCTCGAGGGTGTCCTGGATGACGCCTCGGCCGTTGCCCAGCAGCTGGGGGTAGGCGATCGAGAGGCCGCCGAGGGCGGCGAAGACGGCGACGGGGGCGACCAGTAGCCGCCGGCCGGCGGTGCGGGTGTCGGTGGTCCAGCGGATCGCTGTGGTCCGGCCGGCGGCGGCGAGGCCGAACACGGGACCGAGGGCCAGCGCAAAGACCAGCTGGCTGGGCGTGGGGGGGAAGGCGCCGGTGGTGTAGAGCGGCTGGTTGGGCAGCCCGGTCCAGGCCACGACGGTGGCCAGGGTGGTGGTGGCCAGCGCCGGCAGGACGGTGGCCAGGGTGATCTCACCGAGCAGCACCTCGGTCGCGAACAGGGCCGCACCGAGGGGCACGTTGTACACGGCGCCCATCCCGGCGGCGGCGCCGCAGGTGGTCAGCAGCCGCCGCTCGCCTTCGCTCAGTGCCAGCCGGCCGCTGGCCTTCGACGCGGCGGCGGCGCCGACCTGTTGGGGGGCGGCTTCGCGGCCCAGGGAGGCGCCCATCGCGACGACGACGATGGACAGCACCGCGTTGCCCAGCGCCGGCAGCGCCGGCAGCTGACCCGAGCGGGTCCAGACGGCTCCGGCGACGTCGGTGCCGCCGGAGCCGCCGGAGCCCCAGCGACGCAGCGCATACCAGCCGGTCCCGGCGACAAGGCCGGCCAGGGTCAGCACACCGACCGGTCGGGCTGGTGAGCTGCGCTGCACCGCGGCGAGAAACGAGCCGGCGCCGTAGTCGAAGGACAGGTGCTGCACGCCCCGCAGCAACGCCATCAGCAGGTCAGCTCCCAGACGGCGGCGACGGCGACGACGAACACCGCGATCCACATCCGCGGGCGCACCAGCAGCAAGGGCCGGTCGGGACCCTGGTTGGGCTGCAGTCCCCGTCCGACCCGCGGGGCGACGCGCGGGCCGCCGGTTCCGCCAGGGGTTGCCGCCATATCCATCAGGGGGCTGGAGCGCTCTGCTCGCCGGCGTCAGCGTGAGCAGCGTTGTCGGCGTCGCTGTGGGCGGCGGCGTGTCCCCCGGTCCCCGGCCGCGGCGCCTGGGAGGCGGCAGGGCGGCGGCGGAGCAGGAAGGTCACGGCTGCGGCGAACACGACCAGCGAGGTCCAGTCGTTGAGGCGCAGGCCGAGCAGGTGGTTGGCGTGGTCGACGCGCAGCGCCTCGACCCAGGCGCGGCCGACGGTGTAGGCGGCGACGTAGAGCGCGAACGCCCGCCCGGCGCCGAGCCGGTAGCGGCGCTCGGCCCAGAGCACCAGCCCGGCGACCCCCAGGTCCCAGAGCGCCTCGTAGAGAAACGTCGGCTCATAGGTCGCGACCTGCGGGGTGTCAGCGGGCCGGTTGGCTGGGTCGATCCGCACCGCCCACGGCAGGGTCGAGGGCCGGCCGTAGAGCTCCTGGTTGAAGTAGTTGCCCAGCCGGCCGATCGCCTGGGCGACCGGCAGGGCAGGTGCCAGCACGTCGGCGACCGCAGCCAGGCGGACTCCCCGCCTTCGGCAGGCGACCCATGCCCCCACGGCGCCAGCGGCGACCGCGCCCCAGATGCCCAGACCTCCGCGCCAGACGTAGAACGCCTCGACGGGATGCTTGCCGGCCGCGAAGTACAGTTCGGGGTCGGTCGCCACGTGGTAGGCCCGCGCGCCGACGATCCCGAACGGCACCGCCCACAGGGCCACGTCGCTCATCACCCCGGGCTCGCCGCCGCGGGTGCGCCAGCGCCGTTCGGCCACGCTCAGCGCCGCGACGATCCCGGCGATGATGCACAGCGCGTAGGCCCGCACCGGCAGCGGGCCGAGATGCCACACCCCCTGGGAGGGGCTCGGCAGGTAGGCCAGGACGTGCATCCGACTGCCTCCATCTGGTGCGACAATCCCCACGCTATCTCTGTAGCAGAGATAAATTGCGGGAGTGAACCGAAGCGTCGCAGCGCCGCATGACGCGGGAGCCGACCAGCTGGCCGACGTGGTGGCCCGACTGCGCCGGGCACTGCGGCGCCAGATCCGGGGCGACTACCCCTGGGAGCTGCTGCCGATGGCGCAGGTCGAGCTGCTCCAGCAGCTCGCCGCCCACCCCGCCTCCCGGGTGAGCGACCTGGCGGCCGACCTGCGCCTGGCGCCGAACACGGTCAGCACCCTGGTCGCGCAGCTGACCGAACGTGGGCTATTAGCCCGGGTTGCTGACCCTGCCGACGGCCGCAGCCGCCGGCTGAGCCTGACCCGTGCCGGCAGCCAGCAGCTGCAGGCCTGGCAGCAGGCGCAGCAGCGGATGCTCGCCGACGCGCTGAGCAGCATCGCAGCCGCCGACCAGCGCGCGGTGCTGGCCGCGCTGCCCGCCTTGGAGCGTCTGACCCAGGCCCTGAACCATGACAGCTGAGCGGCGGCCGGTGGCTGGCAGCACCAGCCGGCTGGCCGCCGCGACCAGGCGCCCGCAGCAGCTAAAGGCGCAGCGCGCTACCCGGACGGCTGCCGGTGAGCTGGCCCTGATCGGCGCCGGCTATCTCTGCTACACGCTGCTACGCAACGCCGTCCCCACCCACGAGCCAGCAGCCCGGCTGCGAGCCGGTGAGCTGCTGCGCTGGGAAAGCGCAGCCCACCTGGACCCCGAACGGACGCTGAACAATGCCCTGGCCGGTCTGCGTCCCCTGGCGGTCGCGGCCGACTACTACTACGCCACCGCCCACTTCCTGGTCGTCATCGCCGTCGCGGTCTGGGCCGCTCGCCGGGCACCGGGCGCAGCCCGCCGGCTGCGGGCCGTCTTCTACACCCTGAACGGCCTCGGCCTCGCCGGCTTCTGGCTCTTCCCCCTAGCCCCGCCGCGGCTGCTGACCGGCTACGGGTTCATCGACACCGTCGTCGCGTTCCACACCTGGGGCAGCTGGGGATCAACCTCGGTCGACGCTGCCTCCAACCAGTTCGCTGCCATGCCCAGCCTGCACGTCGGCTGGGCCCTGTGGTGCACCCTGACCGTCTGGACACTGACCCGCAGCCGGCTGGTACGCCTGCTCGCTGCCGGCTACCCGGTGCTCACCGCCCTGGTCGTGCTCGGCACCGCCAACCACTACCTGCTCGACGTCGCCGGCGGCGCCCTCGCCCTGCTGCTCGCACTCGCCGCCACCGCCGTGCTGTCACCGGCGCCGGCGTTCCGCCGCCGGTGACCGCGACACACCTCGCTGGCTGCCCCGCGGCGCCGCAGGACCTGCCGACTGAAACAGCCGTGGTGTCCGGGGAGCACTCGGTGGCTTTCTGCTCCTCCGAGCGCAGGTGTTCGGGGACGCGGGACTGGATGAGGCTGGCAAAGGTGACGTTGCCGGTTGACGTGGATAGGCCGTAGAACAGCAGTGCCCCGATGGCGAGTGGAACGGTCGTGCCGACGGCCGGGGCGAGGTCGAGGCCGCGAACGGCGTAGGGGCCGAACACGAACAGCGGACGGCGCGAGTCCTTGATCCGGTGAACGAGCAGCAGCGGCCCGAGCGCCCCCGGCGCCGATCCCGGCGGTCAGCAGGCCGGAGCCCTTGCCGCCGCCGAGCCGGTCGTGAGCGAGCACGACGAGCAGCGCGCTCGTCGCGCCGGCGGACAGCGCGGCGAGGAACCTGCCGACGGCGAGTGCCTTGAGCAGGGGCAGCGGCGAGGGCTTGCAGGCCCTCGCGGGCATGCGTGAACGGGCTGGTGACCTGCACCGACCTCGGGCGGTCGGGCTCGGGCAGGCCATGAAGGACCATGGCGCTTACGGCGAAGCTGACGGCGTTGAGGGCAAACGCCCGCACCGAACCCGACGTTGAGCTACGCGGGAGTCACCTGCCCCGGCCAGCTGACACCCTGGTGGTAGCGGCAACGTCGGGATCACTTTTGCCGACCACCGGGGTACCAGCACGGCGAGCTAAGCCGGCTGAGGTTTCCCTGCCCGCCCGCCGCCGCCGAGCGGTCAGCCTCGTTGCCCGCTCAGGATGAGTGCGGGAGCGGGTCGGCATTTTGGACGCCGGTGCCGTAGCGCTCGTCGAGCTTGCGCAGTTTCCAGTTGAGGATCGCCCCGATCCACACCACGAAGAAGATCCCGACGATGAACCGGCCAGCCAGGTTGATGTCGATGGATCCGATGAAGGCCCAGGGCTGGCCGTGCAGGCCGAGCTGGTTTGACAGCAGGCTCAGCAGTTCGATCGAGCCGATCACGAATGCCACGAAGATCGACAGACTCGTCGTCGTGATGTTGTAGTAGATCTTGCGGATGGGGTTGACGAACGCCCAGCTGTAGGCCTTGGACATGAACACGCCGTCGATGGTGTCCATCAGCGACATGCCGGCCGCGAACAGGATCGGCAGCGCGATGATCGCCAGCGGCGGAAGGCCGCCGGAGATCGCGGTCGACCCGGCGATCGCGATGAGCCCGACCTGGGTGGCGGTGTCGAACCCCAGGCCGAACAGCAGCCCAACCGGGTACATCTGCCACGAGTTGTTGATGAACCTGTTGTAGCGGCCCTTGAAGATCCGGTTCATGAAGCCGCGCTGGGCCAGCAGGGCATCGAGCTCTTCGACCTGGTACTCGCCGCGTTTGGCTTGGCGCCACACCAAGATGATGCCGCGCAGCACAGCAAAATTCAGGGCGGCGATCAGATAGAGGAACAGCCCCGACACGACGGTGCCGATGATCCCGCCGGTGCCCTGGAACGCGTGCTGGAAGCCCTTGGCCTTCGCGGCGACGACGGCCAGCGCGGTCACGAAGGTGAACACGACCGTGGAGTGACCGAGGGAGAAGAAGAAGCCGACCGCGAGCGGCTTCTTGCCCTTCTGCAGCAGGTAGCGGGTGGTGTCGTCGACGGCGGAGATGTGGTCGGCGTCGAAGGCGTGGCGCAGGCCGAACGTGTACGCCAGCGCCCCCGCTCCGGCGTACACCAGCTTGTTGTTGCTGCCCCGGGTGTTGTGGATGAGCGGGATCGAGTTGTAGTGCACGAACAAGCCCCAGCCGATGACGTGCAGCGCGGCGATGAACCCGAACATGGCCAGCAGCCGGGGCAGCTCCTCGCGCGTGAAACGGATTCGCTTGTGCTCCTCCTGAAGCGTCTCGGCACCCAGTGCCCGGTCCATCTGCTCGGTCCTGACGCCCACGGCACCCACTTCAGCTCGCTGCTTTGTTGCAACGGTAGCGCAACAGCACTGCTAGCGCATGCAGCCTGGGCACGTGCAACCGCAACGGGAGTGCTGTCCGGGGGGGGACCGGGCCTGGAGCGGGCAGGTAGGTGGGCTACCGCAGACCGGCGTGGCGCGCCGGGGCCGTGTTGGCCGCAGCGGGCGAGCAGGTCGCGCACTGCCCGAACAGCGCGGTGTGGCCGATGTCCACCACGAAGCCCTGCTGCTGGGCCAGCCGAACCGCCAAGTCGCCGACCAGCTCGGCCGGCAGCTCCTGGACGCCTGCGCAGTCCCGGCAGACCAGGTGCACATGTTCCTGCTCGGCGGCTAGGGAGAAGGTCGACGGGCCGTGCCCCAGGTGGGTGTGACGCACCACCCCGAGCTCCTCGAGCAGCGACAACGTCCGATACACCGTCGAGACATTGACCCCGACAGCCTTGCGCTGCACCACGGCCAGAACCTGCTCGGGCGTGGCATGCCCGAGCTGTCCGACCGCCTCCAAGACCAGCTGCCGCTGAGGCGTCAGTCGGTACCCCTTGGTGCGCAACCCGGCCCGCAGGCTCGCCAGGTCCGCCTCGAGCCGGCCCTGGGTCGTCACCTCCGTCGACGGTGCAGGTCCCGCAACAGACGCCGACCCGTGCCCCGCGCCGCTCGAACCCATTCGCCGCTCCACTTCACAGCCACAGTTTGGCTGACAAGTGAGCCTATCGCCACAAGTTTGCACCTGCGTGGATGGCGTTGCAGCCTGGTGGCGGTAGTCGTCGCCACCGGGTTGGCTGGCAGGTCAGCGGAAAGGTCAGCCAGCAACTCGATACAGGCGGCGGCGACCACGCATTCGGACGGCACCGAAAGACCCCCAGTTCCCACCAGCACCAGACATCGTCGCCCCTTGTTGGGCTCACGTAGAACGGACCCGCAGCAACCTGGCTGCCGTGCGCGCACGCGCCGCGGACTGCCTGGTGGCATCCCCAACTGGGGTTCCCTACGGTTGGTGCTTAGGTTAGGCTGCCTTTCACGGGCGACGGGGGGCAAGCATGGGCTTGGCACGCACACTGCTGCTGGGTGGCATAGCTGGGGTGACAATCCTGCTCGGGATGCCGTTGGGGCGGATGCGCCGGCCGGCGCCCAACCTGCGCCTGGTGCTCAACGCCGTTGCGATCGGTGTGCTGCTGTTTCTGCTGTGGGACGTACTGGCACATGCCTACGAACCGATCGACACAGCTCTTGGCGACCTGCGGGAGCACAAGGCCGGCCTGGCGCCCGTCGTCGGCTACGGCGTGCTGTTCACCGGGGGCCTGGTGGCCGGGCTGATGAGTTTGATCTACTACGAGCGGTTCATGGGCCGCGCCGGCGCAGCTCGGCGCTTCGGGCCGGGCGCCATGGCCGTGGGGGAGCTGTCGGCTCGGCGCAGCGTCCTCGCGGCGTGGAGCCCAGCCCGGCGGCTTGCCCTGATGATCGCGGTCGGGATCGGGTTGCACAACTTTGGGGAGGGCCTGGCAATCGGTGGGTCAGCGGCCCGCGGCGAGATTGGACTGGCGACGCTGCTTGTCGTTGGCTTCGCGATGCACAACGCCACCGAAGGCTTCGGCATCGTCGCGCCGCTTGCTGCCGACCGCGGCGACGGAGAGCCCCGACCGAGCTGGGCGTTCCTCCTGACCCTGGGCTTGATCGCCGGTGGTCCGACCTTTGTCGGTACTGCAGTCGGGCGCCAGTTCACCTCCGGCGCAGTGTCGGTCACCTTCCTGACTCTTGCCGGCGGCTCGATCCTCTACGTCGTCATCCAGCTCCTGGGCATTGCGGCGAAGTCTGCCCGCAAGGACCTACTCGGCTGGGGGCTGCTGCTCGGGTTGATGGCCGGGTTCGTCACGGACTTCGTCGTTACCGCCGCCGGCGGCTGACGGACGGGCATTGTCGTCTGGGACGCCGCTGCGCCTGCGCTCGCGGCGGGCCGGGTGCAGACTGGCCGGGTGGACGTTTCCCGCTCGGCGGCGCTCGACTCCACCGACCTCGGAGCCGCCGTTGGCGATGGCGTCGTCGACGCTGCTGGTGGTGGTCCGGCTGAGCATTCCGAGACGCTGCAGATGTACCTGCGGGCGGTGCTCGAGCTGCACGAGGCAGGTGTGCCACCACGACGAGCCCGGCTGGTAGAGCGGCTCAAGGTCAGCGCACCAGCGGTCAGTGAGACCGTCGCCCGCCTCGGACATCAGGGCTATCTCGTGCTGGACGAGGACAAGGTGTTGCACCTGACCCGGCGTGGGCAACTCATCGCATCCGACGTGGTCCGTCGGAACCAGGTCGCTTACCGCTTCCTGCATGACGTGCTGCACCTGGATCCTGGCGCCGCCGACGAAGAGGCCTGCGCGTGGGAGCATGTGCTCACCCCGCAGGTGGAGCAGGCGCTGCACCAATGGCTGGCCGAGCAGCAGCCAAGCTCGTCCGCACGTGATGCGGTCTCCATCGAGGCGGCCCGCGGCACGCGCGTTTAGCATAGATAGGTGACAAGCCGGCGCCGGATCCTCGCTAGCATTGCGATTGTGCTGGGGGTGCTGGCGCTGTCCGGTTGCGGAGCGTCCCACCCTGCGGACGCGACGATCACGCTTGGTACCACGTCCGCATCCGGGACCCCTGCGTCTAGCAGGCTGCTGGACCCGGGTCGCTTCGCTGCAGCTGTTGCTGAACAGCGCCGCGTCACGATTAACGTTCACGTACCGTTCGAGGGCGCCATTCCTGGCACCGACCTCATGATTCCGTACGATCGCGTCGGTGCCGACCACGGTCGGCTGCCAGCCGACCGGGCGACGCCATTGGCGATCTACTGCCGGAGCGGGCGGATGAGCGCGTTAGCTGCCCGGGAACTTGCCGGGCTCGGCTATACTGACATCGTCGAGCTGGCGGGCGGGATGAACGCCTGGGCCGCCTCCGGCCGGCAACTGCTATTGCGGGCGCCGGCGTAGCAACAAGCCGCTGATGAGGAGACCGACACGCCGCTGTCGCCGGGGGCCGGGTAGTCACCGAGCGGCGAGCGCAGCGTGAAGCCGCTGGCGAACGAGGTGTGGACGATGACGACGAGCAGCGCCGCCACCGCGCGCAGCCCCTCGAACTCCGGGAAGAACGCGCGGCCGGGGACGGCAAACGGCGGCCCGCGACGCCGACACGGCGTGGGCGGCGCCGGCGGCCGGACCGTCCTGACGTGTCGAAGCGCTCACGGTTCCGCGATCGTAGCGGAGGACCCATCGCCCGGGTCGGTCCTGCGACACGGCCGCAAGGCATTGACCTCCGCGCCGCAGTGCCGGCACAACATCACGCCTGAAGACGGCCGGCCGTCGCCCAGCTAGGCCTCAGCAACCCTGGCCACCCCCGAGACAGCCCCGGCGAGCAGCAGCGCGGCGAGAGGTGCAGAAGCCGGGGGTCGGCGGCGCTGACCGCTTGAGGAACCGCAGTGCCCGGGCTGCTGCGTGAGCTGCCCGGTCCGGTCGCGGGGGTCTACGAGGCCGGGCCGACCGGCTACGGGTCGGTCCGCTTCTTGACTGGCCAGGTCGCAGCGCTACCAACCACCTGCTTCTCACAGCATTCCGCGGCGCCGCAGTGCCCGGGGCGCCAGCAGACCCAGCGGGACAGGAGCCCAGAACGTGACGAGGCGAAACAAGATGACGGCCTGGACGGCGTGGGAGGTGGAGTCGTGACCCAGCAGCAGCACGGCTACCAGCGCCCCCTCCGTCGCGCCGATACCGGCGGGGGTGGGACCAGGACCGATGATGCAGCCGCGGAACTGACCAAGAACAGCAGCAGCAGCGTGCTGACACCAGCGGTGGTGTGTCCTCCAGCGACAGCGTGCACGCTCACCACAAACGTCACTGCGAGCACGGCCGTGGCGGCCCCCGAGGACACCAGCAGCACCAGCAGCACCAGCAGCGCCCCGGGCCGGCGGCGCAGCGCCAGTCCGACGCTGCCGCCCGTTGCGCCGATCCGGAAAGTCCCCCAGGCCGTGTCGTGCTGGTCGTCCTGGCCCGGCGCAGCTGCCACAGGCCGAGCAGCAGACCGGCCCAGGACGAGAAGGACGACAGGTCGCAGCAGCGGGTGCTCTGGTCGGCGAGCCACACCGCCAGGGTGACGATCAGGTCGGCTGCGGCCCCCAGCACCCCGAGGGCAGCCGCTGGGCGGCCCAATACCTGGCTCGCACTCACCCGGAGCTGGTCTATCGCTACGGTGCACCCAGGGCTGGCTTGCTGACAGCCAAGTCGGGAGGGGAGGCTGGCGGCCGTGGGGTTCTACTGTGACCGGGTTGTGCCCCGGATCGTGAACCTCGCCTGCGGGATGAACACAACCCGGACGCTGCGGCGCCGTGTCTGTGCCGGTCTGATCGGCGAGGTCATCGAAGTCGGTTTTGGCTCCGGGCTCAACGTCCCCTTCTACCCGCCTGAGGTGATCCGGGTCGATGCGGTGGAGCCGGCTGACCTCGGCTGGAAGCTGGCCGGTAGGCGCGTCGCCGCGTCGAGCGTTCCAGTGCGGCGCTCCGGTGTGGATGGCCAGTCGCTGTCCTTCGCCGACGACAGTTACGACGCCGCGCTTTGCACGTGGACGCTGTGCACCATCCCTGACGTAACGGCAGCGCTGGTTGAAGTGCGGCGGGTCCTCAAGCCCGGAGGGTGCCTGCACTTCGTCGAGCACGGACTGGCCCCGGATGAGCGGGTGCGGCGCTGGCAGCGTCGGCTCGATCCTGTGCAGAAGAAAATCGCTGGCGGTTGCCGCCTCACGCGGCCAGTCGTTCCGCTGTTGGTCAGCGCCGGGTTCACCATCACCGATCTCGACGTCTTCTATGACAGACATGCTCCCCGAGTCCTCGGGGCTCTCACCCTCGGCGTTGCCCGCTGTGCCTAGGAGCCTGCCTGAGCAAGCCTCGATTGGGTGAGCCTCGCAGCGCTTGGTGGCGGCCGGCGATTTAGACGCGAACCTCGACACGGATGTCGCCCTGCCGCTTGCCCAGGAAGGCGGTCACGGCGCCGAACCTCACCGCTGTCAAGAACTCGAACATGGTTGCAGCTTCGACTGTCGCGCAGTGTTGACCGGACACGCACGACTGCACCTGGTGTCGGTAGCTCCCTCCCGCCGGGACCCTCCCTACATGCTCGAACAACAGATCAGCCTGTTGCGGGTGCGGGGGCTGGTAGCTCGGCGGTGGGCTGGTCGGCTAGTGCGGTGTACATGGTCCGGCCCCAGATCAGCGCTGGGATGTCCCCGCCATACACGTGGGCGTAGCTCTGCCCGCCGATGGTGATGTCCGTGAGGGGATGGGTGGGGCCGCCGCGGGGGTCGCCGAGCTCGACGGCGGCGGACAGCTGGGGGGTGTAGCCGACGAACCAGGCGCTGGAGAACGCTTCGTTGGTGCCGGTCTTGCCGGCGGCGGGTCGGCCGATGGTGGCGGCGTTGGGGTAGCCGGTGCCGTCGGTCAGTACTCCTTCCAGGACGCTGGTGACGGTGTCGGCGACGGCAGGGTCGAGCACCTGGCGGCACGGTGCGGGGGCGGTGAACGCCACCGGCTGGCCGGTCGGGGAGGTGATCGAGGTGACCGGTCGGGGGTCGTAGCGCAGCCCGCGGGCGGCCAGGGTGGCGTAGGCGGTGGCCATGTCAAGGGGGCTGACGACTTCTGTGCCCAGGGTCAGTGAGCCGTCGTTGGGTCCGACCTTGGCCAGCCGCGCGGCTGGGATGCCCAGGGTGCGGGCCATGGCGGCGACGTTGAGAATGCCGACCTGTTCCTCGAGCTGGATGTAGAAGGTGTTGACCGACTGCCACGTCGCCTGGGGGATGGCGTAGATCGCGGCCTCGGCGGGGTCGGCGTTGCTGAACCCGTCGGCGCAGCCCGCGTTCGGGTCGGACGGGCTGCGCCACGCTGGTGCTGCCGATGCTGAAGGTGGTGGGCACGTAGCACGCCGGGGCGAAGTACGACGTCGACAGCGGCAGGCCCTGGGCGAGGGCGGCGGTGAGGGTGAAGACCTTGAACGTCGACCCGGGGCCGAACGCGGGCTGGGTCGGCAGCGCGACGGTGGTCTGGCCGGGTGCGGTGCCGTAGTCGCGGCTGACCGCCATCGCCAGTACCTGCCCGGTGCCGGGCTTGATGATCACTTCGGTGGCGGCGGCCCGGTTGGTCTTCTCCACGGTGCCCTCGACCGCCTGCTGGGCGGCGCGTTGCACCGCGGGATCGAAGCTGGTTTTGACGGTCAGGCCGCCTTCGAGCAGCCGGTGGTCACGCTCGGCTCGGGTGGCGCCCAGGGCCTTGTCCGACAGCAGGATCTGGCGGACGTAGTCGCAGAAGAACGGCGCTGGTGAGCTCAGGCACGGGTCGGCTGTCGCGGGCGGCAGGACCGGCCGCAACCCCAGCGGCTGGGTCCGGGCGGCCGTCTCCTGGGCGGGGGTGTTGTGGCCGAGCTGCCGCATCCGGGCCAGCACCTCGTTGCGGCGGGCGGTGGCGGCCTGGGGGTGGCGCAGCGGGTCGTACTGCGAGGGTCCCTGCACCAGCCCGGCCAGCAGCGCCGACTGCCCCAGGCTCAGCTGGTCGACGCTTGCTCCGAAGTAGCGCTGGGCGGCGGCGCCGATGCCGTAGGCGTTGTTGCCGAAGAAGGCGATGTTCAGGTAGCCCTCCAGGATCCGGCTCTTGGGCCAGCGCTGCTCGAGCGCCAGGGCGTAGCGAGCCTCCCTGATCTTGCGGGTCAGCGACTTGCCGGCCGCGGCCTGCTACTGGTCCGGTGTTGCGGCGTCATCGAGCAGCACGTTCTTGACGTACTGCTGGGTCAGGGTGGACCCGCCCTGCTCCGTAACGCCGGCTTGGGTGTTCTTTAGCGCCGCTCTGGCCAGGCCTTTGTAGTCGACCCCGTGGGTTCGATCCGGACCGGAACCCGGTTCTGCGGTCCGTGCAGCACCGCGACGACGCTGCCGTCGGCGGCCAGGATTCGGCTGTCCACCCCGAGCACCGGGTCGGGCAGACCGGTCGGCAGCGCCTCGAAACTGTCAGCGGTGCTTTTCGCCGCCAAACCCGTCCCCAGCACCAGCGGAGTGGCCAAGGTCGCGAGCAGCACCCCGGCGGCCGCCAGCAGCGCGACCAGCAGTGCCAGCCCGGACAGGCGCCTGCCCGCGCTGTCGCGTCGTGTGCTCACGTGACTGGTACTCCCAAGTGGCCGAGCACGCCCAGCGGCGCTGTGCGCATGACCTAGCGGCGGCTGGCCCAAAATACCCACCAAATGCCCCGGGAGCGGACCTTCTCCACTACTGAGATCGCTGGCCGCCTCCGCGAGGGCCGTGCTGGTTCGCGGTCTACGCATGCGGTGCACCTCAATGTCAGGTTCTGCCGGGCCGCGTCGGCCAAGGTCCGCGTCTGCTCCCACGACCAGCCCCGCCGTGAACGCAGGCGGTGGCCGAATGGACGGCTGGCTTGCAGGGGTGTCGCTGGCCACGCCGTGGCGGGAGCGGTGGGCCTGCCTGGCGGGTTCGGGCGGGGGGACCGGGCCGGGTGAGAGCAGTCCGGGCGGGTAAGGCAGGGGCATGGCTCTGGTCAGCAGTTCCGGTTACGCCCATGTCCGTCTCACCGTCACCGACATCGGGCGTTCCAGGGCCTTCTACGACCGGGTCTTCGGCTGGCCGGTCGCGGTAGACACATCGGCGCAGGTCGACGAGCCGGGAGTGCGCGAATCACCGGAGCAGTTCTACGGCGGGGTGGTCTACCAGAGCCCGTCCGGGGCGTTGTTCGGGCTGCGGCCGGTAGGCGGCCAGCCCTTCGACTCTGAGCACACCGGGCTGGACCACGTGAGCTTCATGGTCGACTCGCGGGATGCTCTGCTCGGGGCGCGGCAGAGCCTGGACGAGGCGGCGATCGCACATGGTGAGGTCATCGACCTCGCCGACGCCGGTATTGCGATCTTGTCCTTCTCGGACCCGGACGGGATCCACCTCGAGCTCACCGCACCGCTCGGCTGAGCCTTTGCTCGCGTGATCGCCGGCCTGGTAGCGGTAGCGCACCTTGGACTGGACGCCACCCGAGCTGCCCGGCGCGGACCGCGACCATGGGCGGTGCTGCGGCGCCGCTCACGTCCCGGGTGGGGAAGTGAGGAAGGTGCATGTCCGCCGCCCCCTGCCGCCGGCCCGGCTCGGGCGCCCTAGCCGAACCGTCCTGGCGACTGCGGGGCTGGTGACGGGCGCACTGATCGCGGCCGGCGGCGCCGTGCACCTGGCCGGGGACCGTCCACGCCGAACATCGACGCCGGTACCGTCCCGGTACTGGTGCCGACGGCCACGAGCACGACTCCGAGCACGGCCACGAGCACGGCTACGAGCACGGATATGAGCACGGCGTCCGGCAGCTTCCAGACCGGTCGCCACCCGCTGGTGCCGACGGTGATCGGCGTTCCCCGGCGGCTGCAGTTGGCCGCCGCCGGGGTGGACGCCGCTGTCGTGCCGGTCGGTGTCGGACCCGGCCGACAGCTTGCAGTCCCGGGCGACGTGCACCTGCTGGGCTGGTGGTCCAGTGGTCCGCTACCTGGCAGCCCCGCCGGCACCGTGGTCATCGACGGACATGTCGACGACCGCGGCGGCCCGGGCGCCTTGTTCCGGCTGGCCCGGACACCGGTGGGCGCTGCGCTGGTGCTGCAAACCTCTGCCGGGGTGCTGCGCTATGCGGTGCAGGCCCGCCGGCTGTACGGCAAGGACCAGCTGCCGGGCGACCTGTTCACCGCCGCCGGCCAACCTCGGCTGGTGCTCGTCACCTGCGGCGGCCGCTTTGACCGGGCCAGCGGGCACTACCAGGACAACGTCGTGCTCTACGCCCTGCCGGCCTCGCCCGATGGGCTGCCGGAGGCTGCCGCGGCCGGACACCCTCGGCGCGTCTGTCAGGCGGCGCCGCGGACAGCCCGGCGGCTGCGCCGCGCGCGGACCAGCACCGTGCCGGACCCGGCCATGACCACAAGACCGGCGGCGAGTGCGGCGAGGGCGGTGTCGGACGGCCCGCTGCCGGTGGCCGCGAGGCCGCCCGAGCCGGCCAGCACCGCAGCCGGCCGGGTCCCGGCCAGGTCGGCCAGGTCGGCGGCGGCCATCCTCAGGTGCGGGGTGGCGAGCTGGGTGTAGAAGGTGGCGTAGGAGCGGACAGCGCTGCTGCTACCCGACATGAGCTCGGCGTTGGTGGCTGCCAGTGCCATCTGGTGGGAGCTGACCTGCCCGGCGTCGTAGGTCCGGTCGAACCCCGATGTGGGCACCGCCTGCAGGGCGGCGGCGAGCTGCTGCTGGGTCGGGTTGGGGGCGGTGGGCAGCGAGAGGCCGTACTGTGCGGCGAGCGCGCTCAGCCGGGCACTGAGCACCTGGTGGTCGCCCAGCGTCTTGGTGGCGAGCTCGGGGGTGGCTGGGTACTGCGCTCGGCGCAGCGCGAGCTGGCCGATGGTGATCTCGGCGAGGTTGCCCTGCTGGTTGCTCTGCATGAACGTGCGGTCCTGCGCCGACAGGCTGGGTGTTGCGGCACTGGCCGTGCCGGCCAGGGCGACGCTGGCCAGCCCGCACATGCCGGCGAGGGCTGCGGCGGTGACGGTTCTTCTCATCACGGGATCCTTCGCTGAAGTCCGGCGGAGCCACCCGGACGATTCGCCTGTTCTGCTCGCATCACCAGCAACCCAAGCGCGGGACCTCAGCCGGGGCTGGAGAGCCGCCCCGCCGATCCAGTTCTCAAGCGGCGACGACCAGGGTGAGTTCGCCGCTGCTGGCGTTCCCGCCTCGGCCCCGCCTGCGGCGCGGTGCACTCACTCAGATGGCGCCGCCGATCGCGCGCAGGGTGAGTCCGACGCCGACGACCAGCACCAGGCAGGCGGTGAGGACCGGCAGCGCGTGGACCAGCCGGGCGGTAGCTGCGGTGCGGCCGTCGAACAGGCTGCCGAGCCGGCCGCGTAGCCGGACGAGGATGAGACCGGCGGCGGTCAGGGCGCCGGCCATGCCCAGGCCGTAGCCCAGGACGAGGATGACGCCGAAGGCGGTGCGGCCGAGCGCGATCGCCGCGAGCAGGACGAGCAGCGCCGAGGGGCTGGGTACCAGGCCTCCGGCGACTCCCAGGCCGACCAGCCCGCTACGGCCGAAGCGCTGCGGCTCGCCGTGCCCGTGCCCGTTGTCGTGCCCGTGCCCGTGCCGGTGAGGGTGCCCATGTCCGTGCGGGTGCGAGTGCCCATGTTCGTGGGGGTGCTCGTGGTCGTGCGTGCTGTCGCCGGCGGTCGGGTGGGTGGCGGGACCCTCGGCGCCGACCAGCACCCGTTCGGGCACGTCGAGTGCGACGAGTGAGTCCTCGACCTCGGTCGCGAGCTGTGACGAGCTGCGGCGCCGTCGCAGCGCGCCGACGAGCAGACCGACGCCGACACCGGCGACAAGCAGCCCGGACACGACGGCGAGGTCCTGCTCGGCGGCTGTAGGGGCGAACGCGGCGGTGAGGCTGATCAGGGCGCCGAGGATCAGCACCCCGGCGGTGTGGGTCAGGGTCACTGTCGCACCGACTGTGACGACGTCGCGTAGGCGCCCGCGGCGCCCGACCAGGTACGCCGCCATGATCGTCTTGCCGTGGCCGGGGAGGAAGGCGTGCCCGGCGCCGAGCAGCATGGACAGCAGCACGGCGAGCAGCCCGACCCCGACGGTCAGGTGCTTGGCGCCGACCAGGGCGTTGAACCGGTTGGCCAGAGAGTTAAGGGCCCGCACGGGCAGCG
>JAABUM010001264.1_pt1 | contig 38694 bp, 68 predicted proteins | sample 5559161 | NCBI WGS metagenome assembly JAABUM01 (sample SAMN10711868, study PRJNA513369) | rock metagenome | isolation source: Antarctica rocks | place: Antarctica: Victoria Land, Siegfried Peak nord
TTTGGCGCTGCCGCCAACACCGCCGGCTTTGAGGCGGCCATACACACCGCCGTGCACCGTCTGGGCAGGCACCTCGGCTTCCAGGCCTTCAATGTCCTGCCAACATCAGAGGTGAGGGCCGCATTGTCCACATGAAGACTGCAAAGCGGCGGTTGTGAAGCCTGCGGGCAATGATGGTGCGCAACCCGGTTACTAGGCCTCCAGTGGCATGCCATCAATAGAGGCAAAGGCTCATTCCACTGCTCAAAGCATGTTGAGTGCAACAAACATCACTGCAATACGCATGCATGCGTTGCTGCATCATCCGCTGCTTGGCTGCGCAAGCTGCAGCTGTGGGTCTGCAGCCGCAAACGCCTGCATGACTGCCGTCGTGTTTGAGCGGTATGGAACTCGCAGAGAGAGCACTGCGAAAGTACATGTCGTGCAATGGTGTCTGCTCTAATCTTTGTCGTCTTCGACAGGCACAGAAGGAAGAGGGATGGACACAGACGCTGTCTGGGCGCCAACCAGCCCCGCATGAACCAATGGAGATGCCCCCGCTCATTGCAGCCTTCTCCAACCTTGAGTTCCCATCCTGAACCACCCTCTCTGTCCGGACACGACAGGGAACGGAGGAGGAGGTGTGGACGCCGGCAACCATCTTCCTGGTGACAGAGCACCTGCACCACCTGCTGGTCCGCAACATGTTCCGCCGCGACCAGATCCCCGGTGCGCTGCTGCAGCTCCGCCCCTGCCGCTGTCCGGCAGTACCTCGCAAGGCTCCAGGCCGCCCTGATATCCTCTGAGCATGCCCTTCGAGAGTTGCATCAGTCTTTGAATTGGCTTCGGGGCGCATGGAGCGCTCAACAAGCGGTCCCAGATGTGAGCTGTTGAACCCACAGGCAAGGAGGTGGAGCGCTTTGCGCGGTGCGTGGGAGTGCTGCACGCCAACATCCTGGAGGGCTTCGAGGACTGGTGCGAACACGTAGGTCTGCCGTCGCGGCTGCCCGCAGTGCAGCATGCGGCGCTGTCCCGCAAGACGCACTCGCCGGTGAGCTGCTGATTGATGTTCAGAGGTGATCCTGCTTGCATCTGCTGGAGGGTTGTGCTTCCAGGGCTGCCGGCAAGTCTGCCGGCAACACAACGCGCCGTGCTTGCTTTGGAGAAACGTGCACTATTGCAGTGGTGGTCAACTGGAGTTGCATCAACTGAGCGACTACGTGTGAAGGAGCTTGCGCCGCGCCTTCTGCACTCCCTGCGGCAACTCAGAGGTACATACGTGAACTAAAAGCTTTTTGCTTCCTGAAGTTTGCTCTGTGCGAATGCAGTTGTGGGAGTGGCAGCTGGAGGAGCTGGCATACTATCAAGCTCCTGTGAGAATAATCAACCTCCTTCCCCTGTGTCGCAGCTGTGGGAGTGGCAGCTGGAGGAGCTGGCACTGTACTTCCTGCTCTACAGCGAGGCCGCCAACCTGCGCCACCTGCCGGAGCTGCTGTGGTTCCTGTTCTGGGTCCTGCGCAACAGCCCTGCCAAAATGGGCCAGGCACGCTGTTTCCTCCTCACCTTGCTTGCCGTTTCCTGATCCATAACGCAGCCAAAACATGCTGCAAGCATCTGTATTGTAGACCTGGCTGTCGCAGTGGAAGCCGCTCCGAGACATTCCAGACGATCTGGGGTGGAAAGCGACTGTTCAAACAGCAAAACCGTGAGCCTCCAATGATGCATTCGCAGGTGTGCTGTCCCGCGAGGAGCAGCCCGCTGTCGGCGGCGGCGGCAGTGGATAACCCTGACATGGCCGGCATCTCGCAGCGCCGCGTGACAATGCGCAACGACTTCAAGGTGTGGCGCTGCTTGCCTGCCCATGTCTGGCTTCATTGTGTCTCTGGCAGTGTGTCAGGGCCACTGTGTCTATTTGCTGTGTGTGATCTGACCTTGGTATGATAACTCCTGATGCAATCTGGACGCGCTACTGTTGACTGGATGTGCGCCAGTTGAGATGTCAGGCAATTCGCAGTTTGTGACCGCCTTTAGGCGATGGCGGCACCTCGTATGACGCGCCGCTCCCCACGATGCCGCAGTCCTTTCGGACGGCCCAGATATCTGTGATGAGATGTTGATGATGATGTTGATGATGTTGGGATGCTCGCAGGCTGCGATCCGAGCCATCCGGGAGGACTGCGGCATCGCGCAGAGCGGCGCGTCATACGAGGTGAGCCCCGCTTCGTCAGAGTTATATTCTGACGTCACGTCTACACTGTGATATAGCACTATTCAGGGGCATGTGGTCTCGATCAATACGCCACCGTGCAACCTATGGTCCGCAAGAGGAGCCCCAAATTTCATCTGTCAATGCGTACTAGCGGGCTGATGCCTTCGGGATGGGTTTAGGGTTTAGGGTTTAGGGCCGCTGCGGACCATGCGCCTACTTCGAGCAACCGGCAGGCGAAGCTATTTCCTGTCGCACCTTGCCTGCAGAGTGGAGCTGCAGGCCTAAACCCTAGGCCCAGAGCTGCTGAATCATGTGCAGCATGCATGACACAGCGCCTTCACCTCGCCTTCACCTTGCCTTCACCTCGCCTTCACCGCGGGTTTTGGAGCAGCTGGTGGCGGAAAAGCCACCTAATCTCAGATTTCGGCCAACACGCTTCCTCTGCAAGCGGGGATCCTCTGTGTGTTTCCGCTGCAGCAGGTGCAGGAGCTGGTGAATCCCCTGGACAGCGTGCGCGGGCAGCAGGTGGCGCGGGCCTGACTTGGTCAAGCTCTCGTCCAATATCAAGTTCTTAAGAGTATGCTGAGGTTTGGAAGTCAAACTCTGGGCTCGTAGGTGCAGGAGCTGGTGGCGCACCTGGACAGTGTGGGGAGCAGCTGGACGCAGCGCAGCCAGCTCCTTTGTGTGTGTGATCAATGCTCCTTCGACTGCCAGATAGCAAATGTTTCTCATTCCCTTGCAGGTGCAGGAGCTCGTGGCGCACCTGGACAATGTGCGGGAGCAGCTGGTGGCGGCGGCGTTTTTCCCCGCGGGCAGCCCCGACGTGGAGCTGCTCACCGAGATGGCTGTCTTCGGCGACGCCGGCTGCTTCCTGGACAAGGCGAGCTGCCAAAGCACCCAGCTCCACAGCTGCACATACGATGCCTATGTAGCTCCCGACCCCAGCTGTATGATACCTACGTACTTCACTGCGACGCTTTGCAGTTACAGAATGGCTGCGCGAGTTGTTCTGCCCCGCGGCATCCTCAAGTAACCGATCACTTGGAAGCCACACTCACCATATTTCACGTTCTCCATCAACGCATGTTGTTCATGTTGTTCATCAACGCATATTATTCAACACTGTACATAATGCCCGCGTCGCGAGCGCGCAGGTTGTGGCTCCGCTGTTCCGGTGCCTGGCGCGGGCAATAGACCGCGACGGCGGCCGCGGCGTGGAGATCGCCTCACGCCTCGGCTATGATGACGTCAACGAGTGCTTCTGCCGCCGCGACGTCGTGCACCAGGTACCACACGTGCAGCGGTGGCTGCAGGAGATTATGAGCGCGGCTTATGCTACACGCCGGCAGCAAGCCCAGACGGCAGGCTCAAACAGTTTTACATGCAGTCCGTTTGGCAATGCCATGCACAAGGACATCGTTGATGTGCCCTGTTGACGACCTGGGTGCTGGACACGCCGGCGACCACGGTGGACGGCAAGCTGGTCACCTTGCTGCCCGAGATTCACCAACCCGAGAAACCTAGCAAGCACTGCGACGCGCTGCCACTTCAAACAGGTGCTGGACAAGCTGGCGATCACGGTGGACGGCGACCTGGTCAATTTTCTCGCAGAGCCGGTCACCGCGCTGCTGGCGATCGGGCTGCCTGGCGGCCCGACTCCGCTGCCGCGGGAGCACCACCACGGTGACAAACCATGCTGACGCTTCTCTATATTGTGCAACACTCGCAAGCGATTGCCCTTGTAGCTCGTAAACGACCAGCTCCTGAGAATGGTCGTCACACTTGCTGACGACTCCCGACCAGCTGACGTCAACGAAGCCCACCACAATGAGAATTCTCAGCTCGTTGCAGATGTTGCGGCCAGCGGGCAGTGCATCAGAGCACTGTGGACTCTTGACATAGGAACCTTTTTTGAGAAGATTATTGCTAAATTTTTGGGAATAAGATTTTATGAATAAAAAAATCATATTTTGCAGTATATTGGATGCCCTAACAGAGTCCTCGCCGCATGGCTTTTCACGTGACGTGGGGGATACCCTAACAGAGTCCGACGACCTGAACATCACGCTGGCATGCACCTTGGCATGTGACGAAAAGCAACACAATTGGCTGACACTCTTGCAGGTGTCCTGCGATGCGCGGCCGCTTTGCAGCGCCTGTGGCGCCGCAGCAGCTCTCGAAAAACAAAATTCTGGCTCTCCGCTTGGAACCTCGAAGACCCGTGCATCACGAGCCTGAGCTCCTCTGTGATCATTGCACCGCCAGGCATCGGCGCGCTGCTGCACCGGGGCAGCAACGGCGAAGCGGCTGGCGCTACAAAGCTGTCGCGGGACTCGAGGGACTGGGACCCGGTCATCGCGCGCGACTGGTGGTCCAAGCACGTGCTGGGCAAGACCTTCATCGAGTGCCGCTCCTTCTTCATGGTCTACCGGTGCGCGGCTCGCACACACTTGCAAAGTAAACACGGCGCATCTCCCCCAGGAACAGACTCGGCGGAAGCGATTGTTGAGAGGTTGTTGACAAGTTGTTGCCGGGTTGACGCCGGCACGACCTGCACTGGAAGGCGTGCTACATCACAACAGTGCAAGGCTATTTAGGGTTTAGGGTTTAAACCCTAAATCCTAACTGTGCAAGGCGCCAAGGCCTCCGAAGAAGTGTGCTGGCGGCAAGCGGCAACCAGCGCCGTGTTTACCGCTTTACAGAACCAGCAGCCAGCACTTTGTAGTCTGAGCTTCTAGTTGTTTTGGTGAGTTGGTGTAACGTCTGGTGCACTGCGCCGCAGGGCCTTCTTCCGTGTCATCGCCTTCCACATCATGCTGTTCCAGCTGCTGTGTAGCCTGGCGTGGACGGACGGCGACTGGTGGGTGGCCTCCATCGTGCTGCTCACGCACGCGGGGCTCAGCCTGCTGGACCAGTTTGCCGCCTTTTGGACGCAGCGCCCCGCAGGCAGGTCGATGAGACTCTGAGCAGTGCAAGCCGTGATGCACTACGACAGTAGGTTGTGCACCATGTGAAGCGCTCTGTTCCCAGCATGCTGGACCAGTCCGCCTCCTTCTGGAGCAGCGCCCTGCAGGCGAGTCTTCTCACACAACATCCTGCCGCCAGACCGTCTTTTGCACCTGGTCATGCACTCAACTGCAGCATCCAGCCTGCGTTAGGCTGATATGAAAAGGTGGTGTTTCAGTAGAATAGGAGCCTTGGATGTGCATTTGATGCACGTGCCCATCTCGTGGCTCTTGCCTGGAGACATTGGCAGCCGTTCGACCGGCGCATGCTCACCGCCACTAGGCTCCGCACAGCTTGTTTCTGCAAGAACCACATGTGCAGCACGCACGCCCGGATGACGCCAGTGCCGCCGCCCCACGTGGCGGGCAAGGCTCGGCAGCTGTGGGGCAGCCCCGCGTATGTGGGACACCAACACCAAGCTATTCTTGCGAGTTGGGCAGGAACACTTTTCAAATGTCGACAAACATGTGCAGGCAAGGGCCAGCGGCTGTGGGGCAGCCCGGCGTGGCGCATCCACATCTGGGGCATGCTGACGTGGAGCGTGCTCAACGCGGCCTTGTGGTTCTGCTTCGTCTGGTGGCTGCTGGGCAAGACGCATGTCGTGTGGATCATCGGCGCCTCCGCGTATGGCGGAGTCATCGTGTTTCACGGCATCGTCTCCAGCCGCTACGGTGCGCGCTCTGAGCCGTCAGCCAGCTCTTGGCGGGAATCGTTTTGCGTAGGAAATGGTTGTGTGGACATACCGGGGACCATCAGTTGTGACCTGCTCTTGCTGTCCGAACCCTGATCTGGAGCCCCGGTGCGACGATCGCAAGGCTCATGAGCGCCCTCACAATTGTCCGCGCAACAACGGCAGGCTATTCGGTTTCGAGCTGGCATGAAATGGCGGACAGCTGCGCGCGCTTCTCGCACCGCAAGCTGGCGCCGGGGTGGCTGTTCCGCGGCATCGCGTGGCTCTTCCGCCGCCTGGGCGCCGCTTCGGCGCACCCATCCGCCAAGGAATACCTCGCCCCCCTGCGCATGCGGGTGGGGAGTGTTCACACCTTCCGCGAGCATGGTAGCGATACAAGTTATTCATAGTGCAATCAAAGTGGCACCTTGGAAGCGTCTCCTCCCTGCTGCGCATGCGGGTGAGCACCCCTGTAGATCAGCAGCAGCTCAAAATGTGCATGTGGATTGAGAGGATGTCCTCAACACTGCTTGGCACTTGTGCTTTCGCAGGTGCCGTGGACGCAGGCATGGGCCAACGTGGCCTTCTGGACGGCCGTGCTGGCCATGAAGGTGAGTCGCCTGCCGCTGAAAGCTCAGGACGCAGACGCTGCTTGTTCCTGGGCGCCGCTGTTCCCGGCAACCTGCAACTATGGAATTGTGTGAGCAGCACTCGAGTAGCTCACTTCCGGAGGGATGCAGACAGTACTCCAAAGGTCAGTTCATGAGAGTCGTTCACGAGAGTCGCTTACAAAAGTCATTCTCGCAATCGCCAGGTGGCCTTCGACTGGTTCGCCGTCATCAAGCCGCTGGAGGGGCCGATGAAGGGGCTGTGGAACCGCGGCTGGCTGCGCAGCGGGCACTCGGGCCCGAGCGCCGACTTCATCCTGTGCATCGCGCGCGGCCTGCCCGCCTTCCTGCTGTCCCTCGTCGACACCGGCATCTTCTACTCGGTGCGCTGTAACAACTCTGGTGGGAAACCCTATGTTTACCAACCACTGATGCATGACTGGCAGCGAGAGATCCGCCCTCCGCCTTCCCTGCCGTATCTCGTCGACACCGGCATGTTGTACTCGGTGCATGGCCCTGTGGCATGTTGTCATGTACTCTGCAGGTGGCGTCTCCCCTCTTGGCGTGCTGAAAAGCTCGTGAGGCTGACAGGAGAAAGCGCCTTTCTTGTTGCAGGTGGTGTCTGCAATATTTGGCGCGCTGAAGGGGCTCGTGTGGCTCAACCTGGGCGTGGTGAGCAACTTCCAGGAGCTGCGGCAGAACTTCCACAAGGGGCCGCAGCAGTGGTGGACGCGCTGCATCTCCGCCGACGGCGGCTCCAACATTCTCAGGTGCTGTCCCTAGCTCTGCGACGCCAAGTGTGAGAATGCAAATGCCAGCGGAAACCCTAGAAACCGTGCTGTTTGGGGTCCCTTTTGCGCACTGCGACACCAGCCTGGCTCAGCTCGTGATCGACCCGAGCGCCTGTGCAGCTCATTGACAATCCCTGATGTGCTGGCTGCAGAGCAATCAACGAGGCGGCGCGGGGCGGCGCCTCCGCAGGCAATCTGGCGACCAACCTGGCTGCTCGGGAGCCGCCGCCGCGGCGGTCCGCCGCTGCGCAGCGCATGGCGGCAGCTGCTCGTGCGAGCCCCTCCATGGCCGCTGGAGCGACTCCAGGTTGGCCATTCTTCTTGCGCCCTTGTCGTCTTCCTGCCTTCATGGCCTCACAACCATTTCTCAGCAGCATTCTCCGCGGCAGTCCGCTGCTGACGCCGCGCGGCAGACTCCTTGTAGTCAATTGACACTGTTCCACATGGGCAAAATTCTCGCAATCCATTGTCACCTTCCATGTGCCTCGGTTCACAGGAGGGCCGGACCCCACCAACGGCATGCCGCCGCTGCGCAAGTCGGGCGCGATGCCGCTGCTGAACCAGCCGCAGGCTCAGGCGCTGCGACGGCAGCGCTCCTCTGTGGCGGGCGCGCTGCACCGCCGCAAGAAGAATGTGCTCGCCTCCCTGCACGACGACCAGTGAGCCTCTTTGACCCCCTGGCAACTGTACCAGTGATCTGTGTGCCGCTGGCAGCCGCTGGCAGCAGGTTTCACACCTCCTGTGCATGACAGCTCCGTCGATGAGACCACAAGGGCAAACGGCAGCGCGAGCGTCGCCGAAAGAGCGGCGGAGGGCCGGCCTTTTGGGGCATCGCACACGAATGTGAAACAATGCCAAGTAAACGATTGGTCGATGCTGACTTTAAAATATGCCGACTACATGTCGCACCATTCACCAGCCCTCCATTGACATGCCGCTCACCTGCTGCAGGGTGGCCATGTGGCTGGTGTTCAGCGACGTGTGGAATGCCATTGTCGAGGAGCTGCGGTCAGTGGACTTGCTGTCCGAGGGCGAGAAACGCAACTTATCCTTCGTGCACCTGCCCATCGACGACAGCATCCAGGTGAGGTTGCCAAGCATGTCTGCTTCATTGGCGCTCTTGCTATTCTGCTACCAAGGGCAGACCGCCGCACCTGTCCTTCGTGCAAAGTTCAAGCCGAATCCTCGAACACCCTGAGCACAGTGTATGATGACAACTGAAAGCTCAGTCACCTGTCTCTTTGACCGACTGCCTCATCTTCACTAGCTGCCGTTTGACTACACTGCTCAGTCGATCAGTCTGAACATATGTCGGAGCATGTTTCGTCCCCCTGCGCGCAGGTGGTGGAGGGCATGCGGCCCTTCCTGCTGCCGGTGTTCTTCTACGCGGGGCAGGTCAATGCTGCAGCGGAGACGCCCGGGCTGTCGGATGCGCAGGAGGTGGCGCTCCGGGAGCTGCGCTCCCTGCTCGTGTGGGCGCTGCTGCAGCTCAACATCCTGACAGAGGCGCAGGTGAACCTTGAGTCAAGCTCAGAACACCCACGGAGAGTATTTTGGCGGAGCTGCGCTCCCTGCTGGTGTGGGCGTTGCTGCAGCTCAACTTGTCCCACGGAGATTGTGGTGAACAATGCACGGCGCAGAAGATGAGGAAGTCATGTGTAGGGCACTCTCTCAGACAAGCTGGAGGCAGGACAGGATAGCAGCTGTCAGAGTCTGAGCAGAGGTTTGGCCTTTTGTCCTGGCAGGCCAAGGTGTTTCTGGCGTTTGTGCCGGTGCATGAGCCGGAGACGGCACACCACCGCAACGCGCGCCAGGCCGCCCTCAAGGACATCATCGCCCTGCTACACCGGTGCGAGGCCCGCAGCACTGTTCTGCAGAGACAGACGCTGAATCTGAGTCTGCATTTTGGCGCTACCTGTTGTCATACGGGCCCCATGCTGCGATCAGATTGACGCCTATGCACTGCCCAGGAAACGGGCTCCGCATTGGCTCCATTCCGTGGCAGCATTGGGTCTATATCAACCTGCAATTCGCACTTCACCATCTTATTGCAGACCCGCCAGGTGCTAGCTGGCGGGGCCAGTGCCGGACTCCAGGATGCGGCGCAACATGCTTCTGAACTTTTGCTGTTTTCCAGTTGTTATCAAAAAGCAGCAAGTGTGGACTTGCACTGCAGGCTGGAGGAGCTGGCGCGGCCGGTGCCGGACTCGGGCGCGAGGCGGGCGCGCTCCGCGGCTTCCGCGGCGCTGCGGAAGAACCTGTCCGACCTCATGGAGCACCTGACCATCGAGATCGAGGTGCGGCGAGAGGCAAAGGGGGCTCTGATGGGAACCGATTCAGGTCCAGTGGCATATATCTATGGCAGCGATCAATATGGTCTGTTGAGGTGCTGATGTGCGTGGTGCGCAGGCAGTGAAGCGAAGGCACCCGAAAGGTCTGGACGCTGCGGGCGGCGGCTCGTGGTCGCGCCAGAAGCATGCGCGGGCTGCGGAGGCCAGCCTCGCCATCGCAGACCTGCAGGTGTGAGCAGCATCGCGTCATCCGCCAGACTACATTACTCCCGTCCCCTGCCGTTGTGAATGTGCAGCCGAAGACTTTTGCATGGCTGCATGACGATTCCTTCCTCACCCCTGATCACATTAATCCACGCGTTTATGGAGGCCAACGGCGACAGCGGCCGACTGTGAGCTGAAGTCCAAGTCAAGTCTTTCATTCATCTTGCTGCTCCTACCTCGTGCAGGCCAGCAAGCTGGCGCCAGCAGAGTGGGCGGCGTTCACGGAGGGCGAAGGCGACGGCTATGGCGGCCCCCTGTCCGCGCTGTTTGACGAGAGCGAGCCCTCCGCCGCAAAGGACGTCATGCGCAAGGTGATGCAACTGAAGGGTGGAGCTGTGATATCAAGGACGCATTGCGCAGTCATCAGGCCCATTCCATGGGTTGGCGCCGATTGACACTGCCGCCTGCACTGCCAAGCCCAAGCCAGCGGGGCCGCCCATCTTGGAGCCTTAACCAAGCTCGGACAGACGCAGCAACAACTCCCTACACAACCCTCACGCACATTCTGCTCCTACCTGCGCGGGCCATCAAGCAGCTGCTGCTGATGCAGCAGGTGTCGCTCGGCGGCATGCTACCGCCTCCCGACACGATTTCGTCATTCCTAGACGGCTGCAGCACACTGCTTCCCGCACGCGCAGGCCATCAAGCAGCTGCTGCTGATGCTGGAGGTGCCGCCAGGGGGCACGGCACCGCGCGGAGACGAGGCGCAGCGCATCCTGTCCTTCTTCCTGTCGTCGCTCAAGAACCCGCAGCTGACGACGCCGCCGCCCGTCGCCGCGATGCTGTCCTTCGGCACCCTCACCCCGCACTGTGCGCACCTGGAATCCTGACCTCCGATGCTTCTGCAGTACCTGTGTGCTGTGAAACATGCCTCGCATGCAGCAAGGTCGAGCCCCTCAGAGCTATCGTACCCCAAAACGCTGTGAAGTCGCAACTTGCAGTACAGGAGCGGTCACGCCAAACCCCCCTGAGCCTTGTCTGCACTCCTGATTGAAGCTATCGCGCCTGCAGACGAGGAGGACGTCATCTATGCGCTCAACGCCAAGGACACCGCCCGGGCGCTGGGGCTCAGCAGCGCTGCCTCCACAAGAGTGCGCACCAGAAGGGTGCCCTTGGCCAGCAGACAGAGGGGCCATGCCCGGGGCGCGCTTGTTGCGCTGGGTTCTGGCTTGTGCGACCTGAACATGCGGGTGTCTAGCGGCGTCGGCGCCTGCCGTGGCTTTTGACCCCGAAACGTGTTGCGGAAGACCCGTCGCCTCATGGCCCGCTCAACTCGAGGTTCACAAGGCCCGTCTGCTGCCTTGCGCCGCTGCAGGGCTCGTCAGACGTGACGGACACGCGGGACGGCGTGACGCCTCGCCATCTGACAACATTGCAATCCTCAGTCAAAAGAAACCCTCGCATTCACTCGGTCTCGCTCGTGCAGGGCCTGACAGACCTGATCACCGAGACCGAGGACGGCGTCTCACCGATGACCTACATCCGCAGCCTGTACCCGCGCGACTGGGAGCACTTCCTGGAGCGTATGGGACCCCGCCTGAATGGCATTGACGCGCACGCGGTGTCGGAGGAGGATTTCTGCGAGGGCGGCGCCCTGGCGCACCTGCAGATGGAGCTGCAGCTGTGGGCTGCCTACCGCGGGCAGCTGCTGGCGCGAACCGTGCGAGGTGCGGATTTTCTCTGGCAGATGAGGTGCCGCTTCAGGCCACGAGAGGGTTGCTGGCATCGGATGGCGGGACCTGGAGACGGAGCTGGCTGAGTGCAGATGATCACCTAATCTCCTTGCAGCTGTTTTCGTGCACCTGCCAACAAGGCTGACGGCGTGCGCGGACGGGCTGAAGCTGGCGGAGATGGAGAAACTTCAGCTGGGCAGCACAACGGATATTAAATACCGTCCTAAAGACCACTGGTTCAACCCACGCTTCGTTTCGATACCTCAACAGGCATGATGGCGTACGCGGACGGGCTGAAGCTGCTGGCGGAGGTGGAGAACCCGCGTCCCGCGGACATGGCGGAGGCCGACTACCAGCTGTGGCTGGCCGACCTCATCGAGTCCAAGTACACCTACGTCGTTGCCAGCCAGGTGCCATTGGAGCTGCATGGCTTGCGAGAACTGACTAGAGACGCTGGCGTCTTCAGCCACGCCAGCACAGCGTGCATAACAGCAGACTGACCATGGCTCCATTCAGCCTTAAACCCTGAAGACTTCCCCACTGGCAGGTGTACGGCAAGAACCGGGGCAGCACCACCGCCAAGGGCCGCTGGCTGGCGCGCGGCGTGGAGACTCTGCTGTGGCAGTACCCGGCGCTGCGGGTGGCCTTTCTGGACACCAATTCCGGCGGCGCCAGCAGTGGACGGGCCGGCCAGTGGAGCGTGCTCGTGCGCGGCCTCGGCGCCGAGCCGTCCGGCACCGACTCCGCCGTCGAGGAGATCTACAGGTGGATTGCTTCATGGAAAGCAAAGAAAACAACTGGCCCAAGTGATGCGGTATAGTTCTGCCTGGCACACACGCTTGTGCCAGCCGCCAAGGTGTGGGCAAGCCGCCGCCTGGTCATCCAACATGGCTCGATGCTGTTTGGATGTTTTGGGAGAGGTATGCCGCTCCTTGCTGGGCCAGGTTGCGCCATCGATCTCGCATGTAGGGACATAATCCGAACAGGTGGCGATATTGCCACGGCGGCAGCCGGCCAATTGGGAAGCATCGTGACAGTCGCAGGAGCGTGCACCGCTGCAAAATGGAGTGCTGGACATGCGATATTGGGATGTGTCTCGCGCAAATTGCGCATGCTGGCAGGCCTGCGCGGCAGGCTGGCGGTGCTGCTGAGCCACCCACAAGACCCTGCACCATTTGTGCAAGCCTCTGTGGACCGGCAAGCCGAGCCAATGCGTGTGTGGGCTTCCAAAGCACCTGGAGCGAGGGCGGGAACGGTACTGGACGAAGTAAGAAACGAATGCATCGTGAGTTTTGAAAGCGAGATGAAAGGGAGACGTTTTGAAAGGGAGACGTTTTGAAAGGGAACACTATTCGTCCACGGCAGGGTGCGGCTGCCGGACAACCCGGAGAGCGGGCGGGGCGTGGTGCTGGGCGAGGGCAAGCCGGAGAACCAGAACCACGCCATGATCTTCTGCTTCAACGAGGCGCTGCAGGCCATTGACATGAACCAGGTGCGCTGCAAGCATCGCGCATCGCTGCCGCTACCTGGCGGCGGCCGGGTTGATGGACACACCCTTCGTTACAGGGTACAAGGCGGCGTGCGCTTGCCGGAGGCTTATGCTTGCCGGCGTCTCACTATGAAGCCCACAAACCACTGCCTCCGCTGCCAGGGTTTCCACCATAGCTGTCATGTGATGGCAGCCTTGCTGGAAGCACATCATGACGGAGCCAGCAGCGCCTCACTGGCTTGATTCCCGTGGCCTGATTTTCCTGTGGCCTGATTTCTCCCTGGAGAGTCCAGCATCTCGTCAACCTGACACCGCTCACCGCACTTGATGTGCAGTACGGTACACTATTTAAAACTTGCTGCCAAAGCACCAAGACGCCTCCAGTTGAGGCGCTCAGCCCCATCCTGTGGAAGCTTGCAACGCAAGCATATCTGACGATCCTCAACAACCTGGCGCAGGACAACTATCTGGCGGAGGCGCTCAAAATGCGCAACCTGGTGTCTGAGTTCACACCCGGCGGCTACGGCGGCCTGCCGCCGCCGGACGACTCCGTGGACGTGCGCCTCTCTATCGACCCGACAGCAGCGGCGCGCCCGACCGCGCCGGTGGTGAGCAATGTGCACCTCACCAGATTTGGCTGCGTTACATCAGCTTGACCACTTCTGCGCCAGGCCGAGTTTTTGTGCGGCTGGTGGGCTGCTCTTCTGCCATCTCACATGTTTCTGCCAGCTGCTGTGGAACCATCCTGCTGGGGGGCTGTTGCGCTTGCATACGCTGGCCGAAGCAGTGCAGCAATCGCGTGCAATCCGCTCCGCAGGTACGGTCCAAGCGGCAAAAGCGCGGGCCGCAGCCCATCGCCTGCGTTGGCTGCCGCGAGTGGATCTTCTCGGAGAATTCAGGTTGGCTGCGCACCTGCTGCTGCTGATCAATGCCTCTCATGTAGACTACTTCGGAGCTCTGCAATGTTAAATGTTGTTCGACTTGCATTGTGATGTGGCATGAGGTGAGGGTAAATAGCGCAGTGCTCACGGCTCTGCACTCGTTCCTGCCGAAGAGTTTTGCGTCGCAGACAGTGTCCCACCTTCTGCATGCATCATTGCGAGGCAGGAACAATGATAACACTGTCTCTCTGGGCCGAAAATCAATGCTGTGACGATGTTCAATAGGCGCGCTGGCGAGTTTTGCGGCGGCGACGGAGTTCACCTTCGGTACCATCGTTCAGCGCGTCATGGCATGGCCTGGCGGCGTGCGGTTCCATTATGGGCATCCCGACTTATGGAACCGCACGTGGACGATGACGCGAGGAGGCGTATCCAAGGCCACAAGGTGCGCAGATTTTCCGCCGCGGGAAATCTGAGAAAGTTTGAATATCTGTCAGTGCAGCGGCGGCGGCGGCGTCGGCATCGTAGCAGCTTCCGAACTATTTGCATCACATACAGCCCATGAAGAGATGCATCTTCACATGTCATCGGCTGTTGAAACACAGCCGGCGTTGTGCCCACAGCTGATGCCATCCGAGGGTTGACGCCTCTGTGTTAGGTATCAAGGTCAATCTGCATGTCGAATGCTTGGCATTGCACACAAGCACGACATGCATTCCACTGAAGGGCCTTCCATGCTTCTGCCTGTCCTCTCTGCATCTCAAGAGCCCGCTCAGCTTATTCTATGCACTTGCTTCCTGCTGCTTCGCGCACACAAACCCACGATCATCATGGTCACTGCACAAATCCAATAAAATTCAAAACCCTGCAGGGCGTTCCACATCAGCGAGGACGTGTTCGCGGGGTACAACCACATGCTGCGCGGCGCATCGACAAAGTTCATGGAGTACATCCAGGTGGGCAAGGGCCGCGACATGGGCTTCGACTCCATCAACTCCTTCGAGTCCAAGGTGAACAATACGGCTCTGTTTCAGACCAAAGAACCCTCACAAGAGCATATCAGACAGCTGTAATTTCCCATTCAGTTGATGGTCGTGTCGAGGCTTCTGAATCAACATTCAGCCTTCAGAACCAGCACAGGTAACACACGCGCATGCGCAGCCTGCACTGTTCTTGCCACGTGTGCTCAGAACGACCACGATGTCCGTGTGCACCTCAGGTGGCCGGCGGCAATGGGGAGCAGGTGCTGTCGCGGGACGTGTACCGCCTGGGCACCCAGTTCGACTTTGCCCGCCTGCTGTCCTGGTGAGCCCCGAGTGACAGTCGCTGTGATGCTCATGCTCATGCACATGCTCATGCTCATGCTCATGCACATGCACATGCACATGCACATGCACATGCTCATGCTCATGCACATGCACATGCACATGCACATGCACATGCACATGCTCATGCACATGCACATGCTCATGCTCATGCTCATGCTCATGCTCATGCTCCTGCTCCTGCTCATGCTCCTGCTCCTGCTCCTGCTCCTGCTCAGGCTCAAGCTCTGCCGAGTCCCAGCAGAACTCTGGCATGTGCCAGCAAACTCTGCATCCCTGGGAGGGTGAGGCTTCGGCGCTGTGTCCAGGAATTCATCCCCGCAGCCTCGCAGGAGGATACTATGCTTCACACGTCACCGGCACAGCTTGCCACAACCGAACCGCCTTCATTGACGTTGATGCAGGTACCACACCGGGCCGGGCTTCTTTGTCAACACATACCTGGTGTTTCTGACGGTGTCCGCCTCGGTGTGGGTGTACCTGCTGCTGGCGCTGTCCGGCTCGCAGACATACGCCTGCGGCCGCGACAACCGCGAGCTGTGCTCCACGCTCACGGGTGCGCGCGCTCTGTCGTTTCCGGGAACGCGCAAAAATGTATCAGATGATTGCTTTCAGGGTGGATCCAATCACGAGGGCCGGACAGTGGACGCACAGGGTGCTGCTAGATGAATCGCCATGGCCCTTCGTCTGATGGCAGTCTCTGTTGTTCGATCCCATGGTCTCCTCCAACGAGCAAGTGCTGGAGCAATTAGTGGATGCACCCACTGCTTCGGTCAACACATCTGTTCGTTTGTGGCGGCCTTCAAACCTTGAGCCTGTGTGGCCTGCAGGCCAGTCAGCGGGCACGGCGGTGGGCAGTGGGGGGCATTTCGGCGTGCTGACGATCGCAATGTGTGCCTTGTAGCTATGGCTGACCCACCTACTGCTGACCATCGAACACTCGAACCCGCAGGCCAGTCGGCTGGCGTAGCGACGAGCAGCACGGTGCGATTTGGCGCGCTCATGATCACTCGGCATCTTCCGAATCACCAGATTAACATGTGCAGGCCAGTCGGCGGGCGTGGCGGCGGGAAGTGTGGTGCAGATCGGCGCGCTCACGATAGCGACGTACGCCGTGGAGCTGCTGCTGGAGCGCGGCTTCGTCTTTGCGCTCGGCACGCTGCTGTACCAGTTCATGCAGGGTACGAACGTCAACCTTCGTATGTGCATATGTCCTACAACAATGCTTCACCTGTTTGTGCACGGCGCTGCATCAAGTCAGGCCGCGCGCGCCTTAGTGCGCATGAGTCTGCACTTGCCGCACCGCTAGATCAGTATGTAGGCAGAGGCAGCTTCTCCATTGGTCGCACACTCTGTTGCTTCTGGCTGTCATCTCTTGCAGCCGCACAAGCGCGGCCCGCTTCCAAAAGAATGCTCTAGTTCTGGCCAAAATTTGCTATCATTGCCTCGTGTCGTACTTTTCTTCCACGCTCTTCGGCGCGCATGCTCCATCATGTTTGGCATCTTCCGCAACCGCACGAGCGCCCACTCCTTCAAGGAGAATGTAGTGTCGGGCACCTTGTGTCCCAAACAAATCCGAACGCTCCATGTCATTCAAACTTTCTCCTGTGCGCAGGCTCCATCATGTTCGGCATCTTCCGCAGCCGCACGAGTGCATACTACTTCAAGGAGGACGTGGTGTCGGGCGGCGCCGCCTACATCCCCACGGGTCGCGGCTACGCGCTGTCCCACATGTCCTTCGTCAAGACCTACTCCTCCTACGCCCGCAGGTGCGGTGCTAATGGATCCTCAGGCAAGATATGATTATGTCACGTGGCCTTGTTTGCTGCCAGGACAGCTCCCATTGCGAGACCTGCCCGGCCGCTGCCTAGGTCTTGAAGCCGGCTGCACTTGGTGCATATCCCACCCGAAACGCCTGCCCAAGGCAGACCCTGCCGCCGTCGCTTGTGAACCAAGAACTCGCTCTGTGCCGCAGCCACATCTACTACGGGGTGCAGCTGGTGCAGCTGCTGGTGCTGCTGGCGGTGGTGTCCACCAGCCGCTACATTTCCAGCACCTGGGGCGCCTGGCTGGTGCGCCTTTACGGGTTTAGGGTTTAGGGTTAGGGTTTAAAACATGTCACATCTCGTAATGTGTCATTCAACGTTCAACTGCAGGTATCATCCTTTGTGTCGTCTCGGGTGACGCCTCGAGACGGAAATGCACACCATGCATGCTGGGCGCTTGCGAGCCCTCTTCAGCAAAATTTTGACAAAGGTACCGTGGACAATGTCTGCAGGTGGCGGTGTGTCTGCTGTTTGCCCCCTTCTGGTTCAACCCGCAGACCTTCTCCATGACCAGGACGAAGGTGTCGCCCCCTCTGTCTGCTGCCCTTCCCAGCGTTGACTGCCCTGCTGCCCTGCTGCCTCTCCCAGCGTTGATTGCCAGCAACTTCGTGGCTGGCCCCAGAAGACTGCAGGCTGAGCAGGCCAGATCACAGCATGCAGTGAGACGAGTCTCCCAGTGTGTCCTGTTCCCGCAAGAACGCGCTGCCTCATGGGCTGCGCCGCCCTGTGCTGCAGGACGACTTTGACAAGTGGCGGCTGTGGATGGCGGACGTGCAGGACCCCGACACCCACACCACCTGGTTCTCATGGAACAAGGTGCGGCTCCTGCATTGCATGCGTCTCAGAACGGCTTCTTCGCACTTTAATTATGATATGAATTAGAATAAGCTGGAATGAGAGAGCGCTTTGGTGCTCGGGAATTGCATGCGCTGTCTTGTGCGCGACAGCCTGCTGTCTCTCCGGCGCCGGCGAGGAACCTCTCAACGCGACAGTGATCAGACATGTGTCTGCGTGGTTCTCATCTTTCGCAACCTCTGCTGCCGCAGGCGCGGCTGGCAAAGGCGCGGAACGAGGGCTCGCACGCAGACGTGCCACGTCCGGCGCAGCACCCGCACCTCGGCGCGCTTTTTGGCGTCGCGCAGAGCCTGCCCACCGCGCTCCTCGTGCTTGGCGCCATCACCCAGCTGCAGAACACACGTGTCAACCGGTGCGGCGCTGCATACACCCTAGCCCTGTGCGAGTGCTGCCGAGCAACGCTTGAAACCAATGCGCCTGCTTTGCAGACACCTGCTGTTCTTCGGACCTGAGCGGCGTGTCGCAGCTGGTCGACCTGAGCAATACGTTTGCCGGTTAGGGTTTACTAAAGGACCCTAAACGCACTTGCGATTCTCTTTGGTGCAGGTACCTGCTGTTCGGCATCCTGAGCGGCGCGGTGTACGCGTACCTGATCATCGTGGTGACAGCGCGGAAGGTCATGCGCCGCCGCTTCGCGCAGCGCCGCTGGCGCCTCGCCCGCATGGTGCCCCCACCCGCCTCCCCTCTCCCCGTCGTGCTGTAACACTCGAATCCATGCAACGGCCTGTGCCGTGCACTTTCGAGCATGCCGCGCCGCTAGTTGCGCTCGTCCTGCAGTGGGCAGTGCCAGTTCACCCTGCGCCTTGCTGCGTGGGAACATGGATTTGTGGCGGCTTCACTATAGCTGTTCCCAGCAGAGCCGCCCATGCAAGCCGCCCACTACCTGCCGCAGGCGCTCACGCTGGTGGCAATCACGGCCATCATCGTGTTTGCGGTGGTGGTGGTGCCCAAGCTGGGCTCCACCACGGACGGCTTCCGCAATGTCGTCATCATCTTCTTCGCCAACTTCCAGGTACGCAATTGTGTTTTACCAGCTGCGGCAGCACTCTGCCAGCAGTCAAAACCGCACCGCTGGCGCGGCTGCCAGCCAGCAGCATGTGGGTGCTCGGTTGTTCATTCACCTCAGGAACACCCGATGCTGCTGGGCTGCTAGCTGGTATGATCAAGTTGCGGCAGCAGCTGACGGCGTGCTGCAGAACTGGGCTGAAGCATGATCCTGGGCTTCCCGCAGATCCTGGCGATCATTGGGCAGGTGCTGCTGTACTTCTTCCCAGAGTGGACGCGCGTCCGCTACTACGTGGACCTCAGCTACAGGTGCGCATCCTCACCTGCCGGCCGCAGGTCGAACTTTCTGCAGTTTCTGTGCAGAGTCAAGGCAGCCAAGGCAGCAAAGCCTCCGACGGTGGCAGTGTCCCTTGACCGAACCTGCAGGAGCCTTGGACTACACGCTGGGCTACTGCATGTCCCTGGGCCGCTTTCCACATGCTCGGATGCGAAAAAACAACTAATCGTTACTGTACTCCTGTTGACCCCTTGCAGGAGCCTGGACTACACGCTGGGCTACTGCCTGTTCCTGGGCCGCTTTCCACAAGCTCGGATGCACGAAAACTAATCCTTGCTGTACTCCTGTTAACCCCTTGCAGGAGCCTGGACTACACGCTGGGCTACTGCCTGTTCCTGGGCCTTTTCCTGCTGTCCTTCCTGGGCTTCGTGTCCCGCATCCAGGCCGCGCTGCTCTTCAACACCAAATTCGCCAAGAGCCTCAAGCGTGGCCGCCTGCTGGTGCTCCCTCCTGCTCTCAACCCTTGGACCCGCTCTGCAGCAGAACCACGTGTGTGCCTGTTGCGACTGCAGCTGCACCGATGTCCACAAGCGCGCCTTGCGGATGCCTGCACCCCTGTCGACCAGCAGCACGACATGCGCATCGCGTGCACCGCTGAAGTCGACACAGAATCAAATAGAAGCTAAGCCTTCCCGCTTCCGGCTGCCTGCAGGGCCGCTACGTCCAGGTGGTGGTGGAGCGCCAGCAGCGCGAGCGGGACCTGCGCGAGCAGGCGGAGGCGAACAAATCCTTCAAATCGGCAGGATCCAGCGCCGCCGCCAGCGCTGGCGGCGAGCCCGTGCAGCGCAAGGGCAGCCACGCCCGCAGCGGCAGCCTCAGCGGCGGCGGCGGCGGCGGCCAGCAGGAGGGCGCGCCCCCAGTGTCAGCGGGGGCGGGAGCGCAGCAGCCGCCACTGCAGGGTGGCAGGTGGCGCTGAGAGGCGGCTCAGGCGTCAGGCAGCGGTTGCCCGAGAATGTCAAATGAGTGATGACTCCCCAAGGTAGCAGCCGCGAGGTAGCGGCTGCAGGTGGTTGGCGCCTTCGACATCGATTTCTAGGCAATGCAAGTGCAAGTCCAGGGGACATCGGCAGGCGCCTGCTGAGTGCGCACGCTGCGAATGCCATTCAGTATCCGTTTGACCATCACGGCCTCGACAAACTTAGTAGTATAAATGTACACGCCCGTGGCCGGCTGCAGCACGCTTGTGAAACTGCTCATGCCGTACATGAATGCAACGGCATCCTATTGGTTTTGACACAGTGAACACGCTGCTACGGGGTCTGACAACATGACTGCCAGTTGCGGAGATTGGCTGGGTCCGGTTTGCCTAAGAAAAAGGCGAACACTAGCCGCACGTCTGAATGCACTGGCACTATCTAATCTCGAGTCCGCCGCAGGCCATCAATAGGTACTAAAGCTGGGACCGGGCCTGGTCTGTAGTGGAACTTCTGCCGCTGTCAATGACTCTTGTGGTGTGTTTCTTGTTTGTTGGTGGACATGTTTGTGATCAGGAATTTGTCGGCGGGAAGTGGTAGGGTATACTCCATGGCGCAGGGAGACACCGGAGTTTCACAAAGTCACAGTGCTCAATTCTCCACAGGTACTGCAATTCGCTTGCTGAGATAGGAATACTAGTCTAGTAGACGGGACTAGATGCAGCACGGTCACCTGACAATCTGATGCTGAAACCACGTGTCACGAATATAGCTAAAACCAAGCAGATGCTGGCCATAAAAGGAGTGCTCCCGTTGTTCTGATGGGAAGATGAACAGCTGCAAATCACTGCAAGCCGATTGGTGTGGAACTAGGTGGGGCAACAGTCTTGCTGCTAGCTGCGCAGTGCGCTGTCAATACTTCAGGATCCTGAGGACTTCTGTTCGCATTCTGAGGTACCGCCAGCATTCCACTCTGGGACAGCAGTCTGAGCGGAAGGCGTGGTGGCGTGCAGTTTTCACTTGTGTAGACAGTCTTTGACCCCACTGCGGCTCTACAGCGGCCGGCGCATCACGCCTGGCTGCCGAGTAGAAGCAGCTTGCGTCCGCGGTGAGCGGCGGCGCGCTTGGCGCGCTGGATGCGCAGCCACTTCTTCCAGTCGAAGTTCTTCTTTGGCACGCTGGCGCGGCTGGACCTGACTGACTGCACGTTGTTGCCGCCTGAGCCATCTGTCCACTCCCACTCGATGCCCCACCTGCAGTGCCAGGCACTCGCTTACGTCAGTGCCTGATTCGCAAGGACCCTGGCAAGGCGGTGCTTCGCCGCGGAGTTGCTGCCGAGATACAGCGCCTTGAAATGCGTCCTAAGAGTCCAGCGCGGAAGGACAGGTGTGCAAGTCTTTGCATTCAGCTGCAAATGTGCACAAAGCCCAGCAGATGTGGAGGTGGAAACGCACCGGCCGTCGCCGCTGGTGCCGAGGTCGATGCTGCCATACTTGCACTCCGGGCACAAGTTGGTCACCATGGCCGTCTGCCAGGAGCGGGAGATGGGGTTGCCGCCGCTGCCGGTGCCAGTGCCACGATATCTGAGCGTGCGGCCGCACGGAGCGACTGTGCCGCCCCCGCCAAATTGTGGGGCGTTGAGCGCCACACGCATGCCGTTGAAGGCGCCGCCATTTGGCGGCCACGCCTTGCCCTTGGCTTGCATGTTGCCCTGGCAGTATCCCGACCACTGGTTCATTCCGTAGTAAGTGGCTGCAGAAAACAGAGAGCACGTCAGTCGCCTGGGCAGCGTAGAAACTCCACATTGCCGCTGCCGGACCGGTAGCTGATCACAACACAAATGACATGGCAGAAGCAGCACCGCAGCTCAAGCGAAGAGATTCAATCACAGGACTGAGTGAATGCATTTCAAGGACGCCTGCTGTGTGCTGGGCCGGACATGACTTGCTGCAGCGCCAGCACATAGTTGGAAGGAACAGTGTATGTTTTCAATCGGAAGGCTCCAACCCCCCGCAGCGTTCCATAGCAGGCGGGTGGTCAGCCAGCAGGATGGCTCACCGTCGCCCTTGAAGGTGGCATCGACGCTCGAGACGAGCGCTGTGAGGAGAATCGCGACTGCGGCCGCCAGTCCGACTGCCCGCATCTCGAAAAGGGTCGCTTAGGGCGTGGGAAGGGCCTCCGAGCGTGAGATCGTTTGCAGCCCTGCGCGGCGCGCAATCCGTGCTTAGGCAAAGGCGATGCTACTGCACGATAGCGTCTGGGCTGCTGTGCGCGCGCGGGCGCGCGTCCTGCGTGCTGGCTAACAGGGCACGTGCCCTAGCGCTGGCGGCTGCGGCGGCATTCGGCCATCCAACGAAGTCTTGCCGTTCAGTGCTGCAGCCCAGGATAGCGCATGGATGCATATCCCAGCTCGACGAGGTGGAGCACCCAAAAGCGCCGAAACGTTTTCCAACCGGAGGGTGCAGCCATCGATACTGCAGCAGAACTGTCCCCGCCCGGCAAATGCTAGCGAGTCGACACGCCTGGACAAGCAGAGTACGCCATCACAGAGCTCCTGCTGTGCAACCGCTGCGACAGTCGCAACTTTTAGGACATATAGGCTAGGCGGTCGGACAGAGCCACAGAACAGAGGTCTAGAGCAGCCAGGCTTCCGCTGCGAAAGGAGACGCCGTGTGGCGGGCAGCAAAATGGTTTTCCTGTGTTCCAGGAACAGGCAGGAGCCCGGCAGGCGGCGCGTCACGGTCGCACCTTGTGCCTGAGGAGGAGCAGAAGACGGTGGACGGTGCAGGCAGTTCGACGAGGGCAGACGACGCTTCGCTGCGTGTTTGGCGGATCGCTGCGTCCGCGGAGCTGCTTGTGTATGTATATGTGTCAGTTGAAAGTTTGTTGTGAGAGCCAAATTGTTACAGACGCGGTTGACGGCTGTTGTCCACTGAGTAATCGTGCTGGCACGTCTGGCATGTCAGTCAGTCCAACTCCGAGGGGAAATCACTCAACGACCCTTGTTGCCCAGACTGACCAGATGGTTTTGTCCGTACATATTTACGAAAGGTACAGTTGAGTCAAGTACGGATGCCGTCAGCAGCCGGTCTGACTGCCAACCTAGAGACGCCTCTGCGCTCTACCTGGCGACTACTGCTGGACGCGGCGCCCACATTCATGCAGGAGGCTTGCCTCGTCGAGCTGGAGTATCATAACCTGTAGGACGTCGGATAGCGTGCTCGTCTTGCACGCTGAGCCGGCCCTGGATGACGCATGATCAGTGGCGCGCGCGTCGTGCAGAACAGTTGACACAATGTCGTGTATCAAGCGAGCTTCATGCCCTGGCTTATGCAATCTGAACGGTACTTTGGCCCGTGCAAGAGCCTGCTGGTGTAATTTCATGAACACGATGCTTTGCAGCGGCCGCATCTCCCGCTGGAACAGTCGCCCTGGGGCGAAATTCCCTCATTTGCGAGGCTTCTTCCATACCCCTGCTCTTAAAAGCACATTTTTCCAAGGGGAGTAAACCCTTTACTCCCCTTGCATTGGTCAAGCACAGCAGTGCGAGCACAGTGTCTCAAATCTCAACTGCAACGCCGCACCAACCGGCCGCTCAATGACAGGCTGCGACTTGGAAGCAATGCCCTGCACACTCTGAACTGGTCCCCGGAATCCGCCGTTTCGACACCCTGTCCGACGCCTCCTCGACAGACCAGTCTTCGTGGACATTGTGCTCACGCTGTCCGTCCAACATACGCACCCGCGGCATATCGGTGTCAATTGCATCGAATCCGCTGAATTACCGTCGATGGTCAGCAGTGGCTGCGCGGCTGCAACGCCGTCGCGCGGCCAAGGCAAGCTACGCTGCTCAAGCGACTGTCGGCGTCCGCAGCGGGGGGCCGTGCCAGCTGATCAGCTCGACCGTCCCCGACCATGTCTGCAAGGCCTGCTCACCGCCGTTTCTTCGTCTCCTGCCGGCCACGCGCTGAATGGCCGCACGCTGCGGCGAGCCGCGGTGTGCGGGATGCAGCGGCCTGCGGCTGACGACCAGGCACAACGCCCGGCGATGCGGCCAGCCGCGGCTCTTCTGGCGGCTGGTATGGCCGCAGCAGTGTCCCAGATCATGGCATCGCAACTACCAGCGTCTGCCGCGGAGCTGCCCAGGTGCATGGAGTCCAAGACACCACACCTGTTGACATCACAATTTGCAATTCCTCTGAAAAATAACCGCAGGGAATGAAACACCACTTGCTGCACAGCTGATGCCGCAGAGCGGTGGCGCCTTCGCCCACTTGCAGGGCGTACACTCGGAGTGCTCGCAGACCTGCAACGGCTTGCACACCTTGAGTGTCAGAGCTTTGATACTGCGACACCTGCAGGATCACCGCGGGCGGCGACAGCCACCAGCTGGCGGTGGACCGCGCTTGGCTGGAGGGGCTGCTAGTGCAGGAGATGCGCTCCCGGTGAGTCTCTTTGCAAAGCAATCAGACTGTGTTATTTCCTGGAAAATCAGGCATTGCAGTCGTGCGAGTATGCTGCTGGGAATTGTTGCCACAATGCGACGACCCGCCAGTGTCGCTCAACCCCACCTCGTGAAGAAAAGAGGCTGCTGGAAACCGCATGAGCCAGTGTCGTGTGCAGACTCACAAGCACAACAGGTGGTGGGCTTTGGCTCACGGTTGGAGAGCCAGAGACTTCCTGGGTAGCACTCAGTCTGTGCAGAAACACGCATAGGAGTTTCCGAACTACACATACAGCCTTGAGCCACCGCGGGTTGCTGCAAGCCGGAGAAGCTGCCAGACGACCTACTTCTGGGTCGTGCTGGAGTCGGCGCAATCGATGTGCAGGCGAAGAACCTCATTGACAAAGTGTGAACCTGCAAACGCTCCATGCTTTGCTGCAGGGTGGAGACGCTGCCGGACGACCAGCTGCTGGGCCTCTTTGAGCAGCTTCTGCGCAATACACCGGGCGCCGCCGCCGCCCTGACTGCGCTCCCGCCGGCGCCGCCAGCGGCAGGCGGAAAGACAAGTTCTTTGGCAGCGCCTCAGTCTGTAGAGCGGGGCGCTGCGGGCCCGAAAGCCAAGGGTGTGGCCGAGGGAGGGCAGCAGCGCAGTGGCGCGGAGTCCGCCACTACAAGACAGCAAAGTGACGATGCTGCGGCTCGCAGCCAGCCGCCGGATGTGGCGGATGCTGCGGCTCGCAGCCAGCCGCCAGGCCAGGCGGCGTCAGCGCTGCAGCAGCGGCTGTTTGGTAGCCTGCCGCGGCCGTTTCCCGAACAGGCGGAGGCTCCGGCAGGCGGCGCAGCGCCTGCGGACACGCCGCAAAGCGCGACCGAGCAGCTGGCCAGCCGGCAGCCGCCTGCACCGCAGCGGCAGCCGAGCCAGGGAGCGCAGCCCGCAGAGGCAGCCGCCGCAGGCTCTGGCGCTGTCGGTGCACAGGGTGAGCAGCGGCAGACCCGTGCAGCGGCAGGCAGCGGATATTCGGATGCAGCTGGCGCACCAGCGGACAAAGCCAGTGCCACGGCGACGGCGGGTCGCAGGGAGGGCGAGCAGCCCGCAGATGATCGAACTGCAGAGCTGCTGGCGGCTTCGGGCATCTTCATGCCGCGCCCGGGCGGCAACGGCGACGCGGCCGCCGCCGCCGCCGCCGTGCAGGAAGGACAGCCGCATCCGCGCGCCGTGCTGTCAGGTGCTCTTGACTTGTAGCCCCGATGTTGCAACACCATCGGCAAGCTTGAACGCAAATAGGCGATCCAACAGTTGCACGCACTGCGTATCTGAAGTCTAGACAGTGAGAATGCATGGTCTCTGCTCGTCGGGCTGCACTGCTGCCGGCGCGGACATGGCTCACAGTCGTCCCCAGCTGCTGCAACCTCATTTCAGTTGCCATCATTCATGTCGCAGGAGGCCTGGAGGCGCTGGCGTCGTGCGGCAGCCGCCTGGCGGCTGGCAGCGCAGCGACCGGCGCATGGCTGTCGCTGCTCGCGCAGCAGGGGCGGCTGCCGGCGGTGCTGGCGGCTGCCGCGGCAGTGGCGGGCTTGCAGCTTGCGGTGCCGCCCCTCATCAGGTGATTTCCTTGCTCCTCGCACATCACGTCTGTCAGCACCTGATGTCTCAGTGCTGCTCGGATGCTGCACTCTGTCGATATGGGCTTGCAGAGCACCCTAATATCCCACTGTGAGCAGTTGTGTGACGTCTTCCAGCTCTAAAGTGGATCCAAGTGTCATGATGGTGTCGCTTTTGCAGGTGGCGCTATCCCGGGCTCGCGGCTGGCAGAGCAAAGGTGCAGCAGCGGACAGCAGGCAGTGCGAACGGGCAGCAGCGGCTGCCACCGTCACCAAGCTTCCAGGTGCGCCTTCAGAATGATTGGTCTTCACCCCCTCTGGCAGCTGCCGCTCGCCAGTGCTGTGTGCACGCCGTGAGAAAGCCGCCAGTGGCCTCTACATCCATGTGCGTGGATGTGCACGAGCCTGTGACCTGAATACGGGCACGAATATCCGCAAGCACCCTGCCGCCGGTCGGTCACCCATTGAACCTGCTTGTCAAGGGGCCGCCAGCAGCTGCGGATGGCGCCGTGCCAGGAATACCTTCAGCTGAGGCCGGCGGCGTCGTCTGGCGGCGGTCGGAGCCGGCGGATGCTGCCGCGCAGCCGGAGGCGTTTCCCAGTCTCAGCCTGCCGGCACCGGGCATGTTTCCCAGCCTGCCGTCGCCGTGGGACGACCCAGACTTCTACCGCCTGGGCTTGCACACGGCGCCGCCGCCGCCGCAGCTGGCGGCGGGCATGGCTTCCGCAGCTGCGGCCGGCGGCGCGCCGGAGCACGGCGACGGCATCAGCATCCTCTGGCAGCGGCAGGAGCTGGGGGCGACGCCTGCCACAGGACCGGCGGCCGGCGGCAGTGCTGCTGCAGCAAACGGAAGCTACCCCGGCATCCTGTGGCAGCGAGCCGCCGACAGCGAGCCTGCAGCAGCCACAGCGCCTGATGCGTTCGTGGCGTCGCCTGCCGAAACTGCAGCGGCAGACAGCAGCACACAGGGCGGCGGTCGTGCCAGCGACGGCGGCGCCCTGCCCGGACGACCGGTACGGCTGCCCGTCATCCTGTCGCGCCGCGGGCGGGGCGGTCGCAATGGCAGCCCCGGTGCCAGCGAGCTGCAGGACGACCCTGCGGTGCTGGACAATTTGGATGATGACCGGCCAGTGGCGGTGGCCGGCGGACGCTCGGTTGTGCGGCGGTGAGCCCGTTGGGCACAGGGGAGCACGAAGTGCTGGAGGTCTGGGGGAGTTTGTGGAACTGAGGCTTGAAATAATGAGTGCGGTTTCGGACATGCTGTTGCATCCTGCAAACATGTGCAAGTGCCGAGCCTTAACTAGGGGATGGTGAAGCGTCAAGTGTCAGATTAGGTCAAGCGTGCCAGCACGTGCTCGCATGGTGTAAGACGACTGACAATGCACCAACCAATTTCAGGAATCTCTGCCCGCTTCTTCGCTTGTGAGGTCCCACCAGCGTGATGACTGTCCAGAAGCCAGAGGTGCGCGGCCAAACAAATGCAAGCTGTCTCGAAGGTTCAATCGTGGGACTTCACCTTTCCGGAAGGTGCAGCCATATTTGCCGGCTTTCCTGTCTGCATGACCGCGTGAAGCTGACGCACATCAGCGCGAATCCCGCATCCGTCGACCGGACGAAGCCCATCGAGGGGCCGACGGTGTGGTATGGCGCGGACTTGACACCAGAGGATGTTGAGTACAGGTGCACCATAGCTTTATGCTGAACTCACCCTCAGCAGTCTTGCATGCGTCATACAGAACTCTTCTAGATGCAGCCGTGTGGTGTTCACAGAGCCTCCCTCCCTGTTGTCGTTGGGCGCTGGCGCGGTTCCCTGCGCATATGCGAGCAGCGCGCCACGACAGGGCCATCAGCTGGACTTTAAGCAATCATCAATCTAGTGCGATGCACACTGCGTCTGGGGGAGCTTTGACGCTCGGCTCTTTGCCTGACTGTCGTGCTCGGCCGCCGCCGCACAGGCTGACGGCGACCAACTTGGCGGAGCTCGATGCGGCTGTGCGCCATGTGGAGGCTTCCGGCCTTGCGCTGGAGGATGTGGGCAAAGTAAATGCTGCTTCATTCGGTTTCCGTTGTGACGTATGTTCCTTTCATTACGTTATCCAGTTGCATTGGTGCAGCAGCGCGTCCCTGCTGGACAGGCGGCTTGTAGGGTTTGCGATTTCCAATGTTCCGACTCTTGAAACCTGCTGCAGGAGGAGTTCCCGCTGCCCTTGCTGGGCCCTCTGCTGGAGCTGCTGCACAGGGACCTGCTGTTTGGGCGCGGCATGCGCATCCTGCGGGGGCTCCCCACCCAACACAAGCACGGCCTCAAGTGCGTTCGCGGAACCTCCACAAGTCGGGTCCTTCGTCCCAGAGCCTCCAGCTCCTTGAAGCTTTCCAAGCTCCTGATGCCTGGTGTGCAGTCCCTTGGCACAGAATCCGCCTGCTGAAAAGACTGTGTTGAAGCGGAATCCAACCATCCAGCCACGGCAAACCCGCGCGCTGCGTAGGTATGCAGTGACGGCGCTGTGGGGCGTGTCGGCTTACTTTGGCCCCAAAGTCGCACTGACGCAGGCCGGCCACCTGGTGGGCCACGTGCGGGACGCAAAGTCGCGCATCCGGGTGAGCGACCTATGGAGAAAGAGCTAAAGGAACCGAAGACACAATGCTGCAGCTGCAGGGTTCACATCTCCGTGCAAGCAAAAGCTCTGCAACCGTGCAGCGTCTCACAAGCGCAGAGGTTTCCGGCAAGGCTTCGCGCCCGTCCTGCCTGTGTCATGACCAAGGGTTTCAGTCTGGACTGCAGGCAGCAGGCGGCGGCCGCACCAACCTGGGAACGCACCCTATGGGGTGCGCAGTTGCCACGCACCTCTGGGCATGCCGTGTCTTGTGCTGTACCCAACATACCACTCAGCACCCTGCTACCCATGTGCAGTCGAGTTGCCAGCTGCCACTCGTGTCGTGCCACTTGTGTCAATCAGCCGGAAGTGTAGATGCACTGACGGCAACTGAGTCTCCAAGATTCCACGCCGACAATGCGGACATCGTGTTTCTGGCGTGCCTTCAGAACGCCGCATCTGGAGGCGCGCGCTCGTCAGCACAGTGCTGCATCTGACGCTGACGGCAGTGGCGCGACACATGCTGACGCACTGCTGGTCGATTCGATCGCTTCACATGCAGTGCGGCGTCAACATTGTCACATCCGCTCGCGCAGGTGCGAACAGGTGCTGCAGCTCGCACGCAGTGCGGAACGAGATCCTGCAGCGCCGCCCGGACCTTCATGAGGTGCGTTTACATGCCGCGACTTCTCGTGGCTGTTATTTCGGCTTGCGGACACAATGCTGCCGTGGTAAGCCAACAACGTCTGGCGCAACGGCCGCTGGCGCACTGCAGTCCAGGTGCATCACGATGCGCTGTGTGCCAAACACAGGTGCTGTCTCAGCCGTTCTACCAGGACCGCCACGAGTGGATCCCTGAGGGCGCACCGCCATACTACGTGTCTCCATGCTTCCACTACCACGGCAACAGGTGCGAGCAAGCAACAGTGTCTTATTCTTCGGGCAGTACCCTCTGCGGCAGCTGCGCAGCAGGACCTGCTGCTCGAGGTTTAGGGTTTAGGACCCTGTGCGGCAGCCCTTGACGGCCTGTTACTGGCGCCACACGTTTAAGAAACCTGCTCACTTGCGTGGCAAATGGCGCGGCATCGCATGAGCTGCACACGGGCGGCCGCAGCATGATTTCAAACAGCAGAAGAAGAAGGCAGGTCGTTGAGAATCAAGCCGCAATGTCGGCGCCGATGCAGCCTGGGTGTGGAGGCGGCAGCCGCAGACGCCGGCGACTTTGCCGGGACGCCGGATGTGACAGACCTGCAGGTGATGCTGACGTCAATGGCAGAGCAGCAACATGTCTCAATTTCGCTCGAGATGCGTCAAGCAAAATCAGTAGCGCATCGTCTATGCAGTTCATTGGCAAGAGCATCCTTGCTGCGCTGCGGAAGGTGGCACATCGAGCAGCAGGCCGTGGCGGAGCCCGCGACATGACGATAGCTTTTGAAAGCTCTGTCTTGAAGTTGCATCAGACGACTCGTCGACACAACCGTATCCTGTGCAGCGAGAGGCGCTGGCGTTCGTGCAGCAGCTTGCGGCAGAGCCGCGACTTGACACATATTGGATCTCTCTCGAGATGGTGCCACTCCTCTCATCGCGTTAACTGCAACCTGTGCAGCGGGAGGCGCTGGCATTCGTGCAGCAGGTGGCAGCGGAGCCGCGGCTCTTCTACGAGGCCGCGCTGCAGCCCGGAGACGTGCTGCTGAACCACAACCTAACGTGAGGCTTTCTTTGTGGTCTTTCGTGACAAAACCCTGGCACTCCTCAAGGACACCTTGTGCGAGCCCTCTGCAGCCTGAAAGGGCTCGCTCAGCACGTCGGTGTTTCAAAATGTGCACTGAACGACTCTGTGTTGCTGTGATACCCTGCGCAGGACGTTCCACTCGCGCACGCACATCACCGACGAGGGTTCCGCGGTTCGCCACATGCTGCGGCTGTGGGTGTCGTCGCCACTCGGATGGTGTGCTTTTCAGGACTCGCAAACGCCGCTACAGCTGCAGCTCAGTGCTGACCAGCTTCCAGGACTCAAAGCAGACGCAGCTGCCGCATGTCAGCCGGCGCGCCTTTCTGCCCGTATCCCCATCAGCGATTCGATGTTGACGCGCGAATTCCAACAAATTCGAATTTGCCAGATCCAGATTCTTGTCACAGGGACATCGACCCGATGTACGAGCAGCGCTGGTTCACGACGGAGCGCGGCCGCCGCGGGGGGCTGGTGCGTGCTGTGCGGCAAAACTCATGACTCTCCACGCCAGCAAAGCCTCGGCCTGAGGCGCCCTCACCACAGCTGGCACCTCCATGATCGGCCTTGTGCATAGCTGCGCACATGCCTCAGGGCGCAGTGCTACACACGTCCGGCACGACGAGAGGCTGTGTAGGGTTTAGGGTTTAGGGTTTTGTACCAAATATAGTCTTGACAGGTTCACGCGTGTATTGGCAGGTGTGCCCCGGCAATGCGCGGTGGCATGTGGCGGTGGACTTCGAGCAGTACGTGCAGGAGCTGCTGGACTGGTGCGCTGCCTGGTAGCTGCCATTTCCGTGCAGCTTAACTCGCAGTGAGTGAGCTAAGAGATACCTGGTAAATCAATGTGGCGCTGGACGTCGAGCAGGATCGGCAGAAGCCGCTGGACTGGTTTGCTGTTTGCTGAGCTCAATTTCAGCTGAGCTCAATTCCACTATGCATGACGCAGCAGGCTGGCCGATTTCGAGGTCGCACTCCGTCTGGCTCATCATCCTGCCGCGTATGTGCTGGCATCTGTCTTGAATCAGTTGAATAGCGCAGAACGCCGGTCCCTGTGCTGCAATCCCGGCAGGTACGAGGAGCACCCAACGGCGACGACGGTCGGCCTGCGCCGCGCTGGGCTGCTGCCGCTCAAACCCGGCGCGCAGCAGCTGGAGTTCACCGTGGTCGACAACACCAACGGCGTCGATGGCACCGACGCCGTGGCGCTGCTGGAAACCCGGTCGCAGGAGCTGCAGTCGTGCTTCGGCAGGTCTATCAGCGTTTCGGCGTGAGGGCGTCACGCAGCAGCATTGTGAATCGGAGAAAAGCCGATCAGCCCTTTGGAGCATTCAAACGGTGCTGCAGATGACGTAATGCGGACATCCCACGTGTGTGCAGCTCATTGCCATTTTGACCTTGAGGACTCACATTTGCTGTATTAGAGTGCCTGCCTGTACATTGCACGTGTACCATGAACCTGTCGAACTTAGCAGTACATTGGCCAGCCTGTGTCTGTCTATGATGTGTGTGAATACATTGGTCCGTCGGCGGCGGCAGTCTTTGAGGCGGTCCCCACCAACATCGGCGCATTGCGCAGCAGGGCACCCCACTGTTGCGCATAGAAATTAGGCTGCTATATCGGGCACTTTTATGCCAGCAACCGCATCGCACTGCACGAAACATGTGCCTGTACCAGCCGACCCCACCAGAGGAGCTGGGGCGGTGGGCACACGTAGGGTTTATGATTGGGCGGGATGTCATGGCAAGTGCTGCACCAACTCCGCTCGTTGTTCACTTTCGTCGTGCTGAGCAAGTCCAATAGTGTGCAGAGTAATGCAGACTCACCTACCTGCGCCTTCTGCGGGCTCAGCGCCATGAACCTGGTGTTTGCCCGAGGACAGCACCCACTCGGCTGCATAAAGCTGGATCACAAGCGCGGCAAAGCATCAGTGACGGGGCTTCAGGTGCATATCAAAACGCAGACACGAGCATGTCTCAGTGCAATGTCCTGCTGTCAGAAACGAGTTTTGGCTGCCATGGCATTGGCTTGCGCCTCTGAAACAAGCCACAACACTCTTTGAACGTGGTTCCTGCAGGTTGACCGGGCGCACGAACGCAGCGAAACACGCGCATACTGCATAAACACGATAGGGGCCTTCCAACGCGAGCGCACGTGAGACGCGCGGTGATGGCGGTTCTGAGCTGTGCCCAGCTGGCAGCGCCTCCGCAAGAAACGGCGGTCCCTCCGCGAGTCACGGCGTTTGCTCAGCCTGCCCAGCCAAATCGTACCTGCAGGAGCGCCAGTGGGAGGACTGTGCCAACTGAGCCGCGCCGCCGAGGCCAGCAGCTGGCTGACGCTGGCTGCAGGCATCAGCATGTGGCATGCGCGGCGTGCCGCCTGCGTTTGTCGTCACTGCGGCTTCGCGGACTCGGCCCTGCAGCCGCTGAGGGGAGTCGCATCTGCAGGGTGTGTGGGACTGCACAGGTGACATACTGGCGTCAATGGAATTTGGGCATGCCCCTCTGTGGCGCGTGCTTTGGCGACGGATCCAAAAATGCAGACCAGTGACATGGCAGAGATACGTTTCTGATGTATTCTGTCTGCTTTGTTATGCAGAGGAGCTCTCTGGCTTCAAGCGCGCCGCGGCGGCAGTGGCGGCTCCAGGCGTCAGCTGGTCATGTCGGCGGCGATCCTGCGCAGCCAGACCCCCTGCGGCCGCGGCAGCCCGGCAAGAAGCAGCAGCTGCCAGAACGGACTGTTGCAGAACAGCAGCCGCAGCAGCAGCCACCGCAGCTGCCGCTACCGCCGCCACAGCAGCAGCAGCAGCAGCGGACGGCAGATGCAACATCGGCAGAAGCGCCATCTGCAGACCAAGCGCAGGCCATGACGGCGGCACTGCTGCAGGCGATGGCTTTCATGAGGCAGGACCACACGGGCGCGGGGCCGCCGCCGCAGCCGCACAATAGCGGCAATGGCAGCGGCAGCGGTGTGGCGGCCGCACAGCGAGGCACACAGGCGGCCGCGGACACCCTGCGGCAGTATGCCACCGGCGGCAGCCAGCCGGCCTCCAATGCCGCCGCGACGGCTCCGGTTGGCGGCAGCCACAGCCAGAGCAGCGGCCTGGCGGCGGGGACGCAACCGCGATTGCCGCCACGGCAGCCGCCCGGGCTGGCTGCCGCGTCAGCCGTGCCGCTGCCGCCGCCAACGTACTATGGGCCGCCTCTGCCTTCGGAGCCGCCGCTGCCGCGGGCGCAATGGCCGCCGCGTGACCCGCTGCTGGAGACCGGCGGCGCAGTCCGCGTTGCCGGCTCGCAGAGCGCGCCGAGGCACCAGCCCTCACTTGCACCGCCAGCCCTGGAGCAGTGCGTCCCCGCAACACCCTTTTCACACTGCCCCCTGCATCCTCCTGAGCTGCGCAGCTGCTGTGAGCTTGCATTTGTTGTAGAGGGTGCTCCACAGGCCGTCCGGGTCGGAGCGCAGGCGTGAACCAGGTGTGTCATTTATGCCGCTGTCCGTAGCCGCCTCGCAGCCATGCTTGCTGAATCAGCGGCACATGCCCAGATTGAACCCCATTGCTCTTCAATATATCCTTTACAGTCTCAAGTCCTGACTGCCGGCGCTGCAGGGACATCCGATGGTACACGAGGCGGCGGGACCAGCTGGCGGGGCCGCTGCGACGTGTAGCGGCGTTTGCGGAGCGGCGGCTTGCCAGGATGCCGGCGGTGCACGACTTTGCTGTTTGGATCGGCGGCACGGCAAGCGTTGCAATCACCTTTCCTGTCCCTGTCTCTCGCCATTTGCGACAGCTTGTTCCAGCACCTCTCGTGGACATGCAGAGCTGGACATGTCAGAGCTGTGCACGGCGAGGCTGTGCTGGTGACGCCACCATGGCGAGAAGCATCGAACGACACCGTTCATCGCCGACGCGCCACACACGAGCTGTCCTGCTCATGCTTTCGGTATACAGATCGGGCTGATTGGCAGAGGCTGGCGACCCCTTCCTGGCGGATTGAGCCCCTTTGCAGCGCTGAGCATCGATCCCGATCATTCTCTGCCACTACCCTTGGCATCCCGTGATGTCTCCTGGTTGGTTTTCGGCTGCAGATCGGCCTGGCGGGCAGGCTGGTGGCGCCGCCATGGCGCGAGACGCTCAGCATCACGGGCTTTGTCATCGGCGCCATCAGCGTGCTGGCGGCGCTGGTTGCCACCATCGACAGCTTCTGGCTGGCCGCCTATCAGGTGCGCTACCCTAAACCCTACATCTGCCTGCATGCGGTCTTTACTCCGCCCCCTGTATTGATGCGGCAATGTGTGGGGCCATGTGCTCACGCAGCCAATGCAGCACATGCCGTCTGCGCCCGGTCGTGCCGGGAGACTCGTTGCCTTCATTCTCGTCAGTTCATCGACCTCGCTGCCAAAGGGCTCAGCCAGCCACCAGTGCCTTTGGAATATGCAGGCGTTTGCGGCTTCCGGCGGGCTGCCGGGGTGGCGCGCCGCGGCAGCGGCTCGGCTGGAGGCGCAGTTTGGGCCCAACCGTTTCCTGGGGGCGGATCTCGGGGCGCGCGTCAGCGCGGCGGCCAGGCCATACCTCCAGGTATGGTGACCAGCGACTGCCAGCGGAGTCCGGAAATGCCGCGCATGCCCTGACCGAGCGCTGTGCATGCGGTGGCAGAATGCGCCGTTCGCCATCATCCTGGCTGCTCTGAGGCCTTGGTGGCGACAAGTTGTCTCTCGCGGTGCTGCAGACGAGTGCAAACGAAAACCACCGCGCGCGGGCCGGTCACGATGCACTGGCAGTTTTGCTCCCTGTGCTGACATGCCTGCCCCGATGCAGGGCGCAGCGCTCGCTGCGGTGGCAGCAGCGGCGGCCGCGCTGGCGGTGTGGACGTGGCGCACATGGACCGGCCCGCCGCCGCCCAAGTATGTGAACTGGCGCAGGACGCGAGGCATCTGACGCTGCTTGCCTGAGCAGTCGGTCTGGCCGTGGACCCTCGCGCGGGCATGTTTCTTTGGCTGGCAACGACCTCGATGATGCTGATGACGGCGTGTGCAGCACCTGCTGCAGGAGGCTGCTAGGCTCATGCGTGTTGTGCATCTCGTACACGGAAGACCTTACAGCATTGCCAGTAGGCTGTTGAAGCATCTTCTCCCCTGTAAGCACAAGATGAGACGGAACGCGAAAACCCTGGGTGCCCAGGGCGACAGTGGTCGACACACATGTTGCTGGTCAAATAACACTGAGGCAGTCTGCAACCCGATGCTTTTTGGTGAGGATACTGAACAATCGCAACCGAAAACACTGCTGTTGCAAAGCAGATGCCTCCCTCTACGTCGGCATTGCCGCAGCAATCACGCTTCGCAGCGTGAAGTTCGGGAGCAGCTGTTTGCTTTCGAGCACTTCGTTGGTCTTCGGCGACGTAGTATGGTTGTTGAGCCAGGCCGTGATCGCGCCGCGCTCGTAGGTGTGCCCGTCTGAGCACAGCACTGGATCCCGCATCACCTCCTGCGCATGACGAGCATCTCTGGTTCAGGCATGTAAGATCTGCAACAACGCTTGCAGATCTTACATGCAACTAATACACTGCAGACAGGGGAATGACGACAGCAACATCGAACCGATGCTTGCAAGCGCCGCAACACAGCCTTTTCACACTCGATCCTGCAGACAAGAGGAGAGTGCTTCCTACCATAGTGATGGGACACAGCATCCAGTCTTCGGGCTCTGCTGCGCCCGCAGATGCCGCCGCGCTACCGCTGGCGACGCTGCTGCCCGGCTGCACTGCTGCTCCGCCAGCCGCCGGCGCTGTCGGGACTGCAGCATCTGAGACGGCGGCCTCGCCCTGCCTGCTGTCCGCCGCTGACGCAGACGGGCTCTGCTCCGCCGTTGCGGCTGCTGCACCTGGCGCAGCGCTGTCTGACTCCGCTGCCGCGCTGCCACCCTTTTCTTTGCGGGCGCGCTTCTTTGCTGCCTTTGCTCTCGCCTTTGCCCGTGCTGCCTCGACCGCAGTCTCCTCCTGTAGCGACATCGAGAGGCTGGAATCAGATTCCACGGCTGACTACGATGAGACTTGACTGCTGTATCACATGACTGAAGCTGTCGCGGCGCATTGCACCTCCAGGGCCATGCATGCCGCGCAGGATTGCGGTTTCAAGGTAGCGGCTCAGACAGAACCCTGCCGGCCCCTTCGTTGCAAGCAGATCCGCCCACACCTTAGCAGCGGGAAGCACACCTGCAGCAGCGCCTGCATTGCCGCTTCTGCTGCTTCCACAGCCGCACTGTCCTCCGCCGGCTTGCTGCTGCCCGCCGCTGCTGCTGCGCCGCCGCCGCCGCCAGCCGCGGCGCCACTCACTGCCACGCTCACAGCATCCAGACTCCTTCTCAGCAGCACCGCCGACCGCTTGGGCTGCCCCCGCAGCAGCACACGCCATAGGGCGCCCCACTCGTGGCTGCCGCCCGGCTGCAGCGCCGATCGCGCGCCGCCGTCGGCCGCTGCGAGCGCCGCCAGCGTATTGCAGGTGGCGCCGAACACCGCGGTTGCCTCTGGCTGCGACGAGTACTCGACGACCCACCGCAGCGTCTTCACAAGCGCCTGCGGGTGCAATTGCACTGGGTGTGTCCTTGCAGGTCAGGGGACGTGGATGTATACTGCGATGACGGACAGCAGACGCTGCCAAGCAGCACGCTCGTGGCACGCCAACCGCCCTGCGGGCGATCATCTCTCACAGCCAGCCCTGCTGTTCGGCAAGGTTGGCTGTCTTGAAAGGCAGCCAGCATGCCCTGCGTTCCCTGCATCTGAAACTTCTGCACCTTTCCTGGTTCCATCATGCCTACCTCCACAGCACCGCGCCGCCCAAGCGCGGCAATGGCGTCTGTGCCGCCGTCTTTGAGCACCGCCTGCAGCAGCGCGCAGCCCTGCTTGATCAGGTTGAGCGAGGCGTTGCGCTGGATGTCGCCCTGGCAGCAGGCCGCCTCCTGCTCCGAAAAGACGAGCACCGCCACCACCGCGCGCCCGAGCGTGTCGCACTCTGCCGGCACCGTCACCGGCACGCGCAGCAGGTTCACGGCGGCGAGGGACAGCGAGCCGGCCGCGTTGTAGCAGCTGGCGGCGATGTCCATGCCGCCGGCGGGGTCGCGCCGTGCCTGCGGGCGACGGAGGGACCCGATCTGCAAGATGATTGCGGCGCCAACAGCTGCTGCCGCTGCAGCGGCTGGTCTGTGCCTGACAGTATTTGCATGCGGTTTGACAAAGGAAACAGACTGCGCCAGTCCGACAGCAAGAACACCGAAGGCAGAAACAGCCATTGGCAGGCATGAGCTGCTTGCTGCCCTGCCGCCGCCGCTGCCGAGGTCAACTGCCCCGCGTCCGTGAGGCGCGGGTCTGCCGAGGTCGGATCGCAGACACGGTCCTTTGACAGTAAGCATCGAACTGCTCACGAGAGGTTTCTTCTGTCGGTTTCAAGAGACCGTCCTCTGGAGCACACCTCGGGGGACGCCATGGCTGTCACGGGTCGCTCCAGGTGCGCGGCCAGAGCGTCCACGACGCCGGCGCGTGCCAGCAGGTGCGCCGTCGACGCGCGGTGCCGCGGGGAGTCGCCGTCCCGCTGCAGCTCGTCCCACTGCGCCAGCGGTGGCAGCCAGACACTCATGAACCCCTCTATGCTCAGACCTACTTTTGGGGTCAGCTGCGGAGTAGCAAGAGTGTCTGGGTTCAGGTGGGCCGCCGCCGCCTGGCAGTGCGCACCGCCGCCGGCGCATGACCAGGCCTCAACTTCGTCCTTTCAAGGCTGCCCACACAAGCCGCAGGCTGCTGGACAGGCTGCTGGAGGGTCAGCAAGCCGAGCCCCTTGGAGGGTTATCCTAAAACCCGGCGGCCCACTGAATCCACATATCAACGCGGCCAGCAAGACACCCACCGTGATGCGATTGAGCGCGCCAACGGCCAGGTCCGACAGCTCAGCGACGTGATCGTTCACCATCTCCGGCGCGCCGCCCGTGTCCACCAGTGCGCAGGGGGCGGGCATTTTCAGCAGCGCGGCGCCGCCGCGGACGAGCCACTCGTCGGCCTGCGCCGCGAGCTGTATCAGGAGGCGCAGCCGCCGGAGCGCGACCCCCGTGGTGGCCGTCAGCGCCGGCGCCAGGCCGGCCGTGCGAAAGTTGAGCAGCGCTTTCGCGGCGAGCAGCACGCCCGACACGTGCTCCGCCTCGTCCGCGAGCTGCG
>JAABUM010001265.1_pt1 | contig 38634 bp, 75 predicted proteins | sample 5559161 | NCBI WGS metagenome assembly JAABUM01 (sample SAMN10711868, study PRJNA513369) | rock metagenome | isolation source: Antarctica rocks | place: Antarctica: Victoria Land, Siegfried Peak nord
AATGTGTCTCAGGTAGCAGATGCAGTGGAATGGGGAGCCGTCTGGCTCCGAGCAGCCGGGTGCAAGCCAGCCGCATGGTGGCGGCGGCGGCAACGGCGGCGCCGGCCAGCAGTTCCCGCTGCCAGGGACGGAGGCGTTTCCTCTCGGCCTGGACCCCGCCTGGCACGACGACGGCAGCCTGGCGCTGGCATTGGAGGGCTTCCACGGCGACAGGTGAGCTACATGATTTGTACCGCTGCGTCCGCCCACCCGCAGCAGGCAGATCTGCGGCAGGCATCAGTTCCGCCGCGGTGTCGCCGCTGTTGGGAAATGTAGGGACCAGCTGCATCCACCCGTCAGCTTCGAATGCTGTTCACGCCCGAGGCAGTGTGGATCAAACAAACTTGTCCTCCCCCTCCAATTGCGCGCGTGTCCCCTGAGCCACCAAATGTGCCGATGCCACAGCATGCTATTACGCCTTGCAGCGGTGATGACATTCGCGCCAAGCGGCAGCGCTTCCAGTCGGGTGAGGCCAGCGTGGAGGCGTACATGGCGCATCTCGCGGCGCCGCCAGAGCCGCAGCAGCAGCTGCCGCTGGGCGGCGAGCTGGACTTGAGCGGCGGCGGCGCCGGACTGGCGCTGCGCACCCGCAGCATGCCCTTCGAGGACGACCTGGACGACGACACGGCAGGTGCTGCTATTGGTTGGATCACACATCTGACTTGAAAATGACAAAGGAGATATGGCGGTGCCGGACCGGCGCTGCGCACCCGCAGCATGCACTTCGAGGACGACCTGAACGACGACTCACCGGGTGCTGCTGCTGCTGCTGCTGCTGCTGCTGCTGCTGCTGCTGGATTATGCATCTCAAGCTGCGAATGTAAGACGTGGCAGCGGCGGCACCTGGTGGTGGTGGAGCAATCGGGTACAAAGCAGGCAGAATCAGCAGCCGCCATGTAGTGCAGCCTTTCCCATCTTGCATATGGCTTGCCCCTGACAGAATATGATCTGCAACGGAGTGCCTCTAGGACAAGACAATCAGTTGACATCCGAGCAGGCGGTTCAGTTGGGGGCGGCGGCGGCCGCAGCCGGCGGGACCAGTGCGGGGTGGCCAACCCCAGCAAGGCGCACAGGGAGCGCGCACGGCGGGAGCGCCTCAACGATGGGTGAGCACGCTGTCTGAACACCTGTGAAAGAAGATCTGCACTCGGCAATGCAATATGCAGCCACACATTGGGACATCCGCGTCAGACGAATATTGCTCACTATTGCGCGCTGGAGATTCGACCGGGAAGCCGGCACGCGTGCAAGGCAGTCGCACATTGCGGGCAGCAGACTCTCACATGCCCCAGGTTTGCGGAGCTGGCGGCGTTGTTGGACAACGGCAAGGCGGTGCGGACCGACAAGCTGTCCATCATTGCGGACGCGGTGAAGGAGGTCAACAAGCTGCGCGCCGAGTCGCACCAGCTGCGCCAGCTCAACAAGTTCCTCGAGGTACGCTCCAGAAAGGAAGCCGTGTCTTTTCATTTATGTCGATTGAAAAAACTGCATGAAAAGAAGTCGACAAGCTGCGTGGCGAGTCGCACCAGCTGCGCCAGCTCAACAACTTCCTGGAGGTGCGGGGCTGCTGTCGATGTCTGCAGCAGTCGGAATGCATTCAAGAGGGAGTCAACAAGTGTTGCGCCGAGTCGCGCCAGCCGAGCCAGCTCAACAAGTTCCTCGAGGTGTGGCCCGGATGTCACAGACTGCAGGTTGTTCCTGGCTTGAGTGAATGGCTGTCCTGTGTGCCACGCTGGAGGCCATGAGAGCGACCCACCAAGTTCGTGCAAAGCTGCTGTATCTCTTGGTGCCAAATCCTGAACATATCTGCACTTAGACGACCCAAGCCTACTAGCGCCACAAGACAGTGGACACGACGGTGAGCCGTCGCACACGATACCTCAGAAAGCGCAAGTCCTGGGGAAAGCTCAATCCCTGAGCATTGTAACGTTGCAGGAGCGGGTTTGAAGACAGCAAAGCACCAGGCGGGAGCTGCCGCGCATGATGGTGGCGCAGATTCAAACCCTAGACAAGCAGAAATTGCAGACTCTGCCGCCGCACGAGCAGGTCAAAGCCCTGGAGGCGGCAAGCACCAGGCGCAGCTGATGCGCACGATGCAACCGGTCGACAACCAACCCCGACTCACTGTCGCCGCAGGAGCGCGTCAAAGATTTGGAGACAGCAAAGCACCAGGCGGAGCTGTCGCGCATGATGGCGGCGCAGATGGGCGGCGGCACCGGCGCCGGCGCCGGCAGCGGCTACATGCAGCAGCAGCCCTTCGGCCAGCAGCAGTTCATCCAGGGTGCGCACTCCACAAAATCTATGCCTCCGGAGTACCACATTTTGTCTGCTTCGTGCAGCAGCAGCCCTTATTGGTTGTGCTACCAGCGGCTTGATGTTCCATCCATCACATTGCTTTGCGAGATGTCAATTGCATGCGCAGACTGGGCCGGCCCCAGCTGCATGGCTGTGCTGGGCGCGACTGGAGGGCGTGCCCGCTTGCTTTACAGCAGTGTCCGCGCGTCTCACACCCTCCATGCGCCACGCAGGCACGAACATGGCGGGCGGCATGGTGGCGGTGGCGGTGCCGGCGGCGGCGCTGCAGCAGCCAGTGTCTGATGATGGCCTCATGCCCGAAACCCTCAATCGCTAATATCCATTGCGCGCAGGCATGAACATGGCGGGCGGCATGGTTGCGGTGCCGGCTGGGGCGCTGCAGCAGCTCACGGCGATGGGGGGGCACCTGCTCCCCGGGCTGGGCGCAATGGCGTCGACTCCCATGGCGCAGTCTGTGTCCCACATCCACGCAGGCGCCGCGCTGCTGCAGCAGGCAAGCCATTTGGCCTGGTTGTTACTGATGGCTATCCTTCTGCTATGGAAAGTTTGCAGTGCATTTTGCGCACGGCGCAGTCCCACATATACGCCGGCGCCGCGCTGCTGCAGCAGGCAAGGCATCTGTCCTGAACTTTCTGCCTGATGCGGCAGATGCGGCAAAATCGTGTAGGGATTTCACGCCTGGCAGAGGCCGTGTCCCACATGCACGCCGTCGCAGCGCTGCTGCAGCAGGGAAGTCGCTCTTGCATATGAGAACTGTTCTTGAGGGGCAGTGCAAGCTTGTTGGCACATTGACCGTTGCAATAACGAAAACGCAGCCAGGCGTCTGCATACTGGGCCCTGTCGCATAGATGTAGGAGATTTTGCAAACGACCAGCAAATATTGATGGATGTAAGCTTCTTTCTCAATTAGGGCCCTGATTGCCGTGTGTCCTGCACGTTGCAGAGCGAGGCGCCAAGCCAGCAGGGGTTCAGCATGCCCGACCCTGGCGCGTCAGACGCCAATCAGCAGCAGCCGCAGCAGACCCAGCAGCAGCAGCTTGATCGCGGCACGCCACAGGGCGACCCGCAGCAGCAGCCGCAGCAGCAGCAGCAGCAACTACCGCAGCAGGATCAGGGCATGCAGGTGTCGCTGCAGCAGCAGATGCAGCAGCAGGACATGCAGCACCAGCTGGCACAACAGCAGCAGCGAGCAGCGCAGCAACAGCAGCAGCAGCGGGCGGCGCAGCAGCAGCAGCAGCAGCAGCAGGGCCTGCCGCAGAGCCCGCAGCAGCAGCTGCAGCAGCAGCAGCAGCAAGGCCTGCCGCAGAGCCCGCAGCAGCAGCTGCAGCAGCAGCTGGCCCAGTCGGGCCTGCAGTCGCAGAGCAGCCTGCAGGCGCAGCTCAGTCTGCGGCGTCCCGACTCGGCGGCCAGCCAGGCGGCAGATCCGGGCGAGCAGCAACAGCAACTGCTGCTGCTACTGCTGCAGCAGCAAATGGCGGCACTGCCGCAGCAGCAGCAGCAGCAGGCGGCGTCGGGGACTGCGCCGCAGATATCGCTGCCGCTGGGCTTTGCACCAGGCATAGCGCCAGGCAGCGAAGGTGCGATTTCATCAGGACCTATCCTGGATCACATCAGCATATTGAGCGACGCTGTGATGGCCGCAATAGGCAATGATTGATGTATGGCTTTCATCGGTTGATGTATGGCTTGTCTAGGTGCCACAACTGGATGTCACCCGCGCAACGAACTTGACACACATGTTCGACACCTCGCAGGCATGCTGGGGCGTTACTTGCCCATGTCTGTTGGCGGCATGCCCGTCCCGGGCTTGCCGCCCGGCAGCGCAGGCATCAAGCCCGAAGGCGACGATGGCGGTGGCTCGGGCGGCGGCACCATGCTGGAGCCCGCCGGCAGCGACAGCGGCCTGCAGTTTGGCGGCGGCGTTCCGACGCTCAGCGGCGGCATGCCGGCGGGCAGTGGAGGGATGCCGCCGCCGCCGGGGCCGCTGTGGTTGGCGCCCGGGGCGCTGGACACGTCGCAGGACCACGTACGACGGCCGCCAGCCGCCTGAGCTCGCCCGAGGCGCGAAATCAGGCAAAGCGCCTTTGCCGGTGTCGAAGCGGCGCAGGGTGGGGGGAAAGGGCCATGCAGATGGGGGGAAAGGGGAGGGGGTCTCTGAGCTAGATAGATAGATAGATTAAAACCGCCAGCCTCACTCAGACTGACAAGGCATCAAATCACCAAGTAACCATCACGTCTCATCATGTCGCAAACTGTTGATGACACTCACTGAGCAGATGAGCCAATGAGACCCACCTGCCCCAAGCATGCCAACATGAATTCGGCAGCCATCATTCTTTCCCCTCCCCACACCAGCTGACGCATGCACGGCGGCACCGCCAGATCAAACAGGCAAGAAAAGCGCTGCCGAACAACGTCTGTCGCGGGACATTCCATCAGCAAATGCTTCTCGTCCCTGACCGCACCACTGTTACAAAATGTGCAGCAGCGGTCCTGCCTGTCTAACTTTGCAAACCTGCCGGTCTCCACCGGCAACGAGTGCGATCCCAGGCGGAGCCTCTGAACAGCGCGCAGCTGCGGCGCCGACAACTCCAGCTGCCAGAACTCGCCTCCCTGAGCCCAGCGAGGGCATGAAAATCATGCTGCGTATGTCGTCCGCTTCATGCCGCCTGATAGCTTTCTCCTCGGGTTCATGTCCACAAACTTTTGCTGCTCCAGCGCGGCCGCGGCAGCCGCCGCGGCCGCGATGGCGCCCTCATCCGCTGCTGCCATCAGCGACTGTCAGCGCCATGCCATGCCGCTTCGCACATGCCAACAGTCCAGCTGCCCAGTTGCTTGTTGGACTGCTGCGCCGCCGCAAGATCGTCCATGGCCGCCTGCTTGAAGATGGAAGCTTCTGGCAGAGCGGTCAGCGCACTCCAAAATCGCAGCGTCTGCCGCTTCCATTCCACCGCCAGCGGCAGCTCGCCAAGCTCTTGCAGGAGCACTGCAGCGGGGACAAAGCGCCGCACGCCGCACAGCTCCCTCATCGTCTGCACGTAGCTGGCCTCCAGGTTGTATCGCCCGGTTCGACACTCCGCCACCATACGCCGCAGACCCCTAACTTCACAGCCGTACGATGCTGTGGGCGCTATTGTCGTCAGGTACAGATGCATCATGACGTCAACGCTGTAGTGACAGTCCAGCCGCTTGAAGCGTCGACGCAGCAGCCCGGCTGCCGCGTTCTGCTGCCGCTGCATCTCCAACATGCCGCCGGCGACGCCGCGAGTCGCTGTGAAGACGAGGCCGAGATATTTCCAGGCGTCGCACTGCTGCAGTGGAGCGCCGTCACATGTCCAGGTGTGCTCCCACGCCGGCTTGTGTGACGTGCTGCGGAAGGCAACCACTGCCGTCTTTGCCGGGCTGATCGTCATGCCCTTGCCGCGGCAGTACTGCGCCGTCGCGTTGATCAGACGCTGCAGGCCCTCTGCCGTCGTCGACATCAGGACTATGTCGTCTGCGTACATGAGCGCCGACACCCGCTGGCTGCTGCTGAGCTGTGGCCTGCTGTTGCTCTCCACTGACTGAAGGTACTCAAACATACCCATCCTTGTCGGGCTGAGGGGACAGCCCTGCTTGACGCCCAAGCAGGACTTGTGCATGTTACCATGGCGGCCTGCCACCTTGACAGCTACCTGACTGTTGGTATACATGACCCCCTCTAAGTACCCGGGGGTCGGCAGGGGAGGGGGGGAGGGCAGGGGGTGCGGGACACCCCCCTCATGGTGGCCGACGAAGAGAAGGAGAAGAAGAGCACGCCAAGGTGGCGTGTCGACGCGAATAATGAATCGCGGACGGTCTGCTACATGGTCGAAAGGCAGGCTCGCGAAAGGCAGCGAAAGGTCTTATTTGTTTTCCGCCGTCTGCCAGTTCAGCGCACGTGGGTCCCACGTGAAACTCGCTAGAGCCACATCTTGTCGAGTGCACGCAATTATCTCTCTCGAGTGCAGGCACGCCTCAAATACTCATTCTTACTTGCTCAAGAGCTGCAGTTGTGCCGAGTTGAGAGCCGGTGAATAAGTTGTGACGATCGCGGCGATCACAAAAGTGCGAGTATCGCACCCGCCGAATCGGTGTTGTTGCGAGGGCAAAAGATGGCGCTTGCAATGGGTCCCCGGGCAGGTTTGATGCAAAAGAACTACAGCAGTGCGAGGTGCACCTCGATCAACGCGCCACTCATGCGACGATCACCCCTGCTCAGGCGGCACACAGGTGCTTGCGTTTTCACCCTTTCGGCAGGTGGAGTGCATGCTGCTCAGCTTGTAGCAGCAGACCAGGATGGAATGCATCTTGTGCGCACGGGACACACGCAATATGCCTTTACTGGTTTGCAAGACATCATGTGCAAACCACCAGTATGTATTGTCTAAGCTGCGCCCTGCAAAAGCTTGCCCCCTCCAGCTCTGCTTTGCCGGCCCAGCACCTATCGCACGCACATCGTTATTTCGGGTTGAGCAGATGCAGCGCCCAGCACATTTGTCGACATTTTTGACGCCTGGCCGGATTCTGAGCCCAATGTTGGTGGCGGCTGCGGCACTCACCTCATGACACACAGCCACCCCACGACGATGCGCGCTACTGTGCTGCCGCAGTACTTTCCAGCATCAGCCCGCCGGTGCCCCCGGCGCAGTCAGCTTCCGGCAACGGCCCGGCGGCACGCGAGGCGCGGGCAATGGCATCCGGGGCGCCCGCCGCACCGCCGCCGCCGGTGTTGCCAACAGAGATCGTGCCGCCGGCCGCGATCTATCAGCGGGTGAGTGCATGGAACCCGCCAGACTCCAGAGGTTCTGAGCCTGGCCGAACAGCGCAACTGCATCTGTGTTGGTGCAGCCACACGGGAATGATCTGGCCAGATGACCTGGACCACATCCCAACAAACCTTCCGAGCATCAATCCTGTCACTACGGCAAGGCTGCCCAGTAGCGTCCGCAGACTATGCCGCTGGCGCGCTGACGGCTGGCGGCCCGAGCGGCAGTTTCGACCTCTGTCACGCCATGCGTCTCGGGTCGGCCATTTCATTCTTCCCATCCGGCAACTCGCCATTTGCCTCAACGCCGGCGTTGCCAGGGGGCTGCTGCCGACAGGCAAGCTGGCGCTGCTGGGCCGCTAGGCCTGGTGGCAGTTCATGTGCAATCATGTCACATCACGCGTGATCCGGTGGAATCATGTCACATCACACGTGATCCGGTGGAAACTCGCGCGTGTCGCTCATCCTTCGCAGAATGTTTATGCAGTTGCCGCGAAGGCACGGCTGCCAACGTGGATGACGGCGCAGCTGGGTCTACTGCCATTTCCTGCGGCAACACTTGAAGTTGCATTTTCACATGTGCTACACTCACCCTGCGCAGATCGTTGAGGCGGGCGCCGCAAAGGCGCTGCTGCCGACGTGGAAGACGGCGCTGCTGGGGTTGGTGGCGGGCTTCTACATCGGCTTTGGCGCGCTGCTGCTGCTGCACGTCGGCGTCTGCTGCCCCGGCCTTGCGGCGGTGCGCAATTCACCATGCTTTTCTGGTCTTTCGAAGGCGCAGCTGAGGCAGTACCCTGAGCAAAAGGATCCGCGTGTGATGCACCCAGAAGATCACACAGTGTAGCATGGTGAGGTAAGCACATGAAGGCCTCTGAGCGAAGCGTTTTTTGAAAAAACCTTTGGCAAGCTGCGCGGCTGAGCTTTTTATATCACGTGGCACACAACTGAATCAAGCATGTCCTGTGCAGACGAACCCAGGGCTGCAGAAGCTGGTGTCCGGCATTGTGGGGCTGCCCTTCGGCCTGATCATGGTCATAATCTGCGGCGCCGAGCTGTTCACCGGCAACACCTGCATGTGCGCGGCGGCGTTCTACGAGGGCCGCATCTCCTTCGCGCAGCTGCTCAGGATCTGGGTCGTCTCCTTCACCAGTGAGTCTGACTTTCTCTCTGTTCGCTACCCTTCTCGGCAGTCGACAGACCTGTTGCGTCTGCCTCATGTACTCAGGAGCTGGATCGTCTCCAACGCCACATGGTGCTTGATGCATCTGGCTATCTGTGCTTGTTTGAACATGCTGTGTCGATTAGGAACTTTTTCGATTGCAGTGAACCTGGCAGGCTCCATTGCGCTGGTGGCGCTGGTGGTCGCTGCGCGCATCGCGCCGCCGGTCGCCACGACGGTGGGCCTCGCGGCCAAGAAGTCAACGCTGCCCTTCATGCAGGTCGGCGCCCAGTGGCTTAATTACTAATGATCTCGCCTCTGGAATCTAAGTTGATAGACCCTGTCAAACATAGGATGAGTCGCAGCGAAGAAGACGATGCTGCACTTCTTGCAGGTCGGCGCCTGTTTGGAAATGCTTTGATGGTCACATGTTTCTGTCGCGGCATGCGTCACGGTAGAGCATGGTCACATGTTTCTGTCACGGCATGCGTCACGATCGGCATCTCTGCGTGCCTAGATCCAACTGGCAGGACAGGCTGACAGCACAAACTTTCGTAAAGTCGCACGCACCACTGCACTTGGAAGTGAGAGGGTCGGAAGTTGTCAGTACAAGAGAAACGCACATGCCCACAGCACCTTTTGCAGCTGTTGACGGACACGAAATCTTGTGTAGGGTTTCCTGTGCGGCATCATGCCTCCTGAAGGTTGTGTAATGACTGTGCTTTGATGTCGACATCATCTCTGCCTTTCACCATCTTCATGTTGTGTCGAGCAGGCCTTCCTGCGCGGCATCATCGCGGACTGGCTCTTGACAGTCCCGGGAAATTCGTGTTTTGACATCATGTTTGTTTACGATTGTCGTTATCTGTTTCTACAGGCCTTCCTGCGCGGCATCATGGCCAACTGGCTGGTCAACATCGCCATCTGGCAGGCGATGGCGTCTTCCTCCCTCCCCGGCAAGGTGGGGATATATGTGCATCCCTGCACGGGCAGATCACCGGCTGGACTGAAATTAAAGAGTCTCCTGCAATTTTCAGTGTGCTGCGAGAGGACAGTGGCATTGTCTTCCTGCTATTCAGAGCTCGAGCATTGCGAGTTGCGAGTCCTGCTGGCGAGCGGCACAGCACTGGCAATCCGAAGCTATGTACGGACCTTCTTAGCCAATGTATGCACCCTGAAACCGTCCTTGCATGGTGCGCAGGTGATCGGCGCCGTCCTGCCCATTTTGACCTTCGTGGCCATGGGCCTGGAGCACTCAGTCGCCAACATGTTCCTCATCCCCATGGGCATGGCGCTCGGCGCGCCCGTCACCCGCCACCAGTTCCTGGTCTGCAGTCCTTAAACTCTCAATTCGAGGCAGATCGCAACCTGTTTCTACAAAAGTACGTTTGTTATCTCCTCAGCGCGCCTGTCATCCGCCAGCAATTCCTGGTGCGACTCTCCATCTTGAGATGCTGGATTTTCCCCAGACTCTCATGCGAATTGCTATCAAAAGGTCGTTCCTCATCCCCATGGCCATGGCACTGGGCGCGCTCGTCAGCCGCCACCAGGACTGCAGTTCTGGTGCGACCATTTTGTTCTCAATCTTCACTGTCTGATTGTTCAATTGCGTCCATGCGCCCTCCATTCTAGGGTATTCTGAGCTGGTTTCTGCGGCAGCGTGCGCGCGCTCGTGGCGCTGTGAATGCGTCCTGTATGGTGCCTCCTTCATACGTGACACCCTGCCGCACTCCTGAGTTCTCTTTGTTCTGATCTTCTCCATGTTCTTCTCCTTATTCGGCAGACTTAAGCACAACCCTCAGCAGATGGGCAACATGAAGCCGTTCACAACGGGCAACATCGTCAGCGGTGCTGCCTGCTGCGGCATCTGACATTACACATGACTGTGTCAGCCTCAGCCGGCTCTCATGCGTTCTGGTCTATACTCGCAGGTGGGCAACCTGCTGCCGGTGACACTGGGCAACATTATCGGCGGCGCCATCTGCATGGCCGGCGTGTATGCGCTGGTCTTCGGCCGCGCCAGCCGTGCCCCAGAGCTGTCGCCCGCTGCCACCTAACTCACCACCTAATCATCACGGTCAGGACGTACCGCTTTCGCCCCGCCTCTCCGGCGTCGGAGCTGGGAAGGGCTCAAAGCGGTGTGCCCGAGGCGGCGCAGCTCGGCCGCCACCATGCTGATTAATTTGAAGTCTAGTCAGGCATAGCTGCGGCGCGAGCGCGGAGGGTTTGGGCGGCCGCTACAGAGTGCGGCAACATTGTACCTACTGCATCTGCGCGACACAGCCGCTGGTGGTCTGCGGAACGGAAGGCGAACCTGGGCAAGTACAGAACAAGAAAGGCAGCAGAAAAAAATGGAATAGGCAACGGCAGGACTTGCGGCATGGCAAACACTACTGGGTGCAGCATCGTTTCACGGAGCGAAGGTTGGGGCCTGCACCAGGCTCTGGCGCACAATCAGTTGGTTGTTCATATCAGAGCAGAGTTGTCGATGCCGGCAATAATGCAATTAATTTAGGCAGGATCTTGAATGCGCGAAAGTGCAACTGCATGGTGGTCGGTCGAGAACAAATGATTCCAAAATGCAAGGGGACGAGTCGCATCCTCAATTAGATTATTCCCCAATCTATCACCAGGACAGCCACGAGGAAATTTGTGTACAAACCTCAATCAAAGAGGCCGAGGAATGGGTTGCTGCGGTGCCCGAAACGGCTTGCCGTCCCATTCAGGGGGACGGCAAGCCGCCGCTGAGGTCCATGTCTGGTCGTCCGTGCTGTTGCTGTTCTCGTCGGAAGCCGCGCTGCCTCAAGACTTCTGAGAAAGCGGGAGCTCTTATTCACTTCTTAATCAGAGCTAAACTAGCAACAATCAAGCTGCCGAGATGATGTTGCCGGTCCGCGCCGGCGCCGGGCAACACTATGGCGGCGTTTCCTGGCGCTGATCAGCATGTTGCGCTGGCGTCTGCGCAGGCCGCCATCAGCAGGCATGTACTATGTCACTGCTGAAAAGGACTCTTCACCATACTGCCTGAGATTCCTGCCCTGCTGGCGTCGCAACGAGTTACATGCATGCCGCAGCTGCCCGGCCGCCGCCATCGTCATATGACGATGCGGCGGCCGGGCAGCTGCAGCCGCAGGAGTATGCATGGGCGGCCGTGATGCCATTTCCGAGCTGTGAGGCGAACAGATCCCGCATGTTGGAGACTTCAGTCGCTTCTGTACGATCTGCCTGGATGCATCTATCTAAGCAGCACATGGCATGTGTTGCGGAAGTCTGCAGCTCCTACCATTGGCAACAAGTACAATCTACCGCCAACGCTGCTAGCACACAAAACGACATGCACAGCAAAAAGCCCTTCGAATTCTACCAACTGCTAGAATCTATTGGTCTGTCGATAACAACTCAGCCGCCAGGTGATGCGCCGCGCAGCGTCTCACTACCTCACCAGCTTGGGGCTGCAGCCGCAGAGCTCAAGGGCAGAATACCACCTGTGGCACCAGGAAATCACTATCTCACAAATGGCAGAGCCGGAGGTATCCTTTTCAACAGGCATCCCTCGAGGCTCTCATCAGACAAACGCTGTTGTGACACCACGCACCTCATAGGTGCTGCCTGTCGGGCACGTGAACGTCGATGTTGGGTCGTCGGTGCTAAAACTGAGGCACAGGCTTCAGTGGTTCAATTGCATTTTCAGGCGTTGAATTGCATGTGGAAAGGGTACCAAGGACCTGTCACGATGACTGCGCTGGTGCAAATAGCATGCAGTTATCTCGCCACCTGTATGATGAGGCGCATGCGTTCTTGAACTGCATTGTGCCAGGCGTCGCGGCCTGCCCGGGTCCATCGGTGTTGGTGCAGAAGGGCCCTGCAGCACAAAGATGAAGGAGGTCGCAGTAAGTACTTGCAGAGGAGTCCTGATTCGAGAGTCTGCAGCAGACAGTATCCCGAAGAGAAATCAATCCGATCCCTCACAACGCTGCAAAGGTCACCGAACATATTTAGCCTCAATCGTACCGTTGTCGGTGGTCAGCACGTTCGGTGGCTGGCAGAAGGCTTGAATGTCCGGGATGCTGCAGTTTATGGTGCCACAAGTCTGCCCCGAGCGTTCGGCGCCGTTTGCCAGGGTCACCGGGTTGATGAGCATTGCAATGTCGTAGGCGTTCTGCACGTGCCACATGCGGCACAAAAGCTGTGAATCGACAGCTCTTTTATCACACAAACATCGAATTCTGGCCTAATCCGAAGCATCGCATTTTCCAGCACAATCCGCCAGGCAATACCACGCATGGACTCGTCATGCAGCGGATGCGTGATGTGCGTTGGGACGTGCGAACAGCGGCACAGCAGATGGCCCACAACAGCACTCAAAAACAATACATGTGAAATGCATCAAATTGTGTCGAAGAAAAATAATGCACAAGGCTGCATCTCGGAGCCGTCCTGCAGCGCAGCTGCGGGGCAGCAGGCGCTATTCATCTTGCACCAGCAAGAGGATTTGCGGATTCGAGTGAGACGCACGACGTTGGATATATCGTATGTGTCCTGGCCGCCGGCGCCGCCAATGGTGAACTCCGCCAGGTTGACCTGCGCATTGTTGGCGTTGCCGGCTTGGGAGCCCCAGATGACGCCTGCCGGCCAGGATGTGCCAGTCACCTGCGGCGGCATGCAACTTTGAGACTTACAATCGGAAAAGCAGGCCAGTCTGTGGTAGCTTAACAGCGTAGCCCGTAAATCACGTGAATTCTGATGCGCAGCTGGAAGGCAGCAGCAGCACTGAAGTATCAGCACTGTTCTGGCGCAGCTGACATAGACCGGGGGAGGCTGATCAAGTGAAGAGCTATTCAACTCACCACATTCTGCGTCCCGCCGTTGGGCAGTGCAGCATTTTGGGTGGGGTTGTTTTGGTTGCGCCAGAATGCCGTAACGGTGAAGGGGCACTGGTTTCGAATCGTAATGTCACCTGGTGATGAAAATGAGCTGCGATCAGAGCTTGCATGGACTGCCGCAGGAGAGGCACAAGCACTGGCCATGACTGCACAGTGCCGCATAGTGACTCACCATGAGCCACAGGGGCAGCAAAAAGCATCAGCACAACCGCTGCCACAAGTGCAACGCCACGACTCGGTGTCGCTAGCGCCATGGAGTCAGGCCAGTGTCAGCAACAAAGCGTCTGCTCGGATGAAGTTGGCAGGGTGGTCAACTGAAATTGATACTGCTGAATGGACAGTAGTGGACTAGTGCTGAAAATCAGTGCCGAAACATCACAGTTTGATAGGCGACGAAACACCAGCTTCTTCATGGTAAGAGGCGATCGCGTGACAGTTTGACTCGACACGTAGGAGTCCATCAAGCAAAGTAGTGATAGACGCTCCCGAAACTGCGCCAATTGTCTGGCCATTCGGGCAGGAGTCAGACTCGCACAACGTGGCGCTGCCGGAGTCTGCCCCGTCGCTTTGAGCAGCGACTTACAGAGCTCTCGAGTCCCAATCAGTAGCTGGACGTTTGATCAGAAGCTATCGTGACAGCGTATGGCTGACGACCGTGCAATCCGCCGTTTAATCGCCGCCAGCAAATCTGGCGGCCTGGGCATCGCCTCGATTTCCTTGTACGTCACCAGGTGGAATGTGCAAAGTTTGCTCCTGCAGATTTCCAGCAAGCCGCGAGATGAGGTCCTGAACAAGCACGAAAGCAGCCATGAGGCACCCACCGCTGCTGTGGCTGCTGTTTGGGGGCCTTGTGCTCATGATAATCGTTTCCTACAATCGTTCTGCAGAGGTTACCAGAGGCTCCGCTGCTCCCGCACAGCTTACGAGCAGCTCATTGCTGAGGAATCTAACAGGCGACGCCGAATCTGCCGAAGCCTTGGTGGACGTCCGGCGCAACAGCAGCGGGCAGCACAACACGCACTGCGCACCCCCGTCTGGAGCGGTGCAGCTGCCGGCAACGCCAGCTCAACAGGAGAACGGTTCGAAACCAGCCACCAGATCTGCATCCGGCTCGGCTGCAGCCGGCAAACACGCATACAACATGGTCGCTCGCGAAGCAATGGCGGCGGCGGCGCATCAGCTGGCAGCGCTGCAGAATGAAACGCTGGCGGCGCAGCAGCGGCTGCAGGCGGCGCAGAACGAGACGGACGCCCTGCAGCAGCGGCAGCTGCGGGCAGCGATGATGTACTGGCACCACGCCCGCCCGATTCCATGTGATTGCAGCTGCTGCACTACGCAGGCTTTGTTCTTTACAGCCGTCTGCAGCTCACACATGCGCAGCAGCATAGCGGCGCAGCCATAAGTGCTGAGCCACAATTACACGAGCAACATGTATGTGTCTGCTGCTGCGCAGTGCCGTCGGCGAGAGCGTTCTTTCCGGCGGCAAACGAGACGCAGTACATCACCTGGGAGCAGGACTTTGCGGGCATGAACAACGCGCGCCTCCAGGTGCGCAAATTTGTGGAAACAGCTCGCCAGAACACATCGCAGAAGAGCTGTATCGCGGATGATGTCGTTCATGCCTAAGCCTGGCACCTTCCGACCAGGTCCAGTGCCAGACCGCGTGCGCTGCATTAACACAATCCAGAAGTTGTTGGAAAGTGTGGGCGCATCTGTGGGAGCATTAAGACTTGAGGAGAATCGATTGCTGGTCTGTAGCAATGGTTTGTGGATGCCGCAGCTGGAAAACCTGGTGCTGATGGCGCACGCCTTCCGCCGCACACTCGTCATGCCGGTACGTGTTTTCTGATGCACTCAGCATTGCGTTTGAGAACACAACTGTGGGTTCCAAATGCGCATGCTGACCAGCAGCAGTCTGCGATACAGAATGCGCCAACGCGCATCATAGGAGAGTTGCACGGACGATATAGCGCGCCTTCCTCGTGTGCTGTACCCCAGGGGCACCTGCTTAATCACCTGGACGACCCGCGGCGCGGCGGCGGCTACGTGCGCGCGTCGCATGTGTTCGACTTCAAGGCGCTGGGCCGCTGGATTCCCATTATCACCATGCAGCAGTACCTGGATACCAGGTGCGAAGTCTGCAAAATGTCTATGTCGTGATATCCGGTGCTGCTCTCCGGTGCTTGACACATGCTGCATGAACATCCAGGCTGAGATCTTGGAGGGCCATTTCTGACACGGCTGAATCCTTTCCGCTGCTTGCATGCTCTTACATCCTGGGGGATGAAGAGGCAGGAGTTCTGTTGTGGATGTAGTATACATATCACCCTTTCGCCATATTCTGCTGCCAGAGCTGGTGAATTTAGGCGTAGCATTCTTCTGCTGCGAACAGGGGCGTCCCAAAAAGCGATTCCCGACGCACCAACACAGCCGCACTGATCGCATTTCTGCGGCAGTCCAACGGCACCGGCATCGCTCGCCCAAAATGGGATCCGAATGGCCAGTGCATTCCCATTCCCAGCCGGGAGGCTGCTGAAGCCTCCAGGAATGTCACCGGTCACCACAGCGGGGCTGGTGCAAGCGGCGCCGCTAGGCGCCGCCCCAGCTTTCACGAGTTCTGCGCCGGCCACCCTGTAGTCACCTACTCTCCAGAGCTGCAGCAGGTGTGCAGCAGGGGCCCTCCGACAGTGACGGAGAGAGACCAGTCAACGTATACCGCAGAGCGCTGGCATTTCTGCAGGATAGTGGCATGCACAGCAGCAATGTTCATCACGCACCCATGCACAACAAAGGTCGGAAACATAGAATTGAGTAGACATGAGATTCTTCATGTCGATTGCACAGACCAACACGCTGCACATTTCCATGGACTACGCAAACGGCTTCCGGCTGTTTGGCCACAACATCGGCTTCTGGTGCGTGCCGCGTCCTGCACTGCTGCGCCAGCCCCGAAGCTGTTACAGTATGACTCTTCATGTCCGTGTGCCTCCTTGTCACACAGAAACTAATTGACAGGAGAGAACGCCAGGAGCAGTCCGTCGTCCGAAGTGGTGTCATAGGCAATATACGCATGGTCATGATGCGCCAAAGCACGGCTACTATGTAGGTACTGGCCCACCCTGGAGTGGCAGGATTACTACATGGCGGGCCTGCGGGACCACCTGCACTTTCGTCCCGACATCTTCGCGAATGCCAGCCGCGTGGCACACATAATTCAGCAGCGGGCTGCAGCCAGCAATAAGAACGGCGGCGGCGGCGGCGGCGGCAAAGTTTGGGCGGCGGTGCACGACCGCACAGGCGACTTCCAGGCGCAGTTCGGCGACACCTTCTTCGTCCAGCCGGCGGCTCTGAAGGACCACCTGACACAGGTGAGCGCTGCTCTCTTCTTGGGGGTGTTACTGTCGAAGCCAAGCTGGCCATTCGTCGTTCTGCCGCAAGTTCCTAACGACTACAAGGCTTGCAGCCGCTCCAGCTTCTGCGGGGAAGGCGGTCAAGATAGATGTGGCAGCACACATGCTGGGTCCAGCGGCAAAGCTGCTGTAGAATTCAGCAGGATGTAGTCTATGTATAAACACAAACTTTGAAGCGTATTCGCACAATTTGGTACGATCATCACCTGCAGGCGCTTGCCATGCTGCCGCCAGACGTTCCTGTGTATGTTGCCGCCGAGCCCTGGAACGACACGCGCTTTGGGCCGGTCAAGCGTCGCTTTCCCAACGTACGCTGGCTCACCGCCGTCGTGGCAGATGTGCTGCCGGGACTGCCGCCGGCATTTGCTGGCCCTATCGAGCAGGCACGCAGTGTTACAACTCGGCCGTCACTGTGTACACATGGCCATGTGCATCAAGGTGCCACTGGCTGCCGCCGGCGTTCGCCCGCCCCATCGAGCAGGCGTGCAGCAACGTTTGCACCAAGCCTTGATAATGTAATTCGAATCACAGTTGCAAGTTAACAGGAAGAGGTCACCCCAGCAGGATTCAGGGCAGGGCTTGTCAGCACATTGATGCACGGCAGGACCTTGTAGCAGCACAAATGTGCGACACTGCCGTAGTGGGGCCTTGGGAGTGACGAGCCGTTTTTCCACAATCAGCCAGCTGCGTCACCTCCACAGCATGCTGTTGAGAGTTGGATCAAGGTGTGGTGCAGGTGGTATGCAGCGTGGCGACCCGCTTTGTGGGCACCTACGGCTCCACCTTCACCGCCTACATCCACCGTATGCGCGGCCACCACTCAGCGGAGCTGGTCCCTGACAAGGTGACCGCATGGCGACCTACATGTCTCTGCAGCATAGTGCACGCGCGTTGCTGATATCAGCCCACAACCTCAATGTCGTTTCAACTGATTTCGGGCTTGCATATAGCAGCCAGAACATATATATGGATATGCGAACCATCTTTTCTCGCAGGATCTCCTGTACACAAACTGGCCGAAAACGCCGGAGGCTTATGCCGCCGCTGTCGCGGATAACGCGGCGCAAAGAGACGGCGTCTGGTACCCAGATGAGCGGGGGCGGCCCGGCATGTTCGCCGGGCAGGGCACCTGGGCCAAGGCCTTCTCGGCAACGTGGGACTTCTTGTGGGGAGACTCAAGCGATAATGATGTTGTGCACAGATGAGGTGGCGGCAGAAACTGCCGAAGTGCTATGCGGCGTCATCGCTGGCTCGCAGCGGAGTGGGATTTCATCGAAGAATTGACGGTCTGTCGCAATTTATCGGTGGGAATCCAGCACATGTGTTGACGGAGGGCACAAACGCAGTACATGCACAACCCATATGGTTCTCTGGCCGGGCTGACGTGTGCGCCATCATCATCTCAAGTGCAAGACAGCCGCTGTCTCGCAGGATTGAGGATGGATGAATCGATACCCTGGCGCAGATCCATTATTGCACTTGTTCACCGGCACAGCTAGCAGGCAACGCCTAATCGACTCAAACTCGGCAACAAGTTCAAGCGTCGGCAACAACACGCAAACTATCAAATCGAAGGAAGAGTCAATGCTAGACTGTCGTCAACACGCAATGATTGCTGCCAGAAACCATATATTTTCAGCCTCAACAATGAGGCCAATTGCGATTGCCTGCTCACGAAACGGTGTTGCCAGTGTCTTGAAGCATTTCTCAAATCCCTGGTCTCACCAAGGCAGTGACAATACGTGCCTGCCGCCGCCGCCGCTGCCGCCGCTGCGGCACCGACGGCCTGAATCGGGACTTGCATCGAAGGCAGCGAACCCTGCTCTCTTACAGCTTCCGCCATTAGCTGAGCAGCAGGAGGCTGGAGGCCGCCCTGTCCTCAGCGCCGCCCTGCGGCAGCCGCTGACCTTGCGCCGCCAGAAGCGATTGCAACACCACACGCCTCACGGCTGCCGGCAAGGTGGCGGCCAGAAAAAGATTCCAGCAGCAGCGCCAAAGCCCGCCGATCTGGCGCCGCCGGAAGCAGCAGATGTCGCCCCGCCTCACGGCTGCCGCCGGTACTTGAGCAGCAGGAAGGTGGCGGCCAGGAAGACGGTGAGCAGCATGACTAATCGCGTGACGTCGCCCCAAAAGGCGCCCGGCTGGAAGCCGAAGGTGCCGAGCACGATGTCGCCGGAGACGCGCACGCCTGGGATCTTCTCCTTCGGGATGCCCTGCAGCAGAAGGAAGCAAAGGTCAGGGGCCGATGGCGCTGTGGTATGACGGGCACATGCGTCGCCGGAGACGCACACGCCGGGGATCGCCTCTGTTGGGATGCCATGCGCACCGGCAGAGTCCAGGCTCGGCAACAGGCTGCTTCGAAAGGGCCTGCATCATCAAAGTTTGATCAGATGAGATGCAAGAGCGTTGGACCAATCTAGCCTGGCACAGTGCGCATGGCCGCATTGGCTGCATTGAGCAGCGAGGCCGCTTCTGAGCGCCGCGCGGCTCGGGCTGCAGATTCCACGCGCCCTGCGCAGTGTATCCGCGGCAGGTGTGTCATGGCAGCCTCCACACCCAGGCACCTCTGTGTCCTTTGCTTTGCTCGCGCACCCTCTGGGCGTAGGGGGTGAAGTAGAAGTCCTCGGCGCCGTGCAGCTCGTTGTCCAGCAGCGCCTCGTACCCATACCTGTCATCAGCAGCCAGTCCGGGCTGAGGGTTCATGACATGTGGTGGCAACAGGACGAACATCAATCGTCGCCATGCAACGTTGTCCAGCAGCGCCTCATATCCGTATCTGCGATCAGTCACGATTCGGGTTTTGGAAGATGCAGCATTTACTGGCTCCTGGGTGAAGTGAAACCGAAGCCGTGCAGCTCCTTGTCCAGCAGCGCCTCATACCCGTGCCTGCATTCTCAGCGAGAATTTCAGGAGTGAGAAACCGAGTACTGTGGGGTGACTGTGAAGTAGGAGTCTTCAGCACCGTGCAGCTCGTTGTCCGGCAGCGCCCCATACCCCTACCTGTAAACAAGGCTGCTAATTCAGATGTTAGAATCAGGGCAGTGTTCGGTTTGCCTGCGCTCAGGGGGATTCCGGCAACCTGCACTGGTGTGTCACCCCACAAAACACACCCTCGACAGCAAGCGGGTGTCTAAGTAGGCAGCACGAGCCTGTGCTCAAGCTCACCCGCTCACTTTGCACTCGACCCTTCGTTCACAAGGTGCACACAAGCTTGCGGGGCACCTCATGAACGCCGTGCAGTGCCGCCAAGCAGCGCTGCTGCTCCAGATGTGGTAGGATCTTCTCAAATTGGTGGCGACTGATGTCTGTGTCACCTGACGAAGGATAGAGTGGACAGCCACTGTGCATGCGTCTGAGGACAGACCGAGCTGTCTTTCGTGGGGTGACGAACACAGGGGCGCATGGTCTCTCGAATGAAGGACTGCAGACTCGCACAAGTTGTTCACAAGTTGTTCATGCTGAACAGCAATGCCACGACCCATTTCCTCATATGTATGAGACAGTTATGGGGCCAGGGCATATCTCACTTGGCGAAGGAGAGACCAGACAGCCAGCGGGTGGCCCCTGGCTTGTGACGAAGCCAAATATGCTGTGACTGCACATTGGTACGATGAGTTTGCAACTATTGGCGTTTTAAGTGTCTGCTTGTCGTTACAAGTGTCACCTGACGAAGGATAGGCTGGACAGCCAGCGGGTGAGCGCCGGCATCTGCGCGCGGCTCATGAGGAAGCCGCCAAATAGCGCCGCCAGCAGCACCGCCAGGCCGCCCGCGCTGTTGGCCACCGCTGTGGAGGGCGAGGCAGCACCTGCAGGAGATTGTTGACGAGCGTTATTGAAGCAATCTCGCTAGGCTTATTATTTTGAACAATGTATGACGGCAACAAAGTGTCCAGCAGCACCGCCAGGCCGCCCGCGCTGTTGGCCACCGCTGTGGAGGGCGAGGCGGCACCTGCCCAAAGCTTGAGCAAGGATTTTGAAGGGTTGAGAGTGAACGTTGTCACCAGCGACAGGAGGCACTGCACAGAATCACCTTGCGGTGCAGATGCACATGTGGTGCATGCCGTGAAGAATGCCGTCAGCGCTGTCACGGCCGCCTGCGCTGTTGGCAACCGCTGTGGCAGGTGACACAGCTCGAATGCGGCGAGAGAGTATGCAGACTGATAACTAAATTCAGATGGCGCAAAGTGATAGGAACAGCATTGGGTGTCGCTAACCCAGACAGAGTCACAGCATGCCCTGGCCGCAGCTGCCGTGCACGTGCAGGGGCGGACAAGGCGACCGCCAGACTTACTTGCAGCGCCTTGAGAAGCTGTGAAAGCCTGCTCTACGTTTGCACGCCGGTAGCGTCTTGCATGCCGAAGGACATGCAGCGCCAGGCCAGGTCAGGTGTGCAAACGCAGGCACTCGCATCAGCTCACAAGACCACCGCGGCTCAGGTGGAGATTGCTATACTGGGACTCACACCCTTGCCCGTCCGAGGGGACGGTGAGAACAACTATCAAGGATGCCCGCCGATGGCCATGCTCATAGCGGTGCCCGCGAGATTGGTGAGCACCCAGCATCACGAAGAACATCGCAACCCCCTTTCAAAGGCCCGAACAGAAATGGTCATCAATGCAAAAACAGGCACTGATGGCCATGCTCATGGCAGTTGACGCATGAAGAAGCTGAGAACCGCAATGTCATCCTAAATTGGATCTGACAAACAGAGAAACCACCTACCAATGGCCATGCTCATGGCAGTTCCCGCCGGATTGGTCAGCACCAGCACCGTGAAGAAACTGAGCACGCGGCCCAGCCTGGGCGCAGGCCCATGACGGTAGAGGTGACACCGGCTGACAAGAAATAGGTAGAAATGTGTGGTCTAGAAGCTATAAGAAGTGCGCGCACCGATGGCCATGCTCATGGCGGTGCCGGCCAGGTTGGTGAGCACCAGCACTGTGAAGAAGCTGAGCACGCGGCCCAGCCCCGGGCGCAGGCCCATGACATAATAGGTGACGCCCGCAAACAGCGCCGTCGGCGCGATGCGCATGGGCACGAAATCCCACGCGACGGTCGCCACAAAGTAGGCTGCGGTGCCGTACACGCCCGCCGCACGCTCCCTGCATGGCAGAGATTCAACAGGAGACTCAGATCTGTGTGAAAACTAGTCGACGCAATGAGCATGGGCACTGGTCTTGCCTAATGAAGCGCAGGTGCTCGGCGCGGCGGATGGGCAAACTTGAGAGTCTTGGGAGCGTTGGTGTGGGATCAAAAGTCACAACTCAAGCGGATACTTAGACTGTTGTGTAACAAAGAACTGACCTGATGAACAGCAGGCACTCAACGCGCCAGATGGACGAATTCGAGGGTCCCATGATGCCCGGGTACAGCACCAGAGCATCTGAGAGCATCTAAGAGCGAACAGCATTTATAAGACTGCGACGAACCTGATGAACAGCAGGCGCTCGGCGCGCCAGATGGGCAGACTCGAGAGTCCCATGACGCCCAGGTACAGCACCATGAAGGCCAGGGACCCTAAGCGGTTCTGGATGCCGCCCGAGTCCCGCGCCAGATTGGAGTACACCCCGCCTGCGCATTTGAACGGATCAAGCTTTGGAATTCTGGACGTCACCCGAGTCCCGTGCCATTTTGGAGTACACTCCGCTACTCCGCCTGCACACTTGAAGGATTTCGAGCTCAGAAAGTGGGAGTTGTGCGCCGCACAGCAGGAGCGATGTGCCGCTACAGGCGGTGGGAGGTGCATGATCGACACAGGCGTGGCTAGTAAAAGTTTAGGGCATGATACTTGCAGCACCCTTCCGTTGGGGTTTGTGCCTCATGACCGAAGCTGCACCGTTGCTGGCTTCCAGTCTGGGAGCAGCAGTCTGCGCATGCAGAGCAAAAGCAAGACTGACGCGACCAGACAGGCATCCGGCCACATCAGTCCCAGCGCCGGTAATTTTACTTTTGCTGAGGCAGCTAGACAATCAAAAGCAGAGCGTGTCATCTTTGCAGTCCAGCTGCTATCAGCAGACACTCGAGCAGTCTTGATGGCTCGATCTTGCATGCACCCAGGCCGGTGGCCACGAAGAGGGTGGCGCCCCAGTTGACGGCGATCAGTCCCAGGAACTGACAGATCCTGCAGGTGAGGGTCTAGCGTGAAACTGCAAATGCGCACCCAGGCCGGCGGCCACGACGAATGTAGCGCCCCAATTGACGGCGATCAGCCCTGGGTGCCGCCTTGCATTCGCAGAGGACCGGCCACTCAGCACCCGCAGCTGGTGCTTGAAGCTCGCGCGGTACTTCCTCGACAGCACCACCGGGTTCCTGCAACAAGACATCGGGCCATTCGTTCATTCAGTTGTTGAAGCTGGCAGAACCTTCGCCCAGCGCCTGCAGCTGGTCCGGGAAGCTCATGAGATAAATATTTCGCCAGCCACTAGGTTCCTGTCGTGGAGCCCATTTGCTCATTTGGACTTTGCGGGTTGCGACGAGGGTGGTCGCGAAGACGGTCTGCCGTGTTGGCAGAATGAACGCATTTATAGCTTTGTGCAACTGCACATGCCAGTGTCTGACAGTCGGACTGAGGCCTGCTGCGATTTCAAGAACTGCCTGCATCGGTGTCCACCATGTGCAGCCATACACAGCAGCGCATCAGACCTGCGTCCCCGACATGCAAGGCATGCCGATGCATCTGTCGGTTGGGCAGCAATGGCTGAGAAAAACGACAGCGTAGAGCAACGGACGCCATAGATCCCACCCTTGTGCGTTGAGCATTGCATTGTGTAGCGCAAAGCTCTCCTCCAGGTGTATGTCAGTTTGCCTGCTGCATTTGCGGCAGGCCTCAAACGCAAATGATGCAGAAGGCTCTCAGGAGATAAGAGGAACAAGTGGACAAAACAAGAACTTCGATCTTTCTTCTCGCCTTTGCGAGGTGCGACAGGCGCCGTCTAGCGTCTGGCACGCCAGCTCCTCCGCAGCCACCGTCACCATTGAAGATGAAAACCCACAGATGCGAAACACACTGTTCTCAAGATAACACCTCTTCTCACCCCTGCGCGGTGCGCATAGCGCCGTCCAGCGTCAGCCGCGCCAGTGCTTCGGCGTCGGCCGCCGCCACCGGCCCAGCGCTGAACCCTGTCACCAGGCGATCCACGTCGGCGGGCGGGCTGCGGATCACCAGATCCAGAACGGCGTCCGCAATGTTGACCTGCTGCGGCACGTCGTGGCCCAGCGACGCAAAGTGCTCCCTCGCGTGGTCCATTGGGCCTGCAGCAGGGAAACCGTTTGATTTGTGAGGAGGTTAAATTGTGTTTGACGGGTATGGGTTGCGCATCACAAAATCCAGAGCGGCGTCCGCGATATTGACCGCCGGCGACACGTCATACCCTAGCGACGCAAACTGCTCTCGCGCGCGGACCATCGGCCCTGCACGCGCAATTGGACAGTTGTTTCATAACTGAGAGGTGTGACAACGATTGCGGAGGGTCTTCAAAAGCGTCCGCAATGCTCACCGCCAGCGCGACATCATCGCCCAAGTGCTCCCACGCGCGGTCCATCGGCCTTGCATGGAACTGATTGTGAGGTCCAAGGTAATTGGCAACCATGTCTGCAATGTTGCCACCGGCAGTACTTAGTCGCCATAGCGATGCAACCAGCTTTCTTGCGCGGTCCATTAGCTCTGCGATTCAAGAGGTTAGCTTATTTGCGACTGGCATGGCTGCATGTCTGTAGGGGATGGTGCAAGCTTTATCTGCCCAGGCCTGGCAGAGATGCTGGTGCAGATTAAATCTGATGCAGGGACTAGGCGACGGGCCGATGCCCCAATGCACCAGCTGTTCCGCAGCCTGGTTCACAGGCGCAGTACCGACCACCAGGCCCCGCAGTGCGATGCTCATTCGTGCAGCTGCTGCATCCACATCTTCCAGCAGCTCAACGGTTCAACATATAAGCACCTGGCACAAATGCCAGGCTATGCGCCTGACACAGCAAGGAGGCCATGTGCGCCGGCAACGTCAAAAGCACCGTTTATGGGGGGTGCCATTGCGATCACTGAGGGTGCACTGCGCAGCACCATGGGCTGCAGCGCAGAGCGGCCAGGCTGCCTTGGCAGGGCTGACGCATCTTCTCCTGCAGCGTCAACGACTCATGCCCATAAGGCTCTTGAACTTCGCACCTGAGTACACGACATATCCGTGGGAGGACAGGATGTGCTAGCGGCGCACGGATGTCCGGCCGCGGCTCAGCTGTGTAAGCACTTGCGCGTTGTGTTGGCTACGGCTTGTACAGAGGTCAAAAGTTTGCCACATGTGGGCGCACCTGAGTACACGACTCGGCCGTACGAAGACAGGATGAGGCAGCGGCGCATGGTGGCCAGTATGTCCGGCCGCGGCTGGTGCACACTCAGCACCACTGTCACACCGCCCGCCGCGAGATCCGCGAGGATGTCCACCACCGTTGCCGCATTGGTAGAGTCCAGGCCTGGACCACAAGGAAGATGCGATGCTCAGCACGGGCTGGTAGTGGCGAACACCCTCCGCCTCAGTAGTGACAGTAAGTAAGGGCGGACAATCCAGCAGCCATACAGCAGTGCATTGAGCACCGTCTGTGCAAAGGATGGGATCTTAGCACGCAAAATGCATCTCAGCAACCAGTGGCTGAGATGCATTGTGGGGTCCCAAGGGGTCCCACCGGTTGTGGGCTCGTCCAGGAACATGAGGCGCGGCGCCGTGATCAGCTCCGCGGCGATGGACACGCGCCGCCGCTCGCCGCCTGACAGCCCCCGCACCCACTCGTCGCCTATGAAGCTGTGTGCTACCTGCGGGAACGAAATTGACACCTCCTCTGTTTCTGTACTAGTGCATCGGGTCGGTTGCAGAGGGCATTCCTTGTGCCTCGACCTAATGGCCGCGCACCCGCACGAGCAGAAGCTTGCGACTCAGCCGAGACAGCATGATGGATGAACGCGACAAGATGCAGGGCTGCAAAGCACGCACCTTGGCCAGCGACAGCTGCCGCAGCAGCGCGCGGATCCTCGCTGTGCCCGCGCCGCCGGCGCCGCCGCCCGGCAGCCGCAGCGCCGCGTGGAACGCCAGAAACTCCCACACCGTGGACGTCCCCGGCAGTACATCGTCCTGCGGCACGTAGCCCGCCGCGGAGCGCACCTGCAAGAAAGAGTAGGCGAATCAATCTACAACGAAGTTTGCCAAAGATGCGCACCACAGGGTTCTGTGGACGTCCCCGGCAGCACATCGTCCTGCGGCACATAGCCCGCAGCGGAGCGCACCTGAAAAGGAAAGTGAAGTGCAGGAAATGAGGAAAAACAACAGCTTATTGTACTGCTGATTCTGCGGCACAAGGGGTCAGTGGACGTTCCCGGCAGGACATCGTCCTGCGGGGCATGCGGCCCCCAGCGCTCGCACCCGCACGGGAAATTGGTGGCCAACACAACCAGAAACGGCGGACATCCCAGTGAAGGGAGTGTTCATTTTCGCAAGTCAAAGATCTGTTGTACACAGCATGTCGAAGCACCACCGCTGGGTACCATGCGCTCTGAACGGTGCCAAGAGGAAAGAAGGGGCCTAAACCCTAAAACGGCACGCAGCAGGCTGAGGAGCGCACCTCGTCTGGCGTGACGCGACGCCCGCCCAGCCGGATGTCGCCCGACACTCCTGTGCCAGAAACACCAATTGCGTTGGAAAGGTCTGAAAAGTCTGACGATGCACATGCTTATGGCGCGACTGTGCATGTCCTGCCGCTGTGATGTGCCAGCCGCCCTGCTGGACGTCGCCTGACCCTCCTGCCCTGCAGGCGATGATGGCATGATACGAGTGGACAGCTGCTGCATGTTGATTGGTCCTGCCGGGTGCAGGCACGTGTGCAGCACGCGTGCCCACTGTCCATCATCTGGTCAGACTCGTGTGCTTTGCAAGGGGTCAGCAAGCACGCAAGCGTGACACAACAGGCCACAAGGCACTGCCTATCATGCAACGCCAAGGCTCTGCTACTTTTACATCTTTGTTCTTGCTCCGAGGGCATCGGCTGGCAGTGGGGTCAATGCTGCAGTTGATGAGCTCAAGCAAGAACATGCACACCAGCTACACGACAGTTGGTGTGCAAGCCTCAGCGGGACCTTCCCATTTGCCATTGCCCCACGGCCAGCCTTCATGTGGCTGAGCCTTAGGCCTCTTCTCCTCAATCGACCGACCAAACTGACATGCTCAGCATCCAGTATCAGAAAGCGCGCACCTGCGCCATAGCGGCGGCCGGCCAGAATGTCCAGCAGCGTCGTCTTGCCGGCGCCGCTGGGTCCAAGGATTGCACACATGCCGCCGCTGGCGCTGCTGCCGGCGCCGCCACCGCCCTTGCGCCCGCCGTAACGACTTCTGCTGCCATTGCCATTGCAATCGCGATCGCCGTTAGCAGCGGCGGCGTCTCCTGCCGAGTAGCCATTAGCTGTGCCGCTGTTGGCTGCGCCGCCGTGTATGCCGTGGCTGCTGCCGCCGCCGTTGGTGGGGGATGTGGCGGCGGTGGCAGCGGGCGCGCCAGCGATGCCGCTGATGTCGGTCAGGATCTGGCGCAGCTGCCCGGCGCTGCCGACGCGCACGTTGTAGGACACGTCCTCCCAGGACAGGACGGCGGCCGCCTCTGACGTGTCGCCTGTCAGGAAAGAACGGAAATCTATGTCAGTCGAGATTGACGCAGCTGTCCAGCCTGCTGGCGTGCATGTGGCAGGCAAATCTGAGGATTTTCCTGGGCAGACTGTGCAGTTCAGGTTTGGCCTGTGGGCTTGCAGAGCCTGCATTCAAATCTACATGCAGATGCGCATTCCTGCGGCTGGCCGTTTCGCTGCCCTTGACTGCATCAGGTCCATTGCTGCTCAAGAACACTGAGCTTCTACAAGGAGCTTTTCAATTACGCTCACCGTTCGTCTGGATGGTAATGCAGGCCGGCGGCAGCAGCGAGCCGGCCTCGCCGCCGTCCCAGCCGCCGTCCGCCAAACCCTCCTCGTCCAGCCCAGCGCCGACGCCGCCGCCGCCGTTGCCGCCAAAACACTTCTCTCCTAAACCCCCCTCCCCGTCATCGTCGTCGCCCACGTCCGCGTCGGAGTCCCGCGCGTCCCAGTCTCCACCTGCGTCTCCAGTGTCCCGGTCCTCGCCCGGCGAAGACATGGGCAGCAGCTGCTCCTCCAGCCGCCCCGGGCTGCGTGGTGACGCCATCGAAGGCGTGACGGACCCGGTGCTGAGCAGCCGCTCCAGCAGGAAGCCCGAGCGCACGCCTGTGCACAAATACGAGCGGCATCATGGGTAGTCTGTGCGCCACCATTGGAGTGACCAACCCGATGCTCTGAAGTCGCTCCAGCAGCAAGCCTGGCCGAAAGCCTGTGCACCAACGTGAATGGGAGCTTCAAATAACCTTAAAAGCCTCATCTCATCATCCCAGCAGTCCCGCGATGCCTCTTTGACACACAAAGCTTTGCACTGCAGGCTTGCGCTGCTGCGAATGACCTGAGCAGCACATGTGGTGCGAGGCGCCAGACACTGCTGGGAGCGAGCCTGAGCAAGTGGAACACTGTGCCCCCCTGGAGCCGCACTAAACAGAGGCTGCAACTGCACCGTCTCGTCATTGCCTACAGCATCTGTATGCTCTGCTGCTCCAGGGGTCGTGCAACCCAGGCATTCGGTGCTCCACAGTTTTGCAGCACGAGATTTCGAGGCAGCACCTGAGGCGCGCCGCCGCCAGCTGAAGGCCGCCAGCCTGTCGCGGAAGGCGCTGTCCGACGCCAGCAGCAGCAGGTAGGTCACGCCCGCAAATATGAAGCCTGCGCTTGCACAAAGTCCGCCTTTTGCTTTGCCTATCTGCTGCAACCGTGTATTGCAGGGCCACATCTCAGAGCGTATGAGAACTGCAAGATGACGGTCAATCTGGTCACTCGACTTTCAGGACAAACTTTGCGGCAAGCCTGAACTTGCCTCGCCACCAGTTCCGAGTCGCACACGCGACGTCTCAAACATCATGTGAGACGTTGCGTGATTCAGGGCACAGCGACCAGGTGGGAAGGCATCCCTGCAGCATGGGCGCCCTACAGTGGGGCACCTCGAAAGGACCCAGCTGGCGTACAGGACTCATTGCGCGCTGTAATTTTTGCATGAGCTCCCAGGGTATTCTAGGTCGGGCACAAATGAAAACATTTTATGTGCAAAGGGAAAGACGCACTGCAAGCGGCGATGGCAAAGGCGTCTTCGCAGAACCAGTGCGTCTGGAAGCCGGACTCTTTCAGGACGCCCCCAGCACTCTTACCTCTCCACAAGTACCTCACAAAGCAAGGACGAGCGCACTGCAGGTGGGGATGGCGAAGGCAACGCTCCACAAGCGGTGCGCCTGGCAGCCAACCTCTTTCAGGGTGCCCTTGCCGCTCGTTTGAATGTTCCGACAACAATAGAGATTCTTTCGAACCAGAGTAGGTGCACGCACTGCAGGCGGCGATCGCAAAGACGTCGCCCCAGAAGCGGTGCGCCTGGAAGCCGAACTCCTTCAGCACGCCCTCGCCGCTGACGCGCAGCGTCGGCAGCACCGTGCTGTTCAGCGGACTGGTGAAGAAGAACGGCGTTGGCGCTCTGTGGAACTCGTTGATCTGCAGAACAGGAGTGCACATTTATACTATCGTTCAATAGGTAAGATCAACGTTTCGATTGAAACCGTGCTGGTTAGCGGTCTAGTGAAGAACAAAAATGCCCGCGCGCGACTCTGTTGATCTGGGCAAAGGGCTGAAACTGCTGGTGTTGCATTTCAGGCTGGTGTCTTTCTCAGTCTGCCGTCGAGTTGACAGGACAGCTTGAGGATGCAGGATGCTGGAAGAGCACACGGCACGTCGACAACGTCACCATTTGGCGAAGGCACAAAGACACGTTGACGGACGTGTCAGCTCAGCCAGGCTCACACCGACTTGCGCAAGCGCCGTGTGCCATAGGTACATAATTATGAGACCCGCCAGACGCGCCAACAGGGAACCGTGTCAGCATAGCTGAAGGAGGACACCTTTGCTTCAGCAACAATCGAATCCGCAACCACAAAGCCGTTCAAGAGAATCGTTTAGCACCGGGACGCACCGCCAGGACCTCATAGGCGTTGTCGGAGTAGGAAGCCTCAGCAACAGATTCTGAAGCACACCCAAAAAGAAACATTGGAACACGGCTCAAGAATGGAAGACGCACCGCCAGGGCCTCGTAGGCGTAGTTGAAGTAGGACGCTGCCGCCGCCCAGGAGGCCGCCGCCGGCACCTGTGTACATGCAAACAAACACTCCTTTCGGTGATGGTGGATGCTTCGCCGAGCCAGAAGTCCGACAAATGCATCCAAAAAACAAGCTGCAATGATGTAGTAGGTACAATGAAAAACTTTACAGGAAACTCAACGCAGACTGCAAAAAAACCTAAGCACCTGGTCCTTGTTCAGCATGAAGCCGCCAAAGAGCAGCGACGCCATGATGGCGAGACTGCCGGCGGTGTTGGCGGCGGCGTCGGAGGGCGTCGCCGCCCCGATCATCATCGCCATTGTCGCCGCCGCGATGTTGGCCCAAACCAGGATGACTGCGCAAGAGCGACCCAACATGAACGTGATGTTCAGTGCTTTCGTGAGCCGCGTCGATGACCATCGCCACCATTGCCGCCACGATGTTGGCCCACACCAGGATGCCTGCGCGGCACAATGAAACATGAATGTAAATATTTCCGGTCATCGCCTGGTCCAGTCGAAATTCAGCAGGTATGCATCGTGCATGGGGTGTACAGGAAGTATACAGTACTGCACTGTGCTACTCATTGCGTGAGTGGCAGGCAACATGAACGTGAGGGCTGCATGGCTGCCAAGCGTTTCTGCTGCTCGCAGCCCTGCTGGACTGTAGAGGCGCTACTGATGCATCTGAGCCACAGCTGCTGCACACTGTGTGAACACGGCTGCGCCATGCACAATGAGGCATATGGCGAGAAAACCTGGACGACGGCCATGCGGCCCACCCAGGAAGGCGGATACTCTGCTGTCCATGGCTTGGCAGAACGGAAGGCCGTCTGCAGCAAGCATGTGGCACAAATCCAGGAAGGGGAGAATGCAGCTTTCCCAGCAGGATAGCTAAGTATGCACTAGCGGCAAAGTGGGTGGAACGGAGGCTAGGGTCATCGATAAATACATACCCAAAAAGGCGAGGACGCAGGTGGCGCAGCCGGCGTGCAGGCCGATGGCCCAATAGGACAGCGCCGCGAAGAACGCCGGCGGCGCCACGCGCATGGGCACCAGGTCAAAGGCCACCGTTGCCACAAAGTAGGCGTTGGTGCCATACACGCCCGCCTCCCGCTCCCTGTTACAAACCGAAATGAAAGCCTTTTGGTCAGGTCCAATGGAGAGCAGGTGACCCTTTGTAATGGGAGGTGTGATTGGCGGCGCCATGCGCATGGGAACCAGGTCGAACGCCACCATTGCCGCAAACAGGCGTTGGTGCCGTACACGCCCGCCTCCCGCCCCCTTTTTCGAATAAACACGAACAAAACTTTTGCACAAGAATTAGCGTGTTTGCGCAAAGGAGGGATTCTTGGCTGTGCCACGCGCATGGGGACCAGGTCGAAGGCCACCGTCGCCGCAAAATTAGGCGCTGGCGTGTACACGCCCGCCTCCCACTTTCCGGCCAGAGCACAGTTGGCTACAATGGATTTCCTGTAGCCACTTGAGATTGCTTTTGCTTTGACATACAATTACACAATCAGTATTCCGAGAAGCTTGGTGTTGTGCAAGCCCCTCCCACTTCCTGAGTCAAAAGCCGCATGGCGAACAGACTTGACAGCGCCGCAAGTACAGGAAAACAAGCACGCCAATTCTGCCAGTTTAAGACCACCAGCATTGCGTAGCAAGGCTCGCCAGTTTGGGCAGAGTCAGACGATGCCTCGTCGGCATACCTGGAGGCGTCTGGCCCAACTCGCGGACGAGCACCACAGCGCAGGTGGCGATCAGTGTGCAACATCTGGGCGGCCCACCGAGCTGCCTTGAGCTCTTTGCCGCGAGCTGCTGACACGCAAAGAGCACAGATTGCATCCCCGCATGTGTGGTATATCTGTTCTGAAGTGTGAAGCGCACCGGTGGAAGAGCAGGCCCTCCTGGCGCCACACCGGCAGCGAGCCCAGCGCCATCATGGACAGATACAGCAGCATGAAGAACAGGCAGCCCAGCCTGCAGGCAGCATCGCGACATTTGAATGCGCAGATCTCTACTTGCATCGGTCAGCTGTAACAGGGTTCTCAGTGCTTGTCGGCATGGACAGGTGCAGCAGCATGAAGCACAGGCAGCTCAGCCTGCAGAGTTGGAACTTAACTTCATGCAATGGCCTCACTATCCAGAAGCCATATCAGCTCCATTAATTCAGAAGTCGTTCCGGTGGGTGCAATTGTTGAACAGAGCCTAGGGGCTTTTGACACGGCACAATCTGCGCTGAAGCAGCATAGATCCTCGGCGTCAGCGCTCGGCATTTCTTCAAGAACAAAGCACCACCATCACCTGCTCTGGATGCCGCCGGTCTCGTATCCAGTGGCGTAGAAGGTGATGCCCAGGCCCGCGGCCGTCGCCAACGCCGCCAAGAAGTTGAGCGCAATCAGGAAGGGGTGGCGGTAGGCGCGGCGCAGCAGCCGGCCGGACAGCTGGCGCAGCTGAGCCAGCAGCGGCGGCGACGGCCGTGCCGGCGGCAACGGCCACGACGCCGCCTGCAGCGAGGCCGCCCAGGCTGCGTCGTCCGCCGCGGCCCTCGACCTGCGCAGCGGATGTTCGTGCTGTTTGATGTGCAAGCCTTGGTGCAGCCTACAGCAAGATCCCCACCGTATCATAGTAGAGTGCGACTTGCAGCTGCCGGATAGTCGACTTTGATGAATTTTTCGCCGTTTCGCCAAATCGAGGGTGCATCATGTGGGTCGCACCTGTGCAGGACAGCTTTGCGCAAAAAGCCTGAAATTCAGTGCATGCAGGCACCGCCTGGACAGCATTGCCTGTCACAAGCATGCAGACGTTTGATTTGCCGCCCTGTGCAGGGCGATACTTCAGTGCAGGGCGTGGTGTGGCGTCAATTTGTCTGTAAGCTCCTACGGTACTCTCCATGCTTTCAAGTGCTTTAGTCACGCAGCTCACCCCTGGAACTCGGCCACCAGCGGGTCTACTTCTACGTCTGGCGACTTGATGCCACAGCCGGCATGTGGTCCGCGATGGAGATGTCATTACTTCTGTCAGCGATTGAAAAAACATAATATGGCTTTCTAAATGGTAGCTGAGTCTTTGATTTGAAGCACCGCGATGGCGATGTTACTTTACGATTCAGCGATCACAGACCAAGCGCTCACCCCTGGAACTCGGCCACCAGCTGGCCCACCTCCGCCGCCGGTGACTTGATCGCCACGTCCAGCATGTGGTCCGCGATGGAGATGTCCGGGGACGCGGGCGCGTAGCCCAGCCGCGCAAAATGCGCCTCAGCGTCCGCGACGGCACCGGAGTAAACCACCTGGATATGACAAGGCACCAGATCAGCAAGTTGATCTTCGAGGACGCCGGCGCGTAGTCCAGCCACGCGAACTCCCTCCGCATCCGCCATGGCGCCGGAATGCACCACCTGCAGTGCAGCAGAAACGAATTGAACAGTTGCTGCAGACGCGATGGAGATATCTGGCGACACCGGCGCGGAGCCCAGCCGCGCAAATTTCGCCTCCGCGTCCGCCACGGCGCCCAAATGGACCGCCTGGAATGTGTGGACAATGGCACAACGGCGCACGCTAACATGGGACCGAGCAACCCCTCGGTACGCTGCTGCAGCATATGCTGCCAGGTCAACCCTCTTCTACCATGCATTACCATGTGGACACCTGGTGCCTGCATTTCCCGTGACTCCACACGTGCATTTTGTGTGGAATCGTTCCTGCGTGCACACGATTGGAGGAACATGAAATGAGCACCTGGCCGCGGCCGGAGAGCAGCAGCACGCGGTGCATGAGGCGGAAAACGTCCGGGCGTGGCTGGTGGATCGTCAGCAACACGCCGCAGCCGCTCGCTGCAAGCGCCGCCAGGATGTCCACCACCTTTGCCGCGTTGCTGCTGTCCAGGCCTGCAAAACTCGAGGCAGATGAAACTTCAAAATTGGACAGGAGTCCAAGTCCTCTTATGGGGCATCGTCAGTTGCCAGCGCCGCACGAACCTCCACCACCTAGGCCGCATAACTGCTGTCCAGGCCTGTTGTTAGCAGGAGGAGTCGATGCATCAGCACGACTCTCGAATGTTAACCGTTACCCAGGTATTTGTGACAGTGTGTTGCCAGGATGCCAGGACGTGTCGGCATCATTTGGGTCCTTCGAGCATTCCACGGTCGATGAAAGAGCAGTGTAGCTGCATTGAGACGTGTCTGTGCAACTGCGTAGGTGGCGCCATTCAACAAGCCGGGACCCCTCATCGGGCCTGCCAGATGAGGTGGCCAGACCGGGCAGATGCATGGGAAGTCATCCGTAGGGCAGGGGACTGCCTGGCAGCCATGCAACGTTCATAATCCAACTGAAGTGTTCAAAAACGTTCAAAGTAAGCGAAACAAAATCAACAAGATCAAAAGAACACCATGCTGAAATTTACATGAATATGGCAATAATTGTACAACGAACTTTCTCTGCGTTTGTGCACTGGACCTTTGCATTGGTCATGTAATAACTGCACGATCTTGAGGTTCCGGGGGTACAAGGGTGTCGACACAGCCCAGCAATGATAGCGTTGTGGCAGCAGAGTGGCAGCGGCGGTGTCAGCAGCAGTGGCAGACAGTAGCGGCAGACACACACAAACCTAATTCTTGACATTTCGAATTTATGACATACAGCCGCAGGATCGCACTGGTGGTGACCTCGCGGCAGAAGAGTAGCTCTGACGCTATCAGACAGGTGGAGACGCAGCGGCACAGTTCGAGCATGTTCAGATGATATGAAATATTCATCAACGTGTCGCACCTGTGGTGACCTCGTCGCAGAAGAGCAGGCCCGGCGCTGTGAGCAGCTCCGCGGCAATGGACACGCGCCGCCGCTCGCCGCCCGACAGGCCACGCATCCAGGCGTCGCCGATGAAGCTGTGCGCGACTTTCTCCAGCCCCAGCTGCTCGATCACCTGTATAAGAAGTGAGACCTCGTCAGACACGAGCCTCCATGTTACAATACGCCGATCGACAGGCCGCGCATCCAGGCGTCGCCGATGACTGTGTGCCACCGTTTCCAGGTCCAGCTGCTCGATCACCTGCCATATATGTAGACACATAGTTCCTGCAGCTCTTGAACTTCACGAATATGTACAAGCACGGTGCGAAAGCCTGTGCATTCAGACGTTGCCGATGAAGCTGTGCACCACCTTCTCGAGGCCAGACTATTATATCATCTGTCCAGCTTAAAGACAGAGAGGACGCGACAGACTTCAGTCGACCAACAGGGCGCGCTAACAGGCATTGCCCACGAAGCTGTCCGCCCCTTCCAGGCACAGCTGCTGCATATCTCACACCTATCAGATGGAGAAAGGATCTCAGAATTGGTGTTGCATGTGCGAATTTCGCTATAAGATTCCGCACCTGCCACACGCGTGCCCCTTGCACGTCGGGCGCCGCCCTCGGCAGCCGCAGCGCCGCGTGGAAGGACAGAAACTCCCACACAGTGGACGTCCCCGGAAGCACGTCATCCTGCGGCACATAGCCCACCAGCGCCCGCACCTGCACATTTGCGAGTTCGGAAGGCTGGGATCAAGACCCGGACCTGGGATCCAAGTGTGCAACACCACAATCAGCGGACGCCCCCGGCAGCACATTGTCCTTCGGTGCGCAGCTCGCAAGCGCGCGCACCTGCGGGCAGACAAATCGCACCAGAACATTGTGGGTCATCGCCTCTTGACACCAGCCACCGCCAATACCCACACAGAAACCTGTGTGCTTGTTGCAAGGGCGGGTTTGAATGCCTCGAGGCTTGACACAACATCTTGACGGCAGCTGAACAGCCGGCCTTCCGCAAGGGTCCTGTCCCACCTGCGCCGCAGACACTTCATGTCCTTGGAGGCGGATGACGTCGACGACGCCGTGCCTCGCAGCATGATGTGCGCATTGTTTTTGTATTCACTGGCACGAGACCTTCAAGTATACAACTGTGCTTGGAACCGAGCTAATTCAGCTCACCTGCGCTGCTGACACTCTGTGGCCGTTGAGGCTGACGACGCCGGCGACGCCGTGTGCCGTGAAGTTTGACCTGAGCAGATTCGTGTGCAGGAGAAGGTTGACATACGAATATTTGTGTTACCTGTGCCGCTGACACCCTGTGGCCGTTAAGGCTGATGACGCCGGCGACGCCGCGCCCTGTGCGCCGCCCCGACAGCACATCCAGCAGTGTCGTCTTGCCCGCACCTGCAGAGGCACACAACAGTTTTTGGAACCTGAGACTGGAAAGCGAACACCCAGGCAGCGCCATACACCGTACGCCGTCCCGACACCACACTCAGCACCACCGTCTTGCCCGCGCCTGTGGCCTACAGATGGAGATGTCTGCACTTCACACATTGAAAGAACTGCTGCACCAAAGACAGCGCAACGTGCCAGTCAGGTCGCCGAGTGTCGACGCCAAACCGACAGGCACACGAGGCAGAGCATGGTGGACTCTCACGTTGAGACTCAGGCTGACCTGAGGGGCCCAGAATGGCGGTCATGCAGGACGAAGCGGCCGCGCCGGCACCACCGCCCAGGGGCACACCAGAGACGCCCGACACGCCCCGCAGCACGCGCTTGCGCCGCCCGCCCCGGCCCTGTAGTGGAATGTTGCACAGTATGATCACCAAGCATGAGCAGGAGACCAGCTGCTCAGCATCTGACAACATGTAAGATCAGAATGTCTCGGTCACATGGTATTGGCGCGCAGCAACTGGAACGAGTCTGCAAGCTTGCAAGGCATTGAGCAGCCTCTTGCAGCAAGCAGTCTGCCATGCTTATTGCACATCAGCTTCGAAACAGAATGCGCCACACCTTGCGCACGGAGCAGCTGATGCGGGACCAGGCGAGCACCACCGGCGCGCGATACGCCGCGGCTGCCGGCGCCAGCGCCTCAGCCTCGCCGGCGAGCATCACATCTGCCGAGCCTGTAACACCAAATTCAAAACACGAGTATTCAAGATACTTTTGCGGCCACTGCACCCCAGATCTGCAGGACGCTGCGCCATGACGGTCTAGACGCAAAGATTCCCTGTGGCGCCAGTGCTTGCACTCTTTGGGAACGTCGCAGAGCAAGTCGGGGCAGGCTGAGAGAATCTTCACGATTTCCACAAACTATCTTTGCAGGCAGGTCAGTGGCGGCCTTCCGAGGAGCGCACCCTTGGACCAGTGCGCGACCTGCGCCGCCGACTGCCTCTTGTCGGCCAGGATGAGCATGGCGGCAATGACCAGCACATTGGCGATGAGGAACGCGATGGCGCCCACCGCCAGCAGCTCCTCCTGCGGGTTCAATATGAAATGAATTGATTATGGTTGGTTCAAATCGCCAGCGGGGACCTCTGAATCATGCTGGTGATGAAATAAACACAGTGGCGCCCACCGCCAGCAGCTCCTCCTGCAGGACTGGGTAGTCAATTCAGGGTTTGAACGGCCTTCAAGCAGATGTATCTGACAGATTTCAAGAAGCAATAATAGAAAAGGCTCATATGTGAAGCAAATGCCAGGCTGCTCTGTGCCATGCGACCGAGGCGTTGCCAGTTGTCGAAAATCTGCTCCACTATCAGAGCTTGCGATACTGAGCGGACATCGGTCTGCTGCTGAAGCCAAGAGGACTCCCTGTCAGCTGCGTATTCGCAGTGCAGACGGCAGCAGAGGATCGTCTTGACTTGCCGCCATGCGCTCAGCAGGCGTGACGTGAGCATAAACGCTTCGCACATGTGCAAAGGCCACAGGCATGTACGATCATCGATACGACTAAGCTGGCACTTAGCCTCAGCAGGTGTTTCAGGCTGCAGTCCTCAGCAGGTGTTTCAGGCTGCAGTCCTCGGTGAATACGTTTTGCAAAGATCAAATAAAACAATGGGCGTACCAGACTGGTCTTGAACTTGCGGGGTACATGCGACGCAGTCTAATCACGTGTAGCGCACAATGAAGTCTGCTGCAGTACAGCGAGCTGCGCAAGAGAAGGCGCGCACCAGGTTGGTTTTGTGCTCGTGGGGTACGGGCGGTGCAGGCGGCTGCGGGCCGCCGGCGTCGTACAGGCAGCCGCCGGCGGTGCATTTCATGCCCAGGCTCGCCATGAAGCTGCCCTCCTGCGTGCACATACATGAAAGCTGTAAATTTAGACCACGGGGTTTGCGGATATAGACTCGTGCAGGCAGCCGCCCGATGTCCACTTCATGCCCAGGCTGCCTCCCCGTTTGGCGCATGTCCACAATCACTACTCGTCACCTGCAGGTGCAGTGTCGTGGCAGCGTAACTTCGTGTGAAGGAGTGTCCAGCTTGTCATGCCGCGCGCCACGAAACTGCTCTCCGACCCTCTGGGATGCACAGCTGCCGGAAAGCTGATTCTTCAGAATGTTGTGCATGTGAGGCGGCTGGTGGTCCTGCTGAATCTACTTTTGAGAAATTGTTTGCCAATGCGGCGTGCACCTGGGAGATGTAGCACTGGAAAGCACTGGTGACGTTGTCGCGCCGTGGTTCGCACGCCAGCTTGATGGAGGTGCCGTTGGACGGCACCGCCAGGGGGTTGCACCGGTGACTCCAGTACCTGCCATGGTGGAAGGTCAACCAAGCTGATAAACCGTGCAATACACTGACATGCTTTCCACATGTCCGCCCCGTCACTCAGCACCGCCATTGCGCTGCACCGGTGGCTCCAGTAGCTGCGCGGGAACTCATGCCACAGTCGATAAGCTCACATGTCGCCCAAAAGCTCACATGTCGCCCACCCTGCCAGGTTGTCGTGTGGAGATGCACTTCCAAGGAGATGCACTCCCAACACAAGCAGACCCAACAGACTGGCAGGTATGTGTACTGCGATGAAAGCGAATG
>JAABUM010001266.1_pt1 | contig 38626 bp, 36 predicted proteins | sample 5559161 | NCBI WGS metagenome assembly JAABUM01 (sample SAMN10711868, study PRJNA513369) | rock metagenome | isolation source: Antarctica rocks | place: Antarctica: Victoria Land, Siegfried Peak nord
TGGGGATGGGGCACGGGCCAGGCATGGGAACCTCCACACGGGCGAGGCACGGGCGTGCGACCAGGGCGCTCCCGACTAGCCTAACCCTACCACATCCCCCAACGCTTTTCCGCGAGGCTGTACTAGCCCGCCCGCCCACGGCGATGGGCACCGCCGCCGACGCCGATCTCGCGGGCCTCGCGAGCCTCGTCCGCCGCAGCGCCCCCCAGGCCGATCCGGCCTATCGCCTGCATCTGCGTGAGCGGGTGCGCGCCGAGGCGGCGCGGCAGCGGCCCCCCACCCGTCTGTTCACCCGCCGTCGCCTCCTCGCCGCCGGACTCGCGGCGGCGACCGTCGGCGGCGCGACACTCGCCGCCCCCCACGCCCGCGCCGCGCTCAGCGGCCTGCTCGGCCTCGCCCCACCATCGCCGACGACCGCGCCAATCGTGGTCGAGCGGACAACCCCCTTACCGTTCGCCCTGGCGGGGAACCATCCCGGCTGGCAGGGGCCGGACGACGCCCAGCGCGAGTTCTATCTCGGCACCCTCATCCGCGAACGGTGGACGCTTGATCCTCGCTTCGGTGCCGGGATCGGGCCACCGGCGGGGAGCATCGTCGCCCTCCCCGCCGGTCACTCGTTACCGATCCCCGGCTACCTCCCCGTCGACTTCCGCTGGCAGGGGATCACCGTCTCCGCTGGCGACGCGGCCAATACCATCCCCTACCCCTTTCTCGGACAGGCGAGCGGCGGGGCGGCGGGCGGCGGCGGGGGGAGCGGCCTGCCCTGGGAGCGTCCGCTACAATACGACCACCGGGTCGCCGCATACCTGATCGGCGGCGACTCCAACAATCGCTTCCTGATCCTCCAGCAGTTGCGCCCGGACCCGCAACACCGGGTCATCGTCAGCGCCTTCCTGATGGATGCCCCACCGCAGGTGCCGCCCTATGCGAACGCCCCGCCAGGGTTTTACGGCCAGCGCACGGTCCTCGGCATCCTCGTCGAGCCCGCGCGCGACGAGGCCGGGCTGGCGGTGCAGGTCGGGCCGAACGCACTGCACGCGACCACGGTGAGCGACGCGACGGCGTGGTGGTTCGGCGGCCAGTGGGACGAGGGCGGCCAGTGGATCGACGACGGGCACTGGATCTCGCTCGTCTGGCCGCGCGACGGCGATATCTACTGCCTCTCCGGGCAGGACGTGGGACTGACTGAGGCGCTGCGGGTGGGCGAATCCCTGCCGCCCGCGCCGTGACGGACCGCTCCTCCGGCCCCCCCGCGTCGTGGCGGGGCGCCTCGTTGGGAGGTAGCAGCCTACAAGCGCGGGCGGCGATGCAGGCCGGATCGCCCCTGCCCTGGAGCACTGGGCGGTCGAAGGGCGGATCCATCGCTTCAAGCTGGTCAGGCGCACGATGTATGGCCACGCGGGCTTCGACTTGCTCCATCGCCGCAGCGCATAGCGCCCGAGCAGCAAGCACCGGACAACAGACCGCTTGAAGCTCTTTTTATGGCGCTGTTGATCCGTACCAGCGGTGCATCTACTCGCTGACCGCGTTGACGTGATGGGTGAAGCGCACCAGCTTCCCGGTGCGGTCGATCACGATCGCGACGAGATCGACGCGCCAGATGCGGTACTCGTGCGCGGGATGGGCCTGGAGGAAGCGTTCGCCGAGGCGCAGCAGGCGCGCGGCCTTGCGCGCATCCACCGACTCCTCCGGCGTGCCGTACCCCTCGCCGCGCCGGGTGCGGACCTCCACGATCACCAGCTCCTCGCCATCGAGGGTGACGAGATCGACCTCCCCGACGGCGCAGCGCCAGCCGCGCGCCACAACGGTGTGGCCGAGCGCGACGAGCCGACTCGCGGCGTGCGCCTCCCCGAAGTCGCCGAGTCGCTTGCGCGGCGGGCGCGGGTCACTCATGGCGTCTCGATGGCGTCTCGGTCGCGGGGCGATCGGCGATGGCACGAAGGGGCGCGAAGGACTGGCGATGCGCCACACAGGGGCCGTGCGCGCGCAGGGCGGCGTGGTGCGCGGCGGTGCCATACCCTTTGTGCCGCGCGAAGCCATACGCCGGGAACTCCCCGTCCAGCGCGACCAGCAGCCGGTCGCGCGTCACCTTGGCGACGATCGAGGCGGCGGCGATCGAGAGGCAGTGGCGGTCGCCGCGAATGATCGGCTCCTGCGGCAGGGGCGATTCCCGCAGGCGGAAGGCATCGAGGAGGAGGAAATCGGCGGCGAATGGGAGGGCCGTCAGCGCGCGCAGCCAGGCGAGGCAATTCGCCGCGCCGAGGCCGATCCGATCGAGTTCCGTCGCCGGGACGACACCAACGCCGATCCCGCGCGCGACCGTCACGATGTTGGTCAGCAGCGCCTCGCGACGCGGTGCGGCGAGGGTCTTGGAGTCGCGCACCCCCTTGAGGGCGGCGAGGAGCGCGGCGGCCTCGGTTTCGCGCAGATCGGGCAGGATCACGGCGGCGGCAACGAGCGGTCCCGCCCAGGCACCGCGCCCGGCCTCGTCGATCCCGGCGATGGCGCGGAAACCCGCCCCCGCCAACGCCAGTTCGCGCGCCACACCCGGCGCGGGCGTGCCGCCCGCCTCTTTCAGCGCCACGATCCCTCCCCCCATCGCGCGATTAACGGGTGCGGGGGCGCGATCCAGGGTGGATCGCGCCCCCGCAGGACGATGCCTGGCGATGCCGCGTGGCCTACTTCGCCGCCGACTTGCGCGGGGCCAGGTTCTTGGGCCGACGCTCCTTGATACGGGCCGCGCGCCCGGTCAGGCCGCGCAGGTAGTACAGCTTGGCGCGACGGACCTTGCCGAGGCGTGTGACCTCGATCTTGTCGAGGCGGGGGCTGTGAATCAGGAAGGTACGCTCGACCCCGATGCCATTCGCCGAGATGCGGCGGATGGTGAAGTTCTCGTTGATACCGCCGGCGCGGCGATGGATGACCACGCCCTCGAAGATCTGGATCCGCTCGCGCGTCCCCTCGACGACCTTCACCGACGCGCGCACGGTGTCGCCCGCGCGGAAGGCCGGGACATCGGGGCGGAACTGCTCGCGCTCGATCGAGCGAATGATATCGACCATGATCGTCTTCATCCCTTCTTGAACGGTAGCGCTGCACCGGGGCGCAGATACCTCGCTGCCGACGCGCCACGCGCCGACCGCAACAAAAATCCTCCGCAAGCGGAGGGCAAAGCAGGCCCGAGTATAGCAGGCCGCACAGGCGGCGACAACGCCCGGCACGCACCCTCGTCGGGGTATGCGCCGGGCGTCGCGATCAGCGTATCGGCTGGTTGATCACCATGTGCGACTGGAGAAAGAACATGCCGAAGCCGAGGAGCCCGGCGAGGCCGAAGTAGACGCAGGAGACGATGAGGCGCTGCCGCCACGTCACCTCGTAGTAGGCCCGCTCCTCGACCTGCCCGCGCCAACGCTTGAAGACCTCGATGCCGCCGACGATCAGGATGATCCCCATGATCAGGCTATGAACTTTCAGGAAGAGGAGCAGCAAGAGTGCCAGCCCGATCAACCAGCCCCAGCGGGAGATCGCGGCCATCGCGCGGCCACCGTCGAGCGGGCTGACCGGCAGGAGGTTGAAGAGATTGAGGAAGAAGCCGAAGTAGGCTAGCGCCACGAAGAGCGGATTGCCGGTGACCTGCCAGAGTCCCAGCACGGCGAGCGCGCCGAGGCTACCGAGGATCGGCCCACCGAGCGCCATCTGCGCCTCGGCGTAAGCATTCTTCGGCATCTCGCGCATCCCGATCACCGCGCCCATGAAGGGGACGAAGACGATCGGCGAGGTCTTAATCCCCTGGAAGCGCATCACCGCCGCGTGCCCCAATTCGTGGATGAAGAGGAGTGCGATGAAACCGGCGGCGAACTGCCAACCGAAGAAGATCGCGTAGGCGACCAGACTCAGCAACATCGAGCCGAACGTGGCGAAGACCTTGAGCTTGAAGAGGACCGCCAGCCACTTCAGCTTCGAGAGGGCGAGCAACAGGAGCGGCCACCCACCCTTCAGCCAGCGGATCAGCGCCGGTTGCTGCTTGCCCGCGTCGCGGTGCGGCGATTCCCGCGCCCACGGGTCGTCGGGGGGCGGACCCCAGGTGCCGTCGGCTGCCCCGCCGCCCTGCGTCGCGCCCGCCGCGTTGTTCGGCCAGCCCCAGGTCGGCGGCGGCGGCGCACCGCCATCATCGGCTCGTGCCGGTTCGTTCGGTCCCGGCGCGACACGGAAGGGGGCGTCGATCGGCGCGTCGCGCCGCGCCTCCGTTTGCCCGTCCGGCCAGAAAGATCGGTAGGAATACCCGTCCCGCCGCTCGGGGGAACCGGGGGCTCGCTTATCATCCATCCCACATGCCTTCTACTCAGGTACGCGACGCGCCATCCTGCGGGCCGCACCCCTTAAGTATACCTTATGTCTACTTTTCGGGCGGCGCTCGGCGAGCCGGAAACGGTCCGCGAGGGGCCAGGCACGGCCCCGCGCGATACCACTCTGTTATCTTTACGCACGGGCGCGCGACATGGTGTCAACGCGCCCCAGGGAGGCAGATTGCAAGAGACGAGCGCCGCGCCGAAGCCAGCCGCAGAAACGACCATCCCGTCGGAGACGCCGCCGCGCTGGCGGGCACTGCTACGCGAACTCGCGGTGCGCCCGAGCAAGGGCAAGGGCCAGAATTTCCTGACCGATCGCGGCATCGTGGCGCGCATCGCCGATGCCGCCGAGCTCGCGCCGGGCATGACGACCGTCGAGATCGGACCGGGTCTCGGCATCCTGACGGCAGAACTCCTGGAGCGCGTCGGGCCGGACGGGCGCGTGATCGCTGTCGAGCTCGATCGCCGCCTCGCCGCGCACATCCGCGAGGAGTTCGGCGCGGCAACGACGCTGACCGTCATCGAGGGGGACGTGCTGCGCCGACCCATCGCGACGATCCTGGCGGGCATCCCGGAGGGGACCCCGTACGCGCTCGTCGCCAACCTCCCCTACAATATCACCTCGGCGGTGCTGCGCCACTTCCTCGACGATCCGCGCCGCCCCGCGAGCCTGACCGTGATGGTACAGCGGGAGGTCGCCGAGCGGATCGTCGCCCGCCCGCCGGAGATGAGCATCCTCGCGGTGGCGATCCAGTTCTACGGCACCCCGCGGATCGCGCTGCGGATCGGCCCCGACGCATTCATCCCGCGCCCGAAAATCGAATCGGCGGTGCTGCACATCGCCGCCACGTCCGCGCCACCGCTGCCACAGGCAGCCATCCCCGGCTTCTTCGCGATCGTCGCGGCGGGCTTCGGGCAGAAACGCAAGCAACTCGCTAACAGCCTCACCGCCGGGCTGCCCCTCCCCAAGGAGACGATCGGCGCGGCGCTGGCTGCCGCCGGGCTCGCGCCCGCGCGCCGCGCCGAGACGCTGAGCGTGGCGGAGTGGCTCGCCCTGCACGCCACGATCACCCCCCTGTTGCCGACATGAGCGGGGGGAAAGTGTTGCGCCGCCGCGCCTTCGCCAAGATCAACCTCGGACTGGAGATCACCGGGCGGCGGGCGAACGGTTATCACGAGCTGGTGACGATCTTCCAGACGATCGATCTCGCCGACGAGATCACGATCGCCAGCGCGCCGGCCGGCACGCTGACCCTCGCCGCCGACCCGGCACTCGGCGGCGAACAGAACCTCGTCTTGCGCGCGGCCCGCGCCCTCGCGGCGCACGGCGGCACGACGCGCGGCGCGACCCTGACCCTGACCAAGGGGATCCCGGTGGCGGCGGGCTGTGGCGGCGGCAGTAGCGACGCTGCCACGGTCCTCGTCGCCTTGCGCGAGCTCTGGGCGCTCCCGACGACCGACGCCGAACTGGCGACGATCGCCACGCGGCTCGGCGCGGACGTGCCCTTCTTCCTGCGCGGCGGCACCGCGCTCGCGACCGGCATCGGGGAGCGGCTGACACCGCTCCCGCCCCAGTCGAAGGCGTGGTTCGTCCTCGTCACGCCGCGCCTGGACCTCCCGGCGGACAAGACCCGCCGCCTCTATGCGGCGCTCGACACCGGCGATTTCAGCGACGGCACGCGCACGATCGATCAGGCGGCGCGGTTGCGGCGTGGCGAAGCGGTCGATCCGGCGCTGCTCGCCAACAGCTTCGCCGCCCCGCTCGCGCGGATATTCCCGGAGTTGGACGCGTGGCAGAGGCGGATACTGGCGGCGGGCGCACCGTTCGTCCAGCCGAGTGGCAGCGGCCCGACCCTCTACACCATCGCCCCTTCCGAGGCGGCGGCCCGCGCCATCGCGCGGGCGCTGGCGCGCACGGATGCGGTGATCGCGGTCGCCCGCAGCATCAAGGGGCGCGCGGCGTGATTGAAGTCGCAACCCTTGTGAAGCGGTGTATCCGGGGTGCCGACCGGTGGTCAGACGATGTGTGTCGGCGCACTCGCCAACCGCGTCGGTAGCCGCTATACTGCCCCGACAGCTTCCAGCCGCCAGCGGTATCGATCCGTCTCGTTCGCGAGATCGGGCGGGTGTGCGTTGTTATGAGGCAGAACGTGTCTATCATACCGCTCGGAGAAACGAGGGAGCGACCGGCGATCGCGGCGCGGCGATGGCGCACGGGCGACTCGACACGCGCGCGGATCATGTGTGCGGCCCTCGGGAGCGGGCTGATCTACGCCGTCTATCTCCTCTTCGCCTTCCTGCCACGCCACATCAGGCAGCCGAAAACCCATCTCTTCAACGCGCTCGGCAACGGCGCGCTCGCCCCGCTCCTCTACACCCTCGGCGTCATCGCCCTCTTCGCGCTGGCGGTCATCGTCTGGCGGGCCGCGCGCGACGACGCGGGCTGGGAGGTGCGGCTATGGGCACTGGCCCCGCCGGTCATCTTCGCGACCCTCCTGTTGCTGACGATGCCGCTGACCTCGCGCGACATCTTCTTCTACACCATGAGCGGGCGCGTCCTCAGCATCTACGGGCAGAACCCCTACACGGTCGCCCCGTCCGCCTTCCCGCACGATCCCCTCTTCGTCTTCAGCAACTGGCCGGACTACACCTCCCCTTACGGTCCGATCTGGCTGCTGGTCAGCGGCGGACTGACGCGACTCGCCGGGGACGACATCACGCGCAGCGTCCTCCTACTCAAGCTCGTCGCGGTCGTCAGCTACCTCGCCTGCGGCGGCCTGATCGGCGCGATCCTGCGCGTGCGCGGGCGCGCGGCGCTCCCCGGCATGGTCTTCTGGCTCTGGAATCCGCTGGTGCTGACCGAGTTCGCCGGGGCCGGGCATAACGATGTGCTGATGCTGGTCGGGCTGTTGCTCGGCCTCTGGCTCTACTTGCGCGGCTGGCTCCGGCTCGCCTTCGCGGCGGTGGCGCTGGCGGCGATGGTGAAGCTGGTGGCGCTCGTCGTCCTGCCGATCCTCCTCTGGCATCGCATCATGTCGCTCGCCGGTCCACGCGCGCGGGTGTGGGAGACGGCGCGACTGTCATGGCCCCCGGCGATTGTCGCGGCGCTCTGCCTGGGGCCATTCTGGGCGGGCGCGGCAACGCTCGGGCCGGTGAAGGAATCGGACCACTACTATTCGAGCGCCGCGCACATCGCGCGGATCATGCTGGAATGGACCCTCGCGCCACGCCTTGCCGGGGATATCGTCAAGGGCACGATCGTCGCCATCCTCCTGGTCGGCTACGCCCTGATCCTGTGGCGCGCGCCGGGCGACGACAATCGCCTCCTCGCGGCCTGCACGAGCGCGATGCTGCTGCTGATCGTCCTCTGGCCCTTCTTCGTCCCCTGGTATTGCGCCTGGGCGGTCGCGCTGGTCGCCACGCTCGGCTCGGGACGGGGCGGGCGGCGCGTGCTGGTCCTCTGCCTCGGCGCGACCCTCTCCTACCTCTTCCAACTCTACCTGCCGGTGCGGATGACCACCTCGGTCGAATTCCGCAGCACCCTCTCCGCGCTCCTGATCTTCTGCCCGTTCGCCCTCAGCCTGCTGCCGTGGGGCACCTGGTTCCGGCGACTGCGCCGCCACGCGCCGGACCTCGCGCCGCTGCCACGCTGAAGACGGACCAGGGCGCGGACTCTCCATCCCCTCGCGGGCGGGGACATCGACCGCGCCAAGTATGAGGAACTGTGGCGGGCGCTCACGGGCGATGAGAGGTGCTGACCGTGGAGCGGTACAACGTGACGAAATAGCAGCAGGGCTTACGCAGCTGAGCACGAATCAGGCGTGATCCCGGCTCGAATCCACGCTCAACCGCATAAATCCTAAGAATATCGTCCGCAGGCGCTCAGGCGACCGCTGCACGACCATAGTTCAAGGGCTACGGCGCAGGCGGGGATTGCTCCCCACCTGCGCCGTGCCCGGCTCATTTGTTGCGCGGGGCGTGCGGCTACGCGGCCAGCGACGATAGCAACTGGTGGCACGCCTGCTCGCAGCGGCGGCATGCCTCGGCGCAGACGCGACAATGTTCCATCCCGTGCTGCCCGTGCTGCTCGCACTCGTCACCACAGCGCTTGCACGCCTGCGCGCACGCTTGCAGGGCGGCGCGGACCTCGCCGGATCGGTCGCGGTCTGCCGCGACAGGATGCGCCCGGTCGCCGCGCACAGATCGGCGCAGTCGAGGTCGAGGCGGATGCAACGGAGCAGCATCGTCGTGTCCCGTTCCCCGAGGCAGGCATCGGCGCACGCCGTACACGCCTGCGCGCAATCGAAGCACGCCTCGATGCATGCCGCGAGCGCCGTCGTGTCGAACTGTGTCTTGCCGGGGTTGGCCTGGACCAGTTGTTGCGCGTAACTCATGTCCGTCACTCCTTCGCGGCAGTTCATGTCGTCATACTACGGTCGGCTCGTCCAGCATGGCCGACCGTTACCGTTAAGACGTACGCAGTTGAAGCGGATACGAGCCAAAATCATGCCTGCTTCGTGCTCAACCGCGTACGTCTTAACCATGTCAGCCCGTGTGCTTCAGCACCTCAGCGCAGCACTGTCTTGCGCCGCAGGAGCCACCCCCCGACCAGCAAAAGCGCGCCGAGGACGATGATCGCGGTCGGCACCGCCCCTGTCGTGCGTTGCGCCATGCCACCGCCGCCGGTGTTCGGCAGCCCCGGCATCCCCCCGCCCGCATTCATCGGCAGCGGGTCGAAGCCGTACCAGGCCATCGCCCAGCCGCGCATCTGCTCGATCTCCTGCCCCTGACTGCTGACGATGTTCTGCGCCAGCTGGAGCAACTCGGGATGCGTAGCACGTCCGGGGGCCAGTGCCGCCATAGTGCTCGCGCCCTGGTGATGCATCGGCATCATCATCAGGAACGCCTGCTCGAACTCCGCCCCGGTCATCTGCATCATGGCGGGCATCATCTGATCCATACCGGCCATCGGCGTGAGGGTGGGGTTGGTGATGCCGTACCAGTCCTTGAGCCAGCCGCGCATCTGCGTGATTTCCTGCTGCTGCGAGGTGACGATGTCCTGCGCCAGCGCGACCAACTCGGGATGGGTCGCCTTGCCGGGAACCAGCTGCGCCATCTCGACCGCCGATTGATGATGCGGGATCATCATTTGCAGGAAAGCGATCTCGAAATCCTTGCCGGTCAGCCCCTTCAGCATGGCGGTATCCTGCGCCATCTGGGCCGCCATCTGATCCATGCCGGGGAGCATCGGCGGGGCGGCGCTCGCCGGTGTCGCGCCCACGAAGGCGACCAGCAACGTCGCCAGAACGGTGAGTATTATGATCCGTCGCCACATGGGTTGTCGCTCCTGTTCTCTCATCCCTGATCACGGTGAGTAGCCCCACCGTGGCGGCCCCGCGCGGATCTGCGGACGCGCCGCAGCAACCGCGCGAGTCGGCGGTTATGGTGCTCTGCCCAGGGAATCAGTTCAGGAACACTTGCAGGAGGGCGCGGCGCTGGCGCGCGGAGAGGGGCGGGGGCTGGCGCGGTATCGCCCACGCCAGTCGCACACAGTCGGGCAGCGGCGCACCTGTCCACAGCCACCAGAGCGCCACAGCCAGCAGCAGCAGGAGGACGAGCGGGGGCAATGCCTGCTGCGCGGGACAGGTGTCCGGCATCCGGTGCGGAGCGGGTGGCAGCGACGGACGCACCGCACTGTCGTCCTGTACGGGTACGGTGATTTGTAACGGCGCGAATAGGGCGCGCTCCGTCGTATCACCGTGCTGCGGCCCCAGCACCGCCGCACACCACGCGGAGGCCATCAGCGCCGCGTGGCCCAGGAGCGCCGCGAGGACCAGCGTGCGAACGGCTCCCGCCCATTGTTGGCTATGGACTTGCCCTGGTAGTCGCCGCGCCATAATCCCCCGCCTTTTAGCCGACCATACCCCGCAAAACGGCCACAATTTCCGTTCCACTACGCGCGCACCGTGCTGCTCGATCAACGCCGCAGGGGAAGTTCAGCCGCTAACGACGAGGCCGATCCGCAGGACGATCCGCCAGGAAAGGGAGCTGTCCCGCCAGGGCCGATGGCGCTGCGATCAGCAGCTACAGCGCCGCTCAGAATCCGTGACCCTGTGCAGTAGCCCCAGTCCCCGAAGGGGATAGTATGCCCTTCAGGGGTAGTGGCTGCCCTCCGGGGCACTTCGTGGCGGCGCATGCCGCCCTTCGCCGGGAGTGGCTGCCCTTCAGGGGTACAGTGTGCCCTTCAGGGGTGGTGGCTGCCCTCCGGGGCATGTGGCTACCCTCCGGGGCAGCGGCTACCCTCCAGGGTACTTCAACCCCGGAAACCGGCGGGACAAGCATAGTGCGCTTCGCTGTAGGTCTGCGTCGCCGCACTTCGCCCGATGCCGATACCGGCCCTCGAACCAGCGGCGCGGACACGTCACTCAGGGCAGTGCGCTCAGCGGCACACGTCCCTCGCGCAGCGCCACCAGCTGCTCGCGTAGCCACGCACGCCGCGTCTCCTCCGGCAACGCCCCGAAGCGATCGGCGGCGGCGCTGATCGCGGCCAAGGGCGGGTAACGCGGATCTTCCGGGGCATTTGCCCGACGCACCAGCCAGAGTGCAACCGCGCGTTGCGCCTCTAAACAGGAACCGCGGCCCCGCAGATCCGGGCAGCTCTGGATCGTGTACGGTGCCAGACTGTGCAGCAAGGCTTGCGCTACTTGATCGGCGAAACTATCGTCGCGCGGTTGTGGGGTGAAAAAGAGAAGATCGGCGGAGGGGGTCTGCCCTTTTGGCAGATGATCCACGGCGCGCGTTGGCGTACCGGGCAAACCTACCAGCGGCGCAGCGATGCGGTTGATAAGGGGGCTGTTCTTTTCCAGCCAGGAACCGAAAGCGGGATGGACACAAACCGGCAGCGGATCATCCGAGCAACGTGGTATGTACGGGATCGGCTGCGCCAACGTCGCCACGCGCACGCCCTCACGGCCCCGGGTGGGACTGCTCGATAAACCGAGAACACGCCGAGCGCGGTGAGCAGCAAGCAGAGGCCACAGGCAAGCCAAACGACCATGCCGCCCCGCCCCCGCACGGCCAGACTTGCCACCGCCAACCCCGCGAGTCCGAGCAAAAAGCAGGCTTGTGACCCGCCCACGTTCGGCTGGATGCCGTACCAGGGCGAGGCACCGAGATCGACGACCGGCGAGAGGAAGGTCAGCCAGTAGAGGCGCGGATTGTCGGTGAAGCGGACATAGCGGGTGATCCCCTGGACGAAGAACGCCAGCACCGCGACCAGCGGCGCGGTGAAACGGCTCGGGAGCACGCTGCCGATCAGGAAGCCGAGCGCGGCGTAGGCGCCGAGCGCCAGCAGGTCAATGATTCCCGGCCAGAGGATCGGGCCGCCCCAGGTGGCGTGGCGAGCGGTGATCGCGACGAGGAGCGTGGCGATCAGCAGATAGGCCGCCGCGCCCCAGAGGATCACGGCGAGCAGGGTGGCGAGTTGCCGCCCGAGCGCAGACCCCGGCAGCGTGCCGAGGAGTTCGTCCATCCCGCGCCGCCGCTCGCGCCCCGCCATCCACGCCGCCGCCCCGGCGAGGCAGGGCGCGGCGAAGAAGGCGGTGTTCCGCACGGCCACGCTCACCTCCGCCCAGAGGAAACGCCGATAGAACGCTCCCAATCCGGCGGCGAAATAGAACCAGGCGAAGCTGAGGATGATCGGGACGAGCCAGAGGGCGATACTGCGCCGCCCCCCTATCCTTGCTCGTCCGCCACCGGGCGCGCGCCGTATACGATCCCCACCAGCAGCCCGATCCCTAACAGCACGCAGGCGATGATCGCGGCGGCGTACACGTCCGGTGGCTGGATCGGCCAGAGCCAGCGGCTCTCGCGCGGCAGGAAACCGCCCGGCGCGACGGTGGCAAAGAGGCCGTACAGAAAGGGTGTGAGCCAGGAGAGCGCCGCCCCGGACAGCCGCCCGCCGAGCAGGGCGAGGCCGCAGTACCCCGCCGCGTTCCGCACCAGCAGCCAATCGAAGTCCGGCCCCGTCGCGGCGCGGTTTGCGACGGCGAGGGCGAGCCCGGCCACGAGCAGCAGCCCGACGAGATGGCAGCCGCGCAGGGCGGGCAGCGACGAACCCGCCGCCCGCTCGACCTCCCCGAAGGGCGAGCGCAGCGCGACCCCGATGATCGCGGCGGGAGCGAGCGGCAGGATGATCAGCGTCAGCTTGACCAGCAGCGGATCGCTGGTATGGTCGAGCAGGAGCCAGGTCAGCGCCGCGCCACCCAAAAGGCAGGCGAGCGCCACGCCGGTCCGCCGCGCGCGGAGATAGAGCAGGAGCAAGCGCGGCGCGCTCATGGCAGTTCCTCCAATGGCACCCGCCCCGCGCGCATGTCCGCGAAGTGTGCGGCCAGCCAGTCGCGTTGCACCGTTTCATCAAGCGCGGCGAAGCGATCTATCGCCGCGCTGGACGCTGGGGTGTTCGGGGAAAAACCGCTGCTTCGCTCATCGGCGATACCCACCCGGCGCAGCAGCCAGCGCCCGATCACGGCCTGGGCGGACGTGCAGGATTGTGGGTCGGATACCGGGCAGCGCGTCGCGGCCTCCCTTGGAGCGTATGGATCGCGCACGAGGCGCTGCATGGACGAGAGCGGCAAATATTCCGGCTGCCCGTACAGCGAAAACCAGAGCGTTTCTCTGGTCTGGTCCGCGCGCAAACCGGGGTAGCCCTGCTCCGCGCGCGTCGGGACACCGGGGAGACCGAGGATCGGCGCGATCAGGCGATTGAGGGTCGCCGTGGTGTCGGTGAGCGCGTCGCGATAGGCCGGGTGGACGCAGACCGTCAGCGGCGCGTCGGCACAGGCCGGCGCATAGGGGATGACCGGGGGCAACCGATAGCGCGGGTCGGTCGATAGCTCCTGCCCGCCGTGTATCGGCGCGTCGTGCCAGACCAGCGCCATAGAACCGGCTACGAGCAGCGCACATGCGACCACACCGAGGACGGCGGGTCGGCGGAATGGCGGCATGAGTGCCAGGCTCGCGAGGGCCGCGCCGCCCACGCTGAGCAGGAAGAGGCTCTGCTGCGCGGCGAGATCGGGTTGAATCCCCCACCAGACCGCGCCATTGATGCTTACCACCGGCGAGAGGAAGGCGTACCACTCCCGTTGCTGCCCGACGAAGGTTTGCAGGAAGAGCAGCGCCAGCACCACCAGGGGTGGCGTGAAGCGGCTGGGCAAACGCCGCCCGACCGCGAAGCCGAGCGCCCCATAGACCGGCACGGCGACCAATCCGACGAGCATCGGGCCGACGATGGGGCCGCCCCAGCTCGCGCGCGACCAGGAGAACGCGACGATGGCGAGGCCGATCAGGCAATAGACCGCCAGACCGCAGAGCGCCACCCCGGCATAGGCGACCAGCCGACGGGCGAAGGCCGGGCGCGGCGTCGTGCGGAGCAGTTCGCCCAGCCCGCGCCGCGCTTCGCGCCCGGCCAGCCACGCCGCCACCCCGGCGAGCAATGGTCCGACGATCGTGACCCCGTCGCGCACGGTCAGGCTCGTCTGGAACCAGAACGGGGCGATTTGCGGCAGTTCGCGATGCAACCAGAAGAAGAGCGGGAGCGCCAGGAGCAGCCAGAGCCCCGCCCCGCGCCGCGTCTCGATCCGCAGCAAACGTCCGCTCATCGCCGTGCCTCCCGCAGGACGCGGCTGTAGCCACGCTCGATCGGGGAGTCGCCCGGATCGTCCGCGTCGCCGCGCGCGGCGAGGGCGTCCGGGGTGCCGCGAAAGACGAGCCGCCCCCGCTCCAACAAGCCGACCTCGGTGCAGGCCGCGCCGACATCCTCGACCAGATGGGTGCTGACGATCACCGTGCCGCGCCCGCCGATCTCGCGCAGCAACGCGCGGAAGCCGACCCGCTGCTCGGGATCGAGCCCGGCGGTCGGCTCGTCGAGGAGGAGCAGGTCCGGCTCGTTGACGATCGCCTGGGCGATCCCGACCCGGCGCAGCATCCCGCCCGAGAGGGCGCGCAGCTTCGTCCGCGCGCGGTCGCCGAGATCGACCCGCTCGATCGCGCGGACGACCGCCGGGCGCACCTCCTGCGCCGACATCTCCTTTAGGAGCGCGAAGTACTCGATGAACTCGAAGACGGTGAAGTCGGGGTAGAAGCCGAGCGTCTGCGGCAGATAGCCGAGGCGGCGGCGGATCAGTCGCCGCTCGGCCCCGTTCGCCGTGTCGCGACCGAGGAGATGCAGGGTGCCGCCGGCGGGGCGATTCACGGTGGCGAGCAGGCGCAGCAGCGTCGTCTTCCCCGCGCCATTCGGGCCGAGCAGGCCGAAGACGCCGGTCCCCACGGTCAGGTCGAGCCCATCGAGCACCGTCGTCAGGCCGTGGCGCTGGACGAGATCCCGTGCCGCGATCCCCTGCCCCGTCACATGGCCCGCACCACCGGTTCGCGCCATCAATTCTGTCGCCATAGCAGTCCCCTTTCGCGTTGTCCACTCGTCGCCCAGAACGTCGCGCCGAGCGCGAGGAGTGTCCCCAGCAGATACGGCAGGGGCGGCACCGGTTGCGCGAGCGCCGCCGCCAGCCCGCCGCCATCGTTCGCACGCGCCAGCACGATCGCCAGCCAGATCAGCAGCCCCGCCGCCACCCCGACATTCGCCGAGCGCGCCAGCGTCGCCGCCGCCAGGGCGAGCGCCGCGACCAGCGCCATCGGCAGCAGCCAGCCGAGGGTCAGGCCGGTCGCGACGGCGTTCGCGGTGAGCAGCGTGGCGACGAGGCCGAGCCCCGCGTTAAGTCCGAAGACGGCCAGCGCGCGGGTCAGCAGGACGAGGCGGTCGGAGACGGCCAGCGTCTGCGCCAGCTCGAAGGCGGGGTCAATCCCCGGCCCATAGGCGTAGGCGAGGCCGATCCCGGCCAGCGCGGGGGCGAGCAGCGTCACCCACGGCGTACCGGTCCCCCAGGTCGCCAGCACCCCGACCGCCAGGACGAGCGCGCTCGCCACGACCCAGGAGAGGACGAGCGCGGGGGTGGTCACCAGCGCGCGCGCCAGCCCCGGCGAGCCGAGGATGCGCCCCGCCAGCCGCTCGAGCGGGCCGACCGGCGTGGACCAGACTTCCGCCGCCACCCCCGCCCAGACCCGATCGAGATCGACATCCCACGCCCCCAGCGCGCCCGCGCGGAGTTGACAGTCGGCGTAGACCGCGACGTGCGCCGGATCGTCGGGATGATCGCGCATCACATCCTCCCCAGTGCGGCCCGCAGCGCGCGACGTAGCGCAAAGGCCCGACTTTTGACCGTCCCCTCCGGGATCCCGAGCCGCGTCGCGACATCGGCCAGTGGGCGATCCTCCACGAGCAGCAGTCGCGCGAGTTCGCGCTGTGGCGCATCCGGCGGCCCCAGCGTGGCGAAGGCGCGCTCCAGATCGACCCGCTCGGCCACCGTCGCGGCGGGATCGGGGCTCGATGCGGCGAAGAGGGCGAGATCGGGGCGACCGTGCTTGCGCGCCCAGTTCATCGCCTGCCGCCGCGCGATCCCCCAGAGCCACGCGCCCGGCGCACCCTCCGCGCGGTAGCCACGCGCGCCGCGCCAGACCGCGATGAACGCCTCTTGCAGCACATCCTCGACAACAGCGGGAGGGAGGGTGCGCCGCAGCCGCGCCGCCAGCCAGGGGGCGTGCCGCGCGAAGAGTTCGCGCAACGCCCCATCGTCGCCAGCGGCCAGCGCCGCGATCAGTTGCTCGTCGTCCATGCGCGCTCGCCCTTCCCGGCTCCCGCACCGCCGTACATACGGCAGCTATCTTCTCTGTCGCGTCATCTGGCGGATCGGTTCACCGCATCTTCGCACAGGGACGGCGAGACATTGGCGCGCGACGGGGAACGCAAAAGCGCGGGGTCGACTCCGGCCCCGCGCGCTGCGCTCGCTTATCGGTGAATCGTTGTCAGAGGATGTGCAACAGCGCGGCGAGGAGCGCGCCGCGCGCGGGTATCGTATCCACCAGGATGTGCTCGGTGAGCGCGTGCGCGCCATCGCCAACGATCCCGAGGCCGTCGAGGGTGGGGATGCCGAGCGCGGCGGCGAACTGGCCGTCGCTGCCGCCGCCGGTCGAGGTTTCGGTGACCTCGTGGCCGAACGCCGCGCCGAGGTCGCGCGCCCGCGCGAAGAGCGCGCCGATCGCGGCGGTCCGCTCCATCGGCGGGCGATTCAGCCCGCCGGTGATCGTCACCGTCGCGCCGGGGACGGTCGGCGTCAGGCCGAGGATCGCGGGGATCACGCGGTCGGCCTCGGCCAGGGTGGCGACGCGCAGATCGATCTCGGCGGTCGCCTCGGCGGGGACGACGTTCGCGCGCGTTCCGCCGCTGACGACGCCGACGTTGACCGTCGTCCCAACCGCATGATCGTTCAGCGCGTTCAGCGCCAGGATCTGGTTCGCCAGTTCGGTCACGGCGCTGATCCCCTTCGTCGGATCGACCCCGGCGTGCGCCGCCCGCCCGCCGATCGTCAGATTGAAGCGCCCGACCCCCTTGCGCGCCGTCTTCAGCGCGCCGTGCGGGGCCATCGGCGCTTCGAGGCAGAGGACGTAGGCGCTGCGCCGCGCCTCGTCCTCGATCGCGGCGCGGGAGGTGGGGCTGCCGATCTCCTCCTCGCTCGTCAGCAGGACGACGATCCGCCGCCGCGCCGTCACCCCTTCCGCCGCGAGCGCCTTGAGGGCGTAGAGGGCCAGCAGCGTGCCGCCCTTCATATCGTAGATACCGGGGCCATACATCCGGTTCCCCTCGACCCGGATCGGCTGCCGCGCCAATTCGCCGAGCGCCCAGACGGTATCGAGGTGACAGAGGATCGTGAGCTGCCCCGCCTCGCTCGCGCCGCCCGGCGGGTCGAGGGCCAGGCGGTGGTGGTCGCCGTACTCGGCCTGCGGGATCGTCTCCAGGCTCATTCCGACCGACTGAAAGGCGTCGCAGATGAACGCGCCGTAGCGATCGACCGACCCCTTGTCGAGGGTCGGCGACTCGTGCTCGACCATCCGGGTCAGGAAGGCGAGCATCTCGTCCTGGTGCTGCTGGAAGAAGCGCAAGAAATCGGGCACGTTCATCTCCTCGTTCATGTCTATCACTGACGTTCTGGCACTACTCGCCTACTGTCAATGCGCGCACGGTCGCACTCGCGATACGCCCCTCGTCCGGCGCGTAGCCGAGGCCGGGGCCGGATGGCGCGGCGATCGCCCCGCGCGTGGCGCGGATCGGCGGGTTGACGATGTCCTCGGCGTAATATTTGTCGGAGCCGGAGATGTCGCCCGGCAGGGTGAAGCCGGGGAGGGTGCTGATCGCGACGTTCGCCGCACGTCCGATGCCATATTCGTGCATCCCCCCGCACCAGACCGGCACGCCGCGCTCCCGGCAGAGGTCGTGGACCTTCTGCGCCTCCAGCAGGCCACCGAGCCGACTGACCTTGATGTTGATGATCCGCCCGCTATCGAGATCGAGCGCCTTGCGCGCGTCCTCCGCGCTGTGGATCGATTCGTCGAGGCAGATCGGGGTTCGCAGGCCCGCCTGGAGGGTCGCATGGTCGATGATGTCATCGTGCGCCAGCGGCTGCTCGATCATCATCAGGTCGAACTGATCGAGTTGTTGCAGGATCGGCAGATCGCCGAGGCGATAGGCAGAGTTGGCGTCGGCCATCAGCGGCAGATCGGGGTAGCGCTCGCGCACGGCGCGGATCACGTCCACGTCGCGCCCCGGCCCGATCTTCAGCTTGACCCGCCGATACCCTTCCCCGAGATATTGGTCGATGATCGCGAAGAGGCGCGCGGTGTCGCGCTCGATCCCCAGGCTAACGCCGGAGAGGATCTCGCTGCGGGTGCCGCCGAGCATGGCGTGGAGGGGTTTCCCCGCCGCCTGCGCCAGGAGATCCCAGGCGGCCATCTCGATCCCCGCCTTGGCGAAGTTGTTGCGCTTCACCTTGCGGAGCGGGGCCATGAACTCCTCGATCGTCTCCCAGGGGCGCCCGATCACGTTGGGCGCGAGGAAGTCTTTCAGCATGTGCCAGCAGGTCTCGGTCGTCTCCTCGCAGTAGTAGGGATCGATCGGGCTGGCGCACTCACCCCACCCGGTCAGCCCATCAGCGTACGCCTTGACCAGGATGTGTTCGAGGAAGCGGCGCTGACTCGAACTCGTCTCGAACGAGCGCACCAGATCCAACCGGACGACCATTAGTTCGACGCGCTCGATGTTCATCGCACCCCTCATCATCGGCGTCCAGATGCGCCCGTACAGCGCGCGCAGTCTAGCACACGGTTGGCGGCGACTAGGGTCTTTCTGATGAACCCGATAGTGATGCTCGGGTCATTGAGTCGGAGGCCCTCAGGATGCGTTCGGTCAGCGTTTCCCAGGGGCGTGATAGAACTACCGGTACCCCATATCGCTTCGCCTCGTGCTCTAGCCATCGGTTGTATCGCCAGGTGTGGCGTATCCAATCGCGTCGCTTCTCTTCGACGCCCTTGTCGCTGGCCTCCTGAGGCTCAATCCCCCGGCCACGGGCCAGCATATTGCCATAGAGGCTGTCTTCGTCATCTTCGGCCAGGATGACCGCTCGGACCACATCGCTACGCCGGGTCGCGGCGAGGCTCGGCAGGATGCCATCGCCTTCCAGAATGATGGGCTTCGCTGTGGCAACATGGTGGTCGATGACGTGGTTGATGGCTGGGGCAATCAGCCGGGCCACCGCAATCTGCTTCTCAAGGAGCAGGTCCGGTGCGTGGGTGTGGAAATCCTCGTGCTGAAGGAAGTAGAAGAGGTCGGGTTGCTGCTCCGCGCTCAGCAAGCCGCTGTACTGCAAGGTCATGCGTACGTCATCGACCTGCAGCCAGGAGACGCCGAGGCGTTTCCCGAGCGCTTCGGCCACAAGAGATTTACCCGTGCCAGAGGCACCACCGATGAGCAGCACTTGCCATGTTCGGCCCTTCGCATCATTCATATGACCATTGTAGCAGTGCCGGGGTGTGCCTAGAGCATCCTGAATCCGCCCAATCGGAGCTTCCGCTAGGGCGTCAAGCGATTCGCCGGACACACCCTAGAACGGGAAGCCGCGCTCCCCTTGACAGCCGAGCAGCGCCGCGATCTCGCCCATGTGGTGCCCCTTGTGGATCACCAGTACCAACGACAGCGCTTCCCCCAATGGTCTTCGCCCGCGCGGCGTCTCGACCTCGCGCGCCAGTGTGGCGGGGTCGAGCGCGGCGAGATAGCGCTCCGCGGCGGTGCAGATGGCGCGGGCATAGTCGCGGCAGAGCGCCGGGTCGAGTGGCGTGGTGTCGCCCCACGGAGCTGCTGGATCGAAGCCGAGCCGCACGCCCCACCCCTCAGCGACGAACAGCGGCTCTCGCTCGCCCCGCGCGCTGACGAAGCGATCCTCGCTGTGGTAGGCGTGGATGAACGTGGGCGCGATCGCATTGGCGGTTCCACCCGGGAGTCGCCACGCCCCCTGGTCCGCCGTGACCGGGGCGAAAACCTGGGTCAGGAGTTCATCGGTTATCGTCGCTTGACCCTGCAAGAGCGTCAGCGCATCCATCGTCATCCCTCCATCCCTCATGTCGCCACGGCACACGCCGCATACATACGTCGCATATCCGCCGTCACGTTCGTCCTCGTCCTCTGCCGACTGTCGGCTACTAACCGCCAACTCGTCCGCTACGGACTACGGACTACGGACTACGGACTACGGACTACGGACTCCCCGCTGCGACCGCCGACCGCCGACTCACTCCGGCTCGCCATAGGCGAGCAGCAACTCAGGCGTCACCCGCTCGGCCAGCAGGAAGCAGGCCGTGTCATCCTGCCCCACACCGTTAACCATATAGCGCCCCGGTTCGGGGCCGAGGTAGCCCGCGAAGAGCGCGTCGGTCGTCGCGCGCCAGCGATCGGCGAGGTCGCGGTCGTCGCGCTGCACGGCGGTCCAGTTGGCCGGGATCTCGATCGCCACGGTCGGGGCGTCCACGCCGAAGCGCGGGGTGTCGCCGCCGCGATTGAGGCGCGGGATCGTCGTGTCGCCGCGCAGATCGACGATCGCCCCGCCCCGCTCCGCCGCGAGCGCCGCCCGGACCCGCTTGCTCGACACCAGCCAGGTCATCCCGAAGCGCGACGCCGCGACCCGATTAAGGCGATTGCGGAAGGTGTAGTGCTCCGGGTAGAAGTCGAACGCGATCGCCCGCAATCGCCCGAAGTTGAGGACGGCGTTGCTGAATTGCAGCGGATCGACCGTCCAATTAACGATCCCCACCCCCTGCTCACGCGCATCTTCCGCCTGGGCGCGCTTCAGCAGGAAACCGATCCCCTGCTTGCGCGCCGCCGCCTGCACCCCCAGCAACTGCGATTCGAGGCGCAATTCGCCGCCGTAGCGCGCCGCCCACGCGGGCGGCAGGGTCGAGCCCGCGAAACGGTGGAAGCCGAAGAGGAAGCCGATCAGTTCGCCGCCGCGCCGCGCCACCAGCGTGGTCCCCGCCCCAAAGCCGACCGTGTGGAGATCGATCGGGTAGAGGCCATCCTGCGCGGCCCCCCAGATCGCCGCCTGCGCCTCGCGGATCGCCGCCGCATCGACCTCGCCCGGCGAGCCGAGGTCGATGCCGGTGGGGAGCCGGTGGCCGCTCGGGTTGAAGCGATGGGGCCGGGCCGGATCGTAGAAGACGACCCGCGCGCCGCCGACGAGTTCGCCGACGACATCGAGCATGTGACGCACGCCATCGGCGATGCCGCCCCGACCGTAGCAGCCGTCGTCCCGATCGCCGCCGACGACCTCGTGATAGCGCAGTGTGTAGACGCGCCGCCCATCGCCGCAGAGGCCGCGCGGGAAGAGGAAGCCGAACGCACGGATCTCGCCGTCGCCGGAGAAGCGGACGATCTCGCCGCCGATCTTCGGGAAGGTGGCGACGAGATAGTGTTGCGGGAAGAGGAGCGGATTCTCCCCGCCGAGGAGGGCGCGGATCTCCGTCACGGTCGCGTCCCACGCGGCCCCATCTCGATTCAGGATCGACACCGCGAGCGGCGCAGTCATCGCGCTCCTTACTCTGGCACGAAGGACAGTTCCAACGGCGGCAGCTTACTACAACGGCGACACGGCGACACGGCGCACGCGGCGGGAGAGGTCACGCCGTAGGGTCAGCGTGCTACTACGCCAAGCCGACGTGCGACAAATGGCGGCGGACACGGTAGGCTGTGGGCGTCGGCGGATGTGAGGCGTGCGTACCTCGCCCCTACGGTCGCATGGCGCTGAGGACACACAGATGGCGCGCTCCCTCGTGATCAATGGGGACGATTTCGGCTACTCGCCCGCGATCAACGCGGCGATCGCCCGGAACTACGCGGCGGGCGGGCTGACCAGCACGTCGCTGCTCGTCAACGGGGCGGCGGTGCGCGAAGCCTACCGACTGGCGCGCGCCCTGCCCGGTCTCGGCGTCGGCTGGCACGTCAATCTGACCGAGGGTGGCCCGGTCCTGCCGCCGCACGCCGTGCCAGGTCTCGTCGAGCGGCGCGGGCGCTTCCGCCCGCTCGGGGCGCAACTGCGCGGCATCCTGACCGGAGCGACGCGCACGGACGAGCTGGCGCGCGAGTTGGCGGCGCAACTGGCCCTGTTGCTCGATGCGGGCATCGCGCCGACCCACGTCGATGGGCATCTGCACGCGCACGCCTTCCCGCGCGTGCTGCCGCTCGTGCTCGATCTGATGGCGCGGCACCGGATCGGGGCGTTGCGCTCGCCGCGCCTCGGCGTCTGGCTGACGCCCGGCGCGGCGGGGCAGATCGAGAGCCCCTGGACCGGACTGCGCCCCGGTTCGGCGCTCGCGCGCGTGGTCGGCTCGCGAGGGCTCGCGGGTAATCTGCGCCGCCTCGCGCCACGTCTCGATCGCCCGCGCGCGGCGGAACTGGCGCGGCGCGGTATCATCGAGGCCGACCAGCTCTACGACGCCGCACACTTCCTGAACGCCGCCGATCCGCCAGCGGCGCTCGCGGCGGCGCTCGGCGCGGGGGGCGGCACGATCATGGAGATCATGACCCACCCGGCCTGGAACCGCGATCCGGCGCGCGGCGACGCGGAGAGCGCGCTGCTGAACGATCCGCGCCTCCACATCGCCCTCCTCGCGCGGGGGATCCGCCGGGTTCACTACGGCACGGTCCGCGCCGAGGCGACCCGCGCGACGGACGACGCAACCGAGGGGCGATGACCGAAGAAGAGCGCGCACCGCAGGAACAGGAAGAGCCCGCCGGACCGGTGCAACGCCGCGCCGCGCGCGCCCTGGCGGAGGCGGAGGAGCGCAAGCGCCGGGCCGAGCCGCCCGATGCGCGTACCTACGCGCTGGCCCAGGTGATCAGTCGCGGCGTCTTCGGCCTCTGCACCGGGGAGAAGGTCATCGGGCGCGACCGCGTGCCGCGCGAGGGGCCGCTGCTGATCGTCGCCAACCACCTCTCCTATCTGGAGCCACCGTTGCTCGCCGCGATCATCCCGCGGCGGATCACCTTCCTGGCCGGACATGAGCTCTACGAGATGCCCTGGCTCGCGCCGATCCTCCGCGCGCTGGGGGCATTGCCCGTGCGGCGTGGCGGGATGCGCGACCTCGAAGCGCTGCGCGCGGCGGTCACGCTGCTGAAGCAGGGCGAGGCGGTGGCCCTCTTCCCGGAGGGGCGGATCAGCCTCGAACCGGGGCTCGAACGGGCGAAGCCGGGGCTATCATTGCTGGCGCAACGTTCCGGCGCACAGATATTGCCGGTCGGCATCAGCGGCACCGATCGCCTCGACAGCGTTGCGCCGTTCCTCACCGCGCGTTGGCGACAGCCGCGCGTGCGCGTGCAGATCGGACGCCCTTTCACCCCCGACTTCGGCACCGCCCGCCCCGATCACCAGGCCGTCGCGGACGACGTGATGGCCCGGATCGCCGCACTCCTCCCGGCGCGGTATCGGGGGGAATATCGAGTCGGCAGTCGGCAGTCGGCAGAGAGTAAGGGATAGCTATACGATGGATGTAGAGCACAAAGCCAACAGCACACCCGATCCGCCGACCGCCGACCGCCGACCGCCGACTCCCCCCATCGCCATCATCTGCGCGCTCGAAGCGGAACTGTGCCACCTACGCGCGGCGTTGCCGACGGGGCGCGAGGTCTGGCACGCGGGGCGGCGGTACGAGGTGACGGCGCTCGGCGCGCAGCCGATCGTTCTGACGCGCTGCGGGATCGGGATGCTCGGCGCGGCGGCGATCACCGAGGCGACGATCGGGCGTTGGTCGCCGAAGGCGATCCTCAACTACGGCTGCACCGGGGCGCACCGCGACGATCTCCTCCCCGGCGATCTGGTCATCGCCGGGCGCGTCGTCGCCTACGACAGCGTCAACGTCAGCGTCGCGGGCGAGGAGGTCTATTCGCGGATGCGCTACCTGCGCGCCGACGTGCAGGAGCGCGCCGACTACCTCCTGGCCGACCCGGCGCTGCTGGCGGCGGCGAATCGCGCAGCGGCGGCGCTAATCGGAAAACACGAGCCCTGGCCCCCGACCTCCGGCTGGCCCGAGGCGATCCCGCACCGCGCGCCGACGGTACGGACCGGCACGGTCGCCTCCGCCGATCGCTGGAACCGTGCCGCCGCGCGGATCAGCGGGCTCGTCGCCCTCCACGACTCCGCCTGCGAGGACATGGAGGCGGCGGCGATCGCGCTGACCTGCGCGAGCCACGGCGTCCCGTTCCTGGCGCTCAAGGACATCTCCAACAATGAGTTGTTACGTGTCACCGACGCGGCCGCATTCGACGCGCTGGGGCCGGAACTCGGGCGGCGCGCGGCGGCGCTGACCCTGGCGACGTTGCAGGAGCTGATCGGCGTGGCGGTCTGAGCGGCGCGAGATAATTATTGTGAGATCACATCTTCATCGGCAGCGCATCTCTGACCAATTGATAGAGGCGGGGAACCTGCTCTGCTACCACACCCTCTTCAGTTACCGCTTCCCAGAGCGGACCAACGCCACCATACTCGAATGCTATAGCCCAAGGTCTGCCCCATTCCCCTTCGCGCACTTGGTCCAACGCCCATGTGGTGAAGTACCAATCCAAATCGGTCATCGGCAGGTGATCCATCAAACGTCCGACGTACCGTTGCATAACCGTGGACGGTATCCCACCACGATCGAGCATGGAGACGAAGCGTTCACCGAAGGGCTGCACCCCGCTAACGTGCATTTCGCGTAGCTGCTTGACAGGCAGAGCCCCGAGGTAGGCGTAAGGATCAACGTCCAATGCCTGTGCAGCCAGACGCACATGTGCGAGATCGAGCAAAAAACTGCAGCCTGTCGCCGCGACTACTCGGTTGATGACTTCCGGCAGATAGGCGGGCCGCAGGTGCAGGCCGCCGTTGTCGTGGTCATTCTCGACGATGACGCGGTCGGCCCCGAACCGCGCGACGACCGACTGGACATCACTGATCAGGCATTCCGTAGCATGCTCGATGTGCGCCGGATCGTTCGTGTCGATCGGTATCCCCGGCTGATCCTCCGCTGGTGGCGAGAGATGCACGTTGACGAAAGGGATGCCGGTCCGCTCCAGCAGTGACTCAATTTTCCGCTAATCCGCTGGCTGATTGGTTTCGGTATCGATGGCATCGCCATTTCCTGCCCCGGCTTTGAGCGGGAAATGGACATACGCCACATGTTGACCTTGCATCGTTGCGATGAGATCAGGCCACGCAGGGCACTTGAAACGATCGACAACGATATGCCCACCGGCAAAGAGGACCGACGATGCCTGCGAATAATGTACGGCGATTTTTGTCATCGCCTCCCTCCGATCATCTCGCCGAGTGTTGAAACTACGGCGCGCGAAAGAGAAGATTTTCAGAGCAGCCGCCTACCGTCCTCCCTGAGGAGCTGCGGGCGGAGGATGGCGAAGGGCGGGCCGTCGTGGCCGAGCAATTCGTCGTGGAAGCCCCAGGGAGAGAAGTCCGTAGTCCGTAGTCCGTAGAGAAGTTATGGTTGTCGGTAGTCATCGATCAGCAGGGAGGCCGGCGCGGGCGTGCCAGTAGGCGGTCCAGCGTCGGGCAGGGTCCAGGTGTGCCGCGCGCAACCAGCCACCCGGCTGATCGGCGCGCGGGGCGAGGTCATTGAGCAGCGCGGTCCCGGCCCAGGCGTAGAACGGGGCCATCCCGCCGAGCGGCCCCGCCGCCAGGACGCGCGAGAAGGCGCGGATGAACCCGGCAGGTTGGTCAGGCGGGAGCGGGGCGAGGAGGAGGATCGTCAGCGTGCGGGCCACGTCGGCGCGGCGATCCCCGACGTGGGCATTGGCCCAGTCGATCACCCCGGTCACGCGCCCCGCATCCACCAGCACATTCAGCGGGTGGTAGTCGAAGTGGAGGACGCTCGGCTCGGCGCTCGCGACCGCGCGCAACCGCTCGCCCAAGGCCCCCGCTCCGCCCCCGGCCCAATCGATCCAGGAATGCCCCTCATCCCGCAACGCGGTGGGGGGCGTGGCGGCGTGCAGGCGGGCCTGGGTCGCGCCGAAGAGCCGGGCGAGGGCCCAGGCACGATGGGGATTGGCGCGCAGCGCGGCGAGCAACGTTTGTCCCGCACACCAGTCGATCAGCAGCGCCGGACGATTCTCCCAGGTTCCCGCCGCACGCACCGCCGGGATCGGCACACCCGGCACGACCAGGCGCATGGCGCGCTCCTCGCGCCGCGCGACCGCCCCCTCATCGGCGCGGAAGAGGCGCAGCGCGTAGGCGTGCCCGCCGCGCTCGACCCGCCAGAGCGCGGCGGCCATGCCGCCCCCCACCGGCACGATCGCCCCCACCCCCTCGGACCAGCCGAGCGCGCCGAGGATCGCCTGCGGATCGGGCACAGTCCCGCTCATCGTTCCCCCAACGGCCTGCAACGACGCGCGCCACGCCGTTTCGCCACTCCGCCGCACCTGCCAGCGCGGTCGGGCCGCAGCGCCATCGTCCCTGGATCGCCGCCGACCGGCGCACTCTCGCACATTTCCCCCGCGCGCGCATCTTGCGGCGGGGGATCGTGCGGGTGGGCTATACTTTAAGCATTCTCCAAGCGAATCCCAAGGAAGCGCGCCTATCCTACACTCCGTAACGCGAAGAGGGGGAACGGATGGAAGTGCTGGTGGTCGAAGACGATCCGCGCGTGGCGCGGCTCGTCGAGCGCGCGCTGAACGAGGCCGGGCACCGCGCCGAAACCGCGCCGGACGGCCCCGATGGGCTGACCCGCGCGCAGAGCGGCGCGTTCGATGTCGTCGTCCTCGATGTGATGCTGCCCGAGATGGATGGCCTGACCGTCTGCCGCACGATGCGCCAGCAGGGGGTACGCACGCCGGTGATCCTGCTGACCGCGCGGGATGCGGTGCCCGATCGGGTGCGCGGCCTCGATGCGGGCGCGGACGATTATCTGGTCAAGCCCTTCGCACTCGAAGAGTTGCTGGCGCGGGTCCGCGCGCTCGGGCGACGCGCCAGCGATGGTCACCCGGAGGGGACGTTGCAGGTCGGCGATCTCACGCTGGACCTGACAACGCACGAGGCCCATCGCGAGGGAAAGATGATGGCCCTCACCGCCAAGGAGTTCGCCCTCCTGCGCTATCTGATGCGGAACACCGGGCGCGTCCTCGCCAAGGCGCAGATCACCGATCACGTCTGGGGCTACGACTCCGATGCCGCCTCCAACGTCGTGGAGATCTACATCCACTATCTGCGCGATAAAGTCGATCGCGGCTTCACCCGCCCCCTGATCCGCACCGTACGCGGTGTGGGGTATGTGTTGAAGGAGTAGGACGGAGTAGGCGAGTAGACGAGTAGAGAAGGACGGCAGTACGCCGATCGCCACAGTTACTCCCCGTACTCTCTACTGGCCTACTCGCCTACTCCGCCCACTCGCCCCGGAGGGGCGCTATGTTCACCGCCATCCGCTGGCGTCTGGTGCGCTGGAACGTGGCCGTCTTCGGGCTGATCCTGCTGCTGGTGTGCGCGGCGACCTATGCCGCCGCCTCGCGGCGCTTGCCCACCGAGGTCGATCGCGAGCTGGAGAATCGCGGGGCCACGTTCAACTTCTCGCCGCGCGCGATCGAGCGCGGCGAGATCTTCGCGGCGCAGTCGGGCTATCGCGGGGGCTATTTCTTCGTCGCGCTCGGCCCGAACGACGAAGTCATCGCCAACCCGCAGCAGGTGACCCTCCCCGCCCTCCCCACGATCGTGGCCGAGGATGGGCCGGTCTATTTCACCCTGACGATCAACGGGGAGGAAGTACGCTTCTACGCGCGGCCCATCTCACCACCCCCGGCTACCAGCACGACAACGCCCACCGTTGACCGCCGTACCGCTCCGGCGACGATCATCGTCGGGCAGAGCCTGGTGCCGACGCAGAATGCGCTGCGCCGCCTGCTGATCGGGCTGATCGTCGGCGGGATCAGCGGCACCCTCCTCCTCTTACTGGGGGGGTGGTTCCTGGCCGGGCGGGCGTTGGTGCCGATCGAGCGGGCGTTCCGCACGCAGCAAGGCTTCATCGCCGACGCCTCCCACGAGTTGCGGACGCCGCTCACCGTCCTCCGATCCTCGGCGGACCTCCTCGATCGCCATCGCGACGAGCCTTTGGGTGCGAACGGGGAACTCTTCGACGATCTGCGCGACGGCCTCGCGCGCCTGGAACGGCTCGCCACCGATCTGCTCACCCTCGCGCGCTCCGATCTCGGCGAACAAACCCTCGCGGTCGCCCCGCTCGATCTCGGCCCGTTCGCGGCGGATGTCGCGCGGCGGACCACGCCGCTCGCCCGCGCGCACGATCTGGCCCTGACCTGCGAATTGTCCGGGGACGACGTGCCGATCGAGGCCGACCCCGACCGCCTCTATCAGGTCGTGCTGATCCTCCTCGACAACGCGATCGCCCATACCCCGCCCGGTGGCCGGATCACCGTCGCGGTCGGTCGCCAGGGTGGGGAGGCGATCCTGGAGGTGCGCGATACCGGCGAGGGCATCCCGCCGGATGGCCTGGCACGGGTCTTCGATCGCTTCTACCGCGCCGATCGATCGCGCTCCCGCGCCGGGGGTGGCGCGGGGCTCGGGCTGGCGATCGCCAGGGCGATCATCGAGAGCCACGGCGGCAAGATCGCGCTGACCAGCACCCTGGGCGAGGGGACGACGGCGACCGTGATCCTCCCGCTGGTCGATCGGCCGCCGACCCTGGTAGGACGCCTCGGGCAGCTGGCGGCACGGGCGGTGGGGCGCGAGCGCGCGGGGGGTTGACGCGCCACCCGATCGCAACCATACTCCAAGGTATTTCCAAGCTTTCCACGCTACAGTCGGGAGTGATCGCTCAAGTCAGCTGGCTGCGACCGGGGTTCGCTCCGTAGCGGGCCGCGTGAGAGCCCGCTACGACGCTGAGGATGAAGGAGGCCGGTAGGGCATGCAACGGTTACAGGGATTCGTCCGGCATCGGGGCATAGCAATCGGGTTGATCGCGGTGCTCCTCCTCGGGGGCGGGGGAGTGGCGGCCTTCTCCTGGCCGTGGAGCAAGCCCGCCCCCGATACCTACCGCACGCAGGCGGTCACCAAGGGAACGGTCGCCACCACCGTCACGACCAGCGGCCCGCTCAGCGCGATCACCAGCCTGAGCTTCGGCTTCCAGAACGCCGGCACGGTCAAGCAGATCAATGCCAGGGTCGGCGATCAGGTGCAGGCGGGGCAGACGATCGCGCAACTCGACACCACCGATGCGAACGCCGCGCTGAAGACCGCGCGCTCCAACTACGACAAAGCGGTGGCCGCATATAACAAGCTGGTCAGCGGCGCGACACAGGAGGACATCGCCTCGGCACAGGCGAGCCTCGATAGTTCGAAGATCGCCCTCGCCAACGCGCAGCGCACCGGCGCCACCACGCAGCAGAGCACCGCGCAAGATCTCGTCATCGCGCAGGCGAGTGTCGATAACGCGAGCGCCCAGGTCACCACCGCCACGCGGACCCTCAACGAAACGGTGCTGCCGCAGAACAAGCAGGATCTCGCCACCGCGCAACTCGCGCTGGACAATGCCAACACCACCTATAGCAACGCGCAAAAATCCTACGCTGCGACGATGGCGCAGATCGAGCAGGATACGCGCGTCAGCAAGCTGACCGCCGACAACGCCCAGGTCGCGGTCGCCCAGGCGGTCAACACGTTCACCGGCACCGCCGCCAGCACGCAGCAAGACCTGAACGCGGCGCAGGGGCAATTGCAAACAACGCAACTCACCCTTAAGAATGCCCAGGCGGCGGTGGACAACTACGCGACCGGCACGAATGCGGTCGCGCTCGACAACGTCAAGCGCTCCCTGGATGACGCCAGGGCGAATTACGCGCTGACGGACAAGAACCAGACGATCCTGGTCCAGCAGGCGAACGACAAGCTGAACCAGGCACAGTCCGATTACACCAACGCCCAGAATAAGGTGAATAACTGCGGCGGCAACTTCAGCCTGCCCGGCTGCTCCGCCGCCGCGAACAGCGTCACCAGCCTGCAAACAAGCCTGACCAACGCGCAGACCGCCCTGCAAAGCGCGCAGATGTCGGCGGAATCGGCGCGGCAAACGGCGCGGCAGGCGATCGCCACCGCCGAGGGCAATGTGCGCTCGTCCCAGACGCAGTACGATGCCGGGCTGCTGACGGTGCAGCAGGCGCTCGACACGGCGAAGAACGGTGCCATCCAGGCGCAGACGACGTTCATCCAGACACAGACGAAATCGGCCCAATCGTTGTCCGCCGCGCAGACCACCGTGGACAACGCCAAGAGCGCGCTGGTGACCGCACAGACAAATTACGACGACGCGATGGCGAAGTACCAGGGGTCGATCGTCTCCGCCAAGTCGACGCTCGATCAGTCGAGCACCAGCGTGGCGACGACGAAGAAGTCCCTCGACGGCGCGCAGATCAAGGCGAACACCGCCGTCTTCAACGCGCAGGGATCGATCGACACCGCGAAGACCGCGCTCGCCACCGCCCAGACGAACGACGACAAGGCCCAGATCACGGCACAATCGTCGGTTTCCAGCGCGCAGAACTCGGTCGACTCGGCGCAAGCGGCGCTCAACGGTGCCCAGGCGACCTACGCCAAGGCGGTCGCCCCCGCCGCCCAGTCCGACATCGTCGCCGATCAGGCGGCGGTGGATGCGGCGAAGCAGGCGCTCGATACCGCGCAGACCACCGTCGACAATACGACGCTGAAGGCTCCGATCGGCGGGACGATCGCGACGATACCCTACATCGTCGGGCAGATGGTGAACGCCTCCAGCAACTCGTCGAGCGCCGCCACGACCACCTCCACCGCGTCGACTACCACGAGTTCGACGATCACGCTGACCAATCTCAGCGCGTTGAAGTTCACCGCCACGGTCAACGAGTCGGATATCTCCAAGATTAAGATCGGGCAGGACGCGACCTTCACGGTCGATGCCTTCGCCGGACGAACCTTCACCGCCACCGTCGCCACGATCAATCCGGTCGGTGCCAGCAGTTCCAACGTCGTCAGCTATGAGGTGACCGGCACGGTGACGCCGACCGACGTGGCGCTCCTCCCGACGATGACCGCGACGATCGCCATCATCCTCAACAAGGCGGATAACGCCCTCCTCGTCCCGGCGACCGCCCTCTCCGTGGCACAGGCGCAGATCCAGCAAGGGAAGGTCAGGACCCCGGTGGCCTCCGCCGCCCCGGAAGTCAGTGGCGCACCGATCCCCCAGGGCGGCGCTGGCGGCCAGGGAACCCAGGGCGGACAAGGCGCGCAACGGACGCCGGGGGGCCAGGGTACACAAGGCGGTCAGGGCGCGCGCGGCACGGCGACCACCGGCTTTGGTGGCGGTCGCGGCGGCGCAGCCGGGGCGTCCGGTACGCCGGGCACCGGCGCGGGCGGCGCGGCGGGCACGGGACGCGCTCAGATGCAGTACGTGCTCGTCCTCGGAGCCGACGGTAAGCCGGAGGCCCGGCAGGTCACGATCGGCCTCACGAATGGGACGAACACCCAGATCCTCTCCGGCCTGAGCGATAACGAGCAGGTCATCACGCAGGTGATCAGCGCGAACAGCACCACCACGACAGGGAGCCGCACCGGCACCGGCGGTGGCATCGTCCCCGGTGGTGCGGGCGGTGCCGGTGGCGCGGGCGGCGGGGGTCGGACTGGTCCCTGAGCGATCCGACGCGCACGCGGCAGCACGCATGGTCCGCAGCCATTACGCAACTCGTGGTGATGACACGACCGCGAAGCGGAGAGTAGTATGCAAGAGCAGGCGACGATACACCTGGCGCGCGTGCAGCCCGTCGCCGGGGGAACCTCCGGCCCCCCGGTGATCGAGGTGACGGACCTGACGAAGACCTACCAGATGGGCGACATCACCGTGCGCGCCCTGCGCGGCGTCAGCTTCACGATCGCGCGTGGCGAACTGGTGGCGATCATGGGGCCATCCGGGTCGGGGAAGAGCACGCTGATGAACACCCTCGGCTGCCTCGATAAGCCGACGAGCGGCATCTACAAGATCGAGGGGGTCGATGTCAGCCGCATGAGCGACGCGCAGCTCGCCACGGTCCGCAATCGCAAGATCGGCTTCGTCTTCCAGTCGTTCAACCTCCTGCCGAAGCTGACGGCGCTGGAGAATGTCGAGCTACCGATGCTCTACGCCGGTCTCCGCAACCGCCGCAAGCGCGCGACCGCCGCGCTGGAGGCGGTCGGCCTCGGGAGCCGCCTCGACCACAAGCCGAAGGAGCTCTCGGGCGGGCAGCAGCAGCGCGTGGCCGTCGCGCGGTCGCTCGTCAACGACCCGGCGATCATCCTGGCCGACGAGCCGACCGGCAATCTCGATACGCGGTCGAGCGTGGAGGTGATGCAAATCTTCCAGCGCCTCAACGCCGAGCAGGGGATCACCGTGATCTTCGTCACCCACGAACCCGAAATCGCCGAGCACACCCGCCGCGTGATCCGCGTGCGCGACGGTGTGCTCGCCCGCGACGAGCCGGTGGAACACCAGCGGATCGCCAACCCGGACGATTACCCAACCCAGGATCAACTCGAGGCCGAGGAAGAAACGCGGCGCGCGGCGGCGAGCGCGACCCTGGTGACGACGGGGGTATCGGAATGAACCTGTGGCAGAGCGTGCGCGTCGCCCTCACCAGCCTCGGGAGCAACAAGCTCCGCACCTTCCTGACGATGCTCGGCATCATCATCGGCGTGGCGTCCGTGATCGCCCTCCTCGCCATCGGCAATGGTGCGACGGCGGGCATCACCGCGAATCTGACCCGCAATGGGACCAACCTGGTGACGATCAGCCCCGGCGGCGGGCAGACCGGCGGGGTCGCTGGTGCGGCGGGCAGCGCGCAGACCCTCACCTACGAGGATGCGCTGGCGCTGACGGCGCAGGGGAGCGCGGTCGGCATCGCCGGAGTCTCCCCCGAGCGCACCGGCAACGCCCAGATCGTCTATGGGAGTACCAACAGCAATTCCCGTATCGTCGGGGTGATCCCCGCCTACCTGACGGTCCACGACGCGACCGTGGAGCAGGGCGATTTCGTCTCCGATGATACCGCCACCGCGACGGTGGCGGTCCTCGGCTCCAATGTCGCCACGACCCTCTTCGGGACGGCGAATCCGGTCGGCGCGACGATCAAGATCACCGGCCAGCCCTATCAGGTGATCGGGGTGATGACCTCGAAGGGGGGGAGCGGCTTCGGATCGGTCGACGACCAGGTATTCGTCCCGCTCAGCACCAGCCTCCACCGTCTCTTCGGCTATCGCAGCGCCGGCATCGCCGGCCAGCCGATCAGCTCGATCGCGATCAAGGCGGAGGATGCGAACTCGGTCACCGGGGTGATCGACTTCACCACGGCACTACTGAAGCAACGGCACAATCTGGGCAACAAAGCGAACGACTTCACGGTGACGAATCAGGCCGATCAGCTCGCGTCGTTGAATACCGTCACGCAGACCCTCAGCATCTTCCTCGCCGCGGTCGCGGGGATCTCGCTCCTTGTGGGCGGCATCGGGGTGATGAACATCATGCTCGTCTCGGTGACGGAGCGGACGCGCGAGATCGGCATCCGCAAGGCGATCGGCGCGCGGCGCGGCGACATCCTCCGCCAGTTCCTGATCGAGGCGGTCGTGATGAGCATCCTTGGCGGCATGATCGGCATCGCCACCGGGATCGGCATCGCGAAGGGGGTCGCCGCCACCGGGTTGGTCACCACGGTGATCTCGTTGCAGCCGATCGCGCTCGCCTTCGGGTGCGCGGTCGCGATCGGGGTCTTCTTCGGGATCTACCCGGCCAATCGGGCCTCGCGCCTCAACCCGATCGACGCCCTGCGCTTCGACTGAGCGAGTCATACCCAGGCTTACTCACCGGTGGTGAGCGTGTGGCACACCCACGCACACGCTTTGTGGGCGAACGCATCGCCCACCCGAGTTCGTTGATCGGCCGACGCCGCTATGCGCCAGTGCCTCGCGCCGCAAAGGATGAGAAGAACGATGAAGCGCTTGCTCTTGCCCCTGACCCTCGCGCTGGTCCTCACGTCCGGGGCGGTGTTCGCCCCCTGGCAGGCCCGCCCCGCCGCCGCCACCGATCCCTCCTGCGTGACCTTCGCGGAAACCGGGTACGATCTCTGCGGGCGCTTCCTGACCTACTGGCAGGATCACGGCGGGCTGGCGCAGCAGGGCTTCCCGGTCAGCGATCTCTTCTCCGAGCAGAGTTCCACCGACGGGCGGACCTATCAGGTCCAATACTTCGAGCGCGCCGTCTTCGAGTATCACCCGGAGCTTCCCGGCCCGGACAAGACCCTCCTCAGTCAGGTGGGGCGCGATGCCCTGAAGACGCGCTATCCCAGGGGGATCGCATCGGCGGCTGGCCCGGCGCTCGCCCCGGCCCTGGGCGGGGAATGTGCCACCTTCGATGAGACGAACCAGAGCGTGTGTGGCGCGTTCCTGACCTACTGGACGGCGAACGGGGGACTGGCGCAGCAGGGGCTCCCGCTCAGCCCGGTCTTCAATGAGGTCAGCAAGGACAACGGGCGGACCTATCAGGTCCAATACTTCGAGCGCGCCGTCCTGGAATATCACCCGGAGAACACCGCGCCGAACGATATCCTCCTCGGTCAGCTCGGGCGCAGCCGCTACGCCAGCCGCTACCCGAACGGGCCGGGCACCCTGGACACCGAATTCGTCTCCATCGGCAATGTCACGCTGAAGACGGTAACCGGCAACTACGTCGACTGGTCGCTCCAGGTCAAGAACGTCAGCGACCAGCCGCTCCTCTCGGTGCTGACCACCATCGTCTTCCTGGACGCCTACGGGAACCAACTCGACACCTCGATCGGCGGCGCGACCAACCTGAATCCGAACGAGACGCGCACGATCCACGGCATCTCGATCAAGGGGCTCGGCTACGCGCAATACCGGCTCCTCAGCCCGGAAACGCTCCTCAAGCCATAGCGAGAGGGCCCCAGTACCAGCTACCGATCGAGGGCGGCATCGCGATGCCGCCCTCATCTTTTTTGTGCGAACAAACGCGCCTGTTCTCAGCTTTCTCCAAGCCAGAACCTGTATGGTAGGGCCAGATCGCGTGTAGACAGGGCACAGCAGGAGAGGTCACAACCGATGATGGGCGATGCGGTGTGGATCGAGCGGGCGCGCGCCGGTGACGCCGAGGCGTTCGGGGGCATCTTCCGCCGCTACGGGCCGCGTATCCGCGCCCATTGCTACGGGATCATCGGCAACGCCGCCGACGCCGACGATCTGACCCAGGAGACGTTCCTGCGCGCCTATCGGGCGCTCGGCAACACGACCGCAACCCTGTCCCTCAGCGCCTGGCTCTACCGGATCGCCACCAACGCCTGTACCGATCTCCTGCGCCGTCGCCGCACCGCGCACCGGCTCCCCTGGGAAGAGGGGTTCCACGAACGCCCCACGGCAGGGCGCGAGGAAAACCCGGAGACGGCCCTGCTCGACGCCGAGGCGCTCCGCACCTTCGGCGCGGTCTGCGGGGCGTTGCGCCCGCAGCATCGGCACGTGCTGCTGCTACGCGCGCGCGACGGCTATTCATTGGAGCAGATCGGCGCGCAGCTCGGCCTGACGATGCCCGCCGTGAAGTCGCTCCTCTTCCGGGCGCGCGGCGAATACCGCGAGGTCGCCGCGCGCTAATCTGTGCCGACAAACCCACGCCGCGAAAAAATCGCCGCCAAGGCCGCCGATTCGCCCTCGGCGGCTTCAGCGCCCCCCCGGAATAGGGCCGGGCATATGGGCGTTGGGGGAACGGGTCGCGGCACCATGTCAGCGTGACCGGGGCCGGAACGGTCGATGCAGACCGTCATACCGCCACGCGCGGAGAGAAAGGATCGTCACCGATGTCAGCGACCGCTGTTGCCCCACGGGCGCAACTTTTCACGCCATACACCTTGCGCGGGATCACCCTGCGGAACCGCATCGTCGTCTCGCCGATGTGCCAGTATTCCTGCACCGATGGCTTCGCCACCGACTGGCACCTCGTCCACCTCGGGAGCCGCGCGATCGGCGGCGCGGGGCTGGTCATCGCCGAGGCGACCGCCGTCGAGGCGCGCGGGCGGATCTCCCCCGAAGACCTTGGCCTCTGGAACGACGAGCAAATCGTCCCGTTGGCGCGTGTCGCCGCCTTCCTGAAGGAGCATGGCGCGGTCGCCGGGATCCAGTTGGCACATGCCGGGCGCAAGGCCAGCACCTACCACCCGTGGGCGGACGGCCAGGGCACGGCCCCGGTCGAGGCCAGGGGCTGGCCGGACGACGTGATCGCCCCCAGCGCCATCCCCTTCAGCGCCACCTACCCGCGCCCGCGCGCCATGTCGCAGACGGAGTTGACGGCGGTGCGCGAGGCGTTCGTCGCGGCGACGAAGCGGGCGCTGACGGCGGGGTTCGAGTTCATCGAGCTCCACGCCGCGCATGGATACCTGCTCCACACCTTCCTCAGCCCGCTCAGCAACGACCGCACCGACGAGTACGGCGGCGATCTGGCCGGGCGGATGCGCTTCCCACTCGAAGTGGTCGACGCCGTGCGCGCCGCCTGGCCCGCCGAATTGCCGCTCGGCGTGCGCCTCTCCGCGACCGACTGGGTGGCCGGTGGCGGGACGATCGAGGATGCGGTGATCCTGGCGCGCGCGTTGCGCGCGCGCGGCGTCGATGTGATCGACGCCTCCAGCGGCGGCGTCAGCACCGCGCAGCAGATCCCGGTCGGCCCCGGCTATCAGGTCCATCTCGCCGAGCAGATCCGTGCCGAGGCGGGGATCCCGACGATGGCCGTCGGGATGATCACCGAGCCGCAGCAGGCCGAGGAGATATTGGAGCGCGGACAGGCGGACCTGATCGCCCTGGCGCGCGCCTTCCTCCGCTCCCCCTACTGGGTCGCCGAAGCCGCCGCCGCGCTCGGCGTCGAGGACGCCTACTGGCCGGCGCAGTACGGGCGGGCCAAGCCACAGGCCGCGCAGCTCGCCGGGCAGCGCTAACTTCATCCAGGCACATTCCACCATGACGGGCGGGGCCTCCAATGTTGGAGGCCCCGCCCGTCATAGTCTTTACCGACCCTGCGTCAGCTTACAGTGCGGGCAAGGGGAAGGTATCGCCCGTATCGTGAATCCAGGCAGCCAGAAGATCGTGCAGGCGGCGGCGCGCGGCGGCGAAGCGGGTATTGTGCGCGAGGTTCACCTGTTCGTAGGGGTCGTCATTGAGGTTGAAGAGCAACCACGGCTGCTCTTCGAGCACGATGTACTTCCAGCCATCGCGGGTCACCACCCCACGCCAGGCGCGATCGACGCTGTCGGCATGTCCCGTGGGGATGACCAGCTGCAAGAACGCCGATTCGGGCTCCTGAGGGAGCGCCCGGCCACGGATACGGTAGCCCGAGTAATCGGTCCCGGCCATCCAGTCCGGCGGCGCGATGCCGCACAAGCCGAGGGTGGTGGGCGCAAAATCGACGTGATTGATCGGCACGGCGTGCCGCCCTTGCAGATCGCCGTAGGCGTTCATCCTGCCGCCGAGGATGCAGGGCACCCGGATCGACTCCTCCCACGGCCCGGTCTTGAGGAACTGACCGTGCGAGCCGTGCAGGTCGCCGTGATCGGAGAAGAAGACGATGTGCGTATCGAGCGCGAGCCCGGTACTATCCAGCGCGCTGCGGATACGGCCAACGTTCGCATCCAGATTCTCGATCATCGCGTAGTAGCCCGCCAGTTCGCGCGCGGCCCGCTCGCGTACCCAATCGACAGCGGGCACGTTCGGGCGAAAGGCGATCGTACCGGCGTTGTGCCGCGCCACCTCCGGCGCGGGGGCCACGTAGGGATTGTGCGGCGGCTGCACCGAGAGAATGGCGAAGAACGGCTGGGGAATACCCTGCCGCCCCGCCTCGCCGCGCTCGTATAGGTAGTCGATGAAGAGGTCGGTCAGCGCATCCGTCTCATAGCCGGGGAGCCGGTAATGAAACGCCTCCGCCCCCACTCCGCCATGCACCCAGCTATCCCAGGGGCTATTGTTATTCTCGTAGCCGACCCAGGTCGCGAAGCCGCCGCGCCGCTCGGGCGGGACGATGTGCAACGCCCCCCGCCCCTCGCGCTCATGGAAACCGTCGAGGTGCCATTTGCCGAAGTAGGCGGTGTGATAGCCCGCGTCATTGAACGCATGGGCGATCGTCGGTTGCGTGGGCGGGAGTTGCCGCTCGTGGCCGGGCACGGCGCGGTGCGGATACTGGCTCGTGAGGAGCGAGCCGCGCGCGGGGCAGCACAGCGGGCTCCCCGCGACCGCGCCGGTAAACGTCACCCCTTCCGCCGCGAGCCGATCGAGATGCGGCGTATGCACGTTCGGATCGCCCGCAACACCGAGCGCCTGCGCCCGATGCTGGTCGCCGAAGATCCAGATCACGTTCGGGCGCGTCGTCGCTGGTCGCTCCATGCTTTCCCCTCCCTCCCCCATTCCCGATCCCCGCATCGGCTTACTCCGACCAACCGCCTTCGCCGTAGAGGACGAGGGTCACACGATCTCGCCCGAGACGAATCAGGCTCGCGTGGAGGCCGCTGGTAGCGCTCATCCTACCGTGCCTTACGCGCGTTCCGTCGCCTTACGCGCGTTCGCTTCCCATCGACATAAAACGTCGACACGCACCGTACCGACCGAGAGCAACGAATACGTCCCTTGACCTTGCCCTTAGTGTTGCGTTTCGCAAATACTTGGCAGGATGGGCGTGGGCGGGTAGGCTGGTGGTCGCTGGCCCCGACTGGCGGGGCCGGGATGATGGAGCGCCCCCATGCCCGGCCCGCGTCCGACGCACTG
>JAABUM010001268.1_pt1 | contig 38576 bp, 34 predicted proteins | sample 5559161 | NCBI WGS metagenome assembly JAABUM01 (sample SAMN10711868, study PRJNA513369) | rock metagenome | isolation source: Antarctica rocks | place: Antarctica: Victoria Land, Siegfried Peak nord
CGGTACTTTGTGGACTCGGGTCAGGGCGAGGCGTACAGATCGAGGCCGCGACCGCGCCGGAGCTGCTCAAGCAAGGCGCGCAGGGCCGGTGGCGGGGGCAACGGTGACCAAGCGCGCCAGTAGCGCCGGAGCAGGACCCACGGCTCCAGCCACGCGCGCACGGCGCGCAGGGCCGCGGGCCAACATCCCGGCGGGCGTATTTTCCCCCCGCCCCGCCGCCTCGTCGGCGGCCGGTTGCGCGGTGTCGGTCCCAGGCGCCGGTGCTGCGCGCGCTTGTTCTGCCGGTTGCTGCCGCCAGCAGAAGGTGAAGGCGCAGCAGACGAGTTGCCAGTGGCGGCGGATCGCCGCGTCGCTGCGGACCTGATAGCGGCCCCAGCCGAGTGCGTATTTCGTCTGCTTGTAGGCCTGCTCCACCCACATCCTGAGCCCGTAGAGGCGCACGACCTCGGCGAGATCGGCGTCGGCGACCGGCAGGTTGGTGGCGAGGTACCAGGTCGCATGGTCGGGCAACGTCGCCGGGTCGGTGGTGGCGACGACGGCCCGCAGCCCGCGCATCGCCCCATACGGTCCCGCCTCGACCTCAAGCGCCCACCATGCCTCTGCGTGCCCGTCGCGGAAGCGGCGCGCGATGGCCACCCAGGCTCCCGGCGCGTCGGCCCCCCGCCACCCTGCCAGCTCCGCCGCCTCCCAGCGCGCCCCCACCGTCCCGAGCTGATGCCACCACGTGTGCGAGGGCTTGAGCGCGAGCACGTAGCTGGCCCCTGCCTCATGTAAGCGCTGGCGGAAACCCGCATCCTCGCCGTAGAAGCTATCGGCCACCACTGCGCGGAAGGGGAGGCCGTCCGCGACCGCGACCGCCACCAGTTCCCCGGCGATCTGCAGCTTCGTGCGGAAACCCAGATCGGCCTTCCCTGTGGCGAAATGGTGCTTGGGTGTGTATGGCGCGTAGTCCACCGGCCAATAGACCCGCTCGTCGGCCCACAGGCTCGTGACGCTCACGACCCCGCTGTCGGTCTTGCCGAGATTGGCGAGATACTGCCGCCCGACGTGCGCGGTGTGCTTGCCCCACTTGCGGTCGCCGTGCTCGTCGATGACCAGCACGCCCCGCGCATCAGGTGCCGTCGCCGGATCCGACCGCAGCAGCGCCAGCCGCCGCGCGTTCACCGCCTCCGCCTCCCAGGTCGATTCCGATAGGAACCCCTGGAGCGCCTGCGCGCGCGGGTGCTGCGCGCCGACGGTCGGCTCCGTATTCGCCAGCGCGGTCGCGGTCTTGTTCCGCTCGGCCGGGAGGAGCAACCCCTCGAGGTAGCGTCGGAACCCCTCGCGTTGGCTCCGCTGCGCGAACAGATCGTCGAAGTGTGCGGCGTACTCCTCCAGCGGCAGTGGCGCGGCGGTCGCGGGCAGACGCTTCGTCATGGCCTCACCTCCGCCTCCGTTCTACCACCAGCGCCCCAAGTCCACAAAGTACCGTTAGAGCGGGGCGCAAATAGGTTGACCCGGTGGTAAGCTTGCTGGATACAAGCATATGGTGTGGACCTGCGCGCGCGGATTGTGCGGGCGGTCGAGCGGGGCATGAGCAAGGCGGAAGCGGCGCGGCGCTAGAAGTCGGGCTGCGCACGGTGAAGCGCTCCGTCCGCCTGGGGGCGGGCGGGTCGCTGGCGGCGAAGGCGCGCCCGGGTCGCCCGCGCGCGTATCGACGCGGGGGCCGAGGCGGCGCTGCGGGTGCAGGTGGCGGCGCACCCGGACGCCAGGGTGGCGGCGCACCGCGCGACCTAGGCGCGCGAACAGGGCGTCGCGGTCGGCCGGGCGACGCTGGGCCGGGCGCTCGCGCGTGTGGCACCCGCGTCGCCATGGCACCGCGCTACGCCCGCGCCCCGCGCCGGATCGCTACGCCCACGAGTCGCTGGCAGGATGCTTGCGTAGCCTTGACGTGACCAACAACGCGTGAATAGTCCGATAGCTGCGGCAACGGAATGGGGTATCGATGCAAGTCCCAGTGCAGGAGCAGCGCGAGCTGACTGCAACGGATACGGGCCTGGGCCAACAACAGCGCGAGCAGGAAGTGCCATTACTCCCGTCCAGGTACGGCGCGTTCGTGCGCCTGCTCGGGCTGTGCCGTCCCTATCACCTCTGGCTGAGTGGCGGGGCGGTCTGTCTGATCTTCGCCGGGGGCCTCGGTCTCGCCCTGCCGTGGGTGATTCGGGGGCTGATCGACAACGCCCTCGGTACCACGGTTGGCACGGCGATCTGGTTGCCGCTGGTGGCGCTGGTCGTCATCGCGATCGCGCAAGCGGGCTTCACCTTCGGGCAGAGCTTGCTGCTCGCCTATGCGGGCGAGAAGCTGGTCGCCGACCTCCGCGCAAGGCTTTACCGGCACCTGCAAAGCCTCTCGGTCGGCTTCTTCGATGGACGGCGGGTGGGCGAACTCCTCTCACGCCTGACCAACGACGTCGCCGCGATCCAGCAAGCGATCACCGCCGGTGTCTTCAACTCGCTCCAGCAGATCATCCTGCTGATCGGCGCGGCGGCGATGCTCTTTGCCACCGAGTGGCGACTCGCGGCGGTGGCGCTGCTGACCGTGCCGCCGATCGTCATCGCGAGCGCGATCTTCGGGCGACGATTGCAGCGGCTGACGGTGGAGACGCAGGCCGAACTCGGCGCGGCGACGACGATGCTCGAAGAGACGATCGCCGGGGCGCGCACCGTGCGCGCGTTCGGGCGCGAGGACTACGAGATCGGACGCTACGATCGCGGCGTGCGCCGGACGTTCGACGCGGCGATGCGCCGCGCACGCCTGCGCGCGGGCTTCGTCCCGTTCATCACCCTCTGCGCCCTCCTCGGCGTGATCGGGGTGCTGGTGCTCGGGGCGTGGCAGGTCGGGCAGGGGACGCTGACGCCGGGCGCGCTCGTCTCCGCGATCCTCTACATCACCCTGATGGCGACGGCGGTCGGCAACCTGACCGGCGTCTACGCACAGCTGCGCGAGGCGAGCGGCGCGGCGGAACGCCTCTTCGAACTGCTGGATACGAGCAGCGAGATCGCCGACACCCCCACCGCGCGCGCCCTGCCCGCGACCCTGCACGGCGCGGTGCGCTTCGACGGCCTCACCTTCCGCTACGGCAAGCGCCCCGAGGCGCGCGATGTCCTGCACGATCTCTCGCTGGCGATCGCGCCGGGCGAGCGCGTGGCGATCGTCGGGCCGAGCGGGGCCGGGAAATCGACGCTGGTGAATCTGCTCCTGCGCTTCTACGATCCGGTGTCCGGCACGGTGACGATCGACGGCCACGATCTGCGCGACGTGACCCTCAATTCCCTGCGTGACGCGCTCGGCGTGGTGCCGCAGGAGCCGGTCCTCTTCGGCGGCACGGTGGCGGAAAACATCGCCTACGGCCGCCAGGAGGCGAACCGCGCGGAGATCGTGGCGGTCGCGCAACAGGCCAACGCGCACGACTTCATCCGCGACCTGCCGGAAGGATATGACACGATTGTCGGCGAGCGCGGCGCGCGCCTCTCGGGCGGGCAGCGCCAGCGGATCGCGATCGCGCGGGCGATCCTCAAGGATCCGCGCGTCCTGATTCTCGATGAGGCGACCTCGTCGCTCGACAACACCTCCGAGGCGATCGTGCGCGAGGCGTTGGAGCGGTTGATGGTCGGGCGCACCACGATCCTGATCGCGCACCGCCTCACCACGATCGAGGGGGCCGACCGGATCGTCGTCCTCGATGGCGGGCAGATCGTCGAAGAGGGGACACACGCCGAACTGCTGACGCACGACGGCGTCTACCGCCGCCTCCATGACAGCGCGCACGCCGGGACCGCGACTGCCCTGGCGGCGCAATAGGGGATCATGGTGTGCGATCATAGTGTGCTGTTCATCGGTGTGGCAGCGTGCCTCACTGTCCCGCTGCTCCCCGGTGAAGCCGAAGCCCCCGAGCGTCGTGCTGCCCGACTTCGGTGCCCCCACGGCTCGTACCCCGCCGTCCCGGTCGCGGCCCCGCTGCCGTCGGTGATCAGCCGGACGCTGCCCAGCCCGTCGCCCTGCGCGTACTGGCTGGCCGATCCTACGGTGCGCTGCCGGAGCCCCGCTGGGCCGAACACGTACTCGTCGGTGCCGTCCCCGACCACCATGCCAAGGCCGCCCGCCCCGAGGCGGTCCCAGGCGTAGGTCGTGGTCGTCGCGCCGACCGCCTTCTTCGTCCGGTAGCCGTCGCCGTCGTAGGTGTACGTCGCCGTCACTGAGGAAGCCATTACCGAGGTCTGCAACGTAACTACCAGCACCCCCATCTGAGCTGGCTCGTTGCCTCGCGTCCTTCATCCTTCTCGGCGTAGACGGGAAGGCAGCGCGCTCATCGTGCCGTGAGATCTCTTTTGTATTGCAATGGCGTTTTGCCCACCACCTGCTTGAAGGCCGTGATGAAATGCTGTTGGCTGCTGTAGCCGAGGTCATAGGCAATGGCTGCCCAATCGGGCCGGTCGCTCTCGCGGATCCGTTGAGCTGCTGCCAGCAGCCTGTGGCGTTGGAGCAACCACTTAAGTCCGATGCCGATGTAGTCCTGGAAGAGCTGCTGTAGCCCACGCTCGCTCCTGTCGAACGCTTTTGCCACGGCGGTGACGGTCTGGAGACTTTCATCGGTTTCGATGGCGGCGATGATCGCGTTGATGAGCTCGATATTGGCATCAGGTCGGGGCGATTTCGCCCGAATCAGCTGCACAAGATCATCGAAGACAGCGTGATCGTCAAGCGTCAGCAATCGTTCGATGTAACGATCGTCTAGTGGCGGAAATACGTATTGGAGGTCGATGATGGTCCCTTGTGTGTCCGCGAGCGCCCCATCCCAGAATGCATGAAATGCCCCTGGTCGGAAACGGATGCCGACGATTCGCCCGCTACCAGCGGCGACGTATGTTCGTGTACCGCGAAAGGTGCTTTGAATCCCGGACTGCTGCGAAGAAAGAAAGACATCGACGTATGGCCGATGCATCACCTCTACTGAGTGATACGTCGCACCCTGATTTTCCCAGCGAATTGTCCAAAAATGCTCGATGAACGGGGTCAGGTCGGCGGGAGGCGGGTACGTGAGGAAATGCACATGACGCTCGAACCCGATCGGGTCTAAGCGTCCTCGTGGCTCATAATTGTCTGCAGGTTTTTGTAATACATCGTTCATGGTGTCGCGTAGTATAGGGCTGTGGCGCAGTTACTGAAAGGGGTACAACGATGCAGAATCGGCACTTTCTCCGTGGGATGGCCACGGTAAATTTCTGGGCGGATGATATGGTTGCCGCGCGCGATTGGTATACGGAACTATTCGGCGTCGAAGCGTACTTCCAGCGTCCGAACATCGACAATCCGGCGTATGTCGAATTTCGGATCGGCGACAATGGGGACGAGTTTGGCCTCATCGATCGCCGGTATGCCCCGCAGGCGATGCAACCGGGGCCGGGGGGAGCGATTCTCCTGTGGCATGTCGATGATATCGAGGCAGCGTTCGCGCGACTCAAGAACATGGGCGCGAAAGAGTACGACCCGATTACTCCGCGCGGCGATTCTGGCTTTGTGACGGCTTCGGCCCTCGATCCGTTCGGCAATATCCTGGGTATCATGTATAACCCGCATTATATGGAGACCCTTGGTTTGTAAACAGCGGGAGAGGTGTATGGCTGGTATGAACGAACCGCTGCTCCTGTCCTTCGCGTCGGCAACGTTGTGGGAACGATGGCTGTTCGCGCACCATGATCAGATCGACGGTCTCTGGATCAGGATGGCGAAGAAAGCGTCGGGGATCGCTTCGGTGACCCACGACGAAGCGCTCGATGTGGCGCTCTGTTACGGCTGGATCGATGGGCAGCGCAAGAGCGCCGATGATCGCCAATACTTCCTACAAAAATTCACGCCGCGACGGTCGAAGAGCCTGTGGTCGAAACGGAACATCGAGAAAGTAACGGCGCTAACAGCCGCAGGGAAGATGCAGCCTGCCGGCCTCGCCGAGGTCGAAGCCGCGAGGCAAGATGGCCGCTGGGCCGTCGCCTACGACTCGCCCAAGAATATGGTCGTCCCCGAAGATTTCCTGCAAGCGCTGGCCGAAAACGCGCACGCACAGGCCCACTTCGATACACTCGGTCGATCCAACCAGTACTCCATCGCGTGGCGGCTGCAAACCGCCAAGAAGCCCGAAACCAGAAAACGGCGTTTCGACGCATTGCTGGCGATGCTTGCAAACGGCGAGTTTCGCTGATGACCAGAGGCTGCCACTGCATCGAGCGCGGAGCCGAATAACTGACCGTTGGCGACGGACAAGCTGCGCTTTGCCGATAGCGCGCCTTGGAGGACACGGCTGGTAGGCGCTATGCTCCGGCCATCGCGCTACCCGGCGCTCGCGGCGTGGGCGAGGAGGGGGGGCGATGCTGATCGAGACCGAGCGCCTGACCCTGCGCGAGTTCGTGGCGGGCGATTGGCCGGCCGTCCTGGCGTATCGGTCGGACCCGCGCTATCTCCGCTGCTACGACCGGACCGGGCGCACCGCGGCTGAGGCGCGCGCCTTCTCAGCGGCATGTTCATCGGCTGGCAGGGCGAGGAGCCGCGCACGCGGTTCCAACTGGCGACCGAGACGCGCACGGAGCGCCGCCTGATCGGCAATTGCGGCGTGCGGCTCGCCGCGCCGGGTTCGCGCGTGGCCGACATCGGCTACGATCTCGCCCCGGATGAGTGGGGCACGGCTACGCGACCGAGGCGGCGCGCGCCATCGTCGCGTTCGGCTTCGACACGCTCGGCCTGCACCGGATCGCGGCGACCTGCGTGGCCGACAACGCCGCCTCGGCGCACGTCCTCGAAAAGATCGGCTTCCGGCGCGAGGGTCGGTTGCGCGAGGTCGCCCGCTACAAGGGGGCGATGGTGGGACGAAGTGGTCTATGGCATACTCGCAGATGAATGGCGGGCGCGGCGCTGAAGCGACTCTGGCCGCAATGTTCCTTGGTCGGGGCGCTACGCGCCCTGCGCCCGCTCCTGCTGGAAGTCGTGAGATGAGGGGAAGATGGTGCAAACGCGCCCGTTTCGTTTCGGGGTGCAGGCGGCGGGGATGGGCTCGCGCGATGAGTGGGTCGCCCGAGCCTATCGCGCGGAATCGCTCGGGTACGACACCTGGCTGATCGCCGACCACTTCGGGGCGCAGTACGCGCCGGTCCCGGCCCTCGCGGCGGCGGCGGAGGCGACCGTCTCCCTGCGCGTCGGCACGTTCGTCTTCGCGAATGACTATCGCCACCCGATCATGCTGGCGAAGGAGGCCGCGACCCTCGACGTCCTCTCGGGCGGGCGCTTCGAGCTGGGCCTGGGTGCGGGGTGGCTGCGCGAGGAATACGAGGCCGCCGGGCTGCCGTTCGATGCGCCCGGTGTCCGCATCGATCGCCTCGCGGAGGCCCTGCCGATCATCAAAGGTTGCTTCGGCGGCGAGCCGGTCCACTTCAGCGGGCAGCACTACCGGGTCGGCGGTATCGTCGGCGCGCCCCTGCCGATCCAGCGCCCGCATCCCCCGATCCTGATCGGCGGTGGCGGCCCGCGCCTGCTCACGCTCGCCGCGCGCGAGGCGACGATCGTCGGGATCAACCCGCGCGCGCTCCCCGCTGGCGATCTGGACCGCACCGACATCGCCGCCGAGTCGGTGGCACGCAAGGCGACCCTCGTGCGCGAGGCGGCGGGGCTGCGCTGGGAAGACCTCGAGGTGAACCTCGCGCTCTTCGGCGGCGCGGTCACGGACGACCCGCGTGCCGCAGCGGCGGGGGTCGTGGCACGGAGCGGTGCGGACGAGGCGACGGTGCTGGGGTCGCCGCACGCCCTCTTCGGCTCGCTCGACACGCTGGCCGATCGCGCGCGCGAATATCGGGAGCGTTGGGGCATCTCGTACTTCACCGTGCCGGAGCGCGACATGAACGCGCTCGCGCCACTGGTCGCGCGGTTGCGGGGGCAGTAGGCGCGCTTACGGTAAAACGTCCGCAAGCGAAAGGGCGGGGCCATCTCGGCCCCGCCCCTTCTGACTCTACGCGATCAGACCGCGACGGCGACCTTGTCGAGGGTGAACGTCGCCTCGGCCTCGTCCGCGATCAGCCCGCCGATCGCCAGCGAGGAGGTCGCGGCGGGGGAGGGGGCGTTGCGGACGTGCAGGGTGTCGCCCTTGTGCTCGACGATGAAGTCATCGACCAGCGAGCCGTCGGGCGCGAGCGCCTGCGCGCGGACGCCGGACGGCCCCACCACCATGTCGTCCAGCGTCAATTCGGGCATGTACTTCTGGAGCGAGGCCAGAAAGGCTTTCTTGCTCACATCGCGGTACATCTCGTCCAGCCCCGTGCGCCAGAACTGGAGCGCCAGCCGCTGGAAGCCGCTGTAGCTCAGCGCGTCGATCAACTCGCGGACATTCACGTCGGTCAGGTTGTACCCCTCGCGGGCGAAGGCGAGCACCGCGTTCGGGCCGAGCCAGATGTCGCCGTTGATCCGCCGCGTGAAGTGGACCCCCAGGAAGGGGAAGCGCGAGTCCGGAACCGGGTAGATGTTCCCCTTCACCCAGTCGCCCAGTTCGGGCTTCAGCATATAGTAGTCGCCGCGGAAGGGGACGATGCGCGGCTCGGCGGCGTTGCCGGTCAGCGTCGCAACGCGGTCGGCCTGGAGACCGGCGCAGCTGATCACGAAGCGTGCCTCGACCGTGCCAACCGGCGTTGTCAGTTGTGTGACGCCGCCCCGCCGCTCGATCCCGGTCACCTCGTGGAACGTGCGGATCTCGCCGCCGCGCTGCTCGATCAATTCGCCATACTTTCGGGCGACCGCGCTGTAATCGACGATGCCGGTCATCGGGGAGTAGATCGCCTTGATGCCGGTGCAATGCGGCTCGATCTCGCGGATGCGCTCGGGGCCGATCAGTTCCAGGCCCGGCACGCCGTTCGCGAGTCCGCGCTCGTAGAGGTTCTGGAGGCGCGGGAGTTCGTCCTCCTCCGTCGCGACGATCACCTTGCCGACCATGTCGTAGGTGATGCCGTACTCCTCGCAGAAGTCGATCAGCTGCTCTTTGCCGGCCACGCAGAGGCGTGCCTTCAGCGAGCCGGGCACGTAATAGATGCCGGAGTGCAAGACGCCGCTATTGTGGCCGGTCTGATGCTGGCCGATCTGGCCCTCTTTCTCCAACATCACCAGCCGCAGGCGCGGTCGGCGGCGCAACAGTTCCAGCGCCGTCGCCAGCCCGACGATCCCGCCGCCGATGATCGCGATATCCCACGTTCGCTCTGCCATCGTTCGTCCCCCCTATCACTCCCATGCACCCGCCCATTACTATAGTAAGGATACACCAGTGTCCTCGCGTCGGTTGGCCGCGCCGCGCGCCTGTCGTCGCGTCGTCGACTACAATTCGCTCGGCTCGCCGACCGGTGCGCGGCCAGCCGGCCTCGCGCCTCGAACGCCGCTGCGGTGGCACCACGCTCGGGAGATGATGCGGAACGAGACCGAGTCTGCCGGACAATTGTCCGTCGCCAGATGCGCTGTGCGGAGCGCGATCCGAGTGCTCGCCCGCCGGGCTGCGCCGACCGACGCGCCGGGTGGTGCCCTTGCGTAAGGCCCTGCGCGCCCTGATCGTGTCGCTGGCCTGGGCCTACCTGATCGGCCTCGGCGGCTGGTTCGTCGGCAGTCGCGTGTTCGGCGACCGTTGGTGGTGGCTCTTCTTCCTCAACGCCCTCGCGCTCTACCTCTTCGTGCCGCTCGTGCCGCTCGCGCTCGTCACGCCCTGGCTGCGGCAACGCCGCCTGTGGCCCGGCATCGTCGCCGGATTCGCCCTCGGTCTGTACCTCTACGGTGGCCTCTGGTTGCCGCGCCCGATGGAGGCCCAACCTACCGGCCCAGCCGTCACGGTGATGACCTTCAATACGCTCGGCTTCAACAAATGCCCTGAGTGCGTCGTCGCGAGCGTCCGCGCGTCCGGGGCCGACCTCATCAACTTCCAGGAGTTGTCGCGCCCGGTCGCCGCCGCGCTGGCGCGCGATCTAGCGCAAGAGTACCCCTATCAGGTGCTCAAGCCGACCGCGCAGACGCTCGGGATGGGCGTGATCAGCCGCTTCCCGCTGCGCGATACCGGCGAGTCGCTGCCCGGTTCCTGGGTCGGCCGGCCACAGGTGCTGGCGCTGACCGTCGGTGAGACGCGCGTGCTGGTCGTCAACGCGCATACCCTGGCGACCGGACCCGGCGAGGCGGACGATTTCGATCGCACGATTCGTGAGCGTTTCGTGCAGGCGCAGACCCTCGTCGCGTTCGCGCAGACCCACCCCGGCCCGCTGATCTTCGCCAGCGACTGCAACCTGACCGATCAGAACGCCGATTACCGCCTGCTGACGACGATCTGGCACGACTCCTGGCGCGAGGCGGGGCGTGGCCTCGGGCGCACCTTCCCCGGTGGCGATCAGGGCGGCGACGGCAATGTGCGCTTCGGCGTCCTGACCCTGCCGCGCTGGATCGTGCGGATCGACTACGTCTGGCACTCGTCCGGTTGGCGCGCGACCGAGGCGCGGCTCGGCCAGTGGGACGGCCATTCCGACCACCGCCCGACGATCGCGCGGCTCGTCCTCACCACCCCTTGAGCGGTGTCACGCGCCCGCGATCAGGTCGTAGCGCGCCGCCGCCAGCGCCACCGCGAAGGGGACATCCTCCGCCAGCAGCAGTCGTCGCGCCACCAGCGCCTCGGCGGCGGCGCGGACGCGCGCGAGGTAGTCGGCGCGATCGCGGTAGCGCTCGGCGAGGGCCGGGCGGGGGTCGCCGCGCGCGGTGCGCTCCGCCGCCGTGCGCGCGAACGGCAGGGTCGAGCCCTGCAACGGGACCAGTTGCCCCGCGCCGCCGATCCGTGGATCGCGCGGATTCCAGCCGCTGTGCGTCGCGATCGGCACCGCCAGATCGGGCAGGGCGACGCCCGCCACCTCATTGCCGTCGGCGTCGACCGCCGCGACGAAGAACGGATACGGCTCGCCCTCGATCGCCGGATAACGCCCGATGCCGCGCGCCGTGTCCGGCCCCAGATCGAGCGCGCGCGGCGCGGGGAGGAGGGTCGGGTCGGGGACGCTCGCGCCGGGGATGGCGGCGAAGGGGCGCAACGCCTCCGTCGCGGTGACGGCGGTCCCCGCGGCGATGTGAGGCAGGGCGCTCGGCGGCGGCGCGACCCCCGCGCCGACCCACTCCGCGAGGTTGCGGAGCGCGGCCCGCAGGAGCGGGGTGTAATCGAGCACGTTGAACGGGTGCGTGGCCCGCAGCCCATCGAGCGGGTTCTCGCGGAAGATGAGCGCCAGCCCCGGCCCGTGTTGCGCCCCGGCCAGGAGGTAGGCGCGCGTATCGTCCGGCAGCGTCAGATCGCGCGCGGCGACCGGGTCCAGGTGGGTCAGCGCCGCGTCGCCGCGCCAGTATTCCGCCGCCGTATTCGTGGCGATCACCTTCGGCATCCCGCCCGCCGCCCGTTGTCTGGCGAAGACGCCCGACGCGCCCGATTCGGGCGCGTCGGCGTGCGGCGGCAGGTGGTTGAACCCGGGGGTATTCATCACGCCCGGCTGCCCGTAGCGGTTGTTGAACTGCCCGCGCCACCCGCCCGCGACGTGCGTCGCGACCCCGTCGAAGACCTGCCATCCCGCCTCGTCCAGGTTGAGGCCGAGATGCAGGAAGTGGCGCAAGAAACGCCCGCTCTGCGAGACGCCGAAGCCGAAGGCGTGATCGAGGCGACCGGCGCAGGGATTCCCCGCCGCCGTGTCGCCGTGGCGCAGGAAGGCGACCGTGTCCCGCACGGCGAGCAGCCCCGCCCCGACGACCGGGCTGCGGTCGGTCCGGTAGATGACCTCGTAGACCTGACCCGGCACGAACTCCTCCGCGAGCCAGAGGGAGGCGGGGTCGGCCTGCGGCCCGGTCGGCCCGGCGCTGGCGAAGCGCCAGCGGTCGCGCGGGATCGGCCGCCACGGCCCGCGTGCCGACGCCGCCACGGTGAGGATCGCGTCGGGATCGTCCGCGTCCGCCGCCGTGAGCGGTGTCTGTCCCGGCTCGGCGAGCGGCTGATATGCCGCGCGCAGATTCGGCTGGAAGCGGCAGCTTGTCTGCCCGTGCAGCGGATCACCGGTCGCCGTCAGGGCTTCCGGCGCGCGCAGGCCGAGCAACACGTCGCTCGGCGCGGTGTCCCACTGCCAGCCGCACCAGGCGATCGTCCAGCCCTCGCGCAGTAACAGGCCATCGCCCGGATCGATCGCGGCGGTTGGGACCAGCTCCGGCGGCGCGGCATTGAGGTGGCGCAGCGCGAGGCGACGTCCTCGATTGACGACCTCGAAGAGGAGGCGCCTGGCACCCAGCGCCGGATCGGCGGGTTGGAGGAGCGAGAAATCGGCCGCGAAGCGCACCAGCCCGGCCGCATCGCGCGGGGCGTGCGCCAGATCGACGATCGCCGCGTTCGCCGCCGCCTCGGGCGCGACCGCGAAGTGGATCGTCCCCTCGATCCGCTCGTAAGGGCCGCTCGCGCCGAACGCGCGCCCCTCCGCGTACGGGCCGCGCCGCGTGATCACCAGTTCGCTCACGGCCATCCCGCCCCCCTTACCCTGCCCATATCCCCTATCCAAGGGCAGTCTACCCCACCGGCGCGGCCCTTGCGTCCGCCTGTTATAGTGCTGACGAGGTGCTCTTATCGAGAACATCACATCTGGGCTTTGTGTCGTCGTGCCATACGCCCCATTACCCGCTCGGCCTCGACCATTTTCGGGCATGCCCGATCAGGCTATATGTACTTGATGCCCCAGTCCCTGTTGCTCTTTGTGTTCGTGCCGCGTTCCCAGGAGGTATGGCGATGTCCGCAACCGAGTCGCGCCCGGAAGCCGAGAATACCGAGAGCGCCGAGGCGATCCGCCGGCGCTGCACGCGCGCCATCGCGCAACACTATCGGCGCTCCCCCCATGAGGTGCTGACCGCGCTGGCGGCGGAGGCCGCGCCCGAACTGGAGGCCGATCGCTACGGCCAGGGCGGCCCGCTCACGGTGTTCGAGGAAGAGGTCGCGGCGTTGCTCGGTAAGGAGGCGGCGGCCTTCATGCCGAGTGGCACGATGTGCCAGCAGATCGCGCTGCGCCTCTGGTCGGAGCGGCGCGGCGGGCACAACATCGGGATGCACCCGCTGAATCACCTCGATGCCTACGAGCACGCCGCGTATGAACGACTACACGGCTTGCGCGGCGTGCCGCTCGGCGATCCGGCACGCCTGCTCACCCTGGACGATCTGCGCGCAACCGCCGAGCCGTTGACCGTGCTCCTCTACGAACTGCCCCAGCGCGAGATCGGCGGCCAACTCCCCATGTGGGAGGAGCTGTCCGCGATCAGCGCGTGGTGTGTGGAGCGCGGGATCGCGCGGCATCTGGACGGCGCGCGCCTCTGGGAGAGCGGCCCCTTCTACAGTCGCCCCTACGCCGAGATCGCGGCCCTCTTCGATACGATCTACGTCTCCTTCTACAAGGGGCTGGGCGGGATCGCCGGGGCGATCCTGGCGGGTCCGGCGGAGCTGATCGCGGAGGCGCGCGTCTGGCGACGGCGACATGGCGGCACGCTCATCTCCCTCTACCCCTACGTCCTCTCCGCCCGGCAGGGGTTGCGCGACCGCCTCGACCGGATGGGTGAGTACCATGAGAAGGCGGTCGCGCTCGCCGCCGGGCTGGCGCAGGTGTCCGGCGTCGATGTCGTGCCCGACCCGCCACAGACGAATATGATGCACCTCTACCTGCGCGGCGATGCCGCGCGTCTGCTCGCCGCCGCGCGCGCCGTCTCGGCAGAGACCGGTATCTGGACCTTCGACCACCTCGCCGCGACGCCGGTGCCGGGTGTGCAGAAGTGGGAATGGACCGTTGGTGATGCCACGCTCGATCTCCCGACCACACAACTGGTCGAGCTCTTCGCCACAATTATGCGCCAGGCCCAACGCTGAGTACGGAGGGCCGGTACCATAGGCGGTCCCTTCAGTCTATGGTAGGCGCATAGTACGACGACTACGCTTGGGGTACGGCGGGAAGGCTTCAGCGTCGCTCTCCTCCGTCCCGCACACGGTGCCGTGCGGGTTTGCATCGCGGCCTTTCGGTGTGCTGCGTCGTGGGAAGTGTGCCATGTCGATCCTGAGTCGCCGCCGTGCTGTGCTGGTCGCTTTGGCCCTTGGTTGTGCCCTGTTCTCCGCTTCTGTGGCACCCCTCGCCGCCGCGCCGCTCACCTTCACCACCGGATCGTACGGAGCGCACGGATCGCGCGAGATCGCCATGTCCCCCTCGTTCTATTCCTCGCTGGTCGTGGGCCTGCTCCTACTCGGCGGCCTCACCAGCGCTGTCGCGGCGTCGCGGCGTCTCCGTCTGCACCCCCAACGGGTGGAACATACCGCGACGGTGCTGCACCTCGTCCCCACCACCCCGCCCAATGCGGGCTTCGGGTGGGGGGTCGGCAACTGAGCCCCTCTCCGCTCACCCCTCCGGATGACCGGGCCGTCTCCCCCGTAAGGGGGTGGTGCCCGCTTGCGCGCCTTGCCATACGTGCCCACATGCACCGCTCGCGAGATCAACGGCGATAGGGGGTATCGCGTGTCCGCCCACGCGGCGGCGCGCGATGTGCGTGAGGCGATCGGTGCCACGTCGGGTCGTGTCCCTCGCACGAGGTCCGTTCCTGCTACGCGCGTGAGGTCGGGCAGCCCCCCTCGGGGGCCACACCGCCGCTATATTCTCTGCGCGGCAACGAGCGGCGGGATGGTACCGTGGCGCAGGTCGGAGGAGGGGCGTGTTCATGCAGGCGGGATCATCGCGGCGCATCGTTACCTTGCTCGGCTCGCTCCTCACGCTGATCGTGGTCATCGCGGGCATCGTCTTCAGTCAGACGAATGGCAACGCGCGCCCCACCGCCACGGCGGGTGCCCCCGCCCCGCTCGCGACGGCGATCGCCGCCGCCCCTGGCGCGACCGCGACCATGATCCCGGCAGCGCGGACACCGACGAGTCGCGCCGCCCCGACCGCGACAATCGCGCCGACCGTCGCCGCGAACAGGCCGACGCCGACCGCAACCCCGCCGCCCCGAGCACCCAGCGCCGCCCCTGCGGCGAACGATGGTCTGGCGACGATCCCGTTCGGCGCGCTGCCCCCCGAGGCGCAGCAGACGATCACGCTGGTCGATCGCGGCGGCCCGTTCCCCTACGACCGCGACGGGATCACGTTCGGCAATCGCGAAGGACTCCTGCCCGCGCAAGCCAATGGCTACTACCGCGAGTTCACCGTGATCACCCCCGGCTCGTCCGATCGCGGCGCGCGACGGATCATCGCCGGGCGCGACGGGCAGCTCTATTACACCGACGATCACTACGAGAGCTTTCGGCGCGTGGTGCGCTGATCGCCTTCTGCCTCGGTTATCGCCCGCCGTCTGCCGCCTCTACCGTCGCGATCGCGCGCTCATCGAGACCGTACAACCGATAGATCGACCGATCGATTTCCGCGACCAGTGACCGTATAGCATCCTGTGCCACCGGTGCCTCATCGTCGTGCAGCGCCAGCAGGCGGCGCACCACCGCAACGATGGCGTCGTGCTGCGCGCGGTCGTCGGGATCGTCGAGTGCGAGGCGGCGGATCGGCAGGCGGCGCAGGGCGGCGATCTTCACCTGGGGGAAAGCGCGCTGGGTTGACTCCTGCACCTGTACTTTGTAGACATAATGTATCAGCGAGGAGTTAAGGAGGCCGACGAGGTATTCGCTCGCGCGTCCGTCGTCGGGCGGGTAGAGGGCGAGGAGGGAGTTGCGAAAGTAGATCGCGCCGCGCCGTGGCCCGACGATCGGGCGGGCGGCGGTCTGGCGGATCAGGAAGGTCACGGCCTCGTAGCGGTCGGCGGGGCGGATGGCGAAGTACTCGCCGGGCGCCTTCGCATGGTCGAGGCGGAGCGCGTATTGTGGCGGCGCGCATCGATAGGGGCCGATCTGCCGCCCGGTGAGGATCGGCACGGCGTCGGCGGGGGCGTGCGTCAGGGGGGTGATCAGGGTGGCGGCGCAGTTGCCGGTGTGGACGCCGGGATCGCCGACCAGCGCGCCCAGCGATTCGCTCTGGCGTTCGAGCTGTGCGAGCAAGGCGGACGCGCGCGGCGCGGCCCGCCATGGCTGTGCGCCGCGTAGCGGGAGGGTGGCGCTGTCGTCATGCGCCGTCCGCACGGTCGTCGGCCCCCGCCCCGCGCGGTCGGTGACGAAGGTGAGTGCGGGGGTGATCGCCTCCGCGAAGACCGCCTCGCCCCAGTAGCGCGCCTCCTCGATGCTGGTGCTGTCCGTGATCAGCGCGCGCAACGCCCCGTACCGATCGAGGTGGCCGACCTGATCGGGGACGATGAAGGCGCAGCGTCGGTGAGCGAGATCGCGGACGGCGAGCGCGATGAAGTAGGCGTGCGCGGCGGGCCAGCCGATCTCGCCGTAGCGCGCGCGCAGGTAGCCTCGTTGACCGCGGGGCAGGGACACCGCCTGCCGACCGGTGTAGGAGAGGTAGGGTGGGTTCGCGATCACGGCATCGAAGCCGCCCGCGCCCATGATCGCCGGGAACGCCGTCGCCCAATCGAGCGGTGCCGCCGCAGGGTCGTCGCCGTCGGCCCGCTCGTCGTGATCCGGCACGTAGTCGGCCCCGAAGAGCGCATCGCCGCAACGGAGATTCGCCGCGAGGGCGGGCGGTATATCGTCGGACGCATCCGCCGCCCCTTCATGGATTGCGAGGAGCAGGGCGAGGCGGGTCGTGGCGATCGCGCGCGGATCGCGATCGACGCCATAGAGGTGCGCGCGCACGATCCGCGCGCGTGCCGCGCGGGTCAGCTGCCGGACTCCGCGCGTGTCCCACGCCAGATCGGGGTGCCCCTCGTTGCACAGGGCGCGCGCGCGATGCCAGTCGAAAAGCATCTGACAGGCTCCGAGGAGGAGCGCGCCGCCGCCACAGGCCGGATCGAGGATGGTCAAGGCGAGGGTCGGCGCACCCGCTTGCTCGTGCAGCAGTGGCGCGAGTGCCCGTTCCACCAGATAGGCGACGATCGGTGGCGGCGTGTGGTAGATGCCGCCCTGTTTGCGCGCCGTGCTGCGCGGTAATTCGCCGATCGCGCCATCCTCCAGTCGACCGAGCGGGCGGTCGTGGAACGCCTCGCGGAGATCGCCCAGCGTTTCCGGCGTGATGGCCGAGGGCATGGCCGCGACTGCGCCAAGGAGTGTGCGGAGGGCAGCGTCGCACTGATCGAGCGGTGTTGCGGGTGGTTCAGCGCCGACGAGATGCATAAAGTGTGTCGCGAGTCCTACACTGGGCTCCGGTCCCGCCGCCAGCCGGTCCAGTGTACCGGCTGGCAACGCCCCGCGCTCTTCGCACGCGCGGAGAAAGAGGCAGCGTTCGACCGCGCTGTCCACGGCCTCGGTCAGTGTCGCCCCGGTCAGCGCCCGCGCGCTCGTGGCAAAACCGCGCGCGAGGGCGATCCGCCAGGGGGCGAGCAGGGCGAGGAGGTGGCGATCGGCGGGCATCCTGCTCCTGAGCGATAGGGTGGTTACGATGGATCGAAGCTCGCTGGTGCAACGAAGAGTGTAGCCTACTGCGGCGGCGACGCGATCCAGGGTTGTCCTTTCAGCCACAAAAGGCGCTAAGATAGCGAATAAGCGCGGCCTGTTCGCGGGAGTTGGCGAAGAGACTGTCAGGCGAGGGCTGCAAGGTGACGCTGGTTGGGGAGGGAAGGATGGCCGAGCAACAACGGATCCGCGTCCTGGTCGCCAAACCGGGACTCGATGGACACGACCGTGGGGCGAAAGTGATCGTGCGCGCGCTGCGCGATGCCGGGATGGAGGTCATCTATACCGGCATCCGGCAGACGCCGGAAATGATCGTCGCGGCGGCGTTGCAGGAGGATGTGGACGTGATCGGCCTGAGTATCCTCTCCGGCGCGCATCTGGCCCTCTTCCCGCGCATCATGGAACTGCTGCGCGCCAACGAGATGACCGATGTGGTCGTCCTGGCGGGCGGCATCATCCCCGATGCGGACGCGCCCGCACTGCGCGCGTTGGGGATCACCGGTATCTTCGGGCCGGGCACCTCGCTCGGCGACATCGTCACCTTCATCCGTGCGCAGGTCGGACAGCCGGAACGGCCAGCCGAGAGCGGCGTGAGCGCGTGACGGGCGACGACGGACAGGCGGGCGAGCCGCGCGGGCGGCTCATCTCGCCTGCGGCGGTGCCGGGACTCGTGGCGCAGTTCCGCGCCGGGAATCGGCGGGCGCTGGCGCGCTTGCTGACCCAGGTGGAGAACGATACCCCGGCGGGACGCGAGGCGCTGCGCGCGCTCTTCGGCGCGAGCGGGCGGGCGCACATCGTCGGGGTGACGGGGCCACCGGGCGCGGGGAAGAGCACGCTGGTCAACAGCCTGATCGGGCACTGGCGCGGCGCGGGCGCGACGGTGGCGGTCGTGGCGATCGACCCGTCGAGCAGCCTGAGCGGCGGCGCGACCCTCGGCGACCGCGTGCGGATGATGGAGACGTGGGCCGACGAAGGGGTCTTCATCCGCTCGATGGCGACGCGCGGCGTGCTCGGCGGATTGTCGGCCACGACGCGCGGCGCGGTCTGGCTGCTCGATGCGTTCGGCTTCGACATCATCATCATCGAGACGGTCGGGGTGGGGCAGGACGAGATCGAGGTGGCGCGCACCGCCCACACGGTCCTCCTCCTCCAGGTGCCCGGCCTCGGCGACGACATCCAGGCGATCAAGGCGGGGGTGCTGGAGATAGCCGACATCCTGGTCGTCAACAAGGCGGATCGCCCCGGCGCGGGAACATTGAAGCGCGAACTCGCCATGATGCTGTCGCTCGGCGGTCACGGCCAGGAGGGCGCTTGGCGGATACCGATCCGCGACACCGTGGCGGCGCGCGGCGAGGGGGTCGCGGCGCTTGCTGAGTCGATCGCGGCGCACGAGCGGCACCTGCGCGCGGGCACCGGCTGGGCCATGCGGGAGCGCGCCGCGCTGCTTGATGAGGTGCAAGGGCTGGTGCGCGCGCGCACCGTCGCGCGGGTAGGGCAGCTCTTCCGCGAGGAGCGCCGCTTCTCCGCGCTCCTCGCCCGCCTGGTCGCGCGCGAGATCGACCCGGTCTCGGCGGCGGAGGAAGCGGCGGCGGCGCTCCATTGACCGCGCCCATCGTCCACCTGTCTATCGTGGCCGTGACCGCTTTGTGATGCGCGCTGGCGGCGCTGGTACCTCACCGACACGCGCGGCGACCGCGCCCAGGGGTGCCTTCGCGCCGCGCGACATCCCGCTCTCTCTGCTGCTGATCGCCCTCTCGGCGCGCTGCACCCTGCCATTTCTCTGGCTGCTCCTGACCTCGTTGCGCCCCCCGGAGCAGGTCCTCGATCCCGGCTTCTTCCCGCGCGAGCTGCGCCCGCAGAACTATCTCGATGTCTTCCGCCTTCTACATCTTCATGTTGCGGCAGTATCCCGCAAGACCTGGTCGAGGCGGCGCGACTCGATGGCGCGTCCTACTTCGGGATTTACTGGCGGGTCATGCTGTCGCTGCTGAAACCGTCGCTGATCGCCGTGGCGATCCTCGAGTTCCAGGCGAAGTGGAACGATTTCGCCGGGCCGCTGATCTATCTCAATCGCCAGGAACTCTATCCGATGGCGCTCGGCCTCCAATCGTTCAAGACCCAGTTCGAGACGCAATGGGCGCTGCTGATGGCCGCGTCGGTGATCTTCACTATCCCGATGATCGGCCTCTTCTTCCTCTTCCAGCGCTTCTTCATCGAGGGGATCGCGACCACCGGCTCGAAGAGTTGATATCGGGGGGTGCGGGTCGCTTGTCGGTCGTTATTCGTCCGCCGAAGCATTCGCAACTGTGAATCAGCACTATCTCTGCCCCACAATGTATGGTATCGTGCGCGGCGCACCCCTGTTACAGGCGGGTGCGCCGCCTCGTGATTTGATGAGCGATCATACCGCTGGATGAGTAGATGAAAATTATCGACAGTCGCTTCTATCGCTGGGCGGATACCGCGACCAACTTTTTCCTGTTGACCCTGCTCTGGTTGCTCGTCTCGCTCCCGGTCGTCACCTTCTTCGCCTCGACGACCGCGATGTTCGGCGTCTTCCGGGCCTGGGAGGACAATGAGGGTGCGGGGATCATCGCGCCATTCTTCGCGGCCTTCCGCAAGCGGTTCCTGCAAAGCCTGCTCGTCGGCTTCATCTGGTCGATCCTCGGGGTCATCCTGCTGGTCGACATCTTCGCCACGCGCAACATGAACACGGTGGTTGCGACGCCGCTCTTCATCGCTACCCTCAGTTTCACCCTCTTCTACACGATGCTGACGATCTATATCTATCCGATCCTGGCGAACGCGCGGACCAGCGCGATCGGGGTGATCAAGAACGCCTTCCTGCTCTCGCTCAGTCAGCCACTCCTCAGCCTTATCGCCACGTTCGGCCTGCTCTTCCTGGCGATCGGGCTTTACATCTTCCCTGCCATGATCATCGTGATCGGCAGCCCCGTCGCCTTCGGTCTCAACGCGCTCTTCAATCGCGCGGTCGGGCGCTTCCCCACGGTCGTGGAAATCGATCCAGAGGGCCGCACGCCGGATGTGCTCGAAGAAGAGGCGGTGGCGGAGGAGGACAGCGCCCGCCGCTGATAACGCATCTCGACGCGCCATACGCCCGATCGCTCCCGACTTGTATGCGCTGCGGAATGTGCTGAGCCACGAAAGGTGCTTCCGTCGCTGCCAGGCGTTGCTCCGAATCATCGCTGGTGCATCGTTTCGGCACGGATACTGCTGCTGCTCGTCATGCTGGCACCGGTGGTATATGTGTGGTCTGGCTGGTACTCGCAGCGACGGAATATTTCGGAGCGGAAGCCATCGACCTGCATGGTAGGCGTGGTGTTGTGCTGCTGTAGCACCGCACCTTCATGTTTCTCACGACGGGTCTCTTCGTCTTTTCCAGCGCCTCGCTCGTGGAGCACATGTGCCGCGCTATCAATCTCTTTGCTATGCCATTGTACCGGTATAGTCATCGCAGGTGGGTGGAGGTCTGAACACACCCTGTTTCCAGGCGGAACGGCTAACTGCGGAACGGCTAACTGCGGAACGGCTAACTATCGAAGGGGAGGGATCGCATGTCCATCAAATCGCGTCCCGCGAACGTGCTGACGCTTGGCGAGGCGCTGCCCGTGGCCGAGGCGGCGGGCTATGCGCTCGGCTCGTTCTCGCCGCGCTATCCGGCGATGCTGCGCCCGACATTAGGGGCGGCGGAGGCGGCGCGCTCGCCGATCATCGTGCAGATCGGGGGGGTCGAGTTCCGGCACTACGGCGTCTCCCCCGCCGCCTTCGCCGAGGAGTTCTTCCGGCAGCTCGCCGCGCTGGGGATCACGGTGCCGGTCGTCTTACACCTCGACTATACGAAAGATCTGGCGACGATCGAGGCGGCGATCGCCGCAGGCTTCACCTCCGTGATGATCGACGCCTCGGAGTTGCCGCTCGCGGAGAACATCGCGCAGACCCGGGCGGTCGTGGCGCTCGCGCGGCGGCACGGCGTGTCGGTCGAGGCCGAACTGGGACGGATCAGTTCGACCGACACGATCGAGTCCGACGGCTCCGGCGACGACGCCGAGCTGTACACCGATCCCGAGGAGGCGCGACGCTTCGTGGCGGAGACCGGCGTGGATGCGTTGGCCGTCTCGGTGGGGACGGCGCACGGCGTCTACCTCGTCAAGGAGCCGACGATCGACTTCGCGCGGATCGCCGCGATCCGCGCGCTCACGCCGGTCCATCTGGTGCTGCACGGCGGCTCGGGGGTGCCGGCGGCGATGGTCGCCCAGGCGATCGCGCTGCCGGGCGGCGGCGTCAGCAAGGTCAACATCGCGACCGATCTGGAGCAGGCCGCCCTGGCCGCGCTCGGGCGCAGCGAGCGCCTGACCAGCGCCACGATGTCCGCCCTGCCAGCGTCGGAGATCGCGCGCGCGCAGGCGGCGGTGGCGACGGTGGTCGACGACAAGCTCCGCAACTTCCTGGGGAGCGCCGGGCGGGCCGATGCGGCGGCGTGGCAGACCGTGCACAGAGGCGGGCGCTAACGCGACGCTCACTATGGTTGGTCGTAGTGGGCCAAGGGGCAGGGCCTGCCTGTTGGCGGCGGATACAACGTTCGTGGCGCTGCCGCGTGATCCATCGTGCGGTTGTTGCTGGCCCGATGGTGCTGAAATGGGAGGGGTGCGAATATGCCGAAGATCGCGTTCATCGGTGCGGGGAGTTTCGTCTTCACGCGCAATCTCTGCAACGATATCCTCCTGACCCCGGCGCTGCGCGATAGCACGCTGGCGCTGATGGACATCGATCCCGGTCGACTCGCGCTTGCGCGTGACGCGGTCGAGGGGATCGTGCGGCGGCGCGGGCTCTCCGCGCGCGTAGAGGCGACGACCGATCGCCGCGCGGCGCTCCGCGATGCCGATTACGTGATTACCACCTTCCAGCAGGGCGGGCTGACCGCCTACGAACTCGACATCGCCATCCCGCAGCGGTACGGCGTGGAGCAGTGTGTCGGCGATACCCTCGGTCCGGGCGGCGTCTTCCGCGCGCTGCGGACGATCCCGGTCCTCCTCGACATCTGCCGCGACATGGACGAGGTCGCCCGCCCCGACGCGCTGCTGCTGAACTACGTCAACCCGATGGCCGCGAACTGCTGGGCGGTTGATCGCCTCAGCGGTCGCCCGCACGTCGGCCTCTGCCACAGCGTGCAGGGGACGAGCGAGATGTTGGCCGGGTGGCTCGGCGTCCCCTACGAGGAGGTCAACTATCTCTGTGCGGGGATCAACCATCAGGCGTTCTACCTCACCTTCCGGCGCGGCACCGACGATCTCTATCCCGCCCTGCGCGAGGCGATCGCGCGCCCCGACCTGGAGGCGCTGGAGCCGGTGCGGATCGATCTGCTGCGCGCGTTCGGCTACTTCGTCACCGAATCGAGCGGCCACGCCAGCGAATACGTCCCCTACTTCCGCAAGTCGGCGCGGATGGTCAACGACGAGCTGGCCCCCCGTTTCGCCGATGACAAACACTCCAACTGGTTCGATCGCGGGCGGACGGGGGGCTATCTGCGGAACGTCCTCGGTCGTGCCGAGCGTTACGAGGAGGAGTTCGACGCGCTGGCCTCGGGCGACACGCCGCTGCCGGAGACGCGCACGCACGAGTACGGCTCGCGGATCATCGAGGCGATCGAGACGAATGTGCCGACGCGGATCAACGGCAACATCCCCAATCGCGGCCTGCTCCCCGGCCTGCCGGACGGTTGCTGCGTCGAGGTGCCCTGCCTCGTCGATCGCAATGGGGTCCAGCCGACGACGATCGCCGCTTATCCCGCGCAATTGGCCGCGCTCAATCGCACGAACATCAACGTGCAGGAGCTGATCGTGGAAGCCGCCGCGACCGGCAACACCGAGGCGGTCCACCATGCCGTGCTGCTCGATCCGCTGACCGCCGCCGTCTGCACCCTGCCGCAGATCCGCGCCATGACCGCCGAACTGCTGATGGCGCAGGCGCGGTGGCTGCCACAGTTCGGCGGTGCCGGCCTTCGCGCCTGAAGCGCGTGCGGCGGAGGCGCGACCCGATGCCGCAAAAGTCACGACCGCCTGATCACCGTGTCCGTAGTCGTCGCCCCGCCTGACCGCCACACCCCCCGCGCTTCGGCCGCGTCGGTGCAGTCGGACGGTCGATGGCGGAGGGGATCGAGACCACCGCGCAGATAGACCGCCTGCGGGAACTGGGGTGTACCCTCGGCCAGGGGTATTACTTCGCCCAGCCCGACGCCCCGGCGACGATCGAGGCATTGCTGCAACCATCCGCGAGCGGCCTGCTGAGGTAGCTGCAAAGTGCGCTGGCCGCTTTCTGCTTAGAGGTTTATTCCTCCTCGTTCTGTGCCTCTGCCATGCCAGCCGAGGCGCTCAACCCGCTAATTGTGCGCGATGGTGCCACCGCCACGGTATAAAGCGACCCAGAGAGCGATCGATCGCGGTTTCTAGTCGGTGACCAATCCTCTCGCGTGATGTCCGCAGACCGTTCGGTGGTACGACCCCTGCTCTATTGGCGGTGGGATCGCGGAATGTCGCGGTTGGGTGCCGAGGAGCGGGGGAGTGCATGACCGAGCAGCAAAAGATCGTGGTGCGGAAAGCGCTGGAAGAACGGTATCTGCGGCAATTGCGCGACCGTTTTTCCGATACGGAGTTCGTCGTCGCAACGGACGACGAGGCGTTCATGGCGGCCCTGCCCGAGGCGGACGCGATCATCGGCGGTGATCCGCTGAGCGATGAAGAACTCGCTGCGGCGCAACGCCTCCGCTGGGTCCAGGTGACGAGTGCCGGGGTGGAAGAATGGCTGACGCCCGCGCTCGCGAAGCATCCGCTGAAACTGACGAACTTCAGCGGCGTCGCGGCCCCGAACATCGCCGATCATGTGCTGGCGATGCTCTACGCCTTCGCGCGCGGCCTGCCCGAGTTGCTCGAACGCCAGCGGCGCAAGGAGTGGTCCGACGAGGAGCCCACGACGTTCGAGCCTGCCGGGCAGACGCTGGTGATCCTCGGCCTCGGCGATATTGGCGAGGAGCTGGCGAAGCGCGCCTCCGGGGTGGGGATGCGCGTGCTGGCGATGCAGCGCAACCCCGAGGAGCCGCCCGAAGGGGTCGATGAGACGGTGCGGAGCGACGAACTCCCCGATCTGCTGCGGGAGGCCGACCACCTCGCGCTCACCCTGCCGCTGACCGAGAAGACCAGGGGGATGATCGGTGCGAAGGAATTGGCGCTGTTGCGCCCCTCGGCCTACCTCTACAACATCGGGCGCGGACAGCTGATCGATCAGGATGCGCTGATCGCGGCGTTGCGCGACGGCAAGCTCGCCGGGGCCGGGCTCGATGTGGTCGATCCCGAACCGCTCCCCGCCGATTCCCCCCTCTGGAAGCTGCCGAATGTGCTGATCACGGGGCATCACGCGGTCGCCACGCCGCGCCTCTGGGAGCGCGGTATCGTCCTGCTGGAGGACAACGTCGACCGCTTCCTCAAGGGCGAGGAGTTGCGGAATGAGGTGGACACGAAAGCGGGCTACTGAGCGATCGCGCGGCATTCGCAGGGGCGAGGCCGGGATAATCCGGCCTCGCCCCCTTTTTGTTCGCTGATTACCGCACGCGCTGTGATGCGCGGACGGCGTGGGCGAGCGCCTGGCCGGGTTCGATCGTCAACTGGAGTTCGCAGGCGTCCGGGTGCAGATAGAGGGTGCTGTGCTCGCGCGGGATCCCGGCGGTGCAGTAGGTCAGCCGTTCCTCGACGAGCGCCGCGCTCCCGCTCGGCAACGCCAGCTGCGCCGCCAGGTCGTCCCTGAGGATCGCCGTACGGATCGCCAGTTCGGCGTGGCCGATGTCCAGCCCGGCGCACTCGGCCAGCAGCGCGTGGGAGGAGTGCCGCTCGGCGTCCTCGCGGGTGAGCAGCAGCGCCACGGCGGGCGGGAACCAGACCTCGGTCAGCGCCAGCGGACGGCCATCGAGCAAATACTGTCGCCGGAAGGCTAGCGCGTACTCGCCGGTCAGGCCGAGCCGCGCAACGACCTGTGGGCTGGCGCGGCGCTCGGCGAAGTCGAGCAGGCGCGTCTCCGGCTCCAACCCCTGCGCAGTGAGGATATCGACGAAGCCGCTCAACTGGCGGACTTCCTGACGCAACGAGCGCTCCGCGACGAACGTCCCCTTCCCCTGTTGGCGCACCAAGAGCCCTCGTGCGGTGAGATTCGCCAGCGCCTGGCGCACCGTGATCCGGCTGACCCCATACTTGATCATCAGGGCGCTCTCGGTGGGCAGGCGCTCGCCGGGGTGATAGTGCCCGGCGAGCGCCGCCGCCAGATCGTCCGCGATCTGACGATGCAGCGCCACCGGACTATCCCGGTCGATTATCACGTCGTTATCCTTCCCCGATCGTTCGGCGGCCTCAGCGCGCGGTGCTTGGGTGCTGAACGACCATGGTCACCGCTCTCTGCGTCGCGCGGGCCGTGGGTTATCCAGCGCGAACGCTTGGCAAATCGGCGTGCTTGCCGTATAACAATATAATACAAGTCCGAACAGCGGGGCCGATCTGTGCGCCTGCCCCGATTGAGTATAGACCAGGAGGATCAGCGATGCGTGCCCCGAAGGGCGATGGCCTGGTGCCGGGCGAGTTGGTGACGCTGGTGACGCGCGGGGCGCTGAGTCGGCGCGCATTCATCGGGCGCGCGGTGGCGCTCGGCTGCACGACCGGCGCGATCGGTGCCGTGCTCGCCGCCTGTGGTGGCGAGGCCGCGCCTGCCGCGCCCGCCGCCACGGCAGCCGCGACCACGGCATCATCGGCGGCCCCGGCGGCGACCGGTGCGGCCACGACCGCCTCCGCCGCGCCGAGCACCGCCGCCACGGCGGCCGCGACGAGTGCGACGGGTGGCGCGGCGACCGCGACGCGGCCCGCTGGGCCGACCACCGCCGCGACCGCGACCGGTGCCGCCACGCCGACGGCGAGCGGCACGGCCAGCGCGCTCGGCGCACCGACCACGTCGGCGCTCGGCGCGGCGGGCGGCGTCGGGCCGGGTCCTCGCGGGCGCGGGGCGGCGGGGACGCTGAAGATCCTCTACTGGCAGGCCCCGACCACGATGAATCCGCACTTCTCGTCCGGCGGGCAGAACTCCGATCCGGCCCGCCTCGTCCTCGAACCGCTGGCGAACTTCGACAAGAACGATCGCCTCGTCCCCTGGCTCGCCGCCGAGATCCCCACGGTGGCGAACGGCGGGCTCGCCGCCGATGGCAAGAGCGTGACCTGGAAGCTGAAGCAGGGCGTGAAGTGGAGCGACGGCCAACCCTTCACCGCCAGGGACGTCATCTTCACCTGGCAGTACGTCTCCACCAAGGAGACCGGTGCGACGACCCTCGGGGCCTATAGCGCGATCGCGAACGTGGAGGCCCCGGACGACTACACCGCCAGGGTGACGTTCAAGGCGGCGAACCCGGCCTGGTATCTCCCCTTCACCGACGCCATCCTGCCGGAGCACATCTTCAAGGATGGCATCGGGGCAAACGCGAAGACCTTTGCGGGGAATCTGAAGCCGATCGGCACCGGCCCGTACGTGGTCGACGACTTCAAGCCGGGCGACTCGGTCGCGTATAGCGTCAATCCGAACTGGCGCGATGCGAACGGGCCGGCCTTCAGTCGGGTGGACTGGAAGGGGGGTGGCGATGCCGTCTCCGCCGCGCGCGCCGTCTTCCAGACCGGCGACTACCAGTTCGCCTGGAACCTTCAGGTGGAGCCGCAGATCCTCGATCAGTTCGTGAAGCAGGGCGCGAATCGGGCGAAGCTCGGGCTGACGCCGGGCGCGGGCGTGGAGCGGATCGTCTTCAACTTCACCGACCCGAACAAGGAAGACCCCGCCACCGGCGAGCGCTCGTCGCTGAAGTTCCCGCACCCTTTCCTGGCCGATAAGCAGGTGCGGCAGGCGTTCAACCTGATCGCCGATCGCCAGACGATCTCCGACAGCCTCTACGGGGCGACGGCGGAGCCGTGGCCGCTGGTGCAGAATTCGCCCCTCTCGGCGCTGCCCGATGGCGCGACCTGGGAGTTCAACATCGACAAGGCCGGGCAACTCCTCGATGCGGCGGGGTGGAAGAAGGCGGGGCAGTACCGCGCCAGGGATGGCGTGCAGATGAAGCTGCTCTTCCAGACGACCACCAACGCCGTGCGGCAGAAGACGCAGGTGCTCCTCAAGGATGCGCTGGACAAGCTCGGCGTGCAGGTCGAGTTGAAGTCGGTCGATTCGGGTGTCTTCTTCTCCACCGATCCGGGCAACAACGACACCGCCAAGAAGTTCTACGCCGACTGGGAGATGTACGGCGGCTCGTCCGGCAGCCCGGACGGGCAGCGCTTCCTCGATTACTACACGACCGCGCAGATCCCGCAGAAGGCGAACAGCTGGGGGCTGAACAATGACAGCCGTTATTTCAGCGCCGCTTACGACCGATTGGCGCAAGGGGCGGCCGCCGAGCTCGACGCGGCGAGGCGGAGCGCCATCCTCAAGTCCGAATATAAGCTCCTCTACGACGATGCGGCGGCGCTGCCACTCGTCAGTCGCAAGCAGGCGTTCGGCTACGTCAGCGGCCTCGCCGGTTTCGAGGACACGCCGTGGAGCCCGCTGACCTGGAACCTCGCCAACTGGACGAAGTCGTAGTGGCCGACGCGGGCGTGGGGGCGGCGGTGTCGCCGCCGCCCCTGATCCTCGATGTCGACACCGGCTACGACGATGCGCTGGCGCTCCTCCTGGCGTTGCGGACGCCGGGGGTGCGCGTGCTCGGGATCACCTGCGTCGCGGGCAACCACGCCCTCGATCAGGTGCTGAACAACACCCTCCGCATCCTCGATCTCGTCGATGCCCCGCCGATCCCGGTGGCGCTCGGCATGGACCGCCCGCTGCTCGAAGCACAGCGCGAGCCGTCGCTGCTGCACGGTCGCGATGGCATGGGCGATACCGGGCTGCCCGCCTCGGCGCGGCGACCGGTCGCGGAGCACGCGGTCGAATTCCTGCGCCGGACGGTCGAGGCGGCGGAAAGGTCGCCGACGCTGGTGGCGCTGGCCCCGCTGACGAACATCGCCGCGTTCATCCGCCTCTACCCGGCGCTGGCGCGGCGATTGGCGGGGATCACGATCATGGGCGGTACCTATATCGCGCACGGCAATACCTCGCCGCTGGCGGAGTTCAATCTGCGGCAGGATCCCGAGGCGGCGGCGATCGTGCTGGAGAGCGGTCTGCCGATCCGTCTCTACCCGCTCGACCCCTTCCGGAAACTGACGCTCAGCGCCGCCGAGATGACGGCGCTGGCGGCGGACGCGCGCCCGATCCCGCAGATCGTGGGGCGGATCACCCGCTACGTGTCCGGCTATCTGGGGCGCGATGTCTGCGCGATCGGCGATGCGGGCGCGCTGGCGATCACCCTCGATCCGTCGCACGCGACGATCGCGCGCTTCCCGGTCACCGTGGAGCTGACCGGCACCGCCACGCGCGGTGTGACGGTGTTGGATCGCCGGACCCCCGCGCAGCGCGCGGGCCTGACCGAGTGGTGGCAGGCCGCGCCGCACGAGATCGAGGTGGTCACCGCGCTCGATGTGGACTACTACAAGGCCATGTTCCTGCGCGCGCTCGGCGTCTGAACGAATGCCGAGCGTCGATGACGGTGGGCACGCTATGGCGATGATGGAGGAGGGCACGGTGACCGCAGCAGGGGCGGGCGCGGGGACGCGCCGGGCATTGGTCGAGGCGGCGCGGGGCGAGCGCCCGCTCGATCTCGTGATCCGGGGTGGCGATCTCCTCAACGTCTATACCGGCGAGACCTATCCCGCCGACATCGGTATCCTTGGCGATCGCATCGCGATCGTCGATGCCGGGAGCCAATGGGGGCTGACCGGCGCGGCGGAGATCGACGCGCGCGGCCTGACCGCGATCCCCGGCTTCATCGATACCCACGTCCACATCGAGTCCACGATGGTCACGCCGCCGAACTTCGCGCGTGCGGTGCTCCCTTTCGGCACCACCACCGTGGTGATCGATCCGCACGAGATCGGCAACGTGACCGGCCTCGCGGGCGTCGAGTACATGCTGCGCGCGAGCGAGGGGCTGCCGTTGCGCGTCTACGCGACCGTGCCGTCGAGCGTCCCGGCGGTCCCGGCGATCGAGACGGCGGGCGCGACTTTCGAGGCGGCGGAGGTGGCCGGGATGCTCGCTTGGCCGCGTGTCCTGGGCGTGGCCGAACTGATGGACTATCCCGGTGTGGTCCGGCAGGAGCCGCGCACGGCGGCGATCGTCGAGGCGGGACTGGCGAGCGGCAAGACGCTTGAGGGGCACTGTCCGCTCCTGTCCGGGCGCGAACTGGCGGCCTATCTGGCGGCGGGGGTCGATTCGGATCACGAGTGTCGCAGCCCGGCGGAGATGGTCGAGAAGCTGCGCGCCGGGATGTGGGTCTACGGGCGCGAGAACACCTTCCGGCACACCGCGCCCTTCCTGGCGGAGGCGTTGCGCGCGGTGCCGCTGCCGTGGAACGCCGCCCTCTGCACGGACGACATCGAACCGGACGATCTCTTGCGGCACGGCCACATGGATCGCGGCGTGCGCGTCCTGATCGCGCGCGGCGTCGATCCGGCGCTGGCGATCCGCATCGCCACCCTCAACGGCGCGACCCGCTACGGCCTGCACGATCTCGGCGCGCTCGCGCCCGGCAAGCTGGCCGACGTGGTGCTGGTGCGTGACCTCGCCGCGCCAAGCGCCGCGCTCGTCGTGGCGGGCGGGCAACTCGTGGCGCGCGACGGCGTGCTCGTCGCGGACTTCGCGGATCCCGCCCCGCCGCCGAGTGGCGACAGCGTGCGGATCGGCGCGTTCGGGGTCGAGGCGTTCACGCCGACCGGTGGCGGGGCCGACGGCCCGGTCGCGGTGCCGGTGATCGCGATGGACCCGAATCGTACCACCACGCTGGATTCGGTCACGTTGTGCTTCGCGGGCGGCGCGCTCGCCGAGCCGCTTCCCGCCGATCTCGTGCTGCTCAGCGTCGTGCCGCGCCACGGCCAGATGCACCCGCCGACCCTGGCGTTGCTGCGCGGTTTGCCGCTTCGTGAGGGTGCGTTGGCGACGACGATCGCCCACGACAGTCACAACCTGATCGTCGCCGGGAAGACTCCGGCCGACATGCTCGCCGCTGTGCATGTGGTCGCCGCGATGGGCGGGGGCGTGGCGCTGGTGCGCGATGGCGCGACCCTGGCGCGTGTGCGGCTGCCGGTGGCGGGGCTGATGTCGGATGCGCCGGTGGAGACGATCGCGGCGGAGGTCCGCGCGTTCAACGAGTGCGCGCGAGGGCTCGGCCTCGGCGGGCCCTCGCCGATCCTGGCGATCTCCAGCCTCGCGCTGCCGGTCGCGCCCTTCTTCCGCCTCACCGATCGCGGGTTGGCCGATACGCTGACGCAGGAACTACAGACGAGCGCGTTGCGGTAAAGTGGCGTTGCCCGGTGTTCCGGGGGCTGAAGCATCTGTGAAGGGTGCACTGCTACCCATGAAGGGCAGTAGTTCCCCTCCGGGGAACACTCGCTGTCCGCCGGGGACGGGGCGGCGTCGGGTTACGCCTGGTATGGAAGAAGCCACGTCGCACGATGTACGGGACGGCATCGGTTACGCCTCGTGCCGCTCTTGTGGCGGCGAGCCGCCTGCGCTCTGATAGTAGTTGCAGACGGCGGTGAGCGGGCATTCGGCGCAGCGCGGCAGGGGCGCGCGGCAGATGCGCTTGCCGTGCGCGATCATGTTCAGGTGGAACTCGTAGACCTGCTCGGGTTCGAGTTGCGCCTGCAACTCGCTGTGCGCCCGATCTGCGTTGACCTTCGGTCCGATCAACCCGAGCCGCTTCGCGATCCGGTGGACGTGGGTATCGACCGGCAGGGCGGGGCGTCCGAGGTTGAAGAGGAGGACGCAGGCGGCGGTCTTGGGGCCGACGCCGGGGAGGCGGCGCAGCCAGGCGAGCGCGTCTTCGAGCGACAGATCGTCGAGCACGGCGAGATCGAGCCGCCCCTGGGCCTCTTTGAGCGCCGCGAGGGTCTCCTGGATGCGCCGCGCCTTCAGGTTCGCCAGGCCGCCGGAGCGGATCACGTCCGCTAACTGCTCCTCGGGCGCGGCGAGAACCGCCTCCCAATCGGGATAGGCGGCGCGCAGGGCGCGATGGGCGCGGCCGCTATTCACATCGCTCGTCGCCTGCGAGAGGATCGTGCCGACTAGCCCGTCGAGTGGATCGTGATCGGGCGTGTTGATCTTCCGCCCATACTGCTTTTCCAGCAGGGCATAGACCTGGGCGATCTTCGTCTCCGCGCTCTTCTTGCGGGAGCGGCGGCGCTTGGGGGCGTTCTCCGTTGGGGCGATCATCTTGCCGTGTGCCGTCGTCGCCATCGTTTCGCTCCTCGTCATCGATGTCTTTGCGTGCTCACGCTGCCAGCGTCCCCTTTACGAGATCGGTGCCACAACCGCCGATCTTTCCTGGCGCTTCTAAACGGCCTTTGTTCATGGTTGCCCATTGATATTGTTCGTATCGACGAGTGTAATTCTCTGTGCCGAAGCGATTTGGCGTTGGCAGCGCCTGATCGGGCCGTTGCCGGTTGAGGATGGGTTAAAGGAGGCGCGATGCAGATCGGTGTGGAACTCGGCGCGTGGCGACGAGGATTGACGCTGCGGCGGCGCGATCTCCGCGTGGCACGTCGAGATAACGCGCCACATCGCTGCTCGCACCTGTCGTGATCGTGCACGAAAGGGATGCCCATCGGTGCGGGCACCCCTCTGGTTGTGCCCTGATTGCGAACGCTGTGCCGTGGATCGCGGTCACTGCCTCGCCCTCAGACGCTGCCGATCAGTTCCTCCAACGCCTCGGTCAGGGCGTGCAAGGTGGCGACGACCGCCGGGTCGGCCTGCGTCCCGATCGCGTCGAGCGCGGCGCGGGCAGTGGCGACTTTCGCGGTGATACTCGCGACACGAGCCTCTTCGGCCGCCGCCTCGGTCTGCTCTTGGAGCCCGAGCGTCAATCCCTCTTTCCACTGGGCCATCAATAGGTCGCGGGCATGGGCGTATTGTGGGTCGGCGGGGTCGATTGTCGACACGTGTGCTCCTTTTCGCGTCTATTTGTGTCGTAGCGCGCTCGTTGCCGCCCTCAGTAGGGCCTGGCCCGCCGCCGGACGTCGCATGAATCTCGCCCCGTCGCAGGTCTGTCCGTTTAGGGCGGACTAATCGGCCCCCTCGGTGCGCATCATGCCCGGAACCTCGACGGCGGCATCGTCGCCGGTGCTGACCGCCGCGCCGGCGCTCGGCAACGAAATGTCCTCCTCCGCGACGAGGTCGGGCTGTAGTGCGACCGGCTCCGCTGGCACCTTCACGAAGACGAGCGCGGTGCCTCCCGCAGCGGGCGCGTCGGCGCGCAGGGCGTCGCCGGGCGCGAAGTCCCCGTCGGTCAGGCCGTCCACGATCGCATCCTGCACGAAGTCCTGCACGATGCGGCGGATCGGGCGCGCGCCGAACTCCGGCTGGGTATTCTGGTCGAGCAGCCACTCCTGTGCGGCCTCAGTCAGTTCGAGGCGTAGCCCGGCGGCGGCGGCCATCGCGTGGACACGCCCGAGCGCGAGGTCGAGCACCTTGCCAAGCTGCTCGCGGCTGAGCGGCGTGAAGGTGACGATCTTATCGATCCGGTTCAGGAACTCCGGGCGGAAGTGGCTGCGGAGGACATCATCGATCTGCTCGCGCGTCTCCTCCGGCAGCGGCGCGCCCGCGTGCATCGTCCCCTCGGCCAGGATGTACTCGGTGCCGAGATTCGAGGTCATGATGATGATCGTGTTGCGGAAGTCGATTCGCCGCCCTTTGCCATCGGTCAGCCAGCCATCGTCGAGGATTTGCAGGAAGAGATTGTAGACATCGGGGTGCCCCTTCTCCACCTCGTCGAAGAGGACGACCGAACTCGGCTTGCGCCGGACCTGCTCCGTCAGTTGCCCGCCCTCCTCGTAGCCGACGTAGCCGGGCGGTGCGCCGACGAGCCGGGCGACGGTGTGCTTCTCGCCGTACTCGGACATGTCGATCCGTACCATCGCCTCCTCGGTGCCGAAGAGGAATTCGGCGAGGGCGCGGGCCGTCTCGGTCTTGCCGACGCCGCTGGGGCCGAGGAAGAGGAACGAGCCGATCGGACGCTTGAGGTCGCGGAAACCGGCGCGGGCGCGGCGATAGGCGCGACTGATCGCCCCGATCGCCTCATCCTGCCCGATCACCCGCCCGTGCAGCTCCTCTTCCATCCGCGCCAGCCGTTCGCGCTCAGGGCCGACCATCTGGCCGACCGGCACGCCGCTCATCGCGCCGATCGCCGCCGCGAGGTCGCCCGCGTCGACGGTCGGGTCGGGCGCGATCCCGGCAGTGCGGAGTTCGGGCGCGCTACCCCCCGCGAGCTGCACCAGCACGCAGGCGCGCTCGATCGCGGCCAGGGCGGTGCTGGGGAGCGCGCCGGGGAGGTATTGCTTGGCGAGCGCCGAGGCGGTGACGAGCGCATCCGGCGTGAAGGTCAGGTTGTACTCGCGCTCGAAGGTGGCGCGGTGCAGTTCCAGGATCGAGGTCGTCTCCGCCACGGACGGCGGCTCGAAGCGGAGCGACACGGTGGCATCGGCGATCGTGCCATCGCCATCGAGCCATTTGTTGAAGCCCTGATGCGAGGCGGTGCCGATCAGGCGGAGGCGGCGATCGCCGAGCGCGAGGCGGATCGCCTGCCCGGCCTCGGCATAGCCCGGAAAGGCGCTGCCGCCAAAGAAGAGCGGCAGATCGGGGATCAGCAGTATCCCGCCATCGGCCACGCGCAACGCCATCTCGATATTCGTCTCGGGGTTGCCGAGCATCGCGGCGGGCTGCAACGCCCAGATACCGTTGCCGAGCCCCGACGGTAACTGGCCGCGCGCGGCGAGCTGGGCCAGCGCGGAGACGAGCGAGCGGCGCCCGGCCCCCGGCTCGCCGACGACGATCGCGCTGTTGCGCCGCCGCTGGAGGAGGATGTTGACCAACTCGCGCAGCGGTGCGGCGCGCTCGGTCACGCGTGGCCAGGTGCTGGTTCGCGCCGCCGCGACGAGATCGGCGACGATCGTGGCGTTCCCCTCGCCGACGGCGTTGACCTTGCCGCCATTGATCTGGACCAGCGCTTCGTCGATCTGTTGCGGGGTCACATTGAAGCGCTTGAGGATCGTGTTGGCCGGGCCGTCCACGACCGCCAGCGCCGCCAGGAGATGATCGGTGCCGACCCAGGCGAGACGATAGCCATCGGCGATGATCCGCGCGCGGTCGAGGATCAAGGCGAGGTTCCCGGCGAGCGGGACATTGCGACCACCGTCGGCCTCGAAGGCGAGGTCGCTGGGCGGCGCGATGCTCGGCAGCGCGAGGTAGCCCTCTACCGCGCCGCGCAGCGCGAAAATGTCGACGCCGAAGTGGAGGAGGATCTTATTGGCGTTGCCATCGCCCTGATTGAGCAGCGCCAGCAGGAGCGCTTCGCTGCCGAGCGCGCGCGTGTTGTAGCGCCGTGCGATCGCCACGGCCATGTTCAACGCGCGGATCGCGGAGACCGAGAAGGTGTGCAGGTCGAGGACTTCCGGGCTGTGCGGCTGCATATAGCGCTTTCCCACTGATGAATGACGAGTGACGAATCCCCCGGAGGGGAGCTACTGTCGAGTGACGCATCCGGTGGCAGGCGTCCAGGCGAGCCACCCGGAAACGGTCGCTCCCATCTACGCGCAACGGTGCGGGATGGTAGCAGGACGCGAGGACTGGCTGGAAGTATATCAGGGGCGCGCGTGCAGCGCGGCTCCGTCTATTCCGTGCCACTATGTCCGAATTGCCGCACCGTACGCGGATCGATGCGGCGCTGGTGGACGGTGATCAACGGGTCGAAGCCGAGCCGTTCCCAGGCCAGATGCGCGCTGCGATTCGCCGGGAGATAGGTGACGAAGAGGCCGACCCCGCCGCGCGCCACCGTCTCCGTGAGGAGCGTGGCGACGAGCGCGTGCAGGGTGCCGTGCCCGCGCGCCTCGGGCTCCACATAGCCGCTATCGATGAAGGCGCAGGGGGTGGGGGTGGCCGAGGGCATCCAGAAAGGGAGGGTGTCGATGAAGAATGCGCTGAGGCCACCCAAGATGCGCCCCTCGGCCTCGGCCAGGAACATCAGCGCCCCGGGATCGGCGAGCTTCGCGGCCACGTCGCGACGCCGCGCCTCGTCGCGTCCCGGTGGGGCGAAAGTGAAGATCGGTGCCTGGTGGTGGTGGTGGGCCTCGGCGAGATTGAGGTGGGTCGCCACCGCCAGATCGGCGACCGTGGCGCGGCGTACCCGGACACCCTCCGGCGCGGGTCGCGCCGCCGCACGTGGCAGATAGGCGTAGCGGTCGTGCCGCGCGAAGCCGAGATCAAGCCAGAAATCGGTCAGATCATCCCCCGCCGCGATCGAGAGGAGTTGCGCGCCCGCGCCGCGTTCGAGTCCCCAGGTAGCGAGGGCGGCGTAGAGCGCGTCGAGCGCCGCGCCATCGGCGGGATCGGCGAGCGCCCATTCCTCGGGGCCGATGTTGATGAAGTGATCGGGCGCATAGGTGCGATAGCCGGACGTGCGCGACAGCTGCATCTCGGAGCCTAACAGGTAGGCGACGGGGCGTGCGCCACGCCGAGCCAGGAAAGCGGGCGTGGCGGCGCTCGCGGGGGTGAGTCGTGCGCGCAGGGTTGCCGCCACGGTGGCACGGCGCTCGGCGAGGGTCCGCCGCCAGGGTGCGGACTCGGTGCGTGCGTTGCGCCGCCGCTGCACCTCCCAGATGTCGAGCAGGGCGGGTAGATCGTCCGGTGTCGGGGTGGTGATCTGCAACTCGTTCACGTTCACCACGGCCCGAAGGCGTGCGGCAAGAGCGCGTCGAGGCCCATTGTCAGAGTGTCACCACGCAGATTGGCGCAGATGACGATGCAGTCGCGCCCGAACTCGGCCAGGACCTGCCGACAGGCACCGCAAGGGGTTGGCGGCGCGGTGCTATCCGCGACGATGGCGATGGCGACGATCCGAGGTCCGGTCTGGGGAGTGCCGAGCTGGCCCGCCGCGTGGGCGGCGAAGATCGCCGTGCGCTCGGCACAGTTCGTCAGCCCGTAGGAGATATTCTCTACATTGCAGCCGCCGACGATCGCGCCCTCGGAGGTGAGTAGCGCCGCGCCGACGGGGAAGTGCGAGTAGGGCGTATAGGCCCGTTGCCGCACCGCATGGGCGGCGGTTAGTAGGGCTGAGCGCTCGGCATCGGTCGGCACGCGCGCCCTGCCGTCATTGTGCTGCGCCTCGGTCACGGTCGTCTCCTCCCAGCCTGTCTCGCCCATCGCGGGACAGTATCGGCCTGCGGCACAGGTGGCGCAAGCCGCGTGCCCGGCTGCGCCGAGCGAGCGCTGCGCTCGGCTGATCACCCGACATTGCCGCGGAGTGACAGCGTACCACCTCCGAAATTCGACGTGTGGAGGGCTTGACGAACGCGCGAAAGTCGGTATACTTTACCAGTGCGGTCGAAAAGGCCGTACGAAATACGCGGGCCGCTAGCTCAATTGGCAGAGCAGCTGACTCTTAATCAGCGGGTTCACAGTTCAAGTCTGTGGCGGCTCACCCTCGGGGCGTTTTCCCAGCTATAGCTGGGAAGGCGCCCTTCTTTTTACCCGGGGCGATCGCCGAAAAATCAGCTTCCGGGGCGACGAATCAGCGGTGGCGGATCCCTGGCAGGACTCCGCCCGAGCGCTGGCGGTTGCCGGGCGTATCATCGCGCGCGAAAGGGGCGTAGCATGGCACCCAGGAAGCCGGGACGGGCACCGCTGATTCGATCGATCTGGGAGGTGAATATGAAGGGGAAATTGCTCGAGGACCTCTCCCTCGCGCACCGGGACGCGCCGAAGGCGGACCAGAAGTCGCCGCGCACGATCCGCTACTACCGGCAGCGCCACGAGGCCACCCTGCGCGACCTCGAGGCGCTCCTCGGTCGCGCCCCGACGCTGGCCGACTGGCTCGACGTCGACCTCCAGCGTCGGCGCTACCGCGGCCTCGCCGAGCGCGAGCGGAGCGGCCAGTGGCGGCGCGCGACCACCTGCGGCCAGTTCCGCGCCGACGCGAGCTGGGAGTCGTTCACGGCCCGCGAGGGGCTGTTCGACGAGACGCGGCGGATCATGGGCCGGGTCATCCAGAAGCCGAAGGACACCACGCCGCAGAAGACGCCGGTCACGGTGGACATCCTCAAGCAGATCCCCCGCCACTACGACGAGGACCGCTACGAGCAGCTCGCCGATCTGGTCCGCATCTACGCGCTGGTCGACACCCTCGTCCGGGCCGAGGAACTGTGCTCGATCACGATCGACGAGTACGACCGCCGCACCGGCACGGTGCGGATTAACCACCCGAAGGGGGGCGGCAGCCGGGCGGTGCAGCTCTCGCGCTACACCCAGCGGCTCGTCAACCGCTACCTCGACCTGCGCACGGCGCGGGCGAAGCAGCGGCGCGACAGCCTCCTGCCCGACGACCCGCTCTTCGCGACGATCCACGACAAGCGCCTGACCTACGGCGGCCTGAAGGAGACGATGCGCCGCCTCTCCCGCAAGCTCGGCCGGTCGGTCCACGCGCACCTGCTGCGCCACACCGGGGTGGTACGGCTGCTGGTCAACGGGATGCCGCAGATCACCCTCCAGCACGTCCTCGGGCACACCACGCTGGAGATGACCCGCCGCTACGTCAAGCTCTCCGAGGAGGAGACCCTCTCCGCCCACCGCTCCTACGCGGTGATGGACAATCTCGCGCGCCCGACCAAGGGTCGCGGTCGCTGATGCCTGGCATGAGTGTGGGGTGCCGCCCTGTCGGCAGAGCGGCACCCCACGCATCAGGGGCAAACGCTGTTACTACTCGTTGCATAACCAGCGAGTGAGCTGAAGCGTTTACCGCTCATGAAGAGAGAAATGCTCGTCCCCGACGACTTGTGGGCGTTGATCGCCCCGCTC
>JAABUM010001269.1_pt1 | contig 38557 bp, 73 predicted proteins | sample 5559161 | NCBI WGS metagenome assembly JAABUM01 (sample SAMN10711868, study PRJNA513369) | rock metagenome | isolation source: Antarctica rocks | place: Antarctica: Victoria Land, Siegfried Peak nord
TTTGGGCTGGACAGCGCCGCAGCATTACCGTCATTTGCCGCCTTCCCTCGCTTTTCCAGCCTTATAGCTACCCCTACTAGTGTTCATGTATCGATGAGCCTGGGATGTAATGTCGAGAAAAGCGAAAGCGGCAAACATATTCACCTTTTGTCGCTGCGGCCATTGTTGGATCAGTGTTGACAGTGTACAGACGACCACTGATCCAGTTCTCGTATATATAATTATATTTTTGCATACATACAGCTGCTCGGATGAAAAAATAATTATGTACACGAGAACTGGATCACTGGCGACAGTGTACCCAGTTCTCGGACGCGTCTCTGTGACTGTGACCAGTTTCTCATAACGCCCGCAAACGGGGCGGCACGAAAAATTAATTATGTATATGAGAACTGGATCAATTATGAAAGTGTACCAAGTTCTCGGACATGTCTCTGTGACAGTGATCCAGTTTCTCATAACGCCCGCAAATGGGGCGGCACGAAAAATTAATTATGTATATGAGAACTGGATCACTGGCGACAGTGTACCAAGTTCTCGGACATGTCTCTGTGACAGTGATCCAGTTTCTCATAACGCCCGCAAACGGGGCGGCACGAACCTTGCCGTCGTTGTGGCGCATGCCAAGGGTTTTAAGTGCAGAGCTAAACTCAGGTTGGGTTTCAGGCAGCCTGCAGCGGCAGCAGAAGGGACGGGAGGCGCACTCGCTGGTGGTCGATGCGGCGCAGGTCGACGGACATGAGCCAGAAGCCGATGGACACGTCCTCGTTGGGCATGAACTTGAGCAGCGTGGCGTTGTGCGACTGCAGCAACAACAGCGTTTGTCAGATCACTCGGCTGTTGTTCACGAGGTTGTTGCTCTGTCCCCAGGGATCCAGTTTTACGATGGCCGGAACCCAAGTCGAAAGGAACTCGAAAGGACTTTGGAGGGAGTTTCGTCCTGTTCATCAACGTCATGTCTTTCTCCGTCAGGTTTCAAAGCAGCTGAGTATGGACTGCTTGGAAGTGAGTTTACAAACAGAGTCTGCGTTGCGCAGGCCACCTGCTGGTTGATGCCCAGGATGACGTGCGCGAGGTCGGCGGACAGCACGTAGCCGCCGCCCATCATGTACGGCATGTAGGTTTTGAGGCTCGTGTGGTTGAGGTACTCCACGTCCTGCCACTTGTCGCCTTCTGCCAGCCGCACCTGTTGCCCCGCAGGACAGGAAGTACGTTGATGGATCAGAGTATTGCTGGTTATATTCACAAGGACATCGGATGAAGCTTACTTCACTAGGTGCGAGCGCTCAGTGTGGCATGAGTCCGCATGCAGACAACGCGATGTGCCAGGGCGCAGCACTTGTCGTCCAACACGCTGACGCACCACGTTGTTGCGGATCTCGCGGCCAAAGTACATGCGCTCGCGGCGGCAGCCGGGCGTGACGCAGTTGGCCTTGAGCTCGGCTATGAGCGCCGGCACATTGACAAAGGCATCATCGTCCGCCTTCATGATGAAGCGCACGTCGTAGTGGCTAACCTACGGCAGGTGAACGTGGCAAAGGCGCTCAGAGGCTGAGATTCAGACTTCTGGCACGGACTTTGAGAGATAGGCTTGTGTCAGGTATTGATGGACAGATGATCTCGGCAGCGCAGATGCATCGGAGGGTGAAATATGCGGCATGGCTTGGACATCGGGACGCTCTGCCTCACATCGCCTTTCCTTCAGCCGGCTCACCACATACTCCAGGACGAAATACGTCTTGTGCACGATGGAGCGGTAGCCCGACAGCCGGTCGTCCGTGAAGAGCATGTCGCCGTACTGCGCCGCCTCCGCCTCCGTATCCGCGTCCCGCTCCGCGCCTACCAGAAGCAGGAGCTTCCTTCAACACATTGTGTAGTTGTCCAGATGCAGAGGCGGCAGGGCCTGCGGATACGGATTAGAGCCGTTGAAGTGATAGAGCAATTAGTTTGCAACATTGCACGACGCTGTCGGGTGGAGGCAGAGGAAGAACCTGTCAAGATGAACTTCGGCAGCACATTCGCGTGGACGCGGGCGCTGCGCATCCAGGAGTCCCGCACGGCATCTCGCCGGTGCCGGAACTCCGTGGTGGAGAACACCGCGATGAACATGAACAGCGGCGGCAGGCTGCCGTCAGCAACCGCCACCGCGGTCTCATCGAATGGCGCCTGCGATGCAAGGAGCCACATGACCACCTAATGTGTCTAGACCCTTGCATTTGGCCTTTGCACGTTCAAAGGGCTGTTCCACTGGAGCAAATGGCTGAGAGCACAACAGCTGGCGACGAATCATGAATTGCTGCACGAGTGCCCAGCATCGTGATCCCCTGTGGCACGAGCGCATCTCCCACCTGGCTGAAGCCGGTGCCCAGCATCCGGTCTCGATCTGCCTGTAGCAGGCGCTGCTCGTAGCGCAGCTGCTGGATGCCAACCAGCAGGCTCTTGTCCAGCTTTGCGGCGTGCTGCGCCTCATGCTGACAGCCCGGCGCAGTGTATTTGTGCCCCCGAAAGAACAGCGCGTGGAAGCCCGCCAGCAGCAGCAGGGCGCCCAAAACGCTGTACTGCACCGCCTGGACGGCAGCAGGTGGCACAATGAGCATTACAGGAACTGTCGCAGGCATGCCGCTGTGCGGCGAAGCGACGCCATCGTCCATCATCTCGTGCCCAAGCTCGCGCTCACCCGGTTGCTGCCTTTGGTGCGAGACGTAGTCAATGCCGGAACGCCTGCTGGCGTTGCCAGCTTCCGCTGTGAGGAACCCCTCCTCATGCCTCATGTTCTCACTGTAGCATCGAAGATCTTTGTGGTCACCAATACAGCGGCAGGTTATGTGGAGCAAATCACGGCAGCTTGTGCGGCAACGGCTGTGCAATAGAATGTAGACGCGAACCTGTATGAGCTGCGCCTTGAGTCGTCGAGCTTGTCCAAGTTGCTTGTGCAACTGAAGACAGGTCTTCAGCGTTCGGAGCGCTGTGCACATGCCGCTGCTTGACACTTGATTCACAACATCACTTGCACGAGGATCTGACCCGTCTATACATATCGTGGCGAGACGTTGACGCTTCGGATTGCGAGACTGAGCTGACGGCCGAAGTATTTGCCCATCGCCATTCCGACAGCTTTGAATTCATCTTCGTGACCGAATGATCCGTCATGCCTCATCCGAGTTGTCCGGTATACGCCTCCAGACAGTTTCGCCATGACGATGAGGCCAGCGTGCCCACATGAGGGTGAGTCGGCACTTCAACTTTGCATGCGGCACGGTCTGGTGCATTTCAAAGCATCACTTTCGGATGCAGGCCGCTTGCCGCTGGATGACACTGCAATCGAATTGTAACGCAATCATGACCTCGGCATGTGCAGCTGCTGCGTAATGCGCACCGGCTGTGGGCACTGCTGCTGCGGGCCGAGCGCGGGCGGCCGCTGCCGCTGCGTGCGCTACTTGCCTGCACAGTGCTGGCCAGCCTGTGGCTCATCGGCACAGGAGTGTGGCACACCTCTGCGGTGCTGACTACCGCATATGCGGAACTCTTCTGCGATGTCGGCGCTGGCACTGCGCAACCGTGGCTCCTCGAGGCACAGCAGGAGTACAACCAGCTGGTGCAGGGCCTGTTGTCCGTCAGGTGAGCCCTCTGGTGGGCGCGTTTTACAAGCAGCAGCTGCGAATCGGAGAGTTCTGCTGGCACGTTCTGCCGTCAATGGCGGTGCATAGAGTGCGACTCCAAGGCCTGCGGCATACAGGCATGCTGGATACGCTGGCAACCAGCTCACGCATGAGACTCTGCCGAGTTTTCTTGTGCAAGTCCGCAGGCAGCAGTCGGATCTGCTGCTGGAGGCCGCCAATGTGTCGACGGCCTCCTCGGCAGCACTGCCACAGCCGTGGCAGCTGGCGTCGGCCAGCAATGCCAGCGGCGGCAATGCGACGGCGCCCTTCCTGTTCATTGGCGTGCTGTCGATTCCGGGCAGCGGAGAGCGGCGGCAGGCAGTGCGGGAGACCTGGATGCAGGATGCCGGTCCAGAAGTCGCAGTGCGCTTCGTGCTGTACGAGGTAGGCATGTTCTCCAGCCCGGTTGTGCAGCGGGTGGTGAGGGCGACTCATCCAACAAAGCACTGCACCCACGAGGAAGCAGATTCCGAGATCAGGCATGGCATGACTTTGCCGCGATGTCCTTTGGACGATCCGATGTTCTGGTATCACCACCGCTCCAATTGTCTTGTCACCGCCGCGTCCGTCGCGGGGTACAGGCGGACACGGATGCGAAACGCCGCCACCGCAATGCTTCTCGGTGAGGTGCCGTCGTGCACAGGAGGGAGCCGATGCGTCCCAAAGAGCAGGCGTGCCATAGCGACATCAAGTTCGGCCTGGGCGGCGCTGGCACGACAGAGATTCGACCCTCTTCTGTTGACAGTATATTCGAAATGCACAGGAGGAGGCGGATGCAGCGACGCTGGAGGAGCAGGCGCACTACGGCGACCTCATCTTCGTGCCGGGCGGCGCCGGCACCGACTACCGCTCCATAGTGTACAAGACCTTCTCGCTGGTGCAGTGGGTCGCGCAGCACTCGCGCCCCAAATTCGTGCTGAAGACCGATGACGACGCATACGTGCACACCGGCAACCTGGTGGCTGCTTTGCGCAAGGTGCGCCGTCTCCAACTATCCGATGTGCAGTTTCTTGTGCCGCAGTGCCTCACGCACTGTGTGGGAGCAGCTGTGCCTGCTGCTGGCGGTCGGCAGGTGCCAGCCCGCCGGTGGCTCCTGGAGAAGGTTCCACTTTGAGCGACTGCCTGTGCCCCATTATGTCAGCAGCCAGCAGGAAGGGGACATCGCTGCTCTGCATCCTCGTCTGTGACACCTCACAGAGCCAAAGCGGCCTGCGAGATGACACCCAAAACCCTGGCGGCGCAGCGCTGTCGGGCCGCGGATTGCGACGGCGAGCGGCTGTACATGGGGGCGGAGAAGCGCAATGGAGTGGTCATCACCGAGGAGGGCAACAAGTGGTCCAACCTGGAGTACTTCCACCTGACAGGCATCCGGGAGTACGCACCGTACATGTTTGGCGGCGGGTGAGCAAATATTGCACGTGCCAGAATCAGTGTTGTACTTGATCTTCAGATCTACGAGACACCACAAGGGGTGAGCGACCGCACCCAAAACCTCAGTTGCAGATGGCTTATGTCGTTTCCTTGTGCAGGTACATTTTTTCGGCAGATGTGGCGCGGGCGCTGCACGAGGTCAACGCTATCGCGCCGCTGAAGTTCATGCCGAACGAGGACGCCACTTTTGGCTTCTGGATCATGGGAATGGACTTGCGTCACGTGGACGAGCCAAAGTGCGCGCAACCTGGCTTGCACAACAAATGCGCATTGGGCGGCCTCTGCAAATGTGGCCAGACCAAAGCATCCAATGACACATCCTGGCCGGAATCTGCTGTCGCGAGGTTGAACGCTGCGCAGCGTGCCACCTCGTTATATGCTCATGATGTGCCCCCTGCAGGATGCGCACCGCAGCAGGGCAGTGCTGCTTCTTCGCGCTGCCGGACCGCGATGCCTCGGGGCGTTCTGAGCACGCGCGCGTGCGTACCATGGAGTCTCTCTGTGCCGGCTGGCTGGTACTGCACAAGGTGCGTTGTGTGTATGAAATCGGTCTGGCAATGGTCACAGGCCACACCGGGAGCAGCTTGCATCAAGTGGCCTTGCAGCCAGCACAGCTAGCTCATTCTCCTGCTGTGCGGCATGTGGCTAAATGAATGGGCGCTGATGACAGTGCTGCGACCTGCAGCAAGCGGCAGTACGTGACAAGCGTCTGGCTCAGAGGCAACTGCAGCTTGTACCTGCAGCTTGTACCTGCAGCAGCTTTTGTAATTCACACGCTGCCCTGCCCAACAGCGGCATGTCACCCTCAACCGTAAATCCACAAACCCGAGCTCTGGGCGCCCGCAGGTGGACGGCAGCGATCAGATGCGGTACCTGCACCACCGCATGCAGCAGTGCCCTGCGGACGAGGGCATCCTGGCACGCGCGCGGGAGCTGGCCAGCGCCCGGCAGCTGGCCAGCGCGCCGGCCATGCACATCCGCCCGCTGCAGGTTTGTTGCCGTGGCGGTCAAAAGCCCAGCTGCAGCCTGGTACAGTGTGTAATTCCGAGCGCGATGATTGCTTCTATCACGTGCTGTGGCGAGCGACTCTCATGTGCACGAGAGCAGCATCACTACGACACAGGAGAGCAGCCAACATCGCAGCCTGCGTCGTATGATGGCTTGTCTCTGCATTCATCACCAGGTGTATGCCATGACGAACTGGAGGCACGGCTTCCATTTCTTTGGACGTAACGACATCGAGGCGTGGTCCGCCGACGGCAGCCGGCTGCTGCGCTGCCGTGCCTCACAGCTGCCACATGACATGGCGCCCGGCGACAGCCTCCTCGTGGGCTACATTCCCTTCTCAGAAGGCGCGCCTCAGTGGCGCTAGCTAGCCAGACTGGAACCAGAAGCACAAGCCAACAGGACCTCCGAATTTCCAGCACCAGCTGTGCCATGCACGCAACATGCTCAGCGAATATGATGCTGCAAATCCCACTGGGTCATTGAAGCCCTAAGGACCTCCGAATTTCCACTGCATTTCCACTGGGTCATTGACTGCTGCACCACTGATGCCAGGCTGACTCAAGTAGGCCGTTGTGTCAACTGGTTTGTCAATCCATGTCAAACGGTTTGACATGGATTTGATATTGGGTGTGAATGCTGCAGGGACGCCGCTGACGATGGAGCACAGCGGCTGGGGCTGGGAGACGCTCGCACCCTGCCGCGCCTGGAGCTACCGCCTCGGGCCGCGTGCACAGTGGCTGGGCGCCTCCCGCTCACGCGTCGTCTTCAACGACCGCGCCTGCTCTGCCAACGCCACGGAAGACCACATCTGCAGGTGTGGAGGATGAAGCTGGATGAGACACGACACACATCTTGCATCACTGGTGTGGTCGAGCTGTTGGCTTCGTCACAGGCGTGCCTCAAAGACAAGCCCCCACACACCCCTGGAAGTCATGTGCCCTTCTCGTAGGATCAGCGTTCACAGGCGGAGACGGCATCCGGCAACCGCATCTCATCAACCATTGCACATGTGCAGATCCACAGCGCCTCGAGTGCATGTACTCTCAGATCAGTCGATTTGAATGAACCCTCAAAGATCCTGCAAGCAGTTTATTGGAAAGTTGCTGTCGCCCAAATGCAGTGTGGTGTATGATGCGGACCAGCGAGTGCGGGCCTGGGCGTTGCCGCGGCCGGTGTACAGTGTCGCGCCCGACGGCAGCCTGGCGACCTCCTTCTGCTTCATGCGCCTCCATGTGGCAGAGCCCGGTGCGCCCTCCTGAAGAATGCGACTCTTGGCTCGTGCAAAGCCATGGGGAATCACTTGCACCTGGTTCCTGCGGTCCGCCAAACTGCAACAGGGTGTGCTACAAACTGCATGAACATGATGCCCCACAACACCCCTGCTCTGAGATGGCTCCGAGCTGCAGCAAGGCCTTGCGAGTGGAACAGGTCCGACGCCGACCTCGTGCTGAACGCTGGCGGCCTCCTCGCTGCAGGGTGGGGCTACGCAGCCAGCGCTGCGGCGCTGCGGGCGGCGACGGCGGCGCCGCACCCCGCCACCGACGGCCTCTGGCTCATGGACACACGCTCCGGCTCGGCGCGCCTCCTGGTGTCCCTGCAGCAGCTGTTCCAGGCCACCTTTTCAGGTGCTGTGCTCCTCGGTGCTTGCGAGTCTGGCCAGGAGCGGTGCGCCTGCATCACTGCTGGGTTGCTGAGCGATCCTTGTTGCAGGATGTTCTCCAACTGCTCTGGTATTGCCTCAAAACAGAGGAGAAACCCTACCCACACAGGCAAGTTCTCCTGGCACAAGGACTCGGTGACGGGGCTGCCGTACCACACAGCGGTGCAGCGCGGAGGCAAGGCATCGGCGATGTGCCTGGCGTGGATATCCGCCGCGGTGTTCAGTCGCGACGGCGACAGCCTGGCCTTCACGTACAAGGTCGGGCACTGCCCGAACGAGCGCACCCCCACGCTCACCTTTGTGTACACAGTCGACATCGACGGCAAGCGGATGTGGAGGTGAGGCTCGTCTTGCTTGAGGAGTCCACATGCACAGCTCATTCACGGCCTCGACGTCGCTGCGTCATGCCAGGCCCTCGCCAACACATGCCAGAACCAGACTAATCCGAACGTGCAGAAAGCGTGCATCACGGATCGATTCAAACGGAGATTGATGGTGCTGGCAGGGTGCCGGTGGTGGAGGGGGACAACATGGACTACGGGGTGGATGGCAAGCTGCTGGTCTGCGACCGCACCGGCACCTTCCTCGTCGACAACAGGCGCGGTCGCCAGTCCCAAACAGTCTCACAGTCTTCGAAGTCAAAACAACAATGTTGAGCATGACCTTGGAGTGAGTGCATCCACATGCCATGACATGCGTCTTCAATGCGTTCAGCCCCACGAGTTGGTGCAAGGTCGCGACTCACCTGCTGCAGGAAGGGGGTCCTCGAGTTGCAGAAGCCGGAGGCAATTGCAAAAGAAGGTGAGTCGGGGATGTTCTGCGACTGGCTCGCATTGATGAGATTCGCTGCTCTGCTGGGCTATGGTAGGTTTGCTGGACAGTGGCATGCTCCACACAAGCATATTGATGGAGCTCAGGCAATGTCAACATATTTGTTCACATTGGTGCTTTACAACAGCTGCCTTTGCCCTGGCGCAGGCGCGGGGCCGTGCCGCCTGTTTGGCGAGGCCAACCGCTTCGTGCTGGGGGACACCTACCACGAGCCGCACAAGCTGTACGTGTGGGACCTGTACCGCAGCGAGGTGGCGACGGTGGCGCTGCTGGCGCCCGCCAACTGGCCTGGCCCGGCGTACGCGCGCGCCACGCTCAACCCGCACTGGAGCCCCAACGGTAGGTCACCTGCGCTCAGCAAACCTTCACACCAGCAAGCTTCGTCTGTGCCGCGGTGTTCATCGAGTGCTGACGCCTCGCGGACTCTGCCGATTGAGGCGCTGATGCGCGCCACAGAAGTCTTTGGGGCAAGCCTGGATTGCCAGCTGCGGCCGCTGGAGCAGAACTGCGCGCCTGATTGACGAAAGCACTGGAATGCACGAGCGGCGCGCAGCTGGTGCGCCATTTCGCTGACTTGCGTGCCAATAAGCTTTCGTGCTTGCATTGCGCAGGCCAGGTGGTGGCGCTGGACTCCTCGTTCACGTGGGAGACGGGGCTGCAGACGTACGTGGTTGGGGTGCAGCAGCTGCAGGCCGCGGGCGCCCGCCCGCCGCCGCCGCCCTACGTGCGCCACCTCTACTGCGACCTGGCCGTGCGGTACGGCTTCACTGAGGAGCAGCCCCGCCACACTTGAGGGGAGAATTCCCTAGATGTTGGTGGTTGGCAGACCTGTGCTGCTCTGCCCATGGCCTCCAAGTGGCAGCCGTGCGTGCACTGTTTGCTGGAGGAACCCACCTTGGCATATGTGCCCAGAAGTCAAGTCTCTGTGGCCTTCATAGCCTGCGAGCCGGTCTCACGGATCAAGATTGAGGCAGGAGCATTCCGGACCCTGATACCAACGCACTTTGTCGCAGGACTGGAGCGGCGATGGCGCATTTTGTGCAGGGGGAAGTGGACCCCTGGCGCTGGCAGGTGCACGCATTTCAGGCCGGCGGCGGCGGCGGGGCCACTGATCAGGTGAGTCGCCTCTGTGGGGTGTCTGACCCACGATGATGTGTTGCGTGTGTTTGGGCACCTTGCATTTCGTGTGCGTCCACGGGTTGGAGAATGCAACTGAGCGCAGCAAGCAAGTGAGCAGAAGCACGACTCCCACGGCCGACGTTTATGAGATCAAAATCGTCTCAACGTTTTCTCAACGTCTTCTCAACTTTTTTCAAACTTCATCTCAACAAGTTGGTGAGAAAACCAAACGAATATGAGATGCACTGAGGAACACTCACGTCTGCGCTCAGGCAGCTGCGCTGGGGCGCGCTGTGGAAGGCATCTCGCGCATCGCCGGAAACATCACGCTGCACCCGGAGGCAGCAGGTGCGCCAGCCCTCTGTTGCAGGCCGGAATCGGTTCCCAAGGTCAAGGACTTCTGATGCGAGGTGTCGTTGTGGTCCTCGGCAGCACTTGTTCTACTTGCTCTGCATGACTGTGATGTGCGGCAGCTTCACGATCGTTCAGGCTCTGTGTGCATTTGTGCCACACAGGCACCGAGAACACGACGGCGATCATCAATGCACATGGCGCATCGAAGTGAGCGTCACAGCCCCAGCACCTGCATTGTCAAAAGCAGTTCCGTGACATACAGCTTCTCTGTGCCCGCATACGCACGAGCCTGCAAATCTGCCTCGCGCCCCCAGCATTGCCGCACAACCCGCCCAACAGCCAGCCAACGTGTCATCCAGAAGTGTACGCGTCTGCGCGCTGGGCTGGCTGGGATTCCCTTCTGGTGTCTGAATTCTGATATGCCCCAATTGCCACAGGTATGACGTGTCCATGGCGGACATCCAGACGCTGATCTTTCCAAGCGGCGGCGGCAAGCCGCGCCACCGCTCCTGGTGGCGGCAGCACCTGGCCGGCTGTGTCGCCGCAGCGCCGGCCAGAAGCCCAGCGCCCGCGCTCTACCAGGCGCGGGACACCGTCCAGGTATGCGTATGACTCTCTGCTGCAGTTCAGACAGCCCCGTCCCGTCGAAATCACTGGGGTTCACGGTTCCTTGCTGGCGAGCCCCCAACGGGCAATGTGCCAAGCCCCGCGAAGTTGCGGCACGCACGCAGGACTGCTCAGCATGTGCCGCCACTGCCAAACCCTCATCAGGGGCCCCTTTGTCGGAGCTTGTTGACCTGGCTGCTCGGGACGCTTTTGCGATGTGCATCAAGCCTGCCGTGCAGGACATGACAGGCCGGTGCACCAGGCTGTAGGGCTCCTGGAGCGGCAGTTTCATCTCCTGTAAAAGCAACGGTTTTCGCGGATTCCGCAACGGATTTTGCAGACAATGCACGCGGACAAGCGACTCCGTCATGATTCATTTGTGCGTGCAGATGCTGGACTTCAGTGCATGGCTGGCGGGGCGGGCGAGCGAGCGCGACTTCGTGGTGCTGAGCCTCAGCCTGGGCGAGGGCCGCGACTTTGCGGTGCTGGAGAAGCTGCTGGCCGATGGCACGCTGCCGCTTGTGGACAAGGTCTACGTGCACTGGCGCTACCAGCTGACGGTGAGCCGGCACAACAAGTGCTGCGTACAAATGAAATTCCAGGTTTTGCATCATCATCGGCCTTGTAATGGCGCGCTACTGGGTGTCCCTGCAGCGCACTGCTGCTGCGGGCGAGCAGCAGGCTTGCATGGAGGTGCGCCTGAGTGGAGACACATGCTGATGCAGCGCATGTGCGGCAGACAAACCTCCTGCACTCAGCTGCAGGTCGTGCATGAATTAGATTTGCCATGCCAGCAGCCCGCACACCACAAGCCTCGGGCAAGTGTCCTGCCAGCGGCACTCGAGACATGTCAACCCTGAGGTGATACGTTGCCCTGTGTTGCGCAGACATGGCACCAGCTGGCGATGTGGGAGTTCGTCTTCTCCCTCCTCAACATCCCATTTGAATACATCGACTAGATCCTGCAGTCCGACATATGTCGGACTCCTCTCCATTAGAGAGCAGTCCAACATGGCTGCGAGCCGTCAGTCGGAAAATGGCGGCAGCGTGAGCCGCCAGCCATAATGTGTATATGGTCATACGAGTGGGGAGGGAACCTCTGTGAGTCTGAGTGTCTGTGAGTTGGTTTGTGATGTGCCAGAATAAGGCACGCCGGTTTATAACTGCAGAAACTGCAGAAACTGCAGCATGTGGGCTCGCAGCCTCGTTTAGGTGGAATATCATTATAACACGTCGCAAGGAGCGTGCCATCACTCATATCGAGCTGTTGAGAATGGTGCCCATGGCGAACCTCTCAGACTCTGTGAAATCGGCATGACGAGCTGTACAGGGGTTTGCATCCTCGGTGATCCCAGCGCCCAGAAAATGTCGATTTGCATCATGTCATCAGACAGTTGCGCGCCCAGCCATAGCCTGCCGTGCAGTTTGCCCCACTTGCCAGCACCGCATCGACAGTCTCGCCACCAAACTTTCGGGCGACGATGGAACACAGCGGCCCCAGTGGCTGATAACTGCCGTGGGCCGCGGCGTCTGACTTTGAGGGTTGCCCCTGGCCATGCTGCTCGGCGATGCTGTGGCTGCCGCCCCGCCGCCGAAACAGGGCGTCCGCAGACCGCGTCGCGGCCTCTGCTGGACACTGCTCGCCCTTCGTGAACCACTTCATCCGCTGCCTGCGACACCATCAGAAGTGGCGTTGGAACAATTCTGCCTTTTTGACTTCGGCTAGTGGCGCCGTCGCTGCCTGCTGTAGCTGCAGCTGGAAAAGCACCACGCGGCCAATCAATCAGGATCAGTTTGTGGTCTGGTAATCTCAAGTCATGTGCGCACCAGATGATCTGTGCTGGGACCTCGGCCGGCGTGTAGGCATGCGGGCTCCACTCCCCGGGTCGCCACTCAGCATGTGTGTTCTGGCCCTGGCAGTCGGTCTGCAAAGCAGGCAGACATTGTCACACTTTTTCTGCACCGCAAACCACTTTCTCATTCGCTCTAGAAGCGCAGTGCTGCTACATGATCTTGCAGAGACGGAAGCCGCCGAACGGCTATGAGTTCCACTTTCCGGAGGCCATTGGCAGCCCAGGAAAGACTACATTCGAAGTCGCATGCAGACACGGTCTATCATCAATTGCCATACTATGTTTCGCTTGTCCACACAGTGCGCCCGCAAAGTTGGTGGGCGCAAATGTTAAACAGAATGCTGCAGCGCTGCTGAGCTGGGCACGCGGTAATTCCTAAATGTGATCCTGCTCACCTCGGCGTCCAGGCCGTGCGCCGCCAGCACTGTGGGCACATAATGCTCGTCGGCGACGCACTTGCGCGAGCCGCTGGCGGTGGCGGCCGCGGTGCCGCGTGCTGCCAGCACCTCCGGCAGCGCGAAACTGGGGTCGTCCGCGTTGTAGGTGTAGCACTCCCGTTGGAAGGTGGCCGCCACGTGCGTGTCCTCGGCGACCACCTGTGGCGGGGCAGAGGCGCCGCGGGGTGAGCAGGATGTAGAGGGATTCCAGGCACGGCTGGGACATGCACAGAAGACAGTGCCGCAGGCTTCACCGTCCTGGCGCAAGGGTGTAACAAGTCGGGAGGAGCCTCCTCGTGATTAAAGGGTCTAATGATCCCACCAAGGCCTGCAAGCAGCTCGTGTTTAGCAGCAGAAACCATAGGCAGCAGCAAACCTGGGCGTGTTTGCGGGTCAGCAGGAACCACTGGTTGCTCTTGCGCCAGTGCGCCTTCTGCAGCAGGCGCGACTCCATGGCTGGCTCCCACCTTCGTGACAGGCATTCATCGTCAGCAAGAAAGTTCTCAAGGTCTACTTTCAGAGCCAGCATTGGACTGCTGGCTGTCGTGATCATGCAGAGCGTTGGATGCAGCGGCACCGCCTGGATGGTACATGCAGGCATGGAATCACCCAATTAGATTAGGTCCCATTAGCCGGTGAGGTGGGCTGCAGCGCATACCAGCAGCCTTCATCTGAAGTATCTCATGAGAACGCCTGGACAGAGCTGAATGAACCCACGCTTCTGTTGCATGCAATCACGAGCAATTTGGAGCAGCGGCGCACTTGGGGAGATTGCGCCTGTCCTCATCCTCAGGCGTGTCGGCCTTGCACGCGTGCACGCGGCTCAGCTGCGAGGCAAACGCCTCTGCCCACACAACGTGCGGCGGGTACAGCGGCAGGCACGCCTCGCTGAGCAGCATGAAGCGCTGGTTGCGCGGCTGCCGCAGCGCCGCCGTCAACAGCCGCCGCTCTGCCTCCGCCTGGCAAAGCAAGATAGATGTTCCACGGTCATCATTCAATATGGCTGTGAAGTGGAGACTCCACATGCCTCACCCACTTTTTGCCGCGCGAGGTTGCTGTCAGCTTGTCATCAGCTTGCGGTGTCGTTCGTGATTTCGGACAGTGCGGCGACACTCACCACGGACCACTGCGCCCACTGCACGCGCACGCGTTCGCCAACCTCATGGCCTGCAAATATGCTCGAGTTGGGGTAGGCTTGTCCCGGGGACGGGTGCAGGTACACGCTGAACAGCTGCTGCGCCGCGATGACGCCGATGCTGCCGCGGCGGCGGCGCTGGTTGAGACGCCAAGCGGCTTCGGACTGCGCCGATCCCGTGGTGCGTGCCAAGTCGCCCGCCTGGCCAGCCTGCATGAGCGCCAACAGTGCCTTGCGGTATGTTGTATGGTGGCACAACGGAACATGCTGCCCCTGGTCTAGGGATGTTGGCTTCCAACGACACAGCAATCATGCATCGATATTCAGAGGATTGCTGCACCTCTGGCAGTGGCTCGACGAGAGCCGCCGAGGAGAAGAATTCCCGCCACACCGGCTCCAGCGGCATCGGGCCTCGGGTGAGGAACATCAGCGCCACCTGCAGCGGCAACCATCGTGATTGCACGTCCAAGTCCTGAAGAGGTTGGTTTGCCATGGTAGGAGCGTTTGATGCTGCTGCGGCCGCCAGCAGCAGCAGATTTGCTGATCTGCAGCTGGATTAAGTGGCACACCTTTGGTGCTGATCTGCTGCTGGATAGATTGGCGCACCTTTGGTGTTTCTGCAAACTGCCGCCGCTCCTGCAGCCGCCATGCTTCGTGATGCTTCGAGTCCGGCTGCATGCACAAGGGTCGTGTAAACAGGCACTCTGAATGTCGCATTTCAAATCACCATTGTCAGCCACAAGACATGCTGGTGCGTCTGCCAGGATACACATGCAAATCGATGACCGGCACACATGCAGGATGCCATGCGAAACGGGCGCACCGTTAGCAGGTCCTGCTGCACGAATCGAAATGTGGATGCCAGGAAGGTGAGACCGAGCGCTAGGGTGACGGCGCCCGCCGCGAGCCTCAGGCGCGCGCGCGAGGCGCCGGCACGGCCGCCCGGTCTCGCCAGCCCTCTCGTGATGAGGTTCGATCCAGAACACGACAAAGATATGCGTGGAAAGCCCTTTGGAGCCGCAAGATCCACTGTTGTGCGGAGTTTGGGCAGGCTACTATTCAAAATTGTCGCAACGATCTGGCTCACCAAGCTCTCTAGGGTGCTCCCGGTGCGTCAGCGGTAGGCTAGCGATGTTTGGAAGGGTGAGGCAGGATGTTGCGACAATGACTGAACAAGCTGCAAATAACAGACTGCCGGTCAAGGTGGGCTCGGTAGCTTCTGGCTTGAGTGCATTGTGCGGTTTGCGCATCAGAGTTTTGCTGTTTGCAGGTTGCTGCCACCATTGCCTCAACCATCACTTATGGCATAGATCACAGGCGCCATCGCACTGCTCAACAGAATGGCTGCCGGCGCCGGATCTCGGCTCATGAACTGATGCCACCAGAGGCAGATGCCCCAGAAGCACAGGCCTCGTACGATGCAGCGTCGCGGCAGACGCTGCATCTCAGCAGCTGTGCTACTTCCGGCTTTGGGCCTGCTGCTGTACACGGCTGTGGGGGTTCTGCGCCTCATCACCGGCAGAGCAGTGGGTCCTGCCGGCGTCGAATCTCCGGGCACCGAGTGCGTGGCATGGCGCCACACGCTGGCATGCAGCCCGTTCGGGCACGTCGCTAGATCACATTCCCTTCACTGCAGGCTCTGGTACCCCCGTGTCACACCTCAAACTGTGCACCATGGCGTGTCACCTGGCGTGGCCGAAAGCAATGATGGACCGGAAGACATGTGGCGCTTGACTTCGACATCACGTCGAGTGCCGATTGCCGAAATGTTTGCGCAGATCGCGTGTGCCGTCTGGCGACCGCAGCTGCCACACGATCATCTCGAAGGACGCTGGCTTTTGCGAATGCAGCGGCGGCTGGACGACACACAGGTGTTGGTTGCAGCAGCGCAGCGCCGGGCTACAGTGCTGATATCTCAACACCAATGCAGCTTAAATTGCTCAGCAGTCTATGGACTGAGCTCCGTGGGGATGCACTCCTGCTGTTTGACCTGATATACCTATTTTGCGTTGGCAGGACCACCTGTGGGCACCACCGCCCTTACACGTGCGCGGGAGCCTGCAGTCGGCTGACCTTTGACCAGCAGGAGGCGGTGCAGTATCCCGCTCCGCTCAAGTGCGAAGAGCAAGGTGCGCAAAGTGCTGCCAGAAAGCCTCAATGTCCATCTGATGGCTCAACGCATTGCGGGCGGCTTGTGCACAGCCTGGATTGAGCATCACAAGAGCCAACGCCAACATCCCTGTTTACATCGTCCATACCGCTGCACAGGGCCGTACCTGGCAGAGCGCTACATCGTGCACGACGACCCGGCATGGGCGGCCGCCGCCGCTGACATCCAGGCCGGCGCCAGCGCCGCAAAAGTTGCAGCCTTGAATGGCGTCAGGAGGCTGGCCGAGCACAGCGTCAGCACCTCGGAGCACTCTGCAGGCGCTGTGCATGTCTCAGACGCTTGGCAGGATGCCACAGGCGTACCGGCGTACCGGCGTACCCTGGGCAGCCGGCGGCTCCCGGCAACAAACAGCAGCAGCCGGCGGCATGGCTCGGAATCTGCAGCGACGGCAGCGGTGAAGCATAGGCAGCGCATGCGGCTGCCAGCTACCTCCACTCCGCATCAGCTGGCAGCGGCAGCGTCCCGGCAGCTGACGGCAGCGGCGGCGACAGAACAGGAAGAGCAGGCAGCGCAGCTGTGGTCACAGGTGCCTTGCCTCGAGTCGAGGAGACACACCACTTCCGTCACTTCCACTGTGCACACGACAGCAAAAACTTTTGAAGACCTAACACCTGTGAAGCAGTGGATTCTGTTCTGATTTCTCGCTTGCACCTTAAGTGGCATCGTACAGAGAGCACCGCTCTGATGTGTCGTACTTGCCTTGGTCGCAGGTGCAACAGGCGCTGTTGGCAGCGGGACCGCACGCGGTGCAGCCCCCGGGGGAGCGCACCAATAAGCACGACTTTGTGCGCATTGGCAAGCGCATGGACAGGCGAGTCTGGAGGTTCTTCCCCCACATGTGAAGTGACACAGCACTCACGAGCGATTGTCAGAGTTGGTACCTGTGTGGCTAAGGCTGGGCAGCCGTGCACTGCGCGCCATGTTTGGTGGGCACCAGCCTCAGGCGGTGGACGTCGCCAAAGCGTTGGACAGCGGCTTCAACCAAGTGGTCCGTCATGTAGGGCCTCTTCTTCAGGGCCGCACCACTGCTGATGGTGGTCGCAACTGCACTGCGGCCTGCAGCAAGGTGCAGGCAGCCTGCGCCTGCTGACCCCTCCCCCTGTACCGCTGTGCCGCAGGAAAGACGTGCACCGGGCCCGGCAGCAGTGGCGGGCTTTCTTGGACGCTGCGCCGGCATACCCGGAGGGTGGCGCCGGCGGCCGCGGTGTCGTCATCCTGTCCGGCGGGCTGCCCTACATGGTGCCCGCCTGGGTCAGCATCCACATGCTGCGGCTCACAGGTCCGCCTTGCTGCAGCGGGTGATGCCTGGTGGCCACTTGCGCGCGAGCGACCAGAGTCGGCATGGAGACACATGACGGTGCCCTTGAGACAGCTGCATCAGTGACCGACCGAGTAACATTTTGCAGTCGTGAAGGTGCGTATGTCTTATAGCGCCAGATTAACTAACTGGGCGCATGATTGAGTGAGGCCATGAGCGAGGCCATGTCCTGATCTCATGTCCCGTTCTGCACTAGGGTGCACGCTGCCGGTGGAGATGTTCTTTCCGGAGGCGGAGCTGCCGACGCCGGGGCTGCGGGCGGCGCTGGCGCGGCTGGGCGTCACCGCGCGGGCACTGCCGCGGGCGGTGAGCCGCATGCCCGGCTTCACCATGAAGGCCGCCACCGTGCTGCTCAGCGGCTTCGAGGAGGTGGGGGGCTGTCTGATGGCGCTCTCGCAGCTGCAGGCTGAGCGATTTCTGCACCGCTGGCGGGTGCTCTTGCAGGCTCTTGGCCTAAGGTGCTGCATGCTGCTGTTGAAATGGTGGCAACTGCGAAAGGATACTAAAAGCTGCCGAACTCGTCGAGTTGTACCTCTTGGTGCCCGTCCTGCACCCTTCCATGGCAAAGTTTCCTTTGCGCAGATCCTATTCCTGGACTCCGACAACATCGCGGTGCGGAACCCGACGCCACTGTTCGACAGCCCCGCCTACCAGAAAACAGGGGCGCTGCTGTGGCCCGACTACTGGGAGGGCTCTGCGGCGCCAGACATCGCGGACGTGCTGAACATCGAGCCTTCGGCGCTGCCGCCCGGCAGCTTCGAGAGCGGCCAGATGGTGCTGCACCGCCGCAGGTGTTGCCCCGCCCCCGCTCTAGGAACGTCAGACTCCGACTTTGAGCCAGAGTCCTTTGACCGCTCAACAGCAGCTCGTAGCTTGGCGGCTGAACGCACGCACATAGGCACCTCCAGCATGCGGCCCGATGCTGGCCACTACCTGCACTGCTAGGCGCTCTTTGTTCACCGTGAAGATAGCATCCGCTGCTGGTGTCAAACAGGCTGTGGCGGGGCCTGCTGCTGGCCGGCTTCTTCAATGTGCAGTCGGCGCTGTACTACGAGCTGCTATCGAATTTCATGGGCAAGGGCGATAAGGAGACCTTTGCGTACGCGCTGCTCGCCACCAACGCGTCCTACAGCCTCGTGCCCACCCCCGTCGGCAGCGTCGGCGTCAGAAAGTGAGTGCGCCAGATGCCGCATGCAAGCTGCCGTTTTCCGAAGTTCCGGGCCGCGGCACCAGCCATTGCAGTTGAGCTCACTGCTCGACATGCTTTGCGGGCGGGCACCATAGTGACATGAGAGGCGCGGTCACAGCTGGCTTGTCTTAAGCCAAACGGCAGGCTGATGCAGAGGTCGGACAGAAGTTGTCGTGCTGACTCCGCAGGATGCACTGCAACAAGAGCCAGAAGCACTGCTGGCACGAGTTTGCAGGCAACACAATGACGCAGCATGATGAGCAAGGTGTGCCCCAGCCTATCGATGCATGTCCACATGCCTGTGCTCGTGTACCTGGAACACAATCCCGTCTTGCCTGACATCCTGCAAAATGCCATGAACTCCTGCAGCTGAGTGACTGCTTTTGTGCGGTCGCACTCGGAGAAGACATGTTGACGCTTGCGGGGCAGCAAGACCTGCCGGACGGGCTGAGTCTCTCGAGTCGTTTACTGCAGGGGGGCTCTTATTTCTGCACACCAACTTCAAGCCGAAGATGGACCTGCAGCTGCCGCAGTCCATGGAGGCTTACACCAGGTGACACGACAACTAAACCCTAAACCCTAACTGCATGCCTGAGCACATTGCTCGCACGCCTGCTGCAGGACTGTGCCCCCGGGCAGCCCCTGGGCACGCTCACGTCTCGTTTCTCACTGCAAAGGCTTCAGAAAAACAGCGCAATCTGCAGCCCCTCGTCCCTGCAGCCTGCCACGCGCATGACCCCCTTGGTATGTTGCCTTGCCCGTGGACTTGAAGCTGGGATGCTGGCAGAGTGACGCGGCAGAACACCCAACAATGCAAAGCGGCCTCACAATGTGTTGACACAGACCACCGTGCTGTGCTGCGCAGGCGATGGCAGGTCGTACAGCCGGGCGGCCGCCCCTTTTCGGACGTCACCGCCGGTCTGCAGCGCGACCTGGAACGCGAGGCCTTCCAGATGCTGGCCCACCTGCGGTGTGACTTCGACCCAACGCCCTTGACTTGACATCTGACTTGTGTTCAGTCGCAATGCACGCGGTGACCTTCTAGATGACGGCCCACTTGCGGCGCGGCGGCAGAGCTCTGTGTTTCTGTCTTTGTCTGCATTCTCGTCACCGTACTGATCGGACAGTCCAGGGTCCAGCGCGCCAGGCAGTGTGTCGCTGGGTGTACATCGACCGAGCTGGCAACAACTCCGACACGACGATGCATCATTGCTCCTGTCTCTGCACACCTGCAGGTGCATGCCCTTCCTGCCGGAATACCTCGCTGCGTTGGGTGCCAAGCTGGAACCGCTCAACGGCTTTCACCCTGCGCACAATGGCATGGACTTCCGCCGGCCCTTCAGGTACCGCCAGATCGAAGCAATGTAGTGGCAGAAGCAGATGTTTCTGCCTGCCAGAGGCAAAGCGTGTCCAATACACCGAATTGCATATTCAGATGCCCACCTGCCTGTTGCAGCATGCACCCTGTTCAGACCCTGTTGCAGCTGATGACGCTGAAGCGTTTGCGCTGTGCAGATGGGGCATGAGAGGTCCCTACCTGCACTTTACGGATGTTTCATTCGGCGACAAAGTGAAGCACCACAGAAACCGATGGGTCAGGCCCCGCCTGGCGAAGCTGGGCCTGGGATGACAAAGTGTCTGGAAAGGAGTTGGTTTGCGGCGGCGGGTGGGCGCCATCTCTTTGACACCAGGTGCAGCGCGTGAGATGCTGTCACAGAGCCGGCGGTAGTTTCCTGCGATGTGCCCTTTGCTGTCTTACGACATTTCATAACAGCTTATTGCTTGGTGCCCTTGCAGGCGGCAGCGACGCGGCGGTCGGAGCAGCAAGTTGTTCTCAAAGAACAGCAGCATGAGAAAAGGTTCAGGAATATGTTGCGCAGGGTCAGAGGGTGCTGACCTTTGGTACAGCAGGCCGAACAGATTTTGTATCAGAAGTGATTCGTGCTGAGCTACAAGGCTGCCAAACGCAGTCATGTGACTGAACGATTCTTGTATGGAGTGTCCCTCTAGCTATGTAGTTATCTTTCACGGTCGTCTGAACAGCAGAATTCTCGACTCCGCCAAGGGAACCGCGCAGCAGGCCGCCAGCGAAACCCCTGGCTGCCTTTTGTGTCGCTGCCAATGACGCGCTTCTCGAGCTCCGCCTTCTGCCTCTCGTCTGGCGGCCCATAGAACGGCACGCCCTTGCGCAGCAGCTGCAGCGCCTCCCAGTATATCCACACCGCCACCCGCTGCGGCTCATACCCATACCTGGTGACCGCATCAACTGGTGTCAGCTCAGGGCGCCGGTCAAACATTGCATGCACAGTCTTGAGTGTCTTGAGTGTGTTTCCACTAAGTGCAAGATTCTGTGCAATGCATCTGGCACAACATTCGACTCGAGGCATGTATGTGCGCATGACACAAGTGTCCGTGTGGCGGAACTGCCAAAAGCAGCGAGCAGTGCGCACCGCCAGAGCGTGGAGAAGCCGGCATACTCGTTTTGCGCTGCGGTCGCGCTGCAGCGCTGTGCCGTGAGGGAGGCGACGAAAAAGTCGCCGAGCTCCGGGTGCCGCACGCTGACAGACAGCGCCAGCCGCTTGCCGGGGCTGGACGCCTTCAGAGTCCTGAGATTGCACGCCATGGCAAGTAATCGTTCACGTGTTCCTCGCTCCAAGGCCAACTTGACACGGCACCTCAGAGTTGCATGAAGACCGCATCAGGGGAGCCTGGAGTCCGCGCGTGTTTCCGTGCAGTCCAGCATCAAGCACAACGTGACCGGCGCGTGGCTAGCAACGCAGAAGCAGCATGCAATGACGTTGCCAGGATGACGTGAAAACCAGTGGTGGCGCACCAGAGGCCTTGCATGTCCATGAGCGGCGACACGTGCAACGACTTGGCCACGGTGTCGCCCGCCGGGTCAAATGCAAAGGTCACGCGCTCGCCCCAGGGCGTGTTGGTGACCTCTGCTATGCAGCGCGCGATATAGCCGCCGGCGGCGCGGCAGTAGTACACGCTGATGGGGTTCTGCACGTAGCCCGCGGCATGTGGGTGAGTCAGCAGCTGCACTGCGCCTGCGACGTGTAGATGCCGGATGAGCCGGGCTTGGGAGTTGGCTTACGTCCTCAGTATCAGTCTTGCATAGCCGCCAAATAGGTTGCATCGAGTCAGTGAGGAAGCTGCATGGCAAATTCGGGACGCTGCAATGGGCAGTCACCCTACCTTCAGTGCCGGCCATGCGGCGCGCCTCATCGGCGGTCATGTGGTCCCGCGCCTGGGGCGCAAACCAGGACGGGGCGTCATCCAGATCGACCACCGCCATGCGCACGGGGTACCTGCATGCAAGCGGGGCGGAAGCATTCGTGCCGGGCATGTTGGCAGGAATGGCAGAATGCAGGTTTGGGGCAGAATGCAAGTTTGGGGCTGCAGCGCCTCGCTACGGTGTCACGCACTTGAAGGCGTGGTGCACTGGACGCTTGCGGACGTGTTCCACGACGCCCTCGTAGAACGTGCATTTTGACGGTCGCGCTGCCTGCTGCGGCGCCACCGCCGCAGCGCAGCAGCGCACGAGTGCGTACGGCAGGTGCAGCACGATTTGCAGCGTAGCCAGCACGATATTCCAGAGCAGGTCGGCGGCTTGACAGAGCAGCACGGTCGTGCTCATGCCCCGTCTTGCACAGAGCTTCTGGCCGCGGCCTGACAGCAGTCTGGAGTTGTACGTTTGCGATACAGCGGCGCAACAGGTCGCTGGTAGCAAGGCACTCTGTGCAGTTTTCGGATGCTAAGAAATATACATTGTGGCCAACAGTGCAAACACATTTCGAGCTTGAAACTTGAGAAATGAGCAGTAGTCACGCCACGCTGGCATCCGCACAAGGCGCTTCGCCACCATTGAAACATGCCTACCGCAAGCTCGTAACTCAATCTCTGCATCCGCAGTGGTTACGATCTGGAATTGCATGGATTCCTATTAGATTGCCTGTCCATCGCCGCTGCAATTGGGCACCGGTTTTACTCGTGGCTCTGCTGCGAAGCCGGGAGGTCTTTGCCGGATCCGCCGCCGTGGCATCGAAGCTAACATGCCTGAGCTCAGGTCCGTCAGATCGATATGCGACGGCCACAAAACCCGCACCACGGCAGTGTTGCAACTGCGGCCTGACCTGCAGATCGAGGCCAGTGCGCACAACGATCTGAGTGCAGTCAGCCTGGGAGTCCTCGGCAAACGGTGGTCAGCTCGCCTCGAGCACCCCAGCCAGGTCAGCTGCAACCCATCTGCAACCTGCCTCCCTTTCACTGATCATCCCAAATCCCAAGCGTTGTCGGCATCGATGCGGCTGGCGGTGAAACGCATAGAGCAGAAGACTGCTGGCAATCGGTCTCGTGTGGGCCTACAATACTATCTGAAAACTTATGGCAAGCTCACTACTGAGCGCATGCTGCAGGACGCCGTCTTCGAGCTGAAGCGCGACAGCCTTACAATCGTTCAGGCGGTGCCGGCAGGAAAACTCTACTTGTTTCCCAATCCAGCATTGAAGGTGGGCGCAGGGCAACCTGCGCATGTGCTGTGCCTACCATGCGCGCCGCCGCAGCTCTGATACTGCATTCCGACCTGTTTCAAACTGCCGCCTGACAAACCTATGTCGTGTTTGCAGTTCGACAAGCGCGCTGTGCTGCGATCGGACGGCGCCAGTAAAGCAGTCCTCAGCAGCCGCACGCAGCTCGGTCACGACTGCCTGACGCGGCACAGCGCCGCCGCGCAGACGCTGTATGCCGGACCGGGCCGCGAGCGCAAGCTCAAAGCTGGCTTTGACAGCCGCCAAGGACCGGAGCTAGCGGCGCGGCTCAAGCTGCGGGGGAGCGCGCTGCACTCGGTGGCCGCGTCGGTCAGCGTGCCAGCCGGCCCAGCGCTGCAGCTGAAGAGCAGGTAAGAACAGGAAAGACCGCGAGCACGCTATGCTGTTTCTCAAAGCTCGGCCGTGCCCGTGCAGTTCATCTCAGGCTGAACAGCAGATGCGTGTGGAGCTCTGCCAGCTGTCGTGGTCTTGTGGCCCTTCTTCACCCTTCGTCATCTCACATTCCATGTGCCCTGGCAGGCCCAGCGCGGGGCAGAAGCTCAGCCTCACGGTGCAGCCGCAGCGGCAGGCGGTCATCGGCGCCGTGCAGCTGGAGCCGGAGGGCGGCAGCACGAAGTTGTCGGCGACGGCCGTCTGCGGGTTTGGAGACAAGGCCCCGGCCAGCAAGCTGCTGCTGGACGTCCTGTGGCAGGTTTGAGTCGGCAGGCGTTCCTGGAGGCATCGGCGCAAGGCTTGGGGGGCGTGAGGTCCACAGTGCAGGGTGGCATGCTGGAACATCGAGTTGAGGGCAAACTGATATTTGAAAGCGGATTGCGGTGAAATTTCTTGAGAGAATTGTATTGTGAGAGCGGCCAACTGAGTTTCAGGAGAGAATGTGGAGTCTTTGCTGCAAGAAGCCGCTTGTCGTGGAATTGAGTCCCATCTTGTCAGACAACATTCATATGATGTGAGGATTGTGTGTCGAGTGCCGTTATATACCTTGGAAACTGCCTACCTATAATACCTTTGGGAGCTGATTCCCATGCGATTACCTTCACCGACACAGCTCCCCTGACCCGAGACAAACTTTACAGCGACAAATAAAGAGCACCTAAACATTTTTACAATCCTGAACACGTGTTCACCAGTCCGAAAAACGTCATTTGGTTCAGGTTCATGTGCAGTACAACATCCTACCACCGAGCACAGGCAGGCAAACAGCGCGAAGAGCAATATTGCTCTTATTAGTATTAATACCATGCGTGACACGGCCACGGCAGTTGCATATGAGAGAAGCGCCCCTCGTTGGAGTCTCAGCAGCATGTATCGTTGTTCAGCGCTTGTCGCTCTAAGTCTCTCCCCTCGGCAAGCTGAAGGTACTGTGTTTAGCATTGCAGTGCAATTGCTCAAGCCGTTCAGTCTGCACCCCACATACCATTGCTCTGCGATGACCGCAGCTCCAGCTTGGTGCGCTCGAGCTGCTGCTGCATGCTGGCGAGCTGCCTGCAGGACCAAGTGCATCTCTTCAAGACTCCGGTCAAGACTAGCATCTCAGGTTTTAGCAGTGCAAATCATGCCAGCAGCACCGGCCATGCCCGGCAGCTATGCAGCTGGCATTTGTGTACCGCTTTGCCGTCTGCAAGTCGTGCTTCATGATCTGGTTTTCGGAAGTCCGGGTGCCAAGCTCTCCTCTGCAGCACACCGTACAGGCATCGCATTCGGATGCATTGGGAAGCACTAGGTCGAGATAAGCACACAAGCTATTATCAACATTCGCAGGTGGGCGCTATTTGTGTGAAGCCGCAGCTCACCTCGTCTGCTCAAGCTTGGTGATGACCACGTTCAGGTCCTTCATTTTCACTTCCAGCGCGGACCTGCACATATACACATGCCATCGCTGCGCCGGGCATGCCTGCGCATTCTGAAATGGGACGGGAAACGGGACAGCACACACCAGCGCAGCCTTGCCTGGTGTTGAGCAGCTCCTGCTTCATGCTGTCTAAGTCCTTGTTCACACGGTCCAGTTGCTCTGCGAAACATCGACGCGACGGTGAGCAACGATTTCCGCGTTGATGCGCTCAGAGCCTTGCCACAGGCGAGGATTCAAGTACCTGTACGGACTGTCAACTGGTGCCGGTGCCATCTGAGCCTTATAAGCAGCTTGTATGCCACGAGGCCCGCTCCCGCCACAACTGCCGAAACCGCAAGCCCCAGGGCATCCGCAGGACCTGCGAATGGCCGTTCACATGCTGATATCCGCCGGTGAATACTGTTACAACCATGTCAGGGCTTTCTGACCAGCGTCAAGACTCACTCTGGTGCCGGGAGGAGCTGCTGGTGGAGTTATCTGCACTGCTGGTGCTTTTCGAGACTGCCATGCCTTAGGGTAGCGCCGAGACGTCAGCTGGTCTGTCTGGGAAGGTGCGGCTTCGCGACGACCGTGCAATATGTAGGATATCTCTGCAAGCGCGGCGTCACTTTGTGCAGATGGATCTGTGCGCTGGTGTGCCAAGCGAAGAATGAGAGCAATACTGCCAGTTAGTCATCAGGATGTCGGAGCTGGCGCGCCGGCGGTTTGAAAGTTGGAAGTGGGGAGTGGTTGCACTGCCCTCCAAAACAATCCGGAACATGCCTGAATACCTGCCTGCACGACTCGAAATCAATACTCCCGCAAGCTGCACCTTCATGGGGGTATGTCGCAAGTTGTTATGATGACGACCAGACCAGACCGCTACTCTAGGTGTCCGCAATTGATAAAAGCGAATGGCCACCCGCATGACCCATTGGATGTGCTGTCATGAAGCAGCCGCGACGCGGCCGACTGACGACGCGATGATTGGCTCCAGCATCCCTTGTAGCCGCTGCAGCTGCGCCTGCGTTTTGAGCTCGGCAGCGAGCTCTTGTGACAGCTTCGCGGCCAGTTCGCTGAGCACCGGCGCCGAGTGAAGCTGCAGTGTGCACATCCAGCGTCAGCAGACCTGACATTGCCTGAGCCGTCACAAATGCAGCTGCGAGCCTGCAAGCAGCCGCACACGCGTGGAGAGTGCATGAAATCGCAGTCAGTGCGGGATCGGTGAACGTTGCGCAGGGAGCTCGCGCAGTTTCCTTGTCCCTATCCTGGAAAGATGGCCGCGGCCAGATAGAACCGCTCACCACGCCGCCGTAAATGTCCAGCAGGCGGTGGGCGACCGCCGCCATCTGGCGCGAGTGTCGTGGGTCCGCGATGCGGCGCAGCACATGCCGCAGCAGCTCCTCCAGCGATGCCGCATTGCGGTTGCCTGTCGGGTTGGAACAAACGGAATCAATCCACGTGCAAATAGTTTGGACGCGATATCGACAAACCAGGCTTATGCCGCAGCAGCTCCGCCAATGATGCCGCTTTGCGGTTTAGAAACGAAAGTTGCATCAATCACATTTTGGCAGAACCAGACTATGTCTGTAATTGCACTAAATCACTGGCTGACAAGAATAATGACAAATCATCTGTGAACTCACTAAACTCATCTGTGTTGAACACAGAAACGCACCGAGGGCGCCGTCCAGGCCGCCGCGCGCGGACAGCTCCCCCAGCACGCTGGCCACCACCTCCGGCCGCTGCCGCGCCAGCGCCGCATCCAGCGCCTCCCGATACCTGCATCGACAGGACACACACAATGTTGCAGATGTTGATGCACATATATAAACACATCTGACATCGCAGGCCACCGGAGGCCGGGTCACGTCTCATGAGCATCATTATCGCTGGTTTGCAGACTGCTGGTCCAGGGGGCTGCTGACATCCAGAGGTGGCTGCATGGCCACGCCCATCCCATGCATAGCGATTTCGCACCTGAACTGGCGCAGCGCGCGGTCGAAGGGCGCGAGGCGGGCGCGCCGGCGAGCGGCCACGCGAAAGTCGTCCGCCGCCGCCTTCTCGTTGGCGCCGCGCAGGAAGTAGCGGTAGCTGGCCGCCGTCAGGCGCGGCTTATACCGCACCCTGCGCGCTGGCACACCTGCGCGCCACGGCAGATGCCATGAGTCGGGTTTAGTGTGGAAGTCGAGGAGGCCAAAGCTCACAATCCCCAGAAGGCGTGATGAACACACCCTTGTGCTGAGCGCTGCAAAGATCCGTGACCATGCCTGCCGTAAGATTGCCAGGAGGCAGCTGGCCATACCTGCAGACTCTGGGGCCGGCGGCGGCTTTGCATGCCGCTTGACCGACAGCAGCCCGTCGACCATGCCCACCACCAGGGTGGAACAGTCGGGCGAAATGCCCATGCTGAGGACCGGTGCCGGGTACCTGATGGCGTGTGTGACCTGCAGCAGCAGCAGCAGAGCATGTTGACACACGTTCCCACCCAGGATTACGCCGCCGCTTTATGCGAGGAAGCAATACGTACAGAAGTGGCATGTGGCGCCGCCTCTGTGCTACTCGCAGTTGACCCGGACTGCCGTGTCTTGAGTCACTTCCGGGCGCACAAAAACTCCGGCCGTCAGCGCCCACCTTGAAGCTGTCCAGCTCGTAGATCTTGAGGTGGCCGTCCAGGGAGCCCGCCAGCAGGCGCGGCGCGGCATCCGACGCCGGGCCCGCCAGCGGCGACACCGCCACACACGTCACCGTCTTCTGGTGGTTGGACAGCCGCGCCAGCAGGCGCCCGCCCGCGAGCATGTCCCAGATGCAGAGGCTGGTGCCGCCCGCCGTGACCGCCATCGTGCCTGCCAGCAGCACGCGACGCACAGTCGGCGGTTTGGGAAGCCTTTGGGCAATGCTTCCCCCCCGAAAGACATTGGCTGCAATGCCACCTCGCCAGGGTCGATCAGCGCAAGATGAAACTGCTCGCAAAGCCGCAAGCACAAACAAGCATAAAATCGTGCGACGGACAGTGTGCCCGCCAACAGCGCATAGCGATGCACTGCTGGATCATCATCACATGGGCCCACCTGAGGGGAAGTAAGACAGCGCCTCGATTGGGGCGCCGTGGTCCAGCGTCATGGTCGCAGCCCTAGATCGCACGTCCCACACCATGCAGGTGTGCTCATAGCCACCTGCAATGAGGAATTCCAGCCAGGCTTTCGTGTCCGAGTTCTTGGTGCAGTGAGTAGGAGGCAGGCCCGTCATGGCCCGCAATTGAGGTTGCCTATTTGCCTTCTGCTATGCAAAATATGCAGAACTGTCATGTTGCACACCAAAGTCCGGCAGGCGCAGGAGCCGCAGCGGGCCTCACCTGTGGCCCAGGTGTTGCTGTCGAGGGGGTGCACCCCCGCGGCCCGCACGTAGTCTGTGTGGCCCTTGAGCCGGCTGATCTGCTGCCCCTGGGTGACATCCCACCACCGAACCTGCACCATTGGCGTGACAATTGCCATGACATGCGGAATGCTGTTCCTGTGCATGTCCCTCTGCTTTGTCTGTGGTGATTGACAACATACAGGGCCTGACAATCTCAGTACCAGCGAGCTTCACACCAGCTCCAGCTCCTCCGGGGGACGATTGACCGGATCGAGCCAGCAATCGCCAGGGGGCGCACCGTCGCATCGTCGCCGCCCGAGAGCACGTGCAGCTTGTCCGGGGAGAAGCGCGCAACGTGCACCGGCCGCTGGTGGCCCTTGAACTGGCGCAGCACATTGCGGCTGCCGGTGTCAAAGAGTTGCACAACGCCCGTCTCGCCGCCCGCGACCACCAGCCGGCCGTCGATGCGGTAGCATCCCGAGTAGGCGATGTCCTTGAATCGTGTGATCTGCCGCTCCAGTTGCTGCGTGCGGCCGTTGTACAGCAGCACCTGCCGCGCCACCGGACACCATGCATGTCAAATCGCAATGCCTGTGGCCGCCGAAGCTTGCGGCTCGCGGCTGCTGCCCATAATGCGCCACAGCAGGCAGGGCGGAGTATCACCCACGCCACGTACCCGAGTGGAGCTGGTGGCAGCGTAGTTGTAGGGGTACACGCTGGCAAAGTCGATGTATGTCACGCCGCCAACCTGCGGACATGACCGCCAGCATTGTGACGCGATGTCGGAACTCGCACAAAGTATCTGTATCCATACTTGCCGTCATGGTTGGAAGGATGCCGTCACACCAACCTGTTGCAAGGTCTTTGTGCCGCGGAACTGCTTCCAGTAGCGGCCCTCTGCTGTCTCGCGGAGCGTGCGCTGCGGGTACTGCCTGATAGCAAGTTTCTGATACTCTCCCGTCTGAATCTCCATATCGTGTTGTGGTGCAGAAACCAAAGCTCCTTATGCACTGTCTACCCTATCATCGTGCAGCCGCTTTGGGCACTGCTGACTCTGGGTGCCCGAAATTGACAAGTGTGCGCAAATTTTCGAAGCAAGCAGTGCTGTCGCAACGGGTTCGCTGGATGCAACTGTTCGATACACACAATTGATAACAAAACGCTGTCTTGTAGAATGTACTCGGTGGGAAGCGGAGCCATTGTCGGCTGTTTGTCAGACCAGTCACGTAAGGGTTTATTGTCGTGTTGTTTTCCCGTGTTCACGTTGCTGCCTGGCACACTCTGCACATCTGGTCAACGACAGATCGCAAAGCTGTCTGCCAGCGTCTGAAGGTGCAGGCGCCCGCTCCTCAAGCAGTCCCGGTCGGCAGGATGTCATCCGCAGCGACGAATGCCCTGAGGAGGGTTCTGACGCAGGCCCCCAAGGCAGCGCGCTCCGTGCAAACCAGCAGTGCCCGTGCTGGCGGCCACGGTCACTCGACTGGGGTGAGCAGGCTGCTTGCAGTCCCAAAACCTCCATTTTTCTCCAACGAATTGACCACATTCTGCCAGGGCACGCAGCTGCATAAATGCTATCTGCCCAGCTGCTAGCGAGAACACATGCAACTCGTGTGTATCGCTGTAGCGCACTGCAGGCCCGCCTCGTGCGCACGGCCTTGACGTCAATACCGCTGCGGGAGAGCTTGCAGATCCGCAGGGCCTGAGCTGAATTCGAGGCTGGTTCGTTGCAGGGCTACGACGACTACGTCCACGCGGAGCACATGTACAACATCACCGCCATGACCAACCGCAAGCTGAAGTTTGCCCTCGGCACTGTCGTCCTTGTCGGCGCCGGCGTTGGCATCCCTGCATGGGCGGTGCACTGGACGCAGTCGAAGCGGATGGGATGATAACAGGCGCTGGGCTGATGATCGGCGCTGCTTCTGGAGTGCTTGGACGGAAGCCAAAAGCACAACAGGGTCTGGGGTGTGCCGGCGCCTAGATGTCAATATAGCTGCGGCTGCCTATTGCACCGCCAAGACCGGCAAACTCTGAGGATGCGTGCATAGAGTTGGATTGTGTGCGCTACGCCTGGAATCTATACTGGATTTCAAGCTCAGAGGTCAATGCTGTAGGTAGTAGTGATAAGCCGCTGCTGCAGTGCTGGTCACGTGTGTGCAAGAAAGATCTGATAGTATGTAGGGGGCGGCAGTTCTCCATCCTGCCCAGTCTTCCTCCTTTCCCGCATTCGCGTTGATTTACCGGTGAACAGGCAAACAGGCTCGTCTGCAGCACTATGTGCGCTGGTCATGGGCGCACCCCTTATCCTTGCGTCGACTTCCTATTATGCAAGGGTGCGCACCGCAAACTGAAAGTCACGCATCGCTGACCTGGCGACTGAACTGACTAGACCTTGAAAGGTTCAAATCATTCATCACTGATCTGTCTTCTGACGTTCCTGTCGACACCAGGGCAGCTGCTGCAGGCCAGCAGCACTGCGGAGGTGATGACGGGCACGATGGCGTCCACGTCCGCTGACACATTGCCGACAAAGTTGACATGGTTCCAATCGGCCAGCTGCCCCGACGAGTCCCGGATGATGGTGCTGTTGGAGATGCTGACGAACTCGGTGTACCGCTTGCCGAGCAGCCGGGCCAGGTTGAAGTAATCGCCCTTGCGCATGACGCAGCGGTGGCCATAACCGTAGTGCGTGGGCAGCACCTCCACTATGGCGCCGCGCTCGGGCAGAAACATGAGATTCATGCAGTCCGCGCCGTGCACGGAGACGAGCACTGCAGCGTCGTGCACTGCTCGCACCTGCATGCAGGTGAAGCTCGCTCAGGTTCCATGGGAAGGTTCGTGTTGGGACATGCCTAGCGAAAGTTTCGGCTTGGCAAACCCTTGACAAGACCGCAGACACACCAGCTGCTGCGCACCTGTTCCTCGAGGGTCATGCCCGCAAAGTCGACTATGGAGGGCTGGAAGCCCACTTCCTGCAGCCGGGCCAGAAGCTGCGACGCGTTGGCCAGGATGCGGGTGTGCCGACGCCGGGCGATCACCACCTTGGGCTGCCGCGCGGGGCCGGCGGCAAGGCCGAAGTGCTGCTTCGTCAGCGCGGCCAGACGCTGGAAGGCTGCATCGGGCGGCAATGAAGCTGCATGCTGGTCCAGCGGGTACGGAAAGCGCAGGTCCCCAAACTCGCCCAGGCGGATGTGCCTGCCGGAAAACGAATAGCAGCTAGGAACCTCTGTCTTGAAACTCCTCACAGCCCCACATATGTATCCAAGACATTGTGGCTGGTGGGCAGCCTGCAGCTACCTGAATACGACTGGTCCTTTGATGTCAGGCAGCCACCGCGTCTCCCCGAGCGCAGATGCCAATCCGAGGCCATAGGGGCCAGGACCCACGCTGTGCACGTTGTCCCAAACCATGACCACCTGCGCTGCGTCAGCCTTCACATCAACAAGCAGCAGCATGCATGCCCAGGCCTTGATGCAGCCATAGCAATGGCGCTTAGCTGCACGAACGGCTGCTGCTGCTGGAGGTGAGTCACAAAGAGCAGATGCGCCGCGCCTGACCCGGCGCGATGTGCGCCTGGTCCATCCATCTGACCAGCGGCAGGAAGTGCAGGCTGGCGATGTGCGTCGGGTTCAGCAGGTCGGTGCGGCCAAACAGGTAGGCCGGCCGGTCCTCCACTGGCCACCGACCCGGAAATCTTGCCAGCAGCCAGGCCGGCAGGTTGTGCCGGATGATGCACCAGTCCCGGGTCTTGATGCACTCGCCATGCCTGTTGCAGTTGCGCCTGACGGCGTGGCAGGCGGCTGCTGGTTGGCCAGGCTGCTGTGCGGCAGGCTCAGCTGCGAGGTACAGCGGCAGCTTCATGTGTTCAGTCATCGCCGGAACGCACGACATGCGGCAAGTTCGGACTCGACATGCGTAATTCGGCTCACCGACGTCTGCCGCGAAGAAGTAGAAGCAGGCGTGGCTGGCGACGGGGCAGCCCAGGGCTTGGTCCACGTCCTCAATGCCGATGTACACCAGGTGGTGCAGAACGTCAGACTCGTGCCATCGACGAGTGGCGACAGCAGAGCAGAGAGATAGGGTCGACAAAATCAGTAGTTCGAAAGCAAGAGGGGCAATCCGACGCATCAACGAAGGCGACCTCTGGCTGCACGATCAGCGTGCGCACAGCATCTCTGTATCAACCAATTTGGCGATGTGCGTGGCGAGCAAATGCGAACAATTGTGAGGTGCACTTCACGTTGTTGCAGTATGTCAGCTGGCATGCAACATAATGGGTACTTCCTGCTGTCCACAGCAACTACTGTCGGAGTTTAGCCGCGCGTCAGCAGAAAACCAAGGCCCTGTAGGCTACACACAGAGCAGGCTGGATAATCAAATTGTATTGCAGGACTCTTCCCCCGAAGACGTTGGTTCAAATGCGATCAAGGAGTTAAACCATCTCAGAAAGGATTCCTAATCCAGCTACCCCATTCCTAATCCAGCTACACTCAATCGGAAATGCCCGTACAAGCTTTTGTTCATGGCCACTTTCAACGCCACGCGACACTTCACGTCTTGAATGCTGCTGCTGACAGTGTTGCGAGACAAATCCCATTGTCCTGCGCTATCCGTCTAGTCTCGTCAAGCACAACGCTCAGTGCATCTCCTTCCCCAATTGTGCAGCAATTCTGTGTCATTAACCTGACGCTGCGATGTGAAGTTGAGATCCGTACAGATTCGAGCACAAACTGCTCGAGTAGAACCTGGCTGACACCACGACCGTGTCGAGGCGAGGCGATTCTGCTTTGTGTCCTGCGGCGGCCCTGAGTCTCTCCAGGCGGCATCGCCTCCACTCCGGCAGCTTCAGGCTTGATAGATTTATGCTGCGGACCTGATTGTAAAGGTGATTCCCGCAGCTCTCACGCATGGATCGCCGTCTGCCGTGCCTGCCAACATGCAGTGCTCGGAGCGCAAGCCCGACAGAGCCCTCGCCAAACCACGCTTTGTTGTATCAAGGGAACTCAGTCGTGCCCGCGCATGACACCTTTGCGACATGCCGTGCTGTCAGGCGGCACAGAGACGTCGGGTGCAGCTCAGACACCGCAGCATGCAGCAGCGGGCGTGCCTATGGCAAGAGAGCCTCATGCCTGACAACCACGTCGATGACGATTTCCTCAGCTCGCTGGTGCTAAAGCGAGATGTGGCCTGGAGCTACTGGCAGATCGTGGCGGCCGCCAGTATCGTGGCGCGCCAGATCAGCATCGTAGGGGTGGTCAGTGCTGTCACAGTCCACCTCTATCAGGTGAGGCGCTTGACACACAGTTCATTTGTTGGGACATTCTGTCCAGCATACTGCTGTGCTCAGGCCTGCGAAGCACATTGCAAGGCAGCTCGATTGTGTGGTCGCCCCAGGGAAGACTGCAGCCCACCACCCTGCTCCTCTTCAACTTTGCCGGCGCCGCTGCCTTTGCCGCTGTCACGATGGGCGGGCAGCGCACGCCGAGGCGCGCAGGGCTTGCAGTGCGCCGGACGGCGCTGCTGATTGCTGGCACATATCTGCTATCGCCGCTGTTGCAGGTGTGTAACCTGGCCACAAGCAACGCCGTGCATGGGCACCACGGCTTTGCTGCCTCTGCAACAGGTTCCGCAGCTGTTCACCGGCCGCGCTGTTGCTCACTTGGGCCTGCTATGTGCGTGCAGACTTTGACGCGCACCACCAGCTCAGACACGGTCGTTGCAGTCGCCATTTATATGCTGTTGCTGCACCTCTTCCTTCACGACTACCGGCTACGGCTGTCGCTGACCGACAAGGCCGCTGGAGCTATCTCTTTGGCCGCTGCCGTATTTGCCTCAGTTCTGATTGCCAGTCGGCTTGACAGCCACCTCCAGGTCTTCAGCCAGGTGAGTTCACAACACAGATCCGCAGATATTCTCGTAATGTGGCAATGCTGCTGCTGCAGCAGTCTCAGCAACATGATAAAAGTCACTTGCAGCATGTTGCTGCACCCCACATCTGAAGTCAATGCATACAGTTTTGTTAGGAATCTCTCGAATCAAATCAGATCAGTTTGTGTCCGGGCGCAGGTGTTGCTCAGCTTGGAAGTGTACCTAGTGCTTCCATATGCGCTGCACTCAGTGACAGATCGGTACCCTGCGCAGTCGGGTGTCACTACCGCCGTCTGCAGCCTGGTCTGTGGAGCTCTGCTGCTGTTCTCGCCGCCCATTCTGTGCCTGTATGTGCTTGTTCTGTGTTTCGTGACATTTGTGTGCCCTATCTGGCTCGTTGGCATTCAGCGCCGCTCAGCAATTCCAACTGGGCCCTGGGATGTCGCAGACATCAATATGGACCCGCCTGGAATGTGATATATGTCACGGCTTCGCAAGTGAATGAAGCTGGTCATGCCAGGCGCGTGCCACTCAAGGCGTCCGAGGTCGCTGCAACACATGTGCAGAAGCATTTCATTGGCAATGCCAGCACGCTGCACTCTGTAAACATGATCATAATAGATCGAACAGTGCATATTTCTTCAACCAGTCTACTTTCACCACCCACAAGCATAAGTATTTGACTGGAGCACAACCACTTTGATTTAGCAAAAGCGTGCAATAAAATGATTAGGCCTACGCTGATACCGCGACCTTGGGCAGTAGGAAAGTTTGGCATTGGTTTGGATTTGCAAGACGGAGCTGCATCTCGTATGGAGACAAGTCTGCACTTGAGCTCAGGAACCAGCTGTTGAGGCGGTCATGGCTCTGTCTGAATGGGGTCTGACCAGCTGGTGTTCTGGTAACATGCCCGCGAGTCAGTATCTTAACTCGCAATTACGCGGAGATCTAGCTGTTCAATAGGATAGCAGAACCTTATTGTAGCAGCTTACTTGAGCTCCTGGATCGATTGTTGACTGCACCGCTCCAGACCTGAAATGGCGCCTCCGCCGCACCGAAGGCGCAGGCGGGCTTTCAGTCGCTCCATCCGCGGCATTACCAGCATCATATTTCTAATTGGTCTCGCCTACCTCATTCACAGACCCCTCGTGCAGCTGTACTGGGGCACCTATGCCAAGTTGCGGGCTGCGGGCGGGCCATTGCGGCTTTTCGGTGGGTCCGCTTCCCCCACGATTACCCAGTGGCTGGCAGCACAGCAGCAGCAGACAGGTCCGCCTCCCCTTGCTGTGTGCTGCTGCTGCAGTCACCCTGTCATGCACAGGACCACATGAGGTCCGCCAAGGCACCGCCACACATTGCTGCAGTTCCGCCAATCTCTGAGCAGGCACCTCATATGTATTGATCAATGTTAAATGAGTCTAGTGCTCTCTGCAGAGGACCGTCTACTGGCAGCCAACCGCAGCGGCAGCACAGCCTCAGCCAGCACCTCGCAGGCCAGCCATTCGGCCAGCGATCTGCTGCTGTTTTCCGATACGCTGCAGCAGAATGCGGAGGAGGTAGCGAAGCTGACGTCGGCGGCCGGCGCGGCTCCAGCAGCGGCCGTCGCCGCCGCCACGGACCTAACAGCTGCAAAGGGCTGCCTACCGACTACATGGACTGGCACCCCGGCCGACTACAGGCTCAGAGAGTGAGTGTGTTGCCGGGAATGGCAGGGGTTACGGCGCACCACTGGGGACTCGCGCTGAAGTCTCGTTGCCCATTGTCCCAAGATGTTCCATCCTGCAGATGGTTCATCGAGCTGTTCGTGTTGAATTGATAATTGAGGCTTTTCAGAGGAGACCAAGCTGACGACATGCTCTGTCTGACCGATTTGGAACCTGTGCGGCTTTCCCACAGGGCAGCGGTCAAGTGTCTGGTGGACGAGCACAACACCATCATGGTGACGTGGGCCAACCATCACTACCTTGACTTCGTCATGAACTGGGTGGAGCACGTCAAGGGAGTCGGCGTCACTGCCTACCTAGTCGGCGCCATGGTAAGCTTGCACAAATCTTTGCAGTGTTCCGTGCAGCTTGGTGACATTGCAGCCGCGGCCTGCTGTGGCAAGGCTGTGGCACGTCAGCACAAGCTGGAGTGCCCCTGGCTCTCGAGGCTCCTCGGGTATCATTCACAAGGGTCTCTCGCTGAGGTTTCCTGGCTCTTCCAATGGATGTCAGGACGACACGCTGCTCGAGAAGCTGGCGAGCAACGGCATCAACACATTCTCCATGAACTCGGGGCTCACGGAGAACGACTTCGGGTGGGGGTCCGAGAACTTCCACAAGATGGTGTGGCCTTTTCTCCGCGTTGTTGAACTGCAACGCTGCAGCCGCGTGCGCCAATGCGTGTCACCTCAGCACGCGTGTGTTTTAGGACATTGCATGTCCTGTCCTCAGATTATTATGGCATAGCGTTCGAAACGTGAGCTATTTGCGAACACCGCCAGCTCCTCTGTTGGGAGCAACACAAGTCTTCGGCCTCGTCCCAGCATCTTCTGTGACAATGATGCTGGGGGTGACGAGCTCGTGGCGGCTGAGCGGTGGCGGCGGCGGTGCGTGCGCAGGGGCGGGAGAAGATCAACCTGATCTACACGTTCACCAAGATGGGGCACGCTATCCTGGTGTCGGATGTGGACACGGTGTGGATGCGCAACCCGCTGCCCTACATGGCCAGGTACCCCGAGGCCGACTGCCTCACCTCCAGCGACCACCTGGTGAGCCGTCGAGTGTACCTCTTGGGACGCATGTGGCTGGTCCAATACTCGTGCTGCTGCGTCACACATGATCACAATGTCCGTTCCGTTTCCTGTGCCCGATGCTGCATCGCAGCGTCATTTCAGTAGAAAACTCCGTCGTCAACGTTTGTGACTGCAGAAAGAGACGGCCGCGGACGAGGGCCTGGAGCACTACCCAGAGGCGGGCTCCTCCGCCAACATCGGCATCATGCTGGTCAAGCCCGCCGCCAACCCCATGGTCAAGGTGAGCACTGCACCAAGCCTCCTCCTTGGTTCATCACTTCTCTGGCGCGGAGGGCCGTCAGCACGCTGTTGACCTGCGCTAGGGACTAGTCGACGACAGGGCTACTGCCTGATCTTCGGCTCCCGCTGTCTGACACCCTTCTACACCTGCACAACAGGAGTGGGTGGACAAGATCGTGGCGGACCCCAACTACTGGGACCAGAATGCGTTCAACGACCTCATGGTCCGCGGCGCGCAGTACGAGCCTCGCCGCCAGGACCGCCTGTTCCTGTGAGCCTTTCCGAGCCTTTCTGATACCCACCTGCTTGCATTTCCTTCTCTGCAATCGTGCCTGCACGCTCAAGCAAAAAGCAAAAAAGCAAAATAGCAAGAACAAGCAGAAAAAATGAGTGCGTGAAGCCGGCATTGGGTACATTGCTGGAAGCGTTTCCCAGGAGTGGCATTGTTTCTGGATTCTGATCCACATGCCGGTGCCGCAGGGGCTACGACGGCAAGTACAAGTTCGGCATCCTGCCGGTGTCCATGTTCTGCAGCGGGCACACCTTCTTCACGCAGCGCATGCCCTTCAAGCTGGGCCTGCAGCCGTACGTGCTTCACGCCACCTTCCAGTTCTCAGGGACCCCCGGCAAGCGGCACCGGATGCGCGAGTTCATGCTGTGGCACGTGCGCTCCTTTATCTTGCCTCCCTGCCTGGTCCTTTTGTGTGTCTGCATGCCCACTCGTCACACAGCTCAGACGGCAGGTTGTTCGCCACGCTCCCTTACAGAAATCAACAGGTTCGTTAACCCGGCCTCTGCACCAGGCGTGCCGCAGATGCGCTGAGACACATCCTTGTATTCAGAACCCTACATCGTCATGTGCGCAGGACCCGCCAGAGTACTTCCGGCGTCCCGGCGGCTACCTGGCTTTTGCGCCGGATGTGCCGCCGGAAATGCTGACAGCAGCGGTGCCGCCCACCGGCGACCACCTGGTACTCAACGGGACGGTCGGCCACTTCGACCTGGTGCACCACCAACTGCGGCAGGTGCGTTTTCGACGGAAACAGCAATCGATCAGCAGAGATGAAAAGGGGATCGGGTTCCGCCATCGGCTATTTCGACCTGGTGCACCATCAGCTGCGGCAGGTGCGCGTGACAAAGCCAGGATACAGACGGAGGCGTTGCA